>WNGB01015134.1_pt1 | contig 10824 bp, 5 predicted proteins | sample 5400681 | NCBI WGS metagenome assembly WNGB01 (sample SAMN13153367, study PRJNA577476) | soil metagenome | isolation source: 115 cm soil or saprolite under grassland replicate 2 | place: USA:California | collected 2016-06-15 | reverse complement strand
CATGGGTACGTCGAGTGAGACTTCGCGTAGGCACGGACGTCCCATGGTGCGCCGGCCCACCAGCCCAGCTTGCACACCCAGATCTCGCCCTCCTCCGGCAGGTGGTCCACCGGCTGCAGTCTGCGGAACGTGCCGTGCGCCCAGGGCCGGACCACCTGGCCCTCGGCCAGGCCATGGCCTCCGCGGGTCATCGAGCTCGGATCCAGCTCGATCTCCACTCCCGCGTCCGCCCTCGCCAGGGTCATGGCGCCGCCGAGCGTGGACCACGTGTGTGCCTTATCCCCGGAGGCGTCCAGCACGACGATGTGCCTGGCGCCTCGCCGCAGCGCCTCCACCAGGCCGAGGTTCTCGTAGTGACCTCCGTCGGTCACGTACATCCAGGTGTCCCGGTAGCTCAGGCGGCCGGCGGCCTCGGCCCACAGCAACCCGAGGGTCGGCTGCATCGCCCGGTACCACAACTTCCCCGCCAGGCCTCCGCGGAGCCTGCGGTCGAGCACGTGAGCCCAGAGCCGGGCCTCCCGGTCGGAGTTGTCCCCGGCCTTGCGGTCCCAGAGCAGATGCGGCGACAGGTACCAGCACAGCAAGAGCAGCGGCCGCCGGGCCCACCACGAGTCGGGGCTAGCTTCCGCCTGGCCGTCGCGCGCTTGCGCCGGGGGACGGTGATCCCTTCCGGACAGATTCAGCACCTTCCGCGCGTCACGGACCACGTTCGGGTGCGGCAGCCACACTCCGAGGCGGACGTTGGTCGCGGTGAACAGAAGCCGGTAGGCGTGCTGCGTCGCGGCCCCCATCAGCGGTGATATCGCGGCCCCGCTGATCGCGGACACGTCGAACAAGGTGCATCTGCGATCGCCCACGAGCGCCTCGTAGTCTGAGGTCAGGGCTTCCGCGCGGTCCACCGACAGCCCCCTCTCGCGGTGCAAGGTGACGTGCTCCGGATCGAACGTGACGCAGAAACCGGCTCGCCCTGGTGGCGTCTCCCGGGCAGCGTTGATGTTGGCTGTGCCGCAGATCACCAGGCCTGGCCGGCCGTCGGCTCCAGGCTCGTGCGGCAGTGCGGACAGGCGCGCCGCAGCGGCCTCAGTGAACATCCTTCGTGCCTTCACCGGATCCTGCTCCTGCGCGGCCTGCCGGGTGGTGGCGAACGCGTCGGCCAGCCGCCACCGGTAGAAGTCATGCATCGACAGGCGGTTCACGTTCACGGCCACCCGGGCCAGCACCGTTATCACCAGCGCCACGATGACCTGCCCGAGCTGGCTTGCGGTGAAGCCAGCGCTGGCGCCACCGCTCATCCACAGCAAGGCGAGCACGACGCCGCCGAGCACGATGACCGCACTGGCCAGCCACGGCAGCAGCTTCTGCCGCAGCCAGCCAGCCAGCTGGGTCAGCAAGCCCGGCTTCGCCGCGGCCGCGTTCTTGTCCTTGCTCTTGGCCGGGCCGCCCAGTGCGTTCCACTTAGCCAGCCCGGCCTGGCAGAACCGGGCCACCACGGTCACCGCGGCGATCAGGCCAGCCAGAGCCGACAGTGACCATGACGGCCTCGCGCCGAAACCCACGAAATGCGCGATCGTGCCCGGCGATCCTGTGCTGCGGGTCAGCCACGCAATCGCCGGGGGTGCCGCGAGCATGGCCAGGGCCAGGCCGGCCGCCAGGGCAGCAGCCCAGCTCACCACCCGGGCCCGGTTGGCCCCGCGGTCGCGGTCATCTGGCTTCAGCGACATCCACCAGTGCACCCGGCTGCGGCGGTGGACCGATGGTTCCAGCGTGAACCACCAGAACGCGAACAGCGCCAGGAAGATCCCGCCCGCGATCACCGAGGGCAGCCACCAGCCTGTGGCGGTGACCTGCGCCACCAGGACATGCGGCTTGGACCCTGGGACCAGCGCACCCTGCCAGCGCAGCAGCCAGCCCCAGGCGTGCGTGACCGCATATGCCGGGGCGGCGGCGATAATGAACGTCACCATGGCCCCGAGAACCAGCGACAGCACGCCGACCAGCACCGTCGCCCCGTCGGGGGCAATGTAGCGGGTGTTATCACGAAGGTTGAGTTCTTCCGGGGTCCCCGGAGCGTAGGCGGGCGGTTGCGTTCCGGCCGGCAGGCTGCCCGCCACGAGGGCCCGGGACGAGGCGATGTAGCTGCCCCCGGATACGCCCAGGATCCATTTGACCTTCGTGAGCAGCCCACCCTTCTCCAGGCTCTGCAGCGCGCCGAGGCAGAAGGCGGCAGAACGGATGCCGCCCCCGGAGCAGCAGACGGCCCAGTCGTCTTCCGCCATTCCGTCCGGGCCGGCAGCTTCGGCCACCTCAGCGTCATCGGTGATGGGCAGCGCCATATCGATACCGGATGTGTCATTGGCAGAACCTGGTGAGGTCATGACCCCGGCCCCCCTCCACCCCAGCCCGGAGGCATCCGGCCGCGCCAAGTAAGCCGACCAGAACCTGACCGCATCGTCCGCGTGCCAGATGTGGCTGTCAAGCAGCCAGCCCGATAATTGTGGCTGCTGTTGGCAGGTGCCCGCGGCCGCCGCAGCGGAGCGGCGCTGCCCCGGATGGTGCTGAAAGCGCGCAAACAGGATAAGTGCGGACAATTTGGAAAAGAAATATTATCGCAAAATTTCCGCTCTAATCCCCTGCTGGCAGCCCATTCGCCAGGCTACGAGCCGAACCGCAGATAGACGGTTTGCTTGCGGTAGTACCCGTCGAGCCCGTGGGCCCCATCGTCGCCGCCAAGGCCGCTTTCCCGGTAGCCAGTGTGCCTGGCCAGACAGCCTTCCGTCTAAATTTGGACGACGAGTCCCCGCATGCGGGCATGTTCTGCGCAGTAACCGCCACCCGTAACGCCGATTGGCTGATGACAGTCGAAGCAGTTGCCTTCCTGGGAATCGCGGAAAATCTGTATGGACCGGCTCAAAGCCTCCTGGGGAGGGGCGGTCTCAACCATGATGCTGGCGGTGGACTGGCCGGTGTCCCGCCAGATCCGCGCCACCTGGGCTCCCGCTGCGAGGGCGGAGTCATACATCTGGAGGTAGAGGGCCTGCGTCGTCCGGAGATCCTCGATCTCGGTGTTCAGCTGCTGCGCGAAGCTCAGCGCTCCCTGGCGGCTTAGTGCGCTGGCTGCAAAGACAGCGCCGTTGAGCGCCTGCACATACTGATCCAGGGTGATCACGATTTCGCTCAGGTCCTCCGGGCTCAGCACCCGGTTCACCCGCCACGGGTCCAGGAAGTTCATCACCTGCTCGTGCCTGCGGCGAAGCCAGGTAAACCAGCTCTGCTCGGCGTCGGCGACGGATTCTGGATCAGGCATGGCAACCCCCATTTATGAACCACCTGCCCAGCACACTAATCCGCCCGCGCACCACTATCCAGCCCGGCTGGACTGGGGTGGCTGGTACGGCAGCAGGCAGCGCGGTGAACGTCGTGCCCGGTCCATCGTCCAATCGTCCGATGTTTGGCTGGCCCGCCCGGCCGCAGGACCAGAGACTCAGGGCGGTCAGGAAGAAGCGAGAACCTCGTCCAGGGTCTCGAGGAGAAGGTCGGCGTGCTCGCGCTGGAGCACCAGGGGCGGCCGGATCTTGAGCACGTTCCCGTCCGGCCCGGTAGCGCTGATCAGAACCCCGCGATCGCGCATGGCCTCGGTCACCTGGCGGGCGCGCCCGGCCGCGGGGGCACGTGCCTCCCCGACCAGTTCCACGCCGAGCAGGAGGCCGTCGCCCCGGACGTCACCCACAACGGGATGCCGTCCGGCCAGGGCCAGCAGCCCTTGCCGCAGATAGGCGCCCACTTCCGCGGCGTGAGCGGTCAGCCCTTCCTCGTCGATGACGGCCAGGACCGCGAGCGCGGCCGCGCACGCGACCGGGTTCCCGCCGAACGTGCTGAACAGCTCGACCTCCCCGGGAACAGCCTCCAGCAGCGCGGACCGCACGACGAGCGCGGCGACCGGGAAGCCGTTCCCCATCGGCTTGCCCATCACCACCATGTCGGGGTGGATGCCTGAAGGCTGGAAGCTCCACAGGTTCGCCCCGGACCGGCCGTGGCCGGCTTGTACTTCGTCGGCGACCACGAGCCCGCCCAGCGCCCGCGCTCTCCGGGCTGCTTCCCGCAGGTAGGTGGCGGGGGGCGACAGGATGCCGTCGGCCGTGAAGGCCGGGTCCAGGTACATGGCGGCGAAGCCCTGGCCGCCCAGCGTCCGGACCGCGTCGTCGATGTGGGCCGCATACCGCTCCGCCCATCCATCCTGCTCCCGCCGGTACGGGCCGCGGTACCCGTCGGGTGCGGGGACCGTGGCGACGTGCGCGGGCTGCTCGTCTTTCGCCCATACCTCGGGGGACAGGGCATGGGTGGCCTCGGTCAGCCCGTGGTAGGCGCATCCGGTCACGATCGCGCCGGCCTGCCCGGTGGCGGCACGGGCGATCTGCCAGGCGAGGTCGTTGGCCTCGCTGCCAGAGTTCACGACCAAAACGGCGTCCAGCTCCGGCGGCAGGGTGGCCTGCAGCCGCTCGGCCAGCTCGACGATCGCCTCGTGCAGGTAGCGGCTGTGGGTCGCCAGCAGTTTCTCCTGCTGCGACACGGCCTGGATGACCCGCGGGTGGCTGTGGCCAACCACTGGCACGTTGTTGTAGCAGTCGAGGTAGCGCCGGTCGTCCGGATCGAACAGCCAGACCCCCTCGCCGCGGACCAGGTGAACTGGGTGCTCGTAGAACAGCGGCGAGCGGGGCAGCACCCGGCGGCGGCGCTCCAGCAGATCGCTGGTGGAAGACCTCCGGTAGGGAAGCTGCCGGCAGGCATCACGGAAACGTCGCGCGACGACGTCTATCCCCATCGCCTCGATGGCATCGGCGAAGGCCCGGGCCCCGGGCTCACCGCCGGCGGCGTAGGCGGCGTGGCCCGGGTGGAGCCCGCCGCGCCACGCGGTGACCGTGATCTCGGTGACCAGCCTGGCCATCACCAGGTCCGCGAGCAACCCGGCCTCGGCCTCCTCAAGCGGTGTCAGCGAGACGTAGCCGCCGATCATCGCCTCAGCGGCCGTGATGGCGTCCGGCCGGCCGTGCAGCACATCCGCGATGGCCACGGCCAGATCGCAGACCAGCGGCGCGTGGGTCATGTCCCCGAAGTCCACGATTCCGCTCGGCCGGAGATCCTCGCCATACAGCACGTTATCCAGGCTCAGGTCCCCGTGGATGACCTGGGCGCGCAGCCCCGGCAGCACCGGCGCGACCCGGGCCTCGAACCGGTCCAGCACCCGTTCCACCTGAGCCCGGCGCGGCCCCTCGGCCACGTAGGCCAGCAGCGGGCGGAGCCAGGGCAGGTGGGTGATATCCCAGAGGATCTCGTAGTCGGCGGCGCGGTGGAAGAAGCCGCGCAAGGCCCGTCCCAGGCGGGCCGTGACCTGGCCATGGGAGCGGATCGCCTCGGTGGTGAGTGCCGTATTCGCGGCCACGCGCCCGGGCAGGAACGTGAACAGCCGGACGGGGTAGCTCCGGCCGTCCGGCCCGGCCATCTCGACCCAGGGGTCCCCGGACACGGCGGGCAGGGCGCGCATCACGGGCAGGCCGGGATCGACCTGCCCGATATGGCGCAGCGCGGCGGCCTGCATCTCCAGGACGGGCCGGTCATCCGCCGGGTTGGAGATCTTGAACAGGAAGCGCTGCCCGTCGGGCGTGCTGGCCCGGAAGTTCTGGTCCCGTTCGCCCGCCAGGGGCTTGAGAGATGGCGAGTCCACGCCGAACCCGTCGCGCAGGATCTGCCGGGCCGCCTCCTCGCTGAACGCAGGCGGCGTGCTCTCCAGAGGATCAGGGCGCTTCACCATAGGCCCGAAGGCTATCTTGCTGCTCCGCCTGGCCAGGTGGACACGGGCTGCGGGACACGCTCTAGTGCGGCAGATCACCCACCGCTTTCTTTAGCAAGCAGATATCGCTTGGTAAACTGAGCATGAGGTTGAGACCTGATGGAGGCGTGAGATGACGATCATGACCAGGCAGTACAGCGCGGTGGCGAGCCAGGCGACCGAGGCGGTGGAGAAGGCCGCCGACTCCTGGGCCCAGGGTGTGCGGAAGCTGGCGGACCGCTTCCCGGTGGTGCCGCAGGTCGATCTGGTCCCGGCGGTGGAGCGCTATTTCGACTTCGTGCAGCGGGCCGTGGACCTGAACCGCGGCATCACCCTCAGGTGGGCGCAGGCGGCGGGCACCTTGTCGGGCGCGGTCCGGGAGCGGGCTGAGTCGGCGGGCCAGGTGGCGCTGCACCGGGCCGAGTCGGCCGCGGACGTCGTGCGTGAGCGGGCCGAGTCGTTCGAGCAGGCAGCCGCCCGGCAGGCGGAACAGGTCGAGCGTGTGGCTGCCCGGCAGGCGGACCAGGTCGAGCGTGTGGCTGCCCGGCAGGCGGACCAGGCCGAGCAGGCCGGGCAGGAACTGGCCCATGAGGCCCGCCGGCTCGAGCGCGAGCAGGCCAGGCAGGCACATCAGCGGGCCCGCGAGCGCTATGAGGGCCTGACCAAGGCCGAGCTGAGCAAGCAGCTGGCCCAGCGGGACCTGCCCAAGTCCGGCACGGTCAACGAGCTCATCGAGCGCCTGGTCGAGGCAGACGCCGCACGCTGAAGCAGGTGACGCCTGAGTCGTTGATGGCCTGAGTCGTTGATGCCGGAGCCGCTCCGGGCCGCGCACGGCTCGCCGACTCCGGCAACGGCGACGGTCACGTGCGCGGGAAGCTCGTGCTGGTGGCCGGCTCTCCTATGTGCCGGTCCAGGTGATGCACGCGGACAGGACGACGGCGGCGCGGTAGGTGATGGCGAGCTCGTCGTATCGGGTGGCGTGACGGCGATCACCGGCTGCGGGCTTACCGGCGGGACAGTGTGCGCGACGGTCAATCGTGGGTAAATGGGGCGGCATGACCGATGCAAGCGGGGGAGGGCCCCGGCTGGTGCTCGGCCCGCTGCTGCGTTATGCGGGGGAGACCGAGGCCACGATATGGGTCGAGACCGACCGGGCCTGCCGGGTGGGGATCCTCGGCCACGAGGTGCGGACCTTCGAGGTGGCCGGGCACCACTATGGGCTGGTGGTGGCCGGCGGCCTGCAGCCGGGAACCGGGCATGAGTATGAAGTCGCGCTGGATGGTGCCGTCCGCTGGCCGGAGCCGGGTTCGCCGTTCCCGCCGAGCGTGGTCCGGACGCTGGACCCGGACCGGCCGCTGCGGCTGGTCTTCGGTTCCTGCCGGATCGCTGAGCTGCCTGCCCTGAAGCGCAGCCGGGGACGCGCCCTCCAGGAGCAGGCCCATGGCACGGACGCGCTGGCCGCCTGTGCCCAGGGCCTGCGCCAGACACCTCGTGAGCGCTGGCCCGACATCATGCTGCTGATCGGCGATCAGGTGTACGCGGATGGGGTGGGGCCGGCCACGAGGGAGTTCATCACGCAGCGCCGCGACCCATCGCAGCCACCCGGTTACGAGGTCGCGGACTTTACCGAGTACTGCTTCCTCTACCGCGAGGCCTGGAGCGAGCCCGCGGTGCGCTGGCTGCTGTCGGTCGTCCCGACGGCGATGATCTTTGATGATCATGACGTTCACGACGACTGGAACATCTCAGCGTCCTGGCGCCGCGACTACCAGGCCAGGCCCTGGTGGCGGCAACGGATCACCGGCGCCTTCATGAGCTACTGGGTTTACCAGCATCTCGGGAACCTCTCGCCCAAGGATCTCGGCCAGGACGAGTTGTGGCGCCGGGTGCAGGAGACGACGGGTGACACGGCGGCTGTGCTCAGCGACTTCGCTGTCCGGGCCGACCAGGGCAGCGAGGGCATCCAGTGGAGCTTCCGGCGCACCTTCGGGAGCGTGCGGGTGGTCGTGATCGACTCGCGGGCCGGCCGGGTGATGAAGGACGGCAAGCGGCTGATGGTCAGCGAGGCGGAATGGCAGTGGGTCACCGAGTCGGTCTCCGGTGACTGGGACCACGTGGTCCTGGCCACCTCCCTGCCGCTCCTGCTGGCACCCGGCATCCACGCCCTGGAGGCATGGAACGAGGCCATCTGCGCCGGAGCCTGGGGGAAGACCTTCGCCCGCGCCGGCGAACGGGTGCGCCGGACCATGGACCTGGAACACTGGGCAGCGTTCGGGAGGTCGTTCGCGGAATTCGGGCGGCTGCTGGCCGGTCTCGCCACGGGGGCGCAGGGCCGGCCACCCGCCTCGGTCACCGTCATTTCCGGTGACGTCCACCATAGTTACCTCGCGGCCGTGGGCTTCCCGGCCGGGACGCACCCGCGCAGCGCCGTTTACCAGGCTGTCTGCTCGCCGATCCACAATGTGCTGCCGAACTCGTTCCGGCGGGGGCACCGGGTGGCCACATCACGTGCGGGCGAACTGCTCGGCACTGCCCTCGCCCGGCTGGCCGGGGTGAGCAAACCGGAGATCCGGTGGCGGATCACCCACGGTCCCTGGTTCGACAACATGCTCTCCGTCCTCGAATTCGACGGGCGCTCAGCGCGGATCCGCTTCGAACGCACCACCCCGGACACGGCCGGGACCGCTCGCCTGACGCAGGTCTGCGAAGCAGAACTCAGTTGAGCGGCCCGGGCCAGGACGAGGGCTGGGGCCAGTGGTTCTGGGACCGCCAGGTCGTCCACGAGATGCCGCCGTCGGCGCAGGAGACCACCGCGAGCCGCACCCAGCCAGCGGCCATCCTCTGCGATGGCCGGGCGGCCACCTGCTGACCTTGGTATGTCACAGTGCATGATCAACCAGGTGGCCGTCCGCCCTGTCCGCACCGGGTCCCGGCAGACCATGGTCATCCAGCCGCTACGGGAGCAACACCGTTAAGGTTGCGGTCCCTCAGAAGCCGATGGCTTCGCGGAGCAGCAGGACGGTGCCGCGCCCGGGGTGGAGTTCTGCGTTGAGGATGAGCAGGCGGTTGATGGCGCTGGGGGACCCGTAGGCTGTCTGGGTGCGGGCGCTTTCCAGCGGGAGGCAGTGGTCTTCGACGCGGCGCAGGGCGGCGGGCAGGTCGGGTACCAGCTTCTGCGCCCCGACGATCCAGATCGCGCGGGCGGCGCCGCCGGCGTAGGCGGGCAGCTGGCTCCCGGTGCGGCTGATTCAGCACGACGGTCCAGACCGACGACGACCGCTACCGGGGGCTTGCGTACCGTGGTCTTCATGAGTTCCGGCGACAAGCGCGAACTGAATGTGGTCTGCGGCCTCGCCGGCTGCAGCACCAGGTCCAGCGAGCGGCATGAATTCTAGCTACCCGGTCCTGCTCACAGCCGCGCGGACGGGCGGGGAGGTCGTTCCCGCCCGCGCGCAGATGGCCACGACGCTCGGGTTCCATATCATCCTGGCCTGCCTGGGGATCGCGCTGCCGTCGTTCGTGCTGCTGGCCGAGTTCATCGGGTTGCGGCGGAAGAATGGCACCGTGCTGCGGCTGGCGCGGCGCTGGTCCCAGGCGATGGGGGTCCTGATCGCCGTCGGTGCGGTGACCGGGACGGTGCTGTCGTTCGAGATGGGCCTGCTGTGGCCAGGGCTGATGCGCCGGTACGGGGCGGTGCTGGGACTCCCGTTCGGTGTCGAGGGCCTGTTCTTCTTCCTTGAGGCGATCTTCGCCGGGATCTACCTGTGGGGCTGGCAGCGGCTCAGGGGCTGGGCGCACTGGTGGTCCGGTGTGCCGATCGCGGTCAGCGGCATCCTGGGCGCGATGTCGGTGGTCGCGGTGAACTCGTGGATGAACCAGCCTGGCGGGTTCACCGAGCAGGGCGGCCGGATCACCTCGGTCAACCCGTGGCGCGTGTTCTTCAACCGCGCCGCGCTCTACGAGATGCCGCACATGATCCTGGCCGCCTACATGGTGACCGGGTTCCTGGTGGCCGGGGTGTATGCGGCGGGCATCCTGCGGGGCCGGCGCGACCCCTACCACTACGCCGGTTTCGCGCTGGGATTCGTCCCGGCTGCGCTCCTGACCCCGTTCCAGATCCTGGTCGGTGACACGGCGGCCCGGGCGATCGCGCATGACCAGCCGGTGAAGTTCGCCTCCATGGAATACGTCCCGTCCACCTCGCGGCATTCGGGCTGGGTTTCCTGCTGCTGGCCGCCGGATTGTGGGCGGCCTGGGAGTGGTGGCGGCGCCGCCGGCTGCCGCCCCAGCGGCTGTTCTGGGCGGCCGGCGCGGTCAGCGGCCTGGCGGCAGTCGCGGCCATGGAGTGCGGCTGGGTGGTCACGGAGGTCGGCCGGCAGCCCTGGGTGGTCTACCGGCTGCAGACCACCGCTGCGGCGGCCACCGCCAACGGGGGCATCCTCACCAGCCTGAGCCTGGTGATCGTGGTCTACGCGGTTCTGGGCGGGGCCACGATCGCGATCCTGCGGATGCTGTCCCACCGCTGGCGGCGCGGCGACCTGGCGGAGTCCTCGGTCCCGTACGGGCCGCCAGCGCAGGCTGACCGGGTTCCGCGGCGGTGAAACCCTGATGGCCGCCGACATCGTGGGGGGGATCCTGCTCGCCTCGGTCACCTTGTACGCGGTACTGGGCGGCGCTGACTTCGGCGGCGGGCTGTGGGATCTGCTGGCCGGCACGACCCGGCGGGGACGGGCGCCGCGGGCGCTGATCGACGAGTCGATCACGCCGGTCTGGGAAGCCAACCATGTCTGGCTCGTCTTCGACCTGGTCATCTTCTGGACCGCGTTCCCGCACGCGTTCGCCGCGGTGATGACCGTGGTCGCGCTGCCGCTGTGGCTGGCGGTGGCCGGGATCGTGGTCCGCGGGGCCGGGTTCGCCTTCCGCAAGGAACTGTCCCAGCTCCGCTGGCAGCGGGCCGCCGGGGCAGCGTTCGCCTTGTCCTCCCTGCTGACCCCGTTCTT
>WNGB01015219.1_pt1 | contig 10826 bp, 4 predicted proteins | sample 5400681 | NCBI WGS metagenome assembly WNGB01 (sample SAMN13153367, study PRJNA577476) | soil metagenome | isolation source: 115 cm soil or saprolite under grassland replicate 2 | place: USA:California | collected 2016-06-15 | reverse complement strand
CTTCGCCGCGCCGGGCCCGTCGCTCTGGTCCCAGCGCCGCAGCAGCGGGTGCTTGCGCCTGGCGGCGGCGACGTCGCCAGGCTGCGGCCAGAGGCTGCCAAGGTCCGCCACGATCTGCTTGTCGGCCTCCAGGGTGACGTGACCGCGCACCTGGCCCAGGTCGTCGTCTTGGCCCTCGATCAGATCGAGCCGGACCACGCGGCAGAGCGGCAGCGTGCGCCCGCTCAGCACGGTGTCGTCGTTTTCGATCTCAACCCAGCTGTTCCGCTGCAGATACAGCTTGTCGCGCTCCAGGTACTCCAGCACGACGGTGAACTGGATCGTCTGGTCGTCGGCCGGCTGCGTCGGCGCGGGAGCGCCGGCGTTCGGCGCAGGAAGGATGGTCAGGCCGACGATCGGGAAGGCAATCGATCCGTTCTCGCGCGACCATTTGAACGTCGGCGCCTGTGGATCGGCGTCGTGTATTTCGACGCGATAGAGCTGATTCCGCAGCTGTTGCGCCTGGGTGGAGCGGCGGACCTTCAGCTGGCCTTTGCCGGCGGCCGCGTCGACGAGCCGCTTCCAGTCGGGCAGATCGGCCAGCGATCCATCGTGGCTCTCCGGCTGGCCGGCGCCGTCGTCCTGGCCGATCGGCAGGAGCTTCACCTGCCAGACAGTCTTCGTGCGCGTGGTGGTATCCGGGCCACCCAGCGCGAGCTCGCGCAGGTCGGGGTCTTCGATGCAGGTGATATGGCGCTGCCACACGTCAAGGTAGACGATGTAGGAGTCGCTGTCCGCCGCCTCCGACGGTAGCGCGGCAGCGGGATTGTCGGGCTGCTCGGTGAGCCAGGTTGGGGTCTCGTTCTCGCACAAGATCCCGTCGACGTAGTAGTGGCCGGACCGGATCAGCAGATCGGGCGCCAGCGCATCGCCGGCGCCGGCGGGCCGTTGGCCAACTTCGATTCCGAAGCCCGCGCGCGCCGCCGGCACGCCGGCGGCGCCGAGCAGATCCCGCAGGTGGCTCTCGACCGCGTGGCGGATGATGTCGAGCTGCTCGTTCCAGTCGGCGTCGAGCTGTACGCGCCCCTGCTGCATCCGAACACCGCTGTAGTGCTTGCGGGCGTCAAATGTGGAGCGTGTGAAATCGCCTTTCACGTTGGGCCTCTTCCTGCGCAGTTGCGTCTTTTGCCTTCGGCAGAGCGGTACTTCATTCTTCCTTTTGTTCTTTGTTTTTTCGCTCGCAGAGCGAAAAAACAAAGAACAAAAGGAAAGTAGCAGAGCGAACGCAGGCGAGAGGGCGTTGGGTGGGCCACCTGCGTATGTCGTAGTCCTGTCAGGTCACGTAAATAACGCCGGCGTGCAGATCGAACGGCAGGTATTCCTCCAGCGCGGCCTGGATGTTATCCTCGGCCTGCGATTGGTACAGGTCGTGGAACGCGCCCATCTCGGAGCCGTCGGCCGCGCCGCGGCGGATCTCGCGCGGGCAGCGCTGGCTGAGCTGGGCGTAGGCCGGGTTGCCGTAGCGCGTCGACGTGAAGACCGGGCGGATGGCGCTCCCGTGCGCGGGCTGGCAGTGCTCGCGCTCGGGCGTCTGTGAGCCATCGGGCACATAGCTGTGGCGCACGGGCCCCCCGGCGCCGCGGTGCGTGGCTGTCACCGGGGCGGTAAAGATGGTGTCGTCGGCGGCCAGCTCGACCACATGCACCTGGCCGAAGACCGTGGCGCGCTGCAGCGTCAGCGGCGGCCCGGCCGCGCCGCCGGCATCCGCGGCGATCGCGAACGCCAGCTCGTTGTCAACGATCGTGCCTTTGCCCGCGTCGATGATCGTATCGCTGGCGGTCAGGCCAGCCGCCTGCGACGGCAGAAACAGCGGCCCGGTGATGCTCTGGCTGATGCTGACTTGCAGAACCCTGGCGGCATTTTTGTCGAGGCTCACATTCAGTCCCAGCGGCATGAGCGTACATTGTTCGATCGTCACCTCCAGCCGGCCCACGTTCGGGCGCACGGCGGCATAGGCTTCCGGGCTGGCCGCGCCGATCTCGATCCCGCCATCGATCAGCAGGCCGTTGAGCCCGAACCGGCGCGTCCGGCGATCGGTGGGGCTCACGGCCGCGCACGCGACCACCAGCGTGCTCGCCGGCCCGATGATCGGGCGGACGCCGTTGTCGGCGACGATCGTCAGGCTCGCGCCGGCGGGTAGCTGGATGGGGGCATCGAGATCGTACACGCCGTTGTCCAGGATGCAGATGATGCCCTGCGGGTCGATCTGCTGATCCTCGCATGCCCGGCAGTACCCATCCCACTGACGCAGCGCTTCCTGAAGCGTATCGACGCTGGTGCCCTTGGCGACGCCGGCGCCCCAGTGCGCGCCGGTGGGCGTCGTATGGGCCAGCTGGCGATGGTAGGACCCGCCGCCGATCTCGCCGCTGAACCCATAGGTGTAGGTGACGATCAGATCGCCGGTCTGGGCCTCGCTCCACCCGGCCAGCTCGCCGGCATCTTTTGGCGGAAATACCACCAGCCGGCCGAGCTCGACGTCGATCGCCGCTTGCTTCCGCGCGCCGCGGCAGCTCTCGAAGACCTCGTAGATCGCATCGGTCTGCCAGCCGGTCAGGTCCATGCCCACGACCGCGACGGGCGGGATCGGCCGCGGAGGCCCGCCGTAGCGCGCGTCGACGATATTCAGGCCGCGGTCCGGGCCGTAGTAGATGCTGTTCGGCGGCTGATCGGGTTCCGGTCGCTCGCCGTAGCGGTTGGCGTATTCGTCGGTATCGGCGGCGAAGGCCGCGCGCATCAGCGGCGCCGGCACGGACGCGGCCTCGATGCGCTGGCTGATGGCGGTGATCATCTGCGGCTGGTTGAAGAGCGGCAGATCGTCGCAGCCGAGCGGGTGGAATGTGTAGTGGCCGTACCGGTCGTACGCGGACACGGGCGGCCGCTGGCCGGGCGGCACGCGGCGCTGCGGGACGGCGCGGGCGAAGCTGTCGCGCATGGCATAGCTGCGCAGGCGCCAGACGAACAGGCCGATGTTGGCCAGGTTGTAGCGGCCCTGGCGCAGCGTGTGCTGCTCGGCGTCGCGGGTTGGCCGGCGCTGAATGTGGCGGATGTCCACCGTGTGCGCCAGCTGGTCGAACGGCCCGTTCAGCTCGGCCAGATCCGTCATCCGGCGCAGATCGACGCAGCCTGGCCGCGCCGCGCCCGCGCCGTCGACGCGCTGGGTGATCGCCATATGTTGGAAGAACTCAACGGCGTAGACGTACCAGCCAGTCACGTCCTTCATGATGTGCTCGATGACGCTAAGCGTGCCCTTGCGGCGGCGGTAGCCGATCGTGTCGGCCACCTGGCGGCGCTGCGTGCTGAACAGGTGCTTCTGCTGGCTCAGGCCGCGGAGGCCGACCAGATCGGCGATATATGGGATGACCCAGGTATCGCAGGTCTGGATGAACCAGTTGTCGTACAGCGCCTCCATGTCCGCCTCGAGCGCGCGAAACTCGCTCTCGAGCACGGCGACGAGCGCGCGCAGCTGCTCGCCGCCGGTCAGATCGCGCTGCTGGTACAGCGTCGGCAGCAGGTAGTAGAAACGCTCCAGGTCTTTTTCTGTCATGGGTTGAGCTCCAGCAGAATGCCGTCCTTCGCGATCGTATTGATGAGCAGCAGCTGCGCCGGCCAGAGCCGGTTGTCGCTCCAGCGCGCCGGCAGCGCCTCCAGCAGCGGGCGGCGCAGCGCCTCTTCGTCGTGGATGTGCAGCCAGACCAGATCGACCGCCACGACGCCCGTGATCCGCTGGATCACGTTGATGACTTCGGCCTCCGCGACGCTCCGGCCGAAATCACGCTGCGCGTACGAAAACGCCTCGACCAGCGCCTGCCGGATATCGGCCTCGAGCGCGTCGCGCCGGTCGCGCTGGCTCGGCTCGATCAGCACCCGCGCCCGAACGTTGAAGTAGCGCGGCTCGAACGAGTCGATGTACGCCGGCGGCGTCGGCGCGGCGCGGTAGCGATCGATATCGTCTTTGAGATTGACATAAAGATCGGAGGTCTTCTCGATCACATTGCCGGCGGTATCGCCGACGGTCAGGTGCAGCAGCCGGCTGTGGCCGCGGGCGATCAGGCTGGCCTGGGCCTTGCCGATGCCCGCGAACGTGCGCGCGAAGTCCTGGTAGTCGGTCAGCGACACGATCCGCTGCATGGCCCGCACCGTCAGGGGCGCCTGCTGGCGCGCGTGGTCCATGCGCTCGGGGTCGTTGCCGCCGGTCGCGGCGACGGGGTTGGTGACCCCGGTGATCCCGCGCAGGGCCGTCTGCAGCACGCTCAGGCTGCCGGCTGCCAGATTGCCCATGCTGCCGAGACCGCTGCGGTAGGTCGCCTCGATCTTCCACGTCCCGGTCGGCAGGCCCGCGCCGTAGGTTCCGTCGCCGAAGATCACGGCCAGGCTGGGGAAGGTGGGCAGGCTGGCCACCGCGCCGGCCCGCCCGCCCTGTGCGGGAGCCGGCGGGCCGCTGGCGGCGTCCTGGCGCAGCATATAGGCCCGGCGATTGCGGGCCCGGCGATGCAGAAACGGCACCTCCTCCCAGCGCACCCCATTCACCTTGACGGTGAGCGTGCTGGCGATGCCGCCGGCCGACGCGGCCGGCAGGTAGGTCAACGGCGGCTGCTTGAGCAGGAACTGCTGGTTCGTGCTCATGCTGTCGCTGCTGCCGAGCAGCTCGTTCGCGACTGTCTGGCCATGGGTGGCGTGCACGACATTGCCGTAGATCGTGACGGTCGATCGATCGTAGAGATTCGCCAGCGGCGCCTGGAGCGAGACGGTGGTCCGCTCGGCGTCGCTGCTCACCAGCTCGATCGTCGCGACCTCGCTCACCGTCTCGTCGTCGTCGTTGGCCGGCTCCCAGATCACGTCGGCTGCGGCGTCGTCGACCGTGCCGACGATGCCCGCCCTGCTCCTGAGCTTCCAGGTCCGGTGCGTCCCATCCGCGGCGGTCCGCGGCGGCGCCATGACCTGGAGCAGCTCGCCGGGCTGCACGACCGGCGACAGCAGGCCGTCGGGCGAGCGCAGGCGCACCGCGCCGGGGGCGACGTGCGGGGCCAGCCGCGCGCGGATGCGCTTGCCGCTGACGATCAGCGTGTGGCCGAGCTCAAGCCCCGGCACGAACGTATCGAACGTGAGCGTGTCGCTCTGGACCGGGCTGTCGTCGTAGAGCGGCAGCGGGACGCTCTGCGCCAGGAGCATCGCGACGCGCCGATCGAAGCCCGCCAGCCCCTCGGCCGTGTCCACGGTGATGCGGGTAAATTGGCCCGGCCGCGCGGCAACCTGGCTGTCGGCGAGGACCACCGTCTGCGCGCGGTAGAGCATGGCCGGCGCGCCTTCCTGGCGCAGCACGACCCATGTGCCGGCGGCGATATCGGGATAGGCGCGGTCGAGGTCGATCTGGCGGTTCTGGAGCGTCTCGATCGACCAGGCCGCCTCGGCCCCGCGATCGAGCGGCGTGCCGGCGGCGTAGGCGCCGCCGGCGACCGGCAGGAGCGCCAGGACCGACTTCAGCGTCAGGCTGTCGCCGGCGGCGCTCCACGTGTCGCCGTTGTCGGTCGAGCGGAAGACCAGCCCATCCTGGGTGCCGGCCAGCAGCGCGCCCTGGTCGTCGATCGCCAGCGCGCGGACGTCCAGGCCGGCCAGCCCGGTGTTGGCCGGCTTCCAGCGGCGCGCCAGGTCGCCCTGCGCCGATGTGACGACGCGGCGCCAGATCTGCCGGGCGCGGCTGCCCTGCGGCTGCTCGCCGTCGTTGGAGCGAAAGATGCCCTTTTCGGTCCCCGCGAACAGCTGCCCGCTCTTGGCGGCGACCAGCGCGTGCACCGGCATGCCCAGGCTCACGGTCGGCTTGCCGTCGAGGAAGCGGTTGGCGAGCCGCCGCGCCGCCAGCAGCGCAGCGACCGCCAACGCGGTGATGATCAGAACGTTGATCGCCGGCACGAAATACGTCTTGAGCAGCGGGCCGACGATCGGCAGCCCGACGATCAGCCCCACCAGCCACTGGATACCGGAGGTCGCGAAGCCGATGATCTTGGCGATCACGCTGGTCACGTAATCCTTCAGATCGCCGAGCGGCTTCAGCAGATCGGCGAACGGCTGCAGCCAGGGCGCGACCAGGTCCAGCGCGCCGGCCAGCAGCGCGCCGCCGCTCTTCAGCAGCTCCGACCCCGTCTCGATCAGCTTGTCGAGCGGCCCCTTGGCGGGGTCCTTGAGCAGCCACCCGGCCAGCAGCCCGGCGGACGGGATGGTGGCAGCGACCACCGGCGTGCTGGTCTGGCCCTGGATGTGAAACACGCCCGCGTCGGTGCCGGCGAACAGCGCGCTGTTCTTGCCCTGCTTGGCGATGGCGAGCGACCAGGCGATCGTCGGGGTCAGGCCGGTCTTGGGATCGGTCTTCGGCAGATCGGTGTTGGCAGGGTCCCAGGTCTTGCCGCGGTCGGTCGAGCGCAGCACGCCGTCGTCGGTCCCGGCCGCCAGGGTGGCCTGGCCGCCGTCGGTGTAGGCCGCCAGCGCGCGCACGACGGTCTTCGGCATAGGGCCGCTGGAAGAACCCGGGAGCGCCAGCCGGCTGGCCGGCGGTGGCGGGCCGTCGCCGCTCATCGTCGCCCAGTTGTCGCCCTGGTCTTTGGACATGTAGATACTGCCGTCTTTGGCGCCGGCGTAGACATTGCCCTCGTCGTCGACGGCCAGGGCGCGGTAATCTTTCTGCACCAGCGCGACATTCATCGGCTGCCAGCTCGCGCCCCGATCGACGGAGCGAAACAGATCCTTCTCGGTGCCGGCGAACAGTTGGCCCGCGGCGGTGGTGGCCAGCGCATGGGCGGCGGCTTTCGGCAGGCCGATCGCCGCTGGCGCCCAGCGGGGCTGGGCGCCAGCGGCGTAGTAGACGCCGCCCTGCGTGTACGCGAGCAGCGCAGCCGGCGGCAGCAGCGTGTAGATTCTGGGGGCGCGAATCGGCGCGGCGGCCGCCCCATCCCAGATAATCGTGGTGTATCCGCGCTGCGGGTCGGGCTTGACGGCCGTGATCGTCGCGAGCAGCCACGGCCGATCCGGGCCGACGAGATTCGGATCGTCGTCGACGATCAGCACGACGTCGTTGAGCCGCAGCCCGGTGCTGGCGCCGGCCAGCCGGATGGACGCCGCGCGCCGGCCGAGGTCGCGCGGCGGGCTGCCGAGCGCCAGGGTCGGCCTGAGCGCATTCCACTCCGCGCGGGCGTTGAAGTCCGCGCTGGTCTCGAAGGTCTGCGGTAGCTGGTTCTGCCCCGGCACGCTCTGCACTGCGCAGCCCTGCGGGATGAAGACCTGGCGCGGCGGCTCGTCTCGCATCGTCAGCACGGTGAAGGCCAGGTGAGTGCCGGCCGCCAGGCCGGGCCCAAGCTCATAGCCGATCGTCCGGGCCAGCTCCAGCACCGAGCGATACTCGGTCGCCGTGCGCAGGTAGCCCTCGTTGGTGATTCGCTCCTGGTAGAAGGTCAGCACGTCGGCGACGACCGCCCAGGCGTGGATCAGCGCGATCGCCCAGTCGTCGTGGATGTCCTGGTTGAGGGCTGCCAGCGGCGGCCCGGCTGCGCAGTCGGCGATCGTCTGGGTCGGCAGGCGATTGAGCATGCGAAGCACCGCGTCGAGGTAGCGCGCGCCGCTGTACTCGATCGCGCGCCGCCCAGGCGGGTTATAGCGCATGCACTGCCGCTGCCCCGCGGAGCTGTCGATCAGCTGTCTGGCGCGCGAGCTGCTCATAGATGGTCCTCAAACGTAAGGCGCAGGCTGCCGTTTTCCGGATGGTGCGGGTCGTCGTCGAGGCGCAGGATCTCCAGCGGGCCGGCCAGAATATGGTCGTCGTCGTGCGAGCTGTCCATGCGGCGGAACTGCCGGACGCCGACCCATGCGACGCTGGGCACCGCCATGGCGCGGGCGATCAGCTGGCTGCGATGGGCCGGCTGCCCGAACGTGAAGTTGTCCGGGTGGAAGAAGCCGGTCGTGCCGTCGGGCAGGCTGCGGTTGCCGAGCGCGGCCTCGAGTGCGCTGCGCACCACGTCGACGCGGTGGCCCGGCCGTAGGTGGACCTCCAGATCGATCTGCAGCGCGACGAACTGCGGGCCGCGGATGTCTACATCGTAGCCGGCCAGCCGGTAGGGCTCTAAGAAATCGCGCAGCGCGTCGCGGAACGCGCGATCGGCCGGGCGGTCGCCGCGGCGCTGCACGTAGACGACGGCGGTGTGCCAGCTGCCCGACCAATGCATCTGCGCGACAGCGTGGGCGACGGCGGGGTTGCGCATAGCCACGGCGGCGTAGTCGTCGGCGGTGATGCAGCGCTCCTGCGCCTCGAAGACGCCCGGAGCGAAGAGCCCGGCGTCGGGCGCGCTCGCGTTCGGGCGCGGCGGGCTGGCCAGATCCTCGGAATCCGACTCGGGCGGGTCCCAGGTCTTGAATCCATGCGGCGCGTGCAGACGCGCCGCGTCGGTGCGCTGCGGATTCGTACCGCCCTGGGCGGGGAACGGGTTGCGCACGCCGACGATGCTTATTTCGTCGGCGACGACATGCGCGATCGATTCGCGACCCACGTTGCCCACGGTACCATTGCCGATCCGATAGTTGGCCAGCAAAACCGCGCCGGCGATCGCCGGCTGCCAGCCCGCCTCGCCGAAGCCGAAGCGCAGATGGGCCAGCCCATCGTCCTCCATCTCGACCATATAGTCGCGCATGAACACGCCGCTGCTCAGCAGGTTGCGCCGGAGCTGCCAGTGCTTGACCGGGTACTGTTTGTCGCGAAACTCCTGGTTCGGCAACAGCGGCACGCCTCGATCTTTCGCAAGATCGATCGGGTTTGTCCCCAGCTCGACCAGGTTGATCGCGGGCATCGCCTGGCTACAGTCTTGCAGCATCGTTTCGGCGGCGGACATCGTCCAGATCGCCTGGGCGTGGTCGTACTGGACGCCGTAGGTCAGGCCGGCCAGGCGCAGGTGCGGGTGATAGCGCATGCCGGCCGGCACGGGCGGAAGGTCCTCGTCCACGATGCTCCGCCCGTGATCCGCGAGGACGACGTTGCCGCGCGCCACACAGATGGCTTTCGTCTCGCCGCCGAAATCGTCGGCCAGGAGCAGCGGCTCCAGCGGCGCGTCGCCGGCCGCCCACTCGATCTCGACCGACTTCGTTTTGGGGATTACGTTCGTAAGCCGGACGGCGTGCCGGTGCGCCGGGTCGGCGTCGCGCTCGCGCCCGGTCACGGGGTCGCAGATCTCCTCGAAGATCAGCACATCGCCGACCTTCAGCAGCAGAGCGCCCTGCTCATCGCGCAGCCGGGCGCGCGTCGCCCCGATCGGCAGCAGCTGCCGGCCGTGGGTGAGGAACAGGATCTCGTTATGCGCCTCGCGGAGGTAGGCGTCGTGCATGGTCTCGAAGACGATCGGCCCCTGCGCCAGCGCGTCGAAGTAGGCCGGCGACTCGGGGGCGATCAGGGCCGGCGTTCGGCCGCCCGGCACGCGCGTGAGCAGCTTGGTGTGCCGCGGCAGCGAAGTGTCCTCCACGACCTGCACGTGGACCCACACTCGCGCGCTGCAGCCTTCGTGCAGATTGTAATCCAGCAGCTGGGCGTGCCGGTGCACCGATCGGCGCAGCCGCGCCGTGCCAAGGTAGGCCTCGGTCGCCACGGCGTCCTGGTAGTAGCTGAGCTGGTCGGCGGCGTAGGCCAGCAGCTCGACCAGGGCGTTGCCCAGGTCGGCGGCGCTCCGCTCGGTCCAGTCGGGCGCCAGCACCGACATATGGTCGAGCATGAGCTGGCGGAAGCTGGCGTAGTCCTTGGCCAGATAGTCGATATGCGGCGGCGTATCGTGAGAGCGTGTCACCTCGGCGGTCCTTCCTTCTCGTGCAGGGTTTTGGAAGCTCGTATCGGGTTTGGGCTGCGACGGCTGGTTCCGCGGTTCTGTGGCCGTGGAACCGCAGAACCAGCCTATGGCAACCGGGACCCCTTTTCTGGAAACCTGTGCTAGGTGTTGAACTGCGCGCTGCCGCGCTGCTGGCTGGACGCTGGTGACGTCCACGCCCTCGACCTCGATGACGTCGCCGAGCCATTTCTGGAGCGCCCCCTGGACCAGGAACTGGACGGCGGTCAGCGTCTCGTCGCTCTCGCCGGCGAAGATATACTGCCGCAGGCCGGTGCCGAAGTCCGGGCGGTTGACCCGCTCGCCGGGCATGGTGAACAGCACCTGCTCGATCATCTGGCGGATGTGGTCGTTGCGGACGGCGCCGGCGGTCCGGCCGGCGCCGTCGACGCGAAATGGGTAGGCAAGATCCATGGTCACATTCCTTTGACTCGCACCTGGGTCAGACTAATGATCAGTCCGGTGCCATTGGGAACGCAGACGGCCTGGCTGTCCTGCAGCAGCACCGGCAGGCCGTTGGCCTTGACTCGCAGCGACGCCAGCAGCCACTGCGCCGTCACACACGGGCTGGGCACGACGCCGTACACCAGCGGGCAGCCCGCGACCACGTAGGGGCCCGGCTGCATGACGATCGGCTGGCCCATCACCTTGACGCGCGGGTTCGGCACGGTCGGCTGGGCGATGCCGCCGTGCATGCACTGGACGATCGCGCCGACGTGCAGCAGAAAGCCGGGCATGCTACATCACCTCCAGGGCGCCGTTGTTGAGCGAGACGCTGGCTGGCGAGAGGCTGACGCTCGCCGCGCCGTTCTTCAGATCGATCGATGCCGCCGCCACCTCGGCCGAGGCCGCGCCGTTCTTGAGCGTGATGCTGTCCGACAGCGTGATGCTGGCGGCGGCCTTCTTGGTCGTGGCCGCGTCGTCGATCGTGAAGGTGACCGG
>WNGB01013854.1_pt1 | contig 10826 bp, 11 predicted proteins | sample 5400681 | NCBI WGS metagenome assembly WNGB01 (sample SAMN13153367, study PRJNA577476) | soil metagenome | isolation source: 115 cm soil or saprolite under grassland replicate 2 | place: USA:California | collected 2016-06-15 | reverse complement strand
CCCGTCGGGTGCGCACGTCGCCGGCCTCGAGCCCGATCGGCGCACGGCATTGCGCGAGCTCTGCAGGGAGAGGCTGCCGGAGCCACCGTTCGTAGTCTCGGCGAAGGCCTGGGTGGCGCGCGGCGCGGCTTGACGCCTACTAGCCGGAAAGGCTCGATGCCGGCCGCGATCTGGGCCGGCTTCCAGTTGCGGTTGCGGAAGTTGCCCAGATCGAGGTAGCCGCCGTTGACCGCTGGGAAGAGCGCGTCCGCTTGGCCACATGAGGGGCCCGCGAGCGTGGCCCGGCGGGCCGTTGTGCCCGTCACGAGCGCTGGCGCAGCAGGAAGTCGAGCGTCGCCCGGTTGAACGTCTCGGGGTCTTCGTGCAGCCCAGCGTGCGACAGATGCTCGAAGACCACCAGCTCGCTCCCGGCGATCCCGCTCTTGAGCGCCTCGGCGAAGCGCGTGGAGCAGACGAGGTCGCGCGCTCCGACGGTGATCAGGGTCGGAGCGTCGATCTCGCCCAGTCCCGCGCTCGCGTCGTGGGCGATGACCGCCTCGATCTGGGCCAGGAACGCGTCCACGGGCTGGGCGGGGCGGCCACGCACGAAGTCCACCAGCGTGTCGACGAACTCTGGCCGTTCGACGTACATCTCAGGCGTGAAGCACCACGGGAAGATGCCCTCGACCACCACGTCGGCAACGGTCGGCAGCGACGACGCGAGCGTGCGCCACTGCTCGACCACGATCTTCAGATAGTCGTCGCTGGTGCCCCAGCCGCTGTGCAACGAGAGCGAGCGCACGCGGCCGGGATGGCGGGCGGCCAGGTGGACGCCCACCGCCGCGCCGAGCGACACGCCCGCCACGTGCGCCCGCTCGACCCCGATGGCGCCCAGGAAGGCGGCAACCTGGTCGGCGTAGCCGTCGGTCGAATACGGCCCGGCCGGCTTGTCGCTCTCGCCCGAGCCGGGAAGGTCGATCGCGATGCAGCTGAAGTGCTCGGTGTACGCCGGCAGCTGGAACGCGTAGCAGGCGTGGTCCGCGGACGTGTACGGGATCAGCAGGAGCGGCTCGCCCTCCCCCTGCACCTCGTAGTTGATCGTGAGCCCGTTGACCTCGACCTGCGGCATGGTCGCTCCCTCCTGGCTGTCCGGTGGCCTTGTCGAGCTGCGACACCAATCATTGCCGCCGATCAACGACCTGGCAACATCCCGACCGCGACCGACGACACCGAGCAGGGCCGCAGCCGTGGGCACGGGATGGAGCGTTTATGGAGCAGAGCGGTCGCAACCCGTGGCAACCGGTGGCAAATGGCGCGGCCGCGAAGACCGCTCAAACAGGCGGAAAATGGTAAGGAGGGGGTCGACGGTTCGAGTCCGTCAGAGGGCTTCAGCTTTCTCCCTGCTTAGGCATCGCTTTCGTTTTCAGAGCTGACGCCGACCGGCTGTTTCGGCGTCCACCGAGCGTCCACCAGCGTCCACCGGTCGGAGCCGGGCGCGTTCAATGCGTCGAGGAGCTTGATCGCGTGCTCGCGTCCGTCGCGGGCGAGGTGGCCGTAATGGCGGTCGATCATCGTCAGGCTAGCCCCCATGTAGCGCGAGAGCTCGAAGGTTGAGATGCCGGCACGACCGGCGAAGGTCGCAAAAGGTAACCGGAACTGGGAGGCGCCGGCGCTTTCGCCCGTGTCGACGACGATCACGCCTTCCGGGTGCTCGATCGCGAAGGCGTCGATCGGCAGCGGCTCCGTCCCCTGCTTGTCGAGGATCGTGTGCAGCAGCCGACGGCGCCCATGGCCGACGCCTCACGCCAGGCGGTCGTGATCGCGACGGTCTCTGTCTGGATTGCGTGGATCTTCATCATAAATAAAAGATGCACAAACAAAGTTTATTAAGTTGGTGGCACTACATTCGCATATCGCGAACTACATAAGGTGAGTATCTATTCGTTTGATTGGCCACCTACACGGCCTGTGCTTAGTGCGCGTGCGTACGTCTCGCGGTTCAATAACGGGAGTTCGCCAGTAGCCTCCGTTGCGGCAATGTACGCGAGCATCCGCTCTTGAGCTTCTTTTGATTGGTCCCTTACAAGAAACTCTGCATGCTCAAGTTGTAAACCTTCTTCAAGCGACAGCGAGCTGCCAAAGTATATGGAGCGTTTGATAGCCCCGATTGATTGCTTTGATCGCAAACTCAGGTATTCTGCGCGTTCTATTGCGCGCGCGAGCACTTTATCCTGGGGGACCACTTCGTCGATCGCACCGAATGCGAGGGCTTCTGCTGGCGTAAAAGGTTTGCCTTCAAGAATAGTGACTAGCGATTGTTGAGTACCAATTAGGCGAGGTAATCGCTGGGAGCCTCCGCCTCCCGGAGTAAGGGCGAGTAGTACTTCCGACAGACCAATTACAAAGTCTCCGTCCGCCATGATGCGCAAATCACACGCCCAGGCGAATTCCGCGCCAACGGCAAGCGCTGAGCCATTGAGCGCCGCGACAAAGATGGTTCCGCTTGCGTTCATCTTCAGGAAGGTCGCGTGGAAGCTGTCGAGCTGCAAAAGCGTCTTGAGTCGAGTCATTCCCGCGAGCGTTCTAACAATCGGCACTTTATTAATGAGTCTCGCCATACGTGAGACAATTCCAGCGATGCGTGTATTGATAGGCGGGAACCCGACACCGCCCTGTTGGAGCCACGTAACATCAGAGTGGCTCAAGAATCGATCGGGATGCGTGCCAGTAAAGACAACGGCATGGATGTTTGGGTCGCGGTCTGCGCGATCAACTAGCTCTTTTAGTTGCTTGGTAAGCGCAGCATCGAACAGCGCATGCGGTCCTCCGTCGATACGCGCGACGAGTACCGCGCCGTGGTTCTCGACATCAATGTGACCGTCAGCCCGTGGTTCTTTTTTGTTCATGACGCGAGGAACTCGAGAGCCTTCTCGACGAACTGCTCGTGGTACTGGAAGATTCCGCCGTGGCCGGCGTCCGGGTAGATCACCAACTCGTTGTCCGGGATGCGGCGGGCCATGTCGAGGGTGTTCGGCGTCGGCAGCATCCGGTCGTTATCGCCGTTCGCGAGGAGCACGGGGTGGCGGATGCGTGAGAGGTCGTGGGGCTTCTCCTTGCCCCAGCTGCGGCAGGCCTTGAGTTGCGCGAAGTACGAGCTGAGGGAGGTCGGCGTGTCGCGGTCGATCATGCGCTCCCGGAGCCGAGCCAGGAACGCCTTGCCTTCACGCTTGCCGTTCGCGGTCCGGGTGAAGAAGAGGAACTGCTTCGGGTCCTGGCGACTCAGCAGGCCGCGGAGGGTGTCGAGTTGCGCGACCCACACGACCTCCTTCATGCCCTTGCCGCCGGCCGGGCCGGTGCCAGTGAGGATCAACTTGCGGACCAGCTCCGGCTCGTCCCGGGCGATCACCTGGGCGATCATGCCGCCCATGGAGAACCCGTGAAGATCGACCTGGTCGAAACCCAGCGCGCGGATGAACGTGACGGCGTCCTTGGCCATCGCCTGGATGGTGTCTGGCGTCTTGCCAGTGGAGGCACCGACGCCGCGGTTGTCGAAGGTGATGACCCGGCGCTTTGCGGCGAACCCGTCGACCACCCGCGGGTCCCAGTTGTCGAGGTTCCCTGCCAAGTGCACGAGGAAGACGACCGGGACACCGACCTTCGGGCCGAGCTCACGGTAGGCGAAATCCCCACCACCAGCGGAGACGGTGCGCGTTGGTGCGTTCTTGTACGACGTCAGCACGCCGCCTCCCGTTTCTTGTTCCTCATATGTAGTGCTTACGGTCACAGTCTCTCCTTTACCCCGCCTGCGGGACTCCGCACGCGGTCCTTGCTATGGCACGAGCACGAGCTTTCCCGTGGCCGCCGAGCTCTCCAGCAGTTCGTGGGCGCGGCGCACTTCGGTGAGCGGTAGGCGCTCGGCCACGATCGGCTGGAGCTCGCCACGACGAAGCAGCTCGAGTAGCGCGAGGAAGTCCTCCCGGAACCACTCCGGGTGGCGGTTGCGCAGCTTGTCGATCCGGTAGCCGTGGACCCGCCGGCGGGGCGAGAGCAGGCCCCAGAGAAAGACGCTCGCGGTCTGCGCGTTCCACTTGAGCCACGCGCGCCGGCTCCTACGCCCCTGCGTGAGCGCGGAGGAGTAGCCGAACACGACAAGCCTTCCACCGGGCCGGAGCGCGCGAAACGAACGAATCGACATCGCGCCACCGAGCCCGTCGAGCACAACATCCACCCCTCTCCCGGGGAGCCCGCGCACCCGCGCCAGGAAATCCTCGTTGCGGTAGTCGATCGCGACCGCGCCGAGCCGCTCGACCGCGGCGCGGTCGCGAGCTGACGCGGTCCCGTAGAGGCGAAGCCCGGCCAGCGCTCCGAGCTCCAGGACCGCGGTGCCCACCCTGCCGGCCGCGCCGTGCACGAGCACCGTCTCCCCGCTCTTCACCCTCGCCACGCGGTGAAGCAGCTGGTACGCGGTCATGTAGGGGAGGACGAGGCTCACGACCTCCGCCGGGTCGAGGTCCTCGGGCACCTCGACCGCGTACCTCTCCGGCACGCAGACACGCTCCGCGTCGGCGCCCCACACCGTCAGCACGGCGACACGATCTCCCTCCCGCAGCCTCGAGCAGCCCGGGCCAAGCTCCTCGACGACGCCGACAAGCTCGTAGCCGGGCGTGAAGGGCGGCTTCGGGCCGCCGAGATACGTACCGGCGCGCAGTAGGGCATCACTGAACGACACACCGGCGGCGAGAACGCGGACGCGCACCTCCCCCGGACCCGGTCTGGGATCGTCCTCCTCCACCACCTGCAAGACCTCGGGGCCACCGTAGTGACCAACGACGACGCGCTTCATACCTCTGCGCTCCTTCGGAACCACGACGGTTCCTTGAAGGAACCGACCATACCAGTCCGTCAGTTACTTCACAAGACTGACCCGGTATCCTGGAATGCATGCTCAAGCGCACCTACGAAGGCCAGGACTGTTCGATCGCACACGCCCTCGAGGTGGTCGGTGAGCGATGGACGCTGCTGATCATTCGGGACGCTCTGCTGGGACTGCGTCGATTCGACGAGTTCCAGCGAAATCTCGGGATCGCGCGGAAGGTTCTCGCCGACCGTCTTCGCTGGCTGGTCGACGAAGGAATCCTCGAGCGGGTTCCCTATCAAGAACGGCCGGAGCGGTACGAGTACCACCTGACCCGGAAGGGCCGCGACCTTCATGTCGCGCTCGTCGGCCTGCGGCAATGGGGCGACGATTACTGCAGCGAGAAGCCGCCTATGCTCGCGCGCACAAAGAGCGGCAAGAAGCCCGTGATCGCCGCGCTTGTCCCGAAGCGCAGTGACCATCTTCGCCTCGAAGAGGTCGAGTTCGTGCCCGGACCGGGCCGCGGCTCCAGGTAGCCAGGTCCTCTAACCAGCGAGTCGATCGAGGGGCGTTCCTTGCCCGGCGGCTTCGGAAAGAGCCGCCGGATCAGCTCCCCCAGCGCACGATCTGCTTTCTCGCCCAGGCAGCGAATGCGACGACCGACGCGACGAGGCCGATTGCCACCGATAACCAAACAGCCAGCCGTGCAGAGGCCGAGGCCGAGGCCGAGCCCGAGCCCAGCGATTCCGACAGTGGCGCCGGCGACGACGGAGTCGACAACGTCGACAGTCAAGGGGCTGAGTCGACCAACGCTCGGACATGCGTGTCACTACGGTCGACGAAGAGTCCGCAAACTGCAACGCGTCGTACCGAGCTTTGTGCCGACCTTCGAGCTTAGCTTCGTTGTCTGTTTAGCAATCTGACAACGCCTCGCGGGTACCAGAGACGGGTACATCAGGTTGGGCACCTGCGGGCACGCGCGGGCATCAGAGACACACCCTGAGGCCTGAGGCACCGATTTGCAGGAAAAACGTGATTCGCTAGAGAGGGGGTCGAGATTCCTTTGCGCTGTGTGGTCGAGTGTTGGGAAGCGGCGAGATTGCGCGGGGCAATCGCTTGAGTCTCCGGCACAGACGTGGTGGAAATGCATGCGGGAGCGATCCGCAGCGACTTCAGCGCTCATCAGCCCCGTCGCGGCGCCTCAGCAGGTTCCGCTCACGAAGGAACGACTTGGCGATGCGGGAATAGATCTTGAGGACAGGTTTGGGTCATGCAGAGTGCGCAGCGCTACGCCGGCTGCAACTCGGCGAGCCGCTCACGAACCTGGCGCGCCATGGCGACGTTGCGCTTGCGCTCGTAGCGGTCGAGCGCCTCCGTGAGCGGGATGGCGGCTTCGCCGCTCCGCTCGGCGGCGGTAAGGACAGCGGCGAGATCGCAGAGCGCGTCACCCTGGAAATTGAGCCCGTCCGTCCGCTCGATAATCGCGAGGACCTCCCGGGCGAGCGGCTCGGCTTCGGCATGCTGCCCGCGATGGGCGAGCACGCGCGCCTGCACCTGGCGCCACAGCGCCTGAGTCAGCAGGTCCTGCTCGTGGCCGAGCTCGCGGCCCAGTCGGGCCAGCGGTTCTGCTTCGTCGTAGCGGCCGAGGGCGCACAGGGCCCTGCCGAGCATCGGTGCGTAGGTCGAAAGGTTGTTGAGGCGGTGCAGCGCCTCTAGTCGGTCGCACCGTGTGCGGAGGCGGCGGGCTGCCGCCTCGTCGTCGCCAGCGAAGGTAGCGACCTCGGCCACGAAATGCTCGCCGCCGTCGTCGCCGGTGAGCTCACGCAGCCGCTCGCTCGCCTGTAGCGCCAGGGGCCATGCCTCGTCGAAGCGGTCGAGCATGGCCAGCACTCGCGCACGGTTGAGTAGGAGTCCCGGATGCGTCGACTCCCGCAGAAGGCGGTCGAGCTTCTCGAGTAGCTCGTCCGCGGGGTCGAGACCGATGACGTACTGGAACCCTGTGCCCAGGCTTGACCGCTGCACTTGTCGTCCAGCGAGCCGGGCGTGGTGCAGCGCCCGCTCGACGCTCTGGGCCTGCTCGGCCCAGCGGCCGCGGTGGTTTGCAGCGTGGCCTAGAGCGTTGTAGGCGTGCGCTAGACCCGGGTTGTCGCCCGCAGCTTCGAGCAGCGGCAGCGTCGCTTCGATGCGCGCAGTGAGCTCCTCGACGGTGTCTTCGTACTCCAGTCGGTGCTGGGCGGAGACGACGCGAGCGAGTGCCTCGGCTACACGATCGCCCGCAGCCGCGGCCCTCTCCGCCGCCAGGTCCACGATCGTGGCGGCCCGTCGAGGATCGACGCCGACAGCCTGCGCGAGGTCGACCTCGAGGTGGACGTCGACCCGGAGCGGTCGCGTAAGGGCGAGCGAGCGCTCGAGCAGAGAGGCGGCCGCTCGATCGTCTCCGCGTGCGAGTGCGCGACGACCGGCGGTCGCAAGCCGCGCGGCCGCACGCTCTGCAAGGGCGGAAGCCGGCCGCTCGAGCTCAGCCTTATAACGCGCGGCCTGTTCGAGGTGGTGGCCGAGGACCTCGTCCAGCTCGACGAGATCCCCACCCCGCTCCTCGAGCCAGGCGGCGAAGCGTTCGTGCAGGTCGGCGCGGACGGCTTTCGGCAGGGCGTCGTAGGCAGCATCGCGGATCAGCAGATGGCGGAAACGGTAGGCCTCTTCCCCAATGAACTGGGGCGTGTCGGGACGGACGAGTTGCTTCCGCACGAGCGCGACCAACCGCGACGCCTGCGGCTCGCCGTTTGCGAGCGCCTGGACGGCGCTCTCGTGGAAGACGCGGCCCTCGACCGAGCCTCGCTCGAGCACCGCCCGCTCGGCCGGGTCGAGCTGATCGAGGCGCGCGGCGAGGAGAGCGTGGATCGTCGGCGGTACACCGATCTCACCGTCCCCCGAGGCGCGCACGAGCGCGAGCATCTCCTCCAGGAACAGCGGGTTACCCTCGGCGGCAGCTGCGATCCGCTCGCGCAAGGCAGGCTCGACGCCTCCCAGCTCGTCCAGCAGCCGCTCCGTCTCGCCGGCGTCGAGCGGCTCGAGGAGGACGCTCGTCGAGTTCCACTTGCCGCCGCCCCAGGACGGCCGTCGCTCGAGCAGCTCAGGGCGCGCCACGCACAGCAGCAAGATGGGCGCGTCACGCGCGAGGTCGGCGACATGCTCGACGAGATCGAGCAGCGTCTCCTCCGCCCAGTGCAGGTCGTCGAGTACGCAGACGAGCGGGCGCTCCTGCGCCTCCTGCTCGAGAAGCTTTCGGAACGCCCACGCAATTTCGTCGGCTGACGCCACCGCCTCGGACTCGCCGAGCAGCGAGTGAATTGGCACCGCCGCCTCACCTCCAGGCAACGCGTCGAGCTGCTTGACGATCTCGACGATCGGCCAATACGTGATCCCCTCGCCGTAGGAGAGGCAGCGTCCCCGTACGTCCCGCGCCTCGATTCCCGTCAGGAACTCCGAAGCGAGCCGTGACTTGCCCACGCCCGCCGACCCGAGCACGGTAAACAGCTGGCAGGAGCGGTCGTGCGCCGCCTGCGCAAACGCGTCCCGCAGCCGCCTCAGCTCTGTGTCGCGGCCGACCATCGGCGTGGCGAAGCGCCGTGCGAGCTCACCCTGCACCGACAGGAGCCTGAACGCCGAGACGGGATCGCGCTTCCCCTTGAGTGTCAGCGGTTCAACTGGCTCTGCAACAACAGCGTCGCGAATGAGCGCGAGCGTCTTAGCACCGACCAGAACCTCGCCGGGAGACGCCGCCTGCTCCAGGCGGGCAGCGACGTTGACCGCGTCGCCGGTCGCAAGCCTCTCTTCGGTGCCGGTGACGACCTCCCCCGTGGTGACACCGATGCGCCCGTTGATCCCGAGATCGGAGAAGGCGTCGCGCATCTCGACCGCCGCGCGGCACGCACGCAGTGCGTCGTCTTCGTGCAACACGGGCACCCCGAAGACCGCCATCACCGCGTCGCCGATGACTTCTCGACCGTGCCGCCGTGCGACTCGACGATTCCCTTCATCCGCTCGAAGTAGCGCGCCAGCAGCGCACGCAGAGCTTCGGGATCCTTCGACTCGCCGAGTGTCGTCGAGCCGGTCACGTCGCAGAACAGCACTGTCACCGTCTTGCGCTGCTCGCGAGCCGGCGTTGCTGTCGCGAGTGGCGCCCCGCAATGGGGACAGAGGCGGAAGTTGCCTTCGCTCTCCCGGCCGCAGCTCGCGCAGATCTGCACGGCCCGAAACTAGACCATCAGAAAGCGACCCGGAAGCCCTACCACGCAAGCCGACGCTCGTGCGCGACTCATCACCGGGCTCGACAGAGGCGCGTTCGTGGTGCGTCGGGACGATCCGCAGCTGCGCCGGGCTCGGTTCGCGAGTACGCTGCGACGAGCGAACGCGGAGGAGACTCGATGACCTTCACCCGGATAACGGTCCGCCCGGATCAGATGGGCGGCGTGCCGTGCATCCGCGGCCTGCGGATCCCCGTTGCCACCGTGGTCGACATGGTCGCCGACGGGATGGCGAAGGAGGAGATCCTCGCCGCCTACCCCGACCTGGAAGCCGCCGACATCGACGAAGCCCTGCACTATGCCGCCGAGGCGGTCCGCGAGCGCGAGCTCCCCCTCACCGCTGCGGGTTGAGGTTCCTGATCGACAACGCGCTCTCACCGCGCGTCGCCGAGCGCCTTATGGCGGCCGGGCACGAGGCCGCCCATGTTCGCGACTACGGCCTCCAGGCCGCTAGCGACGAGGAGATCGCCGAACGGGCACGCGCCGAGGACCGGGTCGTCGTCTCCGCCGACACCGACTTCGCGACCCTGCTCGCGCTCCGCCGCGACCGCCAGCCCTCGTTCCTGCTCTTCCGGCGCGGCACCGACCGCCGACCCGACCAGCAAGCAGCGCTCCTGCTCGCCAACCTGCCTGCGATCGAGCACGACCTCGCCCGAGGCGCGGTCGTCGTCCTCGAGCCCGGAAGAGTCCGAATTCGCAAGCTCCCCATCGGCGGCGCATAGGCGAGCCCGGCAAGCGAGCCCCTCTCACCGTTGTCCGTTTTGCGAAGATGGTAAGAAGGGGTCGACGGTTCGAGTCCGGAAGAGGGCTTCCGCTTTCTTCCTGCTCAGATGCTGTTTGCGTTGTCGCGCTGGCGACGACTGGCGGTTTCGACTGTCCACGCAGCGGCCACGCCGTGGACGTCGACCGTCGTTGAGTCCGCGGAGGCAGTCGACCGCTTCCGCGAAGCGATAAGCGCGATTGCCTGCAACCCGGCGATCACCGGACCGGTAGGAGCAGGTCGATGACGTCTCGGCGACGGTAGAACTCGATGCTCGGGCGATCCGGGTCAGGATCGGCCTGTTTCACGAGCGCCTCGAACGATGGAGCGATCCGCTCGTAGACGGCGGGCGGTTCTCCCTCGAGACGTAGCCGGAGATATCGGCCATCCGGGAGCGTCCCGACCTTCAGCCCGAGAGCCTCGGGATCGTCGCCGTCGCGCAGTTGGACGCAGACGCGGTACTCGCCGGTCGACGGCTGGAACGTACCGAAGAACTTCCGCCCTCGCAATCCGACCACCGCGTCCAGCTCCGCCCAAGCGCGGCCCATCTCCTCCGGGTTGTCGTCAGTGACCCGGTACATCACCGCGACCTCTTCGCGCTCGACGAGGACCGTGTCCGGAGGATCTGGGCGTTGCGCCGTCACGAGCTCATCGTACGAGGTCGGCTCTTACCGCACGTCCGTTCAGTGAGCGGAAACTTGTTAGTGCGCAAACCAGGCGCCAGTCACTGTTGAGCCGCTCAGGCTCGACTGACGTCACGGTTCCGCCCCAGATTGACGGCGCTTGTGCGTCAATCTTCGCTTGACCCCCTGCGACGCAATCAGCGCCACCCCGCATCCTCGGCAACGCCCGCCGCCTCAAGAGCCTCGCTCCGGCCCCGGTAGTCGTCGATGCGCACGATCCGCCCGTCGCGCAGCGTGAAGAC
>WNGB01018090.1_pt1 | contig 10827 bp, 10 predicted proteins | sample 5400681 | NCBI WGS metagenome assembly WNGB01 (sample SAMN13153367, study PRJNA577476) | soil metagenome | isolation source: 115 cm soil or saprolite under grassland replicate 2 | place: USA:California | collected 2016-06-15 | reverse complement strand
CCCTGGACGACTCCCATGATCGCCGCCGTTCCCGAGGCAAAGGCCGCCGCGTCCTCGCCCCCCTCGAGATCGGCGAGGCAGCGCTCGAGCGCCTCGCGATTGGGGTTGCCGTTGCGCCCATAGAGAAAGCCCCGCGGGTAGCCGCCGTCGGCGTCGCGCTCGAAGGTGACCGACAGCTGGATCGGCGAGACCACGGCGCCGGTGGCGGGATCGATGCCGGCGCCGGCGTGCACGGCCCGCGTTTCGAGTCTCATGTGGGGCTGTATCATTTTCCGCGGCCGATCAAAAGGGGCCAGATGCTAGGCGGCGAAGGAGGGGCGACTGAGGCGTACTCCGAGTACGCCGCAGGGAGACCCCGACTGAGCCAACGACGCAGATGGCCCCTTTTCATCGGCCGCTATTTGTCGTCGGCGAGCTTGCGGCTGAGCGCGACGAGACGATCGAGCTTTTCCCGCGCGGCTCCGGTGTCGATCGCGCGCGCGGCCAGCTCGACGCCCTCCGCGAGGTCGCGCGCCCTGGTCCCGGCGACCAGCGCCGCGGCGGCGTTCATCAGCACGATGTCCCGGCGCGGCCCGCGCTGGCCGTCCACGATGGCGCGGATGATCTGCGCGTTCTGGTCACGGTCACCGCCGCGGAGATCGCCGATCGAGGCCTGCGGCAGCCCGAAGTCCTCGGGGCGCACCGTGAAGGTGCGGACGACGCCCTCGCGCACCTCGGAGATACGGCTCTCCCCCGTGTTCGAGATCTCGTCGAGACCGTCGGCGCCGTGGACGACGAACACGCGAAACGTGCCGAGCTCCGCGAGGACCCGCGCGAGGGGTTCCGTGAGGGCGGCCGCCGCCACGCCGATGATCTGAGCGTTCGCGCCGGCCGGGTTCGTCAGCGGGCCCAGCAGATTGAAGACGGTGCGGAAGCCCAGCTCTCGCCGGGCCGCCATCACGTGCTTCATCGCCGTGTGGAGCAGCGGCGCATAGAGGAAGCCGATGCCCGCCTCGTCGATGCAGCGCCCGACCTGCGCCGGGGTGAGCTCGAGGTTCACGCCCAGCGTCTCGACGACATCGGCGGAGCCGCACAGGGACGACGCCGACCGGTTGCCGTGCTTGGCGACCTTGAGGCCGGCGCCGGCCACGACGAACGCGGTGGCCGTCGAGACGTTGAAGCTGCCCGAGGCGTCACCGCCGGTCCCGCACGTGTCGATCAACATTTCCCGGTCGGTGCCGGTGAGCCCGGCCACCTCGTCGGCGCGCGTGCGCACGCGGGCCACCTTCTGGCGCATGACCTGGGCGAAGCCGATGAGCTCCTCCACCGTTTCGCCCTTCATGCGGAGCGCGGTGAGGAACGCGGCGATCTGCGCGTTGGTCGCCGCCCCCGACATGATGGCGTCCATTGCGGCCGCGGCTTCGATCCGCGTGAGATCCCGCCGCTCCACGAGGGCGCGCACCGCCTCGGTGAGGATCGGACTGGTCATTACGCCGATACTAGCATCCGTTCGGACCAGCGACGCGGGCGTCAGCGGCCCAGATAGGCGCGCTTGATGGTGTCGTCGGCGAGGAGCTGCGCGGAGGCGCCCTGGAGCACGATCGTGCCGTTTTCGAGGACGTACGCGCGGTGGCAGAGACGGAGCGCGCGGAGCACGTTCTGCTCGACGAGGAGGATGGTCACGCCATCCGCGTTGATCACGCGGAGGTTGTGCGCCGCCGCTCGGCCAGCCGCGGAAAGAGGCTCAGCACCCGATCGAGGCTCTCGGCCCGCCGGCGGCGACTCTCCGGCGTGCGCGCGCCGAGCTCGAGATTCTCGAGGACGGTCATGGTGGGGAAGAGCTGCCGGCCTTCGGGAACGTGGGCGATGCCCCCGGCGACCATGGCCGCTGGCGTCAGCCCGCCGACCGAGACGCCGTCGACCTCGACCCGTCCGGCGCGCAGCGGCAGCAGGCCGCAGATCACGCGCAGTGTCGTCGTCTTCCCCGCGCCGTTGGAGCCGATGAGGGCGACGATCTCGCCGGTGCGCACCTCCAGCGAGACGTCCCGCACCGCGGTCATGTCACCGTATCCGGCCTCCACCGCCTCAAGCCGGAGGAGCGACAGGATCCTCTCCCAGATACGCTTCGATCACGCGTCGGTCCCGGGCCACCACGTCCGGGCGCCCCTCGGCGATGCGCTCGCCGTAGTTGAGAACGACGAGCCGCCCGGCCAGGGACATCACCGCGCGCATCACGTGCTCGATGAGCAGGATCGCCGTCCCGCGCGCATTGATGGCGCGGACGAGCTCCACGATCCGCTCCGTCTCGCGGTCGTTCAACCCCGACATGACCTCGTCCAGCAACAGCAGCACAGGCTCCGTGGCGAGCGCGCGCGCCAGCTCGAGCCGCTTGCGCTCGGCCAGGGTGAGGCTCCCGGCCGGCTGCGCGGCCTTGGCGGCCAGACCGACCTCCTCCAGCACGGCGCGGGCCCGCGTCTCCGCCGCCCGCGGCTCGGGATGACGACCGAGGGCGCCGATCATGACGTTGCGGACGACGCTGAGGCGCGCGAACGGTCGCATGATCTGGAACGTCCGCGCCATGCCGAGCCTGTTCAGCGCGTGCGGCTTGAGCCCGCGCACCCGCCGACCACGAAACGTGATCTCGCCGGCGTCCGGCTCGAGAAAACCGGAGACCAGTGCGAACACGGTCGTCTTCCCCGCCCCGTTGGGCCCGATGAGCGCCACGATCTCGCCGTCGTCGACCTGGAACGAGAGGTCCTTCACGGCCTGGAGCCCGCCGAACCACTTGGCGAGGCCGCGGATCTCCAGCATGCTCACGCTGGCTTGCGCCGGAGAAGGTCCCGCAGCCAGGGCACCACGCCCTGGGGCACGAACAGCACGACGGCGACCAGGAGCACCCCGTACATGACGAGGTGCGCCCCGTGCCAGCCGCCCTGGCCGAACACCGCCCGCGACAGCTCCCCGAGCGGCGTGAGGATCAGCGAGCCGACGATGGGGCCCAGCAGCGTACCGGCGCCGCCGACGATCGGCCTGATGATGATCTCCACCGACAGCGGGATGCCGAACACCGCGTTCGGCTGCAGCGACGAGTAGCGGTACGCGTAGAAGGCGCCGGCGAGCCCCGTCAGGAACGACGACAGGACCATGGCGAGGAGCTTGTAGCGCAGGGTGTCGACGCCCAGCGCCTCGCACGCCACCTCGTCCTCGCGAATGGCCGTGAGGTAGATGCCGAATCGCCGCCGCTCCACGGCCCAGGCGACGGCGGTCGCCAGGAGCAGGAGGCACAGAGCGATGTAGTACCACGCGCGATCGTCCTGGAACGAGAGCCGCCGCGGATCGCCGGTGAACGTGATATACAAGCCGACGGCGCCGCCGACGCGCTCCCAGTTGCTGACGACGATCCGGCCGACCTCGGCGAACGCGACCGTGAGGAGCACGAAATAGAACCCGCGGAGTCCAAACCGGAAGCCGAGGTAACCGATGACGCCGCCCAGCGCGCCGGCCAGCCCCGCGCCGACGAACATTCCGATCCACGGCGTGAGCCCGGTCTCCGCGGCGAGCACGGCGGCGGCATAGCCGCCGACGCCCACGAACACGGCGTGCCCGGCCGAGAGCTGACCGGCGTAGCCACCGATGATGTTCCAGGCCTGCCCGAGGTAGGCGAAGAAGAGCACGTTGATGGCGATGGCCAGCGCGTAGGGGCCGAGCACCGCCGGCAGCGCCAGCGCGATGGCCGTCGCCGCGACCACCCCCACCCGGATCATGGCGCGCGCTTGCCGAGCAGGCCGGCGGGCCGGAAGAGCAGGATCAGGATGAGCAGCGAGAAGCTCACGAGCTCCTTGAGCGAGGGGCTGAGAAAGACGGCGCCCAGCGACTCGGCCACCGAGACGAGCAGGCCTCCGATGAACGCGCCGAGGAGGCTGCCCAGGCCGCCGATGATGACGATGTTGAAGGACGCGACGGACGCCGACAGGCCCAGGGACGGCGAGAACGGCACGATCGGCGCCGTGAGCGCGCCCGCCGCGCCCACGCAGGCGGCGCCGATGCCGAAGGCGACGGCGTACACCCGGCGGACGTCGGTCCCGATGACGAGCGCGCCGTAGGGGTTATCGGCCGCGGCGCGGATCGAGCGCCCGAGATCGGTGTGGAACAGGAACGCGTAGAGCGCCGCGGTGAGCGCGATCGCCACCGCGAAGGTCAGCAGGCGCGCGACGTCGACGTAGAGCGAGCCCACGTACCAGGTGGCGGCGGCGAGCGGCGAGCGCACGCGCACGGGTTCGGGGCCGAAGACGAGGAGGGCGGTGTTCTCGAGGATCAGGGCGACCCCGAGCATCAGGAGAATTTGCATCTCGTGCGGAGCGTCGACGATCCGGTCGACGAGCCCGCGCTGGATGGCGAGCCCGAGCACGAAGAGCGCGGCCGCGCACGCGACGAACCCCAGGTAGGGATCGATGCCGAGCCGGGAGGCGAGCAGCCACGCCAGGTACATCCCCCACACCATCATGTCGCCGTGCGCGAAGTTCACCACGCGCATGACGCCGAAGATGAGGCTGAGCCCCACCGCCATGAGGCTCATGACGCCTCCGAACAGGAGGCCGCTCAGCAGGGCCTGCGCGACGAGAACCGGATCCAGGAGGGGCTAGGCCTTGGGGCGCGGGAAGACGAATTTCTGGAGCGCCGCCTCCCGGGGCCAGACGGCGACGGGCCTCTGCCCGAGGATCTGGATCATGGTCGAGATGGCGTTCGGGTTGTCGCCGAGCTCGTTGAACTGGATGGGCCCGCCGTACTGCATGAGCCCGGTCGTCAGGCTCGTCTTCTTGATGGCCTCGACGATCGCCTCGGGATCGGTCGACTTCGCGCGCTCGAGCACGTCGGCGATGATGAACATCGCGTCGTAGGAGTATCCGGAGTTGGTGTCGAACGTCTTGCCGCCCGAGCGCTTCTTGTACTCCTCGGCCACGGCGCCGGTCTTGGGATTCTTGAAGTTGGGCCACGGCACGCTCGTGAGCACGTGCTCGAGGTCCTCCTTGAGCACCGCGAGCTGGCCCGCCTCGTAGAGGCCGGGGCTGCCGGGGCCGACGATCCCCATCGTCTCGAGGCGCTGCTTGCGGATCTCGGGCAGGAGGAGCTGGGCCGAAGCCGGACGCGTGATCGGCGCGATGACGTCGGGCTTGGCCGCCTTCACGCGCGAGACCTCCGTGGAGAGGTCCGAGGGCGGCTCCGGCCAGGGAATCGTCTCGACGATCTCCCACGATGGACTCGCCGCCTTGTGCGCGGCCATGAAGCCGCGTGACTGGTTCTGGCCGAAGAGGTCGTTGCAGTACATCAGCACCACGCGCCTGGGTGAGACGCCGGCCTCCTTGAAGATCTCGGTGAAGTACTGGACGGCTTTGCGGCCGAACGAGGAACCCGTGGGAAAGTTCCGGTACACGTACTGGACCTTCTGCTGGCCGTCCCTCACCGCCTTGGCGACGTTCGCGGTGATGGGATCGGCGGCCGCGATGTCGACCAGGAAGGGGATCCGCCGCTGCTGAGCCACCGGCACCATCGCGGCGGTGCTGCCGGAGTCGAACGACCCGACGAGCAGCTGCGCGCCCTGGCTGACCACCCGCTCGGCCTCGGTGCGACCCACCTCGGGCTTCGTCTGCGTATCGCCGAGCAGCAGCTCGAGCTTCACTCCCCCGAGCGCCTTGATCCCGCCCGCCGCGTTGATCGCGTCGGCCGCCATCTGGGCGCCGAGCCGACAGGCCTGACCGGGCTCGGCCAGCGGACCGGTGACCGGGTGGATGACGCCGACCTTGATGGTCTTGGGCTGAGCCCCCAGGGGACGGGTGAGACCGGTCGCAGCGGCGGCGGCCAGACCACTGGCAAGGAAGGTGCGTCGGCTGGTCGTCCGGGTGCTCATCGAGGTCTCCTTTGCCGAGATACGCGGATTATAGGTCAGGCTGGCACCTCACGAGGATCTTGATTAATCAGCGCTTCTCGGCCATGCTGCCAGCCCATGGCTGAGCAGGCGCTGCCGCGCGCACGCCTTCGGGCTCACCGGCGGGGAGTGTTGAACCTCCCGTTGTGGTTCGTGGTTGCGCTCGCTGCCGCGTACGAAGTCCTGATCCTCTTGCGCTCCGGCCCCGCTGCACCGTACCGCTACCCGACGCCCTTCGCGATTCCGATCTTCGACACGCCGTTCGCGCTGGTCGCCATCGGCATCGGCTATCTCTGCCTCGAGCGCCATCGCTTGCGGCAGGATCTCGAATCGGCCGCGATCGGCGTGACGCTGTGGCTGACCGCGCTGCTCGCCTTCGCGCACATCCTCGCCCAGCCCGACTATCCCGCCAACCCGGGCGTCAATCCCGGGATCGCGCCCTACTATTTCTTTGCGTGCTTCTTCGCGGGCTTCCTCGGCATCGGCCTCGCCGCCCACCACGGGGATCGATCGTTTCCGCTCACCGACCGCGAGCGCTTCTGGATCGGCGCCGGCGTCTTCGTCCTCAGCCTCGTCGTCGAGTTCGGGGTCATCCGGGTGCGGCCCCTGCTGCCGTCACTCGTCATGCCTCCCGGGAAATTCACGCCGTTCACGCTGGTGTCCGCGAGCCTCATCCTCGCCGCGTTCGTGGTGTGGCTGTTCTGGGGCGGACGGCGGCGGTTCTTCGGAGCCGATCGCGATCCCTTCGCGTCCTATCTGCTGCTGGCCGCCGTGATCTGGATGGCCGGTCTCATGGGATTCCTGAGCTCCGGCGGTTACCGCTACAGCGTTCCGTGGTATCTCGCGGGACTGTCACGCCCCCTCGGGGTCGGTCTGATCTTCGTCGGTCTCCTGCGCGAGCAGGTCTGGCTCTATCGCGAGGCGCGCGCGCGACAGCACGACCTGGAAGGTCTGCATGGGGCCGGGCAGGCGCTGGTCAGGAGCCTCGACCCCCAGGAGATCGTCCAGACCATCGCCACCAAGGCCGTGGAGGTGATCGGGGCCGACGGGGCCATTCTCTTCCGTCTGGACAACGACGCGCAGATCGTCCGCGCCGTGAGCCGGGCGGGAGTGATCAGCGAGCACCTCGTGACCGGGCTCGAGCTGCCGGTCGGGCATGGAGCGTCGGGTCTGGCGGTGGCGCGGCGGCAGGCCGCCTGGACACACGATCTGCAGGTGGACGACAGCATTCCCTTCCCCGACGCCGTCCGCGCGCGGATGCGGGCGGAGGGGCTCAAGGCGGTGATCGCGGTCCCGCTGCTCGTGCAGACCGGCGAAGTGTTCGGGGCCCTCGCGGTGTTCTTCCGGTACGCGCGTGAGTTCGGCGACGCCGACGTGGAGCTGCTCTCGGCGTTCGGGACCCAGGCCTCGGTCGCGCTCGAAAACGCGCGCTCCTTCGAGCAGCTGGCCCTCAAGGCCACGCACGACGAGGCCCTTCAGGACTTCTGCCAGCGGCTCCTCGAGGCCACGGACGAGACGGAGATCCTCCAGGACGCCGTCCGCACGACGCGGGATCTGCTGGGGTCCGAATGCGTCGCCGTCTTCCTGTTCGACGCGAAGACACAGAGCCTCCGGCTCGAGGCGGGTGTCGGCTGGCATCCGGGGACGATCGGCACGCTGACGATCACCCCATCGAACGAGTCCTTCGCCGGGTTCACCTTCGTGCACAAGAAGATCGTCCAGGTGCAGGACCTCGGCGCCGAGGAGCGGTTCCTGGTTCCCCCGCACCTTCTCGCCCACGGCATCCGGGCCGGCATCGACGTGCCCCTCGGGGTTCGGGACCAGCCGATCGGCGTGCTCGCCGCCTATTATCAAGCGCCCCATCGCTTCAGCGACGAGGAGAGCCGCGCGCTGACGAGCCTGGCCCATCAGACGGCGCTGGCGCTGGAAAAGGTCCGCCTGTACGCCGAGCTCCAGACGAACCTGCGACGGCTCAAGGAGACACAGGCCCAGCTCATTCAGGCCGACAAGCTCAAGGCGCTGGGGACCTTGCTCTCGGGCATGGCGCACGAGCTCAACAATCCGCTGTCGACGATCCAGCTCTCCGTCCAGCTGCTCAAGCGCCAGCACGCGCTGCCGGAGGCGATCCGCAATCGCATGGACGTGGTCGAGGAGGAGTGCGAGCGCGCGGCCCGGATCATCCGGGAGCTCCTCGTGTTCGCGCGCCGGAAGCCGCCGGAGCGCCGGCCCGTGCATCTCAACGAGGTGGCGCGGTCCGCCCTGAATCTACAGGGGCCGGAGTTCGACCTCAGCGGCATCAGCGCCGTGAGCGAGCTGGCTCCCCTCCCGCCCATCATGGGCGATGCGCATCAGATGCAGCAGGTGCTGCTCAATCTGTTCACCAACGCAACGCACGCCATGAAGACGGCCCACGGCGGCGGCGTGCTCACCGTGCGCTCCCGCCGGGACGACGGTTGGGCGGTCCTCGAGGTGGAGGACAACGGCCCCGGCATCGTGTCCGACAACCTCAATCGCGTGTTCGACCCCTTCTTCACGACGAAGGGCGTCGGGGAAGGCACGGGGCTCGGACTGAGCCTCTCGATCGGCATCGTCGAGGCCCACGGCGGCAGCATGCAGGCCGAGAACCTTCCCGGCGCGGGCGCGCGGTTCACCTTGCGCCTGCCGATCGGCGACGAGGCGGAGACGATGCCGGCGGGCGTCCGTGCGGCGGCGGCCGGACCGAGCCGTCCGGTCCGGATCCTCGTCGTGGAGGACGAAGCGTCGCTGCGCTCGATCCTCACCGAGGTTCTCACGGGGCTCGGGCATACCGTGACCGTGGCGGCCACGGGGCAGGAGGGCTTGCGGCATCTCGAGCAGAGCGGCTACGACCTCGTCACGCTCGATCTCAAGCTTCCCGACATCGACGGCAAGCTCATCTGGCGCTGGATCTGCGAGCACAAGCCGCGGCTCGCGTCGGGGGTCCTGTTCATGACCGGCGACACCATGAGCGTCGACACGCAGCAGTTCCTCCAGGACGCCGGCCGCCCGGTGCTCAACAAGCCGCTCGCGATCGATCAGATCACGCAGATGGTCAACGAGATGCTGGCCGCTGAGCAGTCCGCCCGGTAACCGCCTCCCGCCGGCTCAGGCGAGAAAAACGCGACGACCCCGGAGAGGCTCTCCGGGGTCGTCGTCGTATGCGAACTCGGCGGCGTTACGTTTCGGCGCCCGTCTCTTCGGCACGCCTCACGGACAGGTGTTCGTCAGCACGCAGCGCCGGCCTACAAAGTCGATGGCGTGCTCGAACGCGCTACCGCCGATGAATCCATGGGTGAGCTCGTCCGGATGCGCGGCCAGTCGGAAGTGGTCGAAGGGGTACCGCCACACGCGGGGCAGGCCGGTGCCGTTCTTGGGGTCGACCGTGGCGGGATCGATGCACTGCCAGAAGATGCTGCCGGGGTTCGTGGGATCGTAGTTCGCGCACTCGGTCACGGGGTCGCTCACCTGGATGATGAACTTGCGCAGCCAGGATGACGTCACGGTGAACCTCGGCGTCGTGGTGATCCCGTTCTGCGTCACCTTCGGGCACGCCGTCGGCCCCGACGTGGCACTCGTGTACGTCAGGGGCACCCCGGGCACCGCGCACTGCGCGACGACATCGGCGTTTCCCACGGGCGGTCCGTCGTCGTAGGTCGTGCCCAGCAAATCGTAGTCGAGCTTCACGTGGACCTGACCGTCTCCGTTGTTGTTCGTGTAAAACGTGGCGCCGGGGTCGAGCCCCATCCCGCTCGTGAACCCACTGGCCATCGACGCGGTCGGGGCTACCGCGCCGCCTTCGGGATAGAACGGCAGCGACCCCGCCGGGAAAGCTGCTGCGAAACCCGGCTTGATGTCCATTTTGACGGTGTTATCAGGCTGAAGCACCTTGAACGCGCTCGGGCAACCAGGCGCGAAATCCGGGTCCGAGGGTTTGCACCACTTGAGCGGTTTGAACACGGTCCAGATGGTATACAGCGTGTTCGGGCGAGCCCCGCGCACGAAGAAGTTGATATCGCTCCCCCCGCTGGCCTGGTTGATGACCATCCAGGCCGTTCCCCCCAGCCCGTCGGCGCTCGGATGGGTCCCGTTCGGAGTCGAGAGCAGCATGACCGTCGGCTCGAAGTTCAGGACGATCGGCTGGCCGTTGCCGTTCCCGGGGGGAGCGGCGGCGGCGGCCAGCGGCATCGCCAGCACCGCCAGCACGCCGAGGATGAGTCGCACGTTCGTTGTCCGCATGGCCGCTTCTCCTACTGCTCCACCGGAACCGTTCGCCCCAACTCCGTCGCGCCCACGCGGGAGAGGGCCTGGTGTCCGTTCGAAGATCTGCCGATGAGCCGGTCTACCGCGGCTTGTAGCCGCGTCAACTGGACAGGTTTCGCGAGGAATACGTCGGCCCCGGCTTCCATGACCTGGGCCTCTGTGTCGCCGTGGATATGACCGCTCATGACGAGGATTCGCGTCGCGCGGCTCCCGGGCTCCGCCTTGACCCGCCGACAAACTTGGAACCCGTCGAGCCCGGGCATTCGGATGTCGAGGATGAGAACGTGCGGACGGAAGCTGCCGACCCTGATGAGGCCTTCGTAGCCGTCCTGCGCGACCTCGACCTTGTAGCGCCCGGCCAGCGTGAGAGCGTCACTCAGCATCGACAGGAGCGGCAGGTCGTCGTCGACCACGAGCACCCTCGGCAGCTCGTCGGACACGGCCGGGATCACCGGGAAGTTTCTGGCCACACGAAAGTGCTCGAGCTCTTGCTCGGTGATGCGGTAATGGCCGCCAGCGGTCTGGAATGCCTGGAGGTGCCCCTCTCGAATCCAACGCTTCACGGTCGGGATCGTGACCTGGAACGCGGCGGCGACGCGTCCCGTCGTCATGAAGCGCATTGGCATTCTCCAACGTCTGTAGGGGCA
>WNGB01033225.1_pt1 | contig 10828 bp, 10 predicted proteins | sample 5400681 | NCBI WGS metagenome assembly WNGB01 (sample SAMN13153367, study PRJNA577476) | soil metagenome | isolation source: 115 cm soil or saprolite under grassland replicate 2 | place: USA:California | collected 2016-06-15 | reverse complement strand
ATCTCCGACGAAGGAGACGGATCGCTTCATCATCGTGCGACCGGGGGACGGCTTCGCCTCCCCGGCGACGATGGCCAATGCCAGGCGCGCTGCCCCGCATGACGCCGGAACTGAAGCGCGTCGCCGAAGCCGTGTTGAAGGAGCAGAACAGATGATTCAGAAAAACTTCTCCAAACCGAGCATAGATCCGCGCGAAGTGATCGAGCGCGAGGGTGTCGACGCGCTCGCGGAGTTGCTCGCCAGCGCGGGGCACGTCATCCAGCGTCGCATTCTCATCGATCTCGCGCACGCGCTCCGCAGCCGAAAGCCGCTGCTCATCGAGGGGCCGCGCGGCGGCGGCAAGACCGCCCTGGCCGAATCCCTGGCGCAGGGGTGCAACCTGACGAGTTTCTACCTGCAAGGCATGGACGAGCTGAACATCGCCGACGTGCTCTATTCGTGGGACCGCGAAGCGCAAACGCAGATGGTCAGGCAGGAACTGGCCGCAGGCTCCTCGCTTAGTGAGGCGCAGGCAAAACAGTTCTCGCGCGAATACCTGATCCTCGGAGAGGCACTCGCGGCCTTCAATTACGCGGACATCTACTTCGACCCGCCAGTGCTAATTCTTGATGAGGCGGACAAGCTCACGGAGAAGATCGAGGACATGTTGCTGCAACTGCTCGGGCGCGGGTGCGCCCACGTGCCGCGATTCGGGAACGTCGGCGTCAGCGACCGATCGAGGTGGCCGATAGTCATCCTGCTCTCGAACGACATTCGCCACGACCTCTCATCCCCGCTGCGTTCGAGATGCCTCTACACCTGGCTCGACGCGCCAACGCCGCGCGAGGAAGTGCGAATTCTGCATGCGCGTGCGCCGCTGGCCTCGCACGGCCTGGTGGGGGGAGTGACCCGGCTCATCAACTGCGTCCGCCGCGACATGCCGGCGGTGCGCGACAAGCCTGGATTGCGAGAGTCGATTGACCTGTTGGAGGCGCTGGCGAGAGACGGCGTCAGATCTCTCACTGCGGAGGTGATCGATCAATACCTGTGTTTCCTGGGCAAGCGTCACAAAGAGTTGCTCAACCTGCGCCAGGGGCTTGCCAGACTTGAAACGGCCGCGCACAGGGCCGATGACGAGATCGACGAATGGGTGGAGCGAGCTTTTGCGAATGAGGCTCATGCGCTGGAAGAGGAGGCGTGAGATTTACAAGAAGAGACGCCGCGCCGCCCGTCGAGCCGATTGGAACATAACGCAATGATCACACATCGTATAAAACGGCCAACTGTGATGATCGCCGGTCTGGCCGCGTCGCTCGTCGTCGCAGCCGCCCTCGTGGCAAGCCATTTCAGCTCGCGCGCAATCGATCCTCGTGTGACGATGGAATTCGGCGAAGGAGCGAGCGTGAAACAAGTATCCGCCGGACGCACTGTCATCCCCACGACGATTGACGGCGAGGTGGCGCGCACGGCAGAGCGCATCGGCGAAGCCACGGCCCTGGCGCTCTCGGCAAGCCTCTACGCCGCGAGCGAGCAAATCAAAGGACGCTCGCCGCGCGGCGCGCCAGACCTGCTCGCCGGAATCGCGGCGCGGAACCTCCTGCCCCCCGGCGTCACGCTCTCTCAAGGCGGCGCTCTCGTCTCCGCGTACGGCGCTCTGTCGGTCCGCTACCGCCCCTCGCCGCTCGGCGTCGAGGTCGTCTCCGTCGGACACAAGCCGGAGGACGGCCCCGCTTTGATAGTGCGCATACCGGAAGTTATGTGGAATTAAAAGTCAAGGAGGGATGGCGATGATCACCGTGGTCAATAAACGGTGAGCTTTCGGAGCGCCGGTACGGCAATGGGCGCCAGCGCACCGAAAGCTCATCGTATATTCCACACAGCGCCAATCGAGAAGAGACGTTGTTTCATTGATTGTCTCGAGTTATAGAGACCGGCCGGCGAAAAGTCCTTGAGCTGATTGGATCGACAGGAAGGGCCGCTTCCAAGTATTTCTGGTCGCCCCCCGCCTCATTCGTGTCGAAGAGCCTGTAGCGGATCGACCTTCGTCGCGCGCCGCGCTGGGACGTAGCTTGCAATCAAGGCGACAGTGACCAGAAGCAAGGAGGTGAGCGCGAAAATCGCCGGGTCGGTAGCGCTCACGTTAAAGAGCAGACTCTTTAGTGCGCGGGTCAGGGCCAGGGAAGCCGCCAATCCGAGCGTTACGCCGATCAGCGTCAATATCATCCCCTGTCTGGCTACCATCTTAAGCACATCGCGCGGTGTCGCGCCCAAAGCCATCCGAATGCCGATCTCGTTCGTCCGCCGACTGACGGCATAGGAGATGACGCCGTAAATTCCCACCGTCGCGATGATCAACGCCAGCGCAGCGAAGGCGCCGAACAGAAGCATCCGGAAACGACGCGGCGCGAACGAATCCGACAGACGCTCCTCCATCGTGACGACCTGCTGGACCGGTGAGTATGGGTCCTGCGCCTGCGCCTGATTGCGTATGGCGGCGGACAGACTTGACAGACCGGCTTGACTAATTTGAGCTAGGTCGACTCGCGCGGCCAGGCTCGTTTCGGTGTGCGAATATCGCGTGTAAGGCAGGTATAGTTCCGCATTAACCTCTTGATCCATGCCGGAATGACGTGTGTCGCCCACCATACCAACGATGATCTTTAAATGTGTTCGATCCGGCTGCATCATAGCCAACCCCGGCAACGATAACCGATGGCCGATCGGATTCTCATTGTGAAAGACAAGCCGCGCCGTAGTTTCGTTGATGATTGCCGGTTGCGGCTCCGCACCGCCATCCTGAGCGACGAAGGGGCGCCCTGCAAGCATTTGCATACCCATCGTCCGAAAATAATCCTGGCTGACGTAATTGATAATGCACCCGACTTCTTTCTCAGGCTCTACTGGACGCCCTTCGACTTGAACCGCTAAGGCAAGGCTCGGCCTTGTGAGTGGGAGAAAACCGGTCAGGCCGGCGTATCGAATTCCCGGCAACGCCTGGACGCGCTCGAGTACCCCCTGAATGTATACATAACGTTGCGGCGCCTCCAGCGGATATCTGGCCTGACCAGGGGAGAGGTTGAGTGTGAGAACACCCTCGGGTTCGAAGCCTTTGGGGACGGCCAACAGGTTTAAGAAACTCTTGATCATCAGCCCTGCGCCTACAGACAAGACCAGCGTGAGCGCGAGTTCGGTAATCACCAGGGCAGGCAGCGTCCAACGCCCACTCCCCACAGCCCTCCCCGCTGGAGATTGTGCCTTGAGCGATTCATCCACATTGGGTTTTGACACTAGCAGCGCCGGCAACACGCCGGCAATCAGGCCCACAAGCGCCGTAACCACGCACGTGAATCCGAGCACGCGGCCATCCACGACGCTCTCATCGAGACGTGCGATGCCGCCGGGGTTCATATTCACGATCAGCTTTACACCCCAAGTCGCCGCGATCACCCCCGCGACTCCGCCCGCGAACGAAAGCAATAGGCTTTCAGTCAGCGCCTGCCGCACGAGCCTGAAGCGTCCGGCCCCCACCGCGACGCGAATCGCCATCTCTTTTTGTCTGGCCGATGCGCGCGCCATGAGCAGGTTCGCTACGTTGGCGCAGGCGATGAGGAGAAGGAAAATAACTGCCCCGAACAGCGCCAGCAAAGCCTGTCGAACGTCGGAGACTAGCCTCTCGCTCAGCCTTACAACTTTGATCTGCGCGATCGTATAAAGAGGATTATCGGGAAAGGCTTGCTTCTGGCGGTCGAGAGAAATAGACAAATCCGACCTGGCGGCTTCCATCGCAACGCCTGGCTTGAGACGAGCAATCACCTGCAGTCCCGAAAGTTGACGGTCGTCCAGATCAAGCGGCGCCCACAGATCCCGTTTTCCGGGAAATTGGAATCCGGGCGACATAATTCCGATGACCGTATGGCTTTTCCCCTCCAGGGTGATAGGACGGCCAATAACCTGGCTGTCGCCGCCGAAACGTCGCTGCCACAAGGAGTGACTGAGAATCACGACCGGTGCGCCGCCTGACTTATTCTCGTCGAGCGTGAAGTCGCGACCAAGCGCTGGTCTGACGCCGAGCGTCGAAAAAAGATTAGCGGATACAACTGCTTTAGTAAGTCGCTCGGGCTCTCCACTCCCGGTAAGATCGGCGACGGTAAAGGTGTATGCGGCGATCTGTTCAAATGCTTTTGATCGCTCACGCCATTCCAGGAAATCTGCGCCTTGGGCAAAGTCGAAGTCACCTCCTGAAAAGTAGCTGAGCGTGACGAGCCGTTCAGGCTCTACATATGGCAGTGGCCTGAGCAACACGGAGTTCACGACGCTGAAGATCGCCGTGTTCGCCCCGATGCCCAACGCCAGCGTGACCACCGCCGCAAGGGTGAAGCCGGGATTTTTGCATAATATCCGCGCGCCGTAATGCAAATCCTGGAGCGTTGACTCTACCAGCGACAAGCCAATGCGATCCCTATATGCTTCCTTGACCTGCTCAACACCGCCGAATTTGCGCAACGCCGCCCGACGCGCGTCCTCCCGGCTCATCCCCTGCCGCAGGTTCTCCTCGATCTGCATTTCGAGATGAGAGCGGATTTCGTCCTCCAGGTCTCGTTCAAGCCTTCGCTTGAAAATCATCCCGCGCAGACGGTGAAAGAAGACTCGGAGCCGGGTCATATGCTTCCTCCCGAGGGTTCCAGGAATCGAGTCATAATTTCAGATATCTGCCGCCAGTAATCTTCCTCAGCCGCGAGCTGCTTCCTTCCTGTCCTCCCGAGGGTTCCAGGAATCGAGTCATAATTTCAGATATCTGCCGCCAGTAATCTTCCTCAGCCGCGAGCTGCTTCCTTCCTGCACGCGTGATCGAGTAATACTTGGCCCGCCGGTTGTTTTCCGACACGCCCCACATAGTCAACATCAATGTGTCAAAGTATGGAAATAATAGTGACTCAGGTTCTGAAGCGATGTCGCGCTGAAGGCGCCGGCCACCGCCAAGCATCATCCGGAAGCGCGGCTTTCCTGACGGCGTTCGGCGGTCTCGAATGCAGATAGGACGGGCAATTCACGGTGGGCAACGACGCTCAATTCTCGTGGAGTAGAGCCATCCGGAGTGGGCATGTCGGTCAGCCGCCGGCAGAGTTGATTCATAAACTCGATGCCTGATTCAACCGCCGCGATCTCTTCTTCCGTAAGGGAGATCTCTTTCAGCATGCGTTGTAGGTTGGCCGACGCCTCCAGCATTTGCGCTCGGCTCGACTCCTTGGGCACATAGAATGAGCATTGCGCACAGGCCATCCGGTGCGGGCACTTGGAGAAATAATCATAGGTGCAGTAACCGTGTCCGAGGTCGAAATATTGCCACGGCTTTCCCTGGGCGGCAGCGCCGCTGCGGATGGCATCCTGATCGATCAGCGCCTCGATCGTCCTGAGATTGCGCCGGAAATAATCGGCATCAGCATAAGCCTTGGCCAGTTTCGTCGGGGTTACTTTAGCGTAATGCTGTGTTGTCGATGGAGACCGATGTCCCAACCACTCCATCAATTCAAACAAAGTCATTGGCTGTTTAGCGTTGTAAAGTTGCGTGGCCAATGTCGAACGGGCGCGATGACTCGTGATCTTTCCGCGCGAGTCGCTTTCCGGCACTCCGGCTTTGCGGCAGAGCAGGGGAATGAGAACCTTGTTTAGGTAGGACGGGCCAAGCCTGAGTCCACGATAACAAAAAAGATAATGCGCCATTTCTCCTGTCTTGAGATCCGCCGCTACCAATTGAGCAGGGCGTATCTTTTCCCAGGTTGCGATGGCATCAACCGTAATGGTTTCATAATACCTCTTTTCTATTTAGATTCGCCCAACGGGATTTGCCGCAGGCGGTTGATTCTTTGTGCTCATTGAGACCTGCGGCGTACCAGCGTACGCGACCATCGCAGGATCTGTTGGGAGTCATGGCCTCCTATATCTTGGCTGGACATTCCACCTGGCACACTCTGAGGCCATTGGTCAGCGACTGCTCGACCGCCTTGGTGATCACTAACCGTGCCGGATCCGCTACCCCGTTGGTGATCACCTGCACACGCATATAGTATGAGTTATATAAATTGGCGATATCTAGCAGATGACGCACGAGCAAAGTCGGGTTTGACTGCTCGGCTGCGTCTCTTACGCGCTCCGGAATCTGCTGGATTTTGAGAAGCAGGGTCGCTTCCTGCCCGTCGATTGCGGCATCCTTAATGCATTCGGCACGTGGAGGCTCCGCGCCATACTTGCGCAGAATGCTGCGGGCGCGACAGGCCGAATACACCACATATGCCCCGCCGGACTTCTCGAAGTCGGCTATGGTCGTGTCCAATGTGGTGGTATCAATTGGCGCCGAACCTTTCACATCTTGTTTCAAATCATTGAATACAACTGACCCGACGGCCAACTGCCTGGCGGTGGTATCCAGTTCCTCCGGGGTTAGGTCGCCGCGCTCGGCTGATTTGACCCGAAAGTGCTCCACTGACGCGGATAGGAGATGGTTGACATTCGCCACCGTGTCCCGACTCGACAGTTTACGGCCGGTGCGTGCGTCGACGTAGAACCCGAAATAGACATGGTGAAACCGCACTTCATCCGGTGTGGCGATGCCGATGGCATTGGCCGCCTTGAAGAGGCGCGAGAAATGAACCCGCTGCTCCTGGCCAACCACATACGTCAAATCGGTCGGGGCAAATAACTCCCGCCGTAGACGAATGGCGCCGAGGTCGCGGGTGGCATAGATGCTCAGCCCGTCGGCGCGACGCACAACATAGCGCTCTCCGTCGTCCAACGGTATCACCACGGCGCCGATGTCTTTGCGGATGAACTCAGCACGCTTGTTCCTCTCGGCTTGGGTGATCTCTCCTCGTGTCAGCATGGCGTCGACTTCCGCCACGTCGGTTTCGGCATCGGCTTCGGTATAAGAGATCGCAGTCCCCGCCTTCAAACACTCATTGATCAGCTCGTCGCCGGCCTGGAAATAGAAGCTCTCGCCGAGCACCAGGTCGATGTGGATGCCAAGAGAATCGTAAAATTGCTCGAAGTCCTTGAGACTCCACTCGACCATGCGCACCCAGAGATTGACTTCATCCGCGTCGCCTGCCTCTAATGCGGCGAAGCGAGCGTCAGAGGCAGTGACAAAATTCTCATGTGCAGTAACTAGAGTCTCACGGTCGGTGATCTCCGGAAAATAGCGCGTCAAAAGAGCCCGGTCGGCCTCGTCCACATTCTCGAATGGGATACTATCCTCAACGAGGCGTTCCAGTGTGCGCCGGATCCGGTAGATTTCAAGCAAGCGCTGATTGTCACTCATCTCCTTGGGGAAGTGATCTTTGAAGCGGCGGTATCCCTCCAGCGTGAAGCCGAAGCCCCCAAAATCGTTGATATGATTTACCCTATAAATCATCGCGCCGCAGGCCTCGTGCAGGTTCCCGAGGACGTGGCCGATGATCGTCGATCTGATATGCCCGGCATGCAGGACCTTGGCGACGTTGGGTGATGAATAATCGATCAGGATGGTTCGGTCGGCCTGGACATCACTCATCCCGAAGGACGGCCCCAGATCGGCAACGGCCTGGGCTGATGCGAGCAGCCAGCGGTCGGAGAGAGTGAGGTTGATATACATCCCCTTGGTCCGGACCGCCGCGATAGCATCAGCAAACGCCTCCCCTTCAAGAATCTCGACTATCCAGGGCAGATGATTTTTGATGAAGCCGGCCGGCCCGCCGTCGTTCGTCAGTTGCGGCAGCTTCAGGGCGAGGTCGCCGCCGAACGTGTCGCGATTGATCAGATCGATCTGCGGTTCCAGCCGCCCTTTTCCCCATCGCTCCGATAGCGCATTGGCGATGCGAGCCTTCAGCAATGGGAACGGGTAATTAGTGAACTGAGGCAGCAATCGCCCCTTGTGAGTGTTTACAAGCGCGTCGCGCAAGGTCTCGACCTCGCGACGACGGGTTGCATTGTGTTTGGCGAGTTCGTTCATTGTCCTCTTCGCTCATAACGTGGTTCTGTCGGGAAGTTGGTGATATTGAGACCAGCGCCTCCTTGGTCGCAGGGTCAGCGAGAATTGCCTTCATCTAGCGACATTCTCCTATCTCTGTCAATCCCCCTCACCAACTTCCCGACAGAGCCAGTTGATCCGCCAAATACGCCAATGATGTTTGTAGCGGGCGCATTCACTACGCACTTCACAATTCTCAAGACCTCAGGCGCCATTTCGATCTCACTCTAAAGAGGCTTCTCTTGGCTACTGCGAGTGATCAATATTCATAACCTTTTTTTACCCAATAATGCCAATCTCCGATTGCCTGACGGGTTTCTTTGTCAACCTTGATTCCCTCCAATTGTGACAGGGGAACGCCTAATCCCTTCTTCCCCCACTCGATCATCACAAAGATTTCACGTTCGCACTCCGATTCAGGCGCCATCCCAATCACGGTGACCTCGTCTTTGATTTCCAAAGGTGAAATCGGGCGATATGCGATGCATCTGGCAAGAAATGGAAATTGCAGTTGTTGATCGAGATAATAATACCAACCCATCGCACGCTCCGATGAGTCGTAAGCATCAACCAAAATTTCCGTTGAGATCCTCTTTTCTCTGACCTTGTCCGTTTTTACTTCCGGTCTTCTTTTCAGTACGTGTATCTTCATTTGGATTGCTCACCAGCCGTCAATTGCCTGAGTAGAGTTTTTCGGCGCCGCTTTGCTTGGGGTAGCCGTGCGTATTCCCACAAGCATGAAATTTGTTCCTCGGTCAACCTGATTTTCCAGGCCCCTCCTTTGCCTGATTGTCTCGCGTCGAGCAACCCTCCTCGCAGCCACCTATGTATAATGCTCGCCTTAACACCGATAGCCGCCGCCGCTCCTTGAACCGAGTATGTCCCATCTTCCCATCTCTGTGGATTGCGCCCGTCTTCACACTGCCGGTTGGCACGGATTCCCCAACACTTTCGCATATGGTATACCGACACACTGTTGATCTGTCCCCCCTTGGTTGTTCGGTACCCCTCGGACGCAAGCATCGCAGCGATCTCATTATCGGTTTTCCCCTCGGCATTCAGCGTTCTGACCCTGGTTTGCAGTTGCTCAAGATCAGCTTGCTCCCGGTAGCTTGTCGTTCGCCGTTTGATCCAGTGTTCAGTTGTCGCGCCCGTCTGCCAGTTGATCTTGAACCATAATTTCCCTCGCTCCCGTTTCTGATCCAGAACCACATCTTTGATGATCAGGCGAATAATCTGTTTGCGGTCAGCGTTGGTCGTAGTCGGCGCCGCCCACAATTTTGGCAAATCCTCGCCCAGGGCAAGAATCTGCTGCCGGTCTTCATTGGTCAAAACAGTGCCGTTTTGCCTGCGCCATGCCTCAAACTCCTGCTCCGCTTCCTCAACGGCTCGGAGTTTGGTCTCCCAAAGGCGTTCGAGATTTCGCGCCACCAGACGGTTCTCCGGCTCGCACATCTCGTATTGACGCTGAGCCCGCGTAGCTTCATAGCGCGCCCGCTCGATCCGCATCTTCCACTGTCGCTCAAGCATCGCCGCTTCGCGTTCGAGTTGTTCAAGAGCGCCCAGCGCCAACGCGACGCGATCCGGCTCGAAGGCCTGAAGGACCAACCGCTCGATCTCCGCATCCAGGGCCAATCCCCGGACCTGTTGACATCGGCGGCTCCCGTAATCGCGAACCTCAGCATCGCAGATATAAACCAGATGATCACCGCGCCCACCTTCATAGCATGCTTATGTGGAATCAAGAGTCAACACTCATCTCTTCTCGGCTATTTGATGACCGACGTCGACAGTATCGGCAACTCTCGCCGGACATCGTTCTTCAACTCGCGCGGCGTCGGTCCGGCCGGAGTCGGCACGTCCACCTGTATGCCACCGCCTATGACCCGAAGCGCCCGAAAGTCAACTTTGACGAATCGAATAAGCAACTGATCAAAGAGACTCGTAGGTCGCTGCCGGCCCGGCCCGGTCAACTCGCGCGCTTCGATTACGAATATGAGCGCAATGGCACATGCAACCTCTTTCTGTTTGTCGAGCCGCAAGCCGGATGGCGACACGTCCAGGTCACAGAGCGACGCACTAAGCTCGATTTCGCGCATCAGATGAAGTGGCTGGTGGATGATCGTTATCCCGAGGCAGAGATAATTGAAGTGATCTTGGATAATCTCAACACACACAAGCCTGCTTCTCTCTATGAAGCCTTCGAGCCTGCGGAAGCCAGACGCATTTTGAGAAAGATCAATTTTCACTACACGCCGAAGCATGGGAGTTGGCTCAATATGGCGGAAATCGAATTGAGCATTCTGCAACGGCAATGTCTCGACCGCCGTATCCCTGACGAGCCAACGCTCAAACAAGAGCTTAGCGCTTGGGAGGAACGACGGAACGAACAGAAAGCAACGATTGACTGGCAATTTTCCTTGGAAAACGCCAGAACTAAACTGAAACGGTTTTATCCATCAACTTCATAGTGGCGCTCTACTAGCTCGACGACGTTACATCCCATTTCCCAAGTTGTTGAATCTAAAGGTGAACGAGTTTTGGCGAAGGAAAGAATAGGAGAATGACGAGCGAAGTTGTTGAAAATACAGGTGAATCGAGTTTTGGCGAGGCACAGGGATATTACAACCAAAACTCTGCAGATGAGAAGGAAAATCCAGGGGGCAGCCGCTTTAACGTGCGCCGCGGCATCGATTGGCGCGCATTTTAGGTAAGACTGCACGGGCGTTGTGAATGGATATAGCTCAGGCCCCGCTTAATCGCTCGTGCGTTTGGCGACCGGCAGTTTCCCTGGCAACCGGACATTATCATCGATCAGATCGTCCACCGATACGCCGGCTTCGTCGGCGT
>WNGB01020469.1_pt1 | contig 10828 bp, 14 predicted proteins | sample 5400681 | NCBI WGS metagenome assembly WNGB01 (sample SAMN13153367, study PRJNA577476) | soil metagenome | isolation source: 115 cm soil or saprolite under grassland replicate 2 | place: USA:California | collected 2016-06-15 | reverse complement strand
CCGCTCGTCGTCTGGCGGCTTGGGAACGACGACTTCCTGCTGCTCACCGAGCCTGAGCTCGGCGAGATCGTTCGATTGGCCCTTCTCCGCGCCCGCTTCGCCGCGCAGTGCGAGATCGAGCTCGAGACCCATTCGTCGGTGGTCGTGTTCGGGGAGGCCGAGGGCATCCCGAATGCGGAGTACGGCGAGCCCGCGGTGGAGGTGCTGGACGCGGAGCTCGAGCCCACACTCGACGAGGAGGAGCTCGAGCTCAGGCGGATTCGCGCGGGTACGCCGCGCTGGGGCCGGGAGATCGACGACCGCGTCCTGCCGGCCGAGGCCGGGCTCACAAAACGTGCCGTCTCGTTCACGAAGGGGTGCTATCCGGGGCAGGAGCCAATCGCGCGGCTGCACTACCGGGGCCACGCGAACCGCTCACTTCGCGTGCTCGAGGTCGACGGCGACGAGCTGCCCGAGTACGACGCGGAGCTCGTCCGCGACGGCAAGGTGGTAGGCCGCGTGACGAGCGCGGTGCGCGATCCGAACGGTGGGGTGATCGCGCTGGGCTACGTGCGCGCCGAGGTGCCTGAGGGAGTGGAGCTGGCCGTCGGCGACGCCACCGCGAGAGCGCTGGCCTAGACGCCTTTCTCCAGTCGCTCCTTCAGTCGCTGGAGGTTCTTGGGGAGCTGCCTGGCGGCGTCCCGCCGCACGAGCGGCGTGAGCAGCAGGCCAAGCCCATGACCCTCGAAGTCCAGCTCCGCGACGTAACGCGTGCGCTGCCCGTCGTCGATCGGCTCGAGCGTGATCGTTCCTCGCGGGCGAATCGGTCCCGCGATGCCCTTGAACGCGAACAGGTTGGGCGGATCATGCTCGGTCACCTCCAGGGTGAACGTGCGCGTGCCTCCGCCGACGCGTCGCGTCTGTCTCATGCGCGTGCCGACGCGCGTCGGGCCCTCCGTCTCGACCTTCACGTCGACGAGATTCTCCTGCCATTCCGGGTGGCGGGCGAGATCGTCGAGGTAGGCAGCGACCTCTTGCGGGGAACGCCCGATCTCGATGCTCTCCGTGATCGCCATCTGGTCCTCCTTTGTTGCTGACCGGCCGGATGATCACCCCGGGCGCGGCGGGCGTCAAACGCCGCGGAACCGGCACGGCTAGACTGGGTATCCGCGCGCCCGTAGCTCAGGGGATAGAGCGCAGCCCTGCGGAGGCTGAGGCCACAGGTTCGAATCCTGTCGGGCGCATCACGAGAAAGCCCCGCAAACACGGGGCTTTCGTCGTTCCTGGGTGAGTAGGTTCCTGCTCGCGCTGACGCCTACTCCACGCCTAAACGCCCGCACCCCTTTGTCACCGCCGTGCCACCGCCACGCCGGCACCGAGCCCGAGGACGACGAGAAACGCGGCGAGAGGGTCCTGCCAGTCCCCGCGATCGTGCCGCACGGTATCCGGCTCGCCAAGCGGGTAACCCGAGACGTGATGCGACTCGAGCCCGCGCGGTGTGCAGCCATACTGCACCGCCCACGGCGACGGCGACGATGAGCGAGGCGAGCAGTCCTCTCATCGCAGTGCCCTGCTGACCACCGTGCGAGCCTCGAGCGCACGCTCGAGCTCGAAGAGCGTCTGGTCGACCTCCTGCACCTGCTTCAAGTAGCGACGAGCCTCGGCGGGGGTCATGCCGTAGAGGCGGGACTCGTCCCAGCCCTTCAGGTACCGACGAAGCGGGGCGAGGGCGTCGCGTAGCACCTCCGCACTGTCTCTCACTGTGCTCCTCCTTCCGCCGCCTCCGCGGCCTCGTTGATTGCGAACTCGTCCATCCGCGCTCTCGCGCGCTCCGCGCTTCCCTCGGTCAGGTGGTGATACGTGGCCTCGAGCATGGCCACACTCGTTCCCCCGAACTTGGCGACGTCGTTCGCCGGGATGCCTGCCGCGAGTGCCCAGCTCATGCCCGAATGTCGGAGCGAATAGGGCGTGATCCCTGCCGGCAGCCCGGCCGCGTCCACCGCCCAGGCGAACTCGATCCGCCGGAAGCGATTCGCGGCGTATGGCACGCCCGACGGGCCCGGGAAGAGCAGCCGGGTGTCCAGTCGAGCCGGAAGCTCCTCGAGCGCCTTAGCAGCTCTCAGAGGCAGCGGTACGTTCCGCTTCGAGCGTGCCGTTTTGGTACCGCGCACGTGCAGCTCACCGGCGCCGATATCCCGCCGCTCCAGGCCGAGCAGCTCCGAGGGCCGCAGGTAGCACCAGGCCGCGACGACGACGGCCGCGCCGTAGGGCGCGCGCATCTCCTCCGCCAGCCTGTCGACCTCGGCCGCCGTCAGGATCGCACGCTCGAGCACCGGCGGCGCGGGGTTCGCTCCCGTTGCAGCCGGGTTCTCCGTCAAGTAGCGCCAGCCGACGGCGGCCTTGCCGATCATGCGAAACGCGCGCATGACATCGTGCCGGTAACCGCGTAGCGGCGGATGTAGAGGGCCGAGAACTCGCGCAGCGTCAGCCGCTCGGGTACGGGCTCGGGTACGGGACTGCCCTCGAGCGCCGGCCTCACTACCTTCGCGAAGTAGTCGCGCGCCGCGCTCTTCGACACGAAGCCCGACTGGTAGCGACGACAGCCGTTCTCGTACCAGCGCACGCCCCAGCCGTCCGAGACGCGGTAGTAGGAACCTGCTTGCCTAGCGGGCATGGCGACCCTCCTTCTTCGGCGGGAGGTAACCGAGATCCCGCGCACGCGATATCCACCGCGACGCGGGACTCGGGGTGACGTGGTAGAGCTCGCCGAGCGACTTGATCGGGTGCGGGTCGCCCTCGGCGACGAGCGCCTCGTACTGCTGGGCGACGAGCTTGATGAAGTCGACTGACAAGCCGCGCCCCGGGCGCGCGTCCTCGTGCAGCACCGTGGCGGCCGCCTGCAGGCCGCCGTAGTCCCAGGCCAGCGCGTCGATCTACCGGTGTTCGTCGCCAACGGCGACAGCGACCCGATGATCCTGCCGCGCTACTCGTACCTGCTGGCCGGGCTCCTCCCGAACGCGCGGGTGACGATCTACCCGGACTCGGCTCACGGTTTCTCTTCCAGCACCACAGCCGGTTCGCAGCCGATGTGCACGCCTTCCTCGAGGAGGCCGACTGATGCCGATGATCGACGTCTACGCGGCTGCGGGAACCTTTTCCGACTCGCACGCGCTCGCGCGGGATCTCGCCGCGGCAGTCATGCGTTGGGAGCAGGTTCCCGATCTGCCGCTCTTCGCGAACAACACGGCAGCCTTCATCCACGAGATGGACGCCGCCGCGATCTCCAACGTCGCGGGAGACGGCAACTACGTCCGCGTCCAGGTGCTCACCCCGGCCGGCGTCCTCGACCGGGACAAACAGCTCGGGGTCGTCAAGGAGTTGACGGAGATCGTCGCCGCCGCCGCCGGCGATCCAAGCCTGAGCGAACGCACCTGGGTTCTCTTGACGGAATCGCCGGAGGGCGGCTGGGGGATCAGCGGACACGCCAACACGAACGCCGACATCGCAGCGGCCGCGCGTGCGGCACTCGGGGGTTCGTGAACCGCTGCAGCCTTAGCTTTGTCGGCTGAGGCTGTCGAACCGCACATTCGCGCGATTCGCCGACAGCGCCGCCACAAGGCTTACGGACGAGAGATCTTCGGCGGTTTCTCGCAATGCGCGTGAACGCCACCGCCTGCGAGGTCGAGAGCATCAGCGGTGAGACCTGCGTCGATCTGCCACCTGCCTCGAGACGGCTAGGCTCGCCCGATGGCAGCCCCGCCTAGCATCACGTTGTCGCCGTCGCAGCTTGCCAGACTGGCCGAGATCGGCGAGGAGCGCACGGCTGACGTCGGTGACGTTCTCTATCGCGTTGGCGACAAGCGCTACCCGTTCATCGCCATCCGCGACGGTGAGGTAGCGATCCTCGACGCCGACGGCAACGAGATCGTTCGGCACCGAGCGTCGGGCTTCCTGGGAGAGATCAATCTCCTGTCTGGGCAGACGGTCTTCGTCACGGCGGTCGTCACCGAGCCGCTCCGCTACATCGCCGTCGACCGCGACACGTTGCGGACGCTCCTATGGGAAGACGGGCCGCTCAGCGAGCTGCTCCTGTCGACGTTCATCTCGCGGCGCGAGGCCCTGCAACAGGTACAGGGGCTCGGCCTGGAGATTGTCGGTCCCCGGTCGTCGGAGGCGACGTTGCGGATGGTTGAGTTCGCGCGCGTGAACCGGCTTCCGTTCACCTGGCGCGACACGGTGCACGACCGGGAAGCAGCCAAGCTGGTCGACGAGCTCGACGACGCGCAGCTGCCGCTCGTGCGACTGCCCGGCGGCGCTGAGCTGCACGGCCCGTCGACGGGCGATGTCCTGCGTGTCCTCGGTGTCGGCCGCGAGCTCGCTCCGCGCGAAGAGGTTGATCTGCTCGTCGTCGGCGCCGGCCCGGCCGGCCTCGGAGCCGCCGTCTACGGTGCTTCCGAGGGTCTGGACACGCTCGTCGTCGAGAGCACGGCGCTCGGCGGGCAGGCGGGTTCGTCGCGGCGGATCGAGAACTATCTTGGGTTCCCGGCCGGCATCAGCGGAGCCGAGCTGACGAGCCGAGCCGTGACCCAGGCCTTCAAGTTCAACGCGCGCACGGCGACGCCGTTCCGGGCCGAGTCGCTCGAGGAGTTCGAGGGCCGGTACCTCGTGCGGCTGGAAGGCGATCACGTCGTTGTCGCCCGGACGGTGCTTCTGGCCACCGGCGCGCAGTACCGCCGGCTCCCGGTCGACGGCCTCCGCGACTACGAGGGAATCAGCGTCTTCTACGCCGCCGGGCCGCCCGAGGCTCAGCTGTGCGGCGCGTCGCGCGTCGGTGTGGTCGGCGGCGGCAACTCGGCCGGTCAGGCTGCCGTCTGGCTCGCCCGCGGCGGAGCCCTGGTGACGCTGCTGCACCGCCGCTCCGACCTGCGCGAGACGACGTCCGACTATCTGATCCGCGAGCTCGAGCGCTACGGGGTCGCCGTCCGCGACCGCAGTGAAATCGGAGCCTTGCACGGCAAGGACGGACAGCTCGAGTCGGTCGCGCTCAAGAGCGGCGAGCATCTGCCGCTCTCGTTCTTGTTCTTCTTCCTTGGCGCGCTGCCCTGCACGGAGTGGCTCGACGGCGCCGTGGCCCGCGACGAGAACGGCTTCATCCTCACCGGCACCCCGGCGGGCGCCGACTACCTGCTCGAGACGAGCCTGCCCGGAGTGTTCGCCGCCGGAGACGTCCGTTCCGGATCGACCAAGCGATGCGCCACGGCCGTCGGCGAGGGCGCCATGGCTGTCCAGCTCGTCCACGCGCATCTCGGGACCTCCGCGGCTCGAGTCGGATGAGCGAGCTCTGCACCCATCTCGGCGAGGTCGCGCTGCGCGAGCTGCCCGCGGCCGTCGACGGCTGCGAGGACTGCCTGCGTGACGGGGGCAAGTGGCTGCATCTACGGATCTGCCTCACGTGCGGGCATGTCGGCTGCTGCGACGATTCACCGAACCGTCACGCGACCGCGCATCACCACGCGACCTCGCACCCGATCATCCGCTCGCTCGAACCCGGCGAGGACTGGTGCTGGTGCTACGTCGACGAGATCGCGTTCGTGCTCGACGGACTTAGCGGCGCGACGCGGATCCCGCCTTCGCCGCTCTTGAACTGACTCCAAAGGGAGGAGATCACGACAACCGACACACGCGAGACGATCGTCGCAGGTCTCGTCCGTGCCGGCGAGCTCCTCATCACCGGAGAGGACAAAGCGGCGATCAGGGCCTACTTGGCTCCCAACTTCGTTCGAACGGACAACCGCAGTCTCCTGCGCCAAGCTGGAGCTGAAGGCCGCTGATGGCTCGCCGCACTGTCGGTCCGCGCCGCTCCGACTCGCTGCGCACATACGTGCGCTCGACGCGAATTATCGGCGGCCTCAGCGTGCTCATCCTTGCCGGGGCGGTCGCCTGGGACCTCGCCAACGACGGGTTCTGGGCGCGCCACACGCTCCTCACGGGCCTGGTCGCGAGCGTCATCGTCGTCGCGGTGACCGCGGCGGTGCTCAACGAAGTGCTCGAGCGTCGACAGCGCGAGCGCTGGTCCGTGCTCGCGCAGTACGCACTGTTCGACTTCGTCCGCACGGCTCGACTCGTGTGGACCAGTCTGCTCGAGCTCGCCGGTCTCGCTCCGGACGGAGAGCTCGAGGACGGAGCGCTCGCAGCCGGCTCCGAGGCAGTGCTCGATACTCCGCGCCTCACCGCAGCGATCGGCGAAATGCTCGCCAGTGTTGACCGCCGCGAACAGCTCCACCGGCTGATCGCCAGGCTGCTTGGTCACGGCCACGAAGTGCTCGGACGCTGGGCCGGTGTGATGGTCAACTCAGGGACGTACGCGGAGATCGTCGATCGCCACGTCGAGCTCTACAGTCGTCTGTACTGGTGGGGTAGCGTGCTCGACGAATCTGACCCGCTCGAAGAGCACCTGAACCGGCCGAGGCTGAGCCGTCTCAGCCCGGCGACTCAAGCGAGCGGGCCGATCGAGGACGAGTGGCTGCGCGACAACCTCGTTGCTATCGCGCAGCTCGCTGAGTCGCTCGATCGAAGCTCGTTCCACCTCGCGATGCGGATCGTCCCCTTCGAATGGTGGGCCGAGCAACTGCCTGACCGACCGTCGACGGCTGAAAATCTCGGGTCATAGACGCCCAGTGAGGCCGACGTTGCAGACTTACCTGATCGGCGGTGGATCGCCGTCGAGGCTCGACGCAAGCGTCTGATCCCAGGAGCAGAGCGCGCAGGCTTGACGAGCAGCTGAGCGGGCGAAGTCGAGAGCAGTGGAGCGAGGGTCGGATGTGGCCACGACGTCGTCCCAGTCGAGCAGGAACTCACCGAGGTCGGGATCCCAGCGGCCGGGTGAGAGATCGGAGTCCGCGAGCCCCTGTGGAGCCGGGTGGGCGTAGGCGTAAAAGGCAGCACGTGGGTACCTCGTATCACCGGGCCACCACCCCACTGCGATCTCTTCTGAGTCCATCGCGTTTCGCATCAAGAGGTCTTGCGAAGGCGGCTCTGCCGGTCGTCCTGAGAACAAGCTGACTGCGAGATCGAACGATCCCCACCAGGCGTTCACAGGAGTCGAGCGACCCCGATAAGGCGCACGGAATTCGGACAATACGAGTGCCGCTCGCGTTGCCGCGATGAAGTAGCGCTCTACCGCCGCGGGCTCGTAGCTGGCGTGCGCGTTGTCCTCGTCAAGCGGCGTCTGCCAGAGGGTCTCCTGCGGCTTGAGGTTGACCTGCACGGCTCCAACGAGCTCGTCGACAGCGTTCAGCACGCCCTGCGTGACCGAGGCCACCGACCGATTCGGCGTCAGGGCGACCTGTTTCACACGGCCGTCACCGTGCTCGACCAGGGCCTCATGCAAGCGAAGGTCAAGCGCGACGCCGAAGGCGCCGGAGCCGTCCGGAGCCGGGAGAGGTGCGGTTTCCCAGCCACGTGCGGTGAGCCGCAGCGCGGCGTGCTGCAGCTGAGGCTCGGGTGGAGCGAGCGCCACTGCCAGCTTGCCGAGGACCTGCGTGTGGGCGTGCAGCGTGTCGCACGTCGCGCTCCAGGCGTCGTAAGGCAGATCGGGCCACTTTGAACCCATCGCTGGCACGTGCTTTTACGCTGGTTTGCCGCTTTCGACCCAGCGGCGAAGGAGATCGACCTGCTCGGCGGGCCACTGTCCGTAGCAGGGCATGGACCCGGCGCTGACCGAGTGAAGGATGGCGTCGGCGTGGATGCTTACGTCGTCGTATGACCAGAGGTCGAAGTGCGACAGCATCGAGCCACGGTCGCGCGCGTTGAACAGCGGCTTGATGTCGTTCCCGAAACCAGGCGTCCCGGTGCTCATGACTCTGCTCCTTTGCTGTGGGTTTGCCCGTCGTATTCGGACGCGAACAGGAAGCTCACTGCGAGGCTCCGATAGGGGCGCCAGCGATCGGACAGCTCAGTGACTTCGTCGTCGGTCGGAAGGCGGTCGAAGCCGTACGCTCGCTGGATCGCGCGCCGGAGCGCGAGGTCGCCGGAGAGAAAGACGTCAGGCCGATCGAGAGCGACGAGCAGGAACCCGCGCGCGCTCCACAGTCCAATGCCCGGCGCCTCGGTCAGGGTTGCCTCGACCTCTTCGTCGGTCATGCGCGCGAGCGCCTTGTCGCTCAGGCGTCCGTCGACGAACCTCTCCGCCAGCGCGCGCAGCGTCTGGCCCTTGCGAGCCGAGAAGCCCGCGTCGCGCAGCACCTGCGGATCGGCTGCCAGCAGTTCGGCCGGCGACGGCATGCGCCCTCCGAATCGCTCCTGTAGATGCGAGACGATCGCCCGAGTCGAGGCGACAGACAGCTGCTGTCCTGCGACCTGGAAGACAAGCGTCCCGAAGGCATCGAGCGGAGGAAGCTCATCCATCCAGGCCCGTGGGCGGAAGTCCGGCCGTGCGTCGATCAGCCGCGCGAGTACCGGATCAACCTTCCGAAGGAACTCCCGCGCCTCGGGATCGGCAATCGCGGCGCGCTTTCGGGGCGGGACGTCGGCGCTCATGCTCTCTCAGAAGCCAACCGACTGTCGGACGAGGACGACGTGGATGCGGCCGGGGGCCTCCTGGTGGATCTCGAGAATCTTCCCGACCCGGCTGTTCTGCCCATAGACGGCGAACGCTCGCGCGTCTTCGAGCGGCAGGCTGTGCTCGTAGATCCGCTCCCGTGCTGCCTCCGCGTCGGATACGAGCTTCTGCGCCCCGACGACGAAGATGACGTTAGCGGCGCCCCACGCATAAGAGGCGAGCTGGCTGCCGGAGGCCGAGGCGATGACGAGAGTTCCGTCGCGGGTGACCGCGTGAACGCTGCCGAGCGCGAAGTCGGGCTGCCCGGCGACCGCCTTCATTTCCTGCAGTTGGGTGGCGAAGTCAAGCGCCATCATCTTGTTGCGCGCCGACTCATACGGCCCTCCGTCGTCGATCGCGGCCGCGATACCCGTCTCCTGGAGCGTGACCGAGGTATTGGTCATCACGGACGACCCCTCGGGGATGCGGGCGAGGACGGCCTCGCGGGCAGCCTCGAAGTCGTCGACTACCTCGACGCTAAAACCGTGCTCTTCGAGGGCGACGACCGTCGTGGCAAGTGTCTCCTCGTCAGGCAGCGTCGCGAAGCGCTCAGGTTGCTCAACTGAGGTCATGCTGGCGTCCTCCTTGTCGGGATCTTGAGCCGGACGACGCGGTCGTCGATTTCGAGCTGGACGACGCCGCAGTCATCCCGCGGACTCCGTCTCCGGCGCAGCTGAACTTGTTCACAAGCATGGCCTGCTCGATCTCGCCGACCTGCAGCTCCGTTTCGGCCTGGACCGGTTGCGACTCGATCATCAGCGCCGCGAGCAGCGCACCCAGCGCGGCGGTCGCGGCGAGGACGTAGAAGGCAATCTCGAAGCCGTGCGTGAGCGCAGCGCCGTTCGAGGCAGTGATCCCCGCGTGCGAGTCCACGTACCGGTTGGTGAAGGTGGTCGCGATCGTGATGGCGGCCGCGACGCCGATCGCGCCACCGATCTGCTGGTTGGTGTTGATCAGACCCGAGGCGATTCCGGCGTCAGCCTGGCGCACGCCGGTGAGGGCGCCGATCGCCATCGGCACGAAAGACAAGGCCAGCGCAAGTCCGCTGACGATGAAGGCGGGGAATAGGTCGGTGAAGTAGTGGCCGTGCACCGGCAGCTGCGCGAAGAGCACGAGCGCGACGCTCGAGAGCGCGAGTCCGGTGGGCAGTACCCTCCTGACTCCGATCCTCGTCGTGAGTCCCTGCGCGAGAGTGGAGAAGGCGATCGTCGTCAGCGTCAGCGCGATGTAGGCGACGCCGGTCTTGATCGCGGAGTAGTGCAGGACCTGCTGCATGTACAGCGTGAGCAGGAGGAACTGCGAGAAGATCGCGCCGCCCGCGATCAGGCCGCTTACGTTCGATCCGGCGAGCGTGCGCAGCCGCAAGATGCGCAGCGGCAGCAGAGGCGCCCTGGAGCGCAACTCGATCAGGAAGAACGAGGCGATCAGGAGCCCGGAGGCGACCAGCAGGCCAACGGTGGTGGGGTTGCCCCAGCCGTGCTGGGTGGCGCGGGTCATCGCGTAGACGAGCAGCATCAGCCCGGAGGTGATCGCCGCGGCACCGGCGAAGTCGAAGTGACGATCGGGCAGGTCGGCGCGGCTTTCCTGCAGCAGGAGTGGGCTGAGCGCGATCACTGCGACGCCGATCGGAACGTTGATGAAGAAGATCCAGCTCCAGTTCAGCGCGCTCGTCAGAACACCCCCGAGCAGCACGCCCGCAGCGCCACCGCTGCCGGCCACGGCGCCCCAGATCCCGAGCGCGCGATTTCGCTCCTGACCTTCCTTGAAGGTGGTGGTCAGGATCGAAAGCGCAGCCGGCGAAAGCATGGCGGCGCCGAGACCCTGCAAGGACCGGAATGCGATCAGGGACGCTTCCGACCAGGCAAGCCCGTCGAGCAGCGAGCTGACCGTGAACAGGAGCAGCCCGGCCATGAACATGCGCCGGCGTCCGAGCAGGTCCGCCAGGCGTCCCCCGAGCAGGAGAAATCCGCCGAAGAAGATCGAGTAGGCGGTGATCACCCACTGCAGGCTCTCCTGCGAGAAGTGCAGATCATTCTTGATCGTGGGCAATGCCACATTCACGATCGCCACGTCGAGCACGACCATGAACTGCGCCGTCACGATCACGGCTAGAGCGAGCCAGCGGCGGCGGTCCTCAGCTCCGACTGCGACGTCTGTCGCGTTCATGACCCGAAGCGTCAACTCTTAGCGGTCAAGAGCGTGTGCAGCACCGCGATCCGCCCGTCGCGCACCAGCGCCACGTCGATGCCG
>WNGB01059606.1_pt1 | contig 10830 bp, 11 predicted proteins | sample 5400681 | NCBI WGS metagenome assembly WNGB01 (sample SAMN13153367, study PRJNA577476) | soil metagenome | isolation source: 115 cm soil or saprolite under grassland replicate 2 | place: USA:California | collected 2016-06-15 | reverse complement strand
GCCTGAACACCGGAATTTGTACCAAAGGCTATGCCTCGTTCCGCGATAATGCGAAAGTTTTGGAACCTTCGCTATGTTGCAGCGTACCCTCCCGGCCGGCTTCATCGCCCGGTGGGCTCGCTACCAAAGCTGAGACACTGCCTCCGGCGAGATGTGGCTGTACGAGATCAAGCATGACGGCTTTCGTCTCATCGCCCAGACGGTGAGCGGTGCGGCTCTACAGTCGGCCCGGCAATGACCTGACAAAGCGCTCGGATTACCATGAAGAACCCCGCCTACGCTGCGCGGTGAAGCAGGAGGCTACGATAGTTGGGGGATTAGCATGGGCAACACGCTGTATTCGATCCTGATTCGGCTCGTCGCCTATGTTGCTGTCGTGATCGCCGCCGGGCTTTTGTGCTGTCGTGATCGCCGCCGGGCTTTTGTTTCTGGCAGGGGCAACGGTCTATGAGTTGATGTGGCCGAGGCCGGTAGTCCCCTTCTCGCAAATGAGCCGCCCTTAGCAGACGGAGCGCACCGAAGCCCGTAGGGCGGCTGTTGTCCTTTTGTAAGAGTGAGCAATTTTGTACAGACGCCATCGATGGACAGGCGCATATTTTCGGTGGGCGGCCGATCCTAGGAGGATCGCTAGATGTGGTTCTATGTCCAGATGTGGCTCCCTCTGTATGGACAGTCGCTTTGACTGCGGCGATCTGCTTCAGCGTAGCGTCATTCATTATGGGGCGGAGCGTAAAGCCTCATCAGCTATAATCTCTGCACCCATTCAGGGCGTAAACGACCGGAACTGTTGCGAGTGTATCTCGCGGCCCTTCCGAAGATAGAAGCTCCGGCCTTGTTTCCATTCAGGGTTGGCGGCCTTTATCGTGGCGGCGGGCGTGAACCCAAGCTGGTGACCCGTTCCTGATCCAACGGGCCGCCTGAAAGCCGGCTCAGTTGGCGGCCCTCGTCAGTCCCATCTACGAATCCACCAGAAGAGAAAAATGAGCGCGGCTGGAATCCCGCCGAATAGTCCTATTGCCCAGGCTGCATCTTGCATTAGAGGCGCTTCTTAGTCAGTCGGTGACCCTGTCTTTATCATTTAGAGAACAACGACGTGTTCAAAATTGTCTATATGGCAGAATTTATTCTGCACCAATTGCTTCATCCCTCATTTTGATCTCGGGCTTGTCGTGCAAAACCACGTTCAACAAGGAATTATGGACTTCCAGTTTTCCGTTGTATTCGATAAAACCCAATTTGCGGAACTTGTTCATGAAAAAGCTTACGCGTGATCGAGTCGTGCCGATCATCTCCGCCAGCGTTTCCTGACTGAACTTTCCCACGATCGGCTCCGGCCTGCCGCCGGCCTTTCCTGGGCCGGCGCCTCAGGCCGGCGAAGCTTGTCGAAGCCGCGAGAGCGTCTTCCAGCAAGCTAGAACGAGCGCCAGCAGCGCAGCGGCTGGCGCCAGCAAGGCGTCCGGCGATTGCATGGCCCACAAGGTCGCACCGCTGATCGCGCACCAGAGCAGCGGAACAACGAGAAGCTCCCAATGCGTGCGATCGGCCGCAATGAGAACGCCGAGCGTCGCCACCACGGTGGGATCCGGCGCAATGCCGAAGATCTCGGCCTGCAGCCACGGCCGACCGAGCAGCCGGCCGACCAGCGGCCAAGCAAACAGCGCAAAGACAAAGATGCAGAGCCCGGCCGCGCCGGCCACGTCCCGGCGCCAGGATGGCTTCGGTATGGTCAGCCCTGCGGCTTCTTCGGCGGCAGCCTATCCAACAATTCTGGCCACAAGTCTTCGATTAACTCGCGCATGGGATCGGAGTCGGCCTAGATGCGCTCGAATTTGAGGACTTCCTTGTGTATCCGCTCGATTTCGTCCGAGGTTATCACCCTCCCGTCGAAGTGCAGCGACGCAGCACCAGCGGCGGATGCTGCCTTGCGCTGAACTCCTATTTTACTATCCGCATCTTCCAGCCCTCATCGCTCCACATGCAGCTAACCTCGTCAGAGGCGCGAATGCAGAGATTGAAGTAAGGCACCAACTCGACGAAGACCTCGGTTCCGCTCGGTAGCTCCTGGCAGCTACTCCAGAATCTGGACGACGTCCCGTTTTCTCTCGAGCTCGGCGCCGGCCTCGCATCGGGCGCCATGGTCTATCTCGTCACTGACAGCGCATGGTCAGTTGCGCATCACCTCAAGGTGAGATGTTTCCGCACGCTGGCCGACGCAGTGGCGGCGATTGTCGCAGCCGATGCTGGCGAGCGATCGCGCATCGAAATGCTCGCCGGTCCGCGCGGAAAGGCCGCATGATGCCAATCGCGTTTCAGGCTTGTATCGCTTCCTTGCCATTAGTCAAAGACATACCTCAAGTCGGACCACTTCAATGGGGGTGCATCAATCGTTTTGACAGCTTTGAATAACACTGTTGAGCCTCTCTGCAATAAAATCGACGTCGCTTGCTTCAAAAGCTAAGACTGGAAATCTTTTCAATGACGAGCGTTTAATTGCAAAGGGTTGCAACTCTTCATTGTAATTTATTGGATTCCAATCATGTTCCTTGCCGGTTAATTCATCAACATTAGCAAGCAAGAGGCTTACCGGCGCATTAGGAAACTTATTCGCTTCGCGCTTTTCGACGATGACAAATTTTCTGACTGAGGTCTTTTCTATCATGGAGGATACGAACCGATCATAGCGGGACTGCCAAAGTGGGCTCCTGGACGAACCGGTCGTCAACCCTGGCGAATACGCTGGAAAATTTGGCACAAAACGCCTCCGCGGGGGTTCAAAGGCTATTTTGATATATTCCGGCGCATCAACAATCTTGATCGAATTTGGGTCGAGGCCATTGAAGTTCAGAAAGTAGGCTACATGACCAGGTTGATTTTTCTGGTACGAGCCATCAGAGTTTTTCTTCAGCAATGATTTCTTGACATCCAGTGCTGCAGAGAAAAAGCACTCGCCTTCATATTTAAATTCCCGGATAGGGTCCGGCTGAACTATTACATCGCTAAGAGCGGGATTAAGCGTCGGCATAACTCCCGAGAGAATACCATATGTCCGATTACAGCCCGAATCTGAGAGAAAGAAGCACTGTCTAAAATTCTCGAATGCGATCTCCTGGTAAATTTCCCTCACGTCTTTGGCCGATTTTCGACGCGCATCGGTAGAAATATCGATCGTAAATTCGTCAGCCTCCACATCATTCAATACCGCTAAAAATGTCTCTTCTGCCGACTTTATAAAATCGTCGGCGGTCCTCAATCCTTTCATTAAGAACTGAAGATCTAGCGGCGCATTAGCAAGATTGCCGGAAGCCTTTGCTTCAGCTATTTTTCGTTGCTCAGCTCTGTCTGCGGTGATCGGGGACAACGGAGCAATGGATGGGGACCCTTGAGGTCGTTGGTCTGTCGGATTTGTTGGCGCTTGAGTTGCTACGAGTTGGGGTGAAATTGCCGATGCGTCTACTGCCAAGGATCGAAGAGTGCCGCGCCCCTTCCGACCATAGCTGGCTACCCAAACGAAACCAGCGCCGCCGCTGAGGCGGTAGACGGGCAAACCTTCCTTGGCGGAGCGAGCGAAGTTGCCGATGAAGTCGATGAAATATCCTTTTGTGGTTGGACGCCGCCCCTTGGCGAGCGCCTTTATGCTATCGTTATCGAGCGGCTCTAATTCAACTTTGCCCCATGAAGCGAGCATGCCATTCGGAAAACCGGCTCGGTGTGGCATTCTCGTTATTCGTGGCGACTCGCCAAACTTGCGCGAATATCGTTGAATGCCCTCGTTGGCTTCACTTGCGCCGAAGAAAGCTGGCTCTTGATAGCGATTCACGTAAACAGCTGCTCCGTCAGGCGAGTGCAACATTGAGTAGACCGCATTAAAACTGCCCCGGCGTTCCTTGCCTTTGCGGGTTTTCTGACACCACGTAAATCCGTCGAATTGATCGCTAGGACCGCATTTGTACTCTCTGTATGCCGCACTCTCGGACTGAATTGTTGCACCAAGAGCCACGCTACCTACCGCATACACCGACCCCTGACTGCCGGTTGGCTGGGGCTCCTGTCGTTCGGATTGTTTCTGACAGTTTGATCGCTCGTTGGCGAGCCTGGGGTCGGATGGCAACACGCCCCTTTGAAACAACGCTTCCACGCTGCCACCTTGCTGGTGCAGAGCGTCGTTTATGCATCCGACTTCCTTAGAAGGAAGTTTAGCCCACGCAGCCTGTGTTGCTTGCACAGCGGCAGGTTGCGTTATCGCCCCGAACGTTCGGAGAAAATCGTCGGAACCTTGCGCAAGAGCTGACGCCGCGCTTCCCAATAGGCAGAGGAGCGCGAATGATCCGCGCCGTGGTGGCACTGTCGTATCCCCTGATCGTGCCTCGCGGTGCTAAATGTTACAGGCATCGGAACGGTTTTCAATGCGGCGTAAATAGCGTCATTGATTCAGCGCGTTGAGTGAAATGTTCTAGTCGATTGGAACACTGCAGACGACTCCACCGCCTTCATGCGGCAGCACAGCACCGTCATTCGGCAGACACTAACGGAATGGCAACCGACATCAACACGCTTTTGGGCGAATACAATCCTCAGAAGAAGATGCCGGCCGCGCGCTCGCAGACCGTAATGCAACAGCAGCAGCAAGTGCAGCCGGAAAAGGAAGACTGCTAGGCGGCTCAGTTTGGGCGTTTGCACGCAAAATTTCGGAAATTCAAAATGGAGCGGGTCATGACGTGGACGGCGCACTATTTCGATCGGCAGCTGAACAGCGATGCTGTTAGTAGAGCATGCGCTTCCAAAGAAGACGCGCTCCGTCTAGCCTGTGATATGATCCGCCGCAATTGCATTGTGCATTTCGTTAAAGGCCCTAACGACCAAAGAATAGACGCAGTCGCGATCACCGCGTGGTGTAAGCGACATCCCACGCGCGAACGTCCCCTGCCGTGAGGTATATTCTAGGTCAGGAACCACCAGCGCCCACAGGATCAATGCGGCGCCGATGCCACCATTCCCCGAATTGGATGGCAAAGTACCGGGCCGATGACTTGGCTCATTGATACGGGGAAGTGGCGGCGCAGGGTACGATTACGGGAGGAGCAAAAATGCCACCCATCAATCCAACTTCCAATGTGATCACGGAGCAACTTACGCGCGCCTTAGGTGAGGCTGTTATTCGGATATGGAGCAACTTGCCTCAAGACGTGCAAAATCATCTGTTTCAGGAGGCGGTCATGTCGCAAGGCGAGTCCATACGATCACAGCTTGCGGTCTTCCTCCACGATAAGCATTCACGAACCGCGGACCCATTAGGAAAGCCTCGTGAAATGCCGGAGCCGGACTGTCTTGGCGGTTAGTGTTTGCTCACCGGGTATGCCTTCCATATGTGTCGCTGATGAGCGAGGACTCGGGTTGAGCAGGCAACAAATCTATCCGTCCTGGGAAGGAGGGCTCCTGCCTATTCTCCCTGCGCTCTGCTGAATTCACCCAGGGCCTCTTCATGCAAAACCCGAATTTGAGCCAAGTAGCCTTGCGCTTCTTGAATGTAATGCCCTATGGCGTCCAGCTCGTCCCGGACTGCAATCTCGCGGGCATGATTCAGAGAGGCTTCAAGTCCCGCGATGCGAAATGCGGCAAAAGCGGCAAAGGCATTTCGCTTTTGTACTCCTTCGCTGGTTGACATGGTTCCCACCCTCAAGTTTGCCGGAACCTGGCGTTTAGCGCGGCGCCAATCTTGTGTTCTTCCCCCTCCATGTTGGCACCCGCCTCCGCAGATTGCGGACGTGCCCTATCTTGGGCTGCGAAACTCATCCTCCAAAATGGCCTTAAGGTCCTTGGGCTAGATCTGAATTGTTCTGAATCAGGCTGAGCGGCCTTCGAACGGGCAGGTACGTCAGGAGCGGCCTTCGCACGCAAAATTCTGGAAATTCCAAACAAAAAGGCCCAGATCGGAAGTTCCTGGGGAGGGGTATCAAAAACTCTGGGGTCTTCAAGCCGGGACCGCGCGGCTACCTCGCGCAAATTTCCGCAGAATTACGCAAACTTTTTTTGGCTCGTGCAGGAGGCATGTCCACGAAACAAGAGGTTCCGAATTCTTCCTGTTAGCAACCCGCGAGGCCTGGTACGCGAAATGCAATCGACCATTCTGTTCACGGCCATCACCGCGGCCGAACCATTGCAATGAAGCAACGCGCGGGTGTGCGACGGAACCGTATCCACCCAGAAGCTGTTTTGACTCACACCTATATGTTTCAACTGAAAAGGAAATTCATGAAACGTCCGACCCCATCTGACTTCACAGTCGAGGCCAAAGAAGCTCACGTGAGCGTAATTTTCAAGCCGACCGACAGCCACTACAACTTTGGTCGCTTAGCTGATCCAGAGGACATTGCGCGATATGGTCCGCTCTCGCGATCATCGAATGTGAGACACGGGAAAACCGGCGATACTGGCGAATACCCCGAGAACGAGGTGGCACAGATGGCGCACACATTGGCCGTTAAGGCGATCACGACCACTTAGTCCAAAGCTCTGTTGACGAACGTGCCGTGTTAACGGGCTTGCTTTGGCTTTCGAGGCACGATCGCCATCGGCGATTTCTGAGGGATGTCCAGTGCTCCATTCAGATCGGGATCGTCAAAGATCGACCACAGGCTGGTAATTACCTGTCGATCGGTCTGGCACTGATCCGCGAGTACACGCCTGATTGCCCGAAGCACGAATGCAAAAAATGTGTCGCTGCGCCGCAACGCCAACATGACGGCGGAAGAACTGATGATGTCGCTTAGTCGCGCAACGGTCTCAGCATCTGGCAGGTTGTGAACGGGCGGCCAATTTGCCCAGAGCAAGCCCCGTGCTTCTCGAATTGCGGTCTCAAGTATCGGCTCAGTTTCCATCGGTGGAAAACGCCATTTGAATAACCGAGTTGCTTGTCAGTCATCGCGGGAAGCTTCGGCCGCTTCTCTGGCAAGGCTCAGTGCAGGGCCAAATAAGAGGGATACAGACCGGGACTGTGATCAAAATCATTTCACATAGGCCGTCGTCAGGATGTGACGGCCATCACAGATGTGACGGCCATCACATTTTGGCGCGATTCCGGTTCACCGACCACTCACCCGACGCTCGCCGCGTAGCGTGAGCTCGATGAAATAACCCGGGTTCGTATCTCCGGAGTTGCGGAACATAGCCGGCAACTCGCGGCTATCGTGTCGATCGATGCGACTCTGACGTATCTCGCCTCGCGCTCGGTCGCCAGAGGTAGATCCCGAGGGCAAGGATCCAGACGAACGGGATATCCGTGAAAAATCTGAACCAATGGTCGCTCATGTGCATGAGAGCCTGCACGGCCATGAGCAGACCGTGGAACAAGTTCGCCCACATCGTGAAGCTGAGGAAGGACACATATGCCAACGGCTCGCGAGCGGCCAGGAAGAAGAACACTCCCCACACGAGGTAGATGATGAACAACATGGGCGGGACGTGACACGGTTCGTTGCCACACCGGATGCCGTTCCAGATCACCCAGTTCAGCGCCCCTTTAGGCTCGTCCGCCAACAGGGGAGTTTGGACGGCGAACCCGATGAAGAGCGAGCCGAATATGATAAGCGTCAAAACGCCATAGACGCGTAGGAATGTCGCTAGAATCGCAAGCCTCTTTGCTTCGTCCGTGCTCATTTCTCACCATCTCCCGCGTTCATCGTTGCGCCGTTCGCGTGGGACAGCAGTGAGTCCTTCAGCGAGAACGCGCGTCCCGCACTGCGTAGCTCATCGACCTGGTCCCTGGGCCTGCGCGGATCGTAGTTATCGATTAACGAGGCTTTCAAGTAGGGACAAAAAGGTTACCGAGGAGGACAACGGCAAGAATCATTGACAGCGTCGTGCAGCGGAAGAAGGCGAAGCCCTTGTAAGCGATAGTCGGGTAAATCTGTGCCAATTGGTGAGGCCGAGCCCCAGCCCGTCCTTTGATCTTAACTCAAGTGAGAGTTCGAACATGCCTGCGGCGCTGGACCGAAGCTACGACGGGATCATCATCGGCGCCGGCCACCACGGTCTGGTACTTGGCTCCTATCTCGCGCGCTGCGGCCTCGACATCCTGCTAGTGGATCGGCGCCTGCAGTACGGCGGCGCACTCGTGACCGAGGAAGTGACCGCACCCGGCTTCTATCACAACCTGCATTCAATCAATCATTTCCACATCAGCGAGACGCCCTGGTTCAAGGATTTGGCCCTCGCCGACCGAGTCACCTACATTACGCCACGCTACGAGTTCGGGCAGCCACACCTCGACGGCTCGGCGCTCGTGTTCGGGCGCGATCTCGAGGAGACGCTCGCCAATGTCGCGCGCTTCTCCAAGAGGGACGCCGCGACCTTCCGCGACTGGAACCGCAAGGCCGAGGAGATCACGGCCCGCATTTTCCTGCCGGAGCGTTTCTCCGAGCCGCTGCCACGGGCGGAGCGCGAGGCGCTGCTGTCGCGCAGCGACATCGGCCGCGATTTTCTCGCGGCCACTAAGCGCCAGCCGTTCGACGTGGTGCAGGAGCTGTTCGAGAACGAGCACGTGCAGCTCCTATTCCTGTTCAAGATTTCGCTGTTCGGGACCTGGCTCGTGGACACCATGTCCAAGACGAGCCCCATGGGCTCGGTGATCCGCGCCTTCGATCTGCAAAGCGGCTACCAGCTCTGCAAGGGCGGCTCGGCCAACCTGGCGCACGGCCTGATGGAGACATTCATCGGGGCCGGCGGGCGGTTCGCGCCGCAGGTCGAGCTCGACCGCATCGTGATCGAGGGCGGCAAGGCGACCGGAATAGCTCTCCAGGACGGACGCACCGTGCGCGCCGGGCAGTTCGTAGCCAGCACGTTGAACGTGCATCAGACCTTCGAGGACTACATCGGACGCGCGCAGCTTCCGGCCGCGTTCCTGAAGAAGCTCGACGAATTTGAGTACACCAAGTGGACGATCTTCGGCCTGCATCTGGCGCTGCGCGAGCCGGTGCGCTTCCACGCGGAGAAATTCGATCCGAACATCCACCGCACGCTGAAATGGAGCCTCGGCGCGGAGACCATGGACGAGCTGATCGCGGCACATAAAGACGTCATGGCCGATCGCGTGCCGCAGATCGTGCAGTTTGGCTCAGGCGCTCTCAGCGTGCTCGACCCGACGCAGGCGCCGCCGGGCAAGCACACGACCTACGCCTGGCACGTCATGCCGCTCAATCCCGACATCGGTTCGTGCGACTACGAGACGTTCAAGCAGGAGTTCGCCGAGCGGATCATCGAGAAATGGGTGCGCTACGCGCCCAACATGACGCGCAAGAACATCATCGCGCAGCATGTCTACACCGCGCGCGAGTACACGCAGACCTTCCCGGAGATGCGGGGCGGCGACATTTTCATGGGCGCGTTCAGCGCCGAGCAGGTGATGTACAACCACTTCGGCTATCGCACGCCGATCGAGCGGCTTTACATGGCAGGCTCGGCCACGCATCCGGGCGGCGCGATCTCGGGCGGCGGCGGCTACATCAGCGCCGGCGTCATCGCGCGCGATCTCGGCTTGGAGCTGTGGTGGAAGCCCTGGGACGCGGCCGGGGCGCTCGGCGCCGTGCCGGCGGCCGCGTGAAACAAAAAAAGGGCGCCTTGCGGCGCCCTTACGCCGTGGGTCGCCGAGATGACACCGGTGCCCCGCACCAGTCGCGGGAAGCTGACGAGCTTCTTCAGCGCTTTCCTGCGCTGGAATTGCGGCTTCTTCGGCGGGAGCTTGTGCGCCAGCCCGGGCCAAGTCTTCGATCACTTCGCGCATCTCGTCGGAGTGAAGTCGATGCGAGCGGGCCCTATGATTTTCGGGAAGGACAGGCCAACATCGAAGCGTCAATAATGTGCCGTCGGCCGTCATTCTGCGAATCAGGCTTTTCCCGGATCCTGGTCGTCGTCCTCATGTCTGGCCCTCACGAACTCTACGCGCATGCAGGTTGGAAGTTGTTCATCCTTCACGCGATCGTACTGCTCCATAGTTTTCATGAGCAAAGCGGCGTACCGAGGCTCCTTGAGCGCGCGGTTAACCAGCGTCTTGGATCGTCAGGTCGGCTGGCCGGCGTGATGTCGGCGACGAGCGCATCGCGCGGTGCACCGCGTATGCCTTTGCCAAAACGATCGAGGAATCTCGCGGTGATGCGAATCCCAAGCGGGATGGAATTTTCGGAAAGGACAGGCTTGTCGCCGGTGTTTCCGGCTATATCTGTGATCAATGCGTGACCAAATGCGTTGCGGTTCTGGAAAAACTTGGCGGATTCGCGCCGACGGCCCCAAACCGCTGGTCTAAGGCAGGTCGATCCATGCGCGACCCCGTTGATATCTACATGAATACCCTCGTCCCCATGGTAGTCGAGCAGACCAACCGGGGCGAGCGCGCCTACGACATCTTCTCGCGTCTGCTGAAGGAGCGCATCATTTTCATCACCGGTACGGTCGAGGATGTGATGTCGACCCTCGTGGTCGCCCAGCTCCTTTTCCTGGAAGCAGACAATCCGAAGAAAGAGATAGCGATGTACATCAACTCGCCAGGCGGCGTCGTGACGTCCGGGCTTGCGATCTACGACACGATGCAATTCGTCCGCCCGGCGGTCTCCACTCTATGCGTCGGCCAAGCGGCCTCCATGGCATCGCTGCTACTGGCTGCCGGCCAGAAGGACATGCGGTTCGCACTCCCGAACTCGCGAATCATGCTGCATCAGCCGTCCGGCGGCTTCCAGGGCCAAGCGACCGACATCATGCTTCATGCCCAGGAGATCCTGAATCTCAAGAAGCGTCTCAACGAGATCTACGTGAAGCACACCGGCCAGCCGCTCAAGAAGATCG
>WNGB01034300.1_pt1 | contig 10834 bp, 15 predicted proteins | sample 5400681 | NCBI WGS metagenome assembly WNGB01 (sample SAMN13153367, study PRJNA577476) | soil metagenome | isolation source: 115 cm soil or saprolite under grassland replicate 2 | place: USA:California | collected 2016-06-15 | reverse complement strand
CTCGACAGCACCTGGTCGGGGATCGCTGGCACGTCGATGAGACGTACCTGAAGGTCGGCGGGACCTGGCGCTACCTGTTCCGGGCCATCGACCAGTTCGGGCAGGTCATCGACGTCTTCCTCTCGCCGCGGCGGAACAGAGAGGCCGCGAGGAGGTTCTTCACCGGGGCGATCAGCCGCACCCTGGTCTCACCCACCGAGGTCACCACCGACCGGTACCGGGTCTACCCTCGCGTCCTCGATGAGCTGCTCCCCTCGGCCTTCCACGACACGGAGGTCCACGCAAACAATCCGCTCGAGACCGACCACGGGCGTCTCAAGGCCCGCCTTCGACCGATGCGGGGGCTAAAGCGTGACCGGACCGCGAGGGTGATCGTCGCCGGGCACGCCTTCGTCCAGAACCTCCGCCGAGGCTTCTACGACCTCGGGACCGATGTCCGACCGACGGCCCGTCTCGCCGACGCGTTCGCCGAACTGGCCCTCGTGATCTGATTACCTGCCGGGAGGGATAGGTCCGCCGCGTCCGTGCTCCAGCCAACGCAACAGTCCCAGTCGACCCGCTCGCCGAGCACATACAGGCCCCCTCCCCAGCCGTCCCGCCCCAGCCAGGAAGATCACCAGGGCCACCCAGTACCACGCGCGGGCCGGTCGTAGCTTCGCTGGTGGTGTGGGGGCCGCTGGTGGTTTTGCGGGTTGAGCCGGTGGGTGTCCCTCTTGCCCGGCGGCGGGTGGCGGGCTTACCGAATTTGCCATGATGACGTCCCTTCCCCATTGGGACGGAGCCTTCTCCCCAGACCCTACGGTGGCTTTCCCAGGTACGAAAGGGACATTGAGCGTTCGCTTCTTGACGCGCTCGCGGCGTTGGACGTAGCTTCCTTCAAAGGATCACCGGGTGCAACTGCCTACACGCTCCTTTGATACTCCTTGCCAAGCAGATTGCCCAATATGGACGGGAAGGGAGGGGGGATGTCCTCCATCCGGCTTAGTCTTCGCACGATCCCGTTTGCCGCTCTACTGGTCGCCCAGGTCGTCCTGGCGTCGCCGCTCGATGCCGCCCACGGGGGACCGGCTGGCAGGTTTCCATGAGGCGCGTGGTCGCGCCCGGACGGTCGCCATCATGGCCAAGACCGGATCCGGCGACTGCTGTCGTCAGGAAGCGGTCGCTCCTTCCCACGGCGACATCAGCTGGAAGTAGTTCCCGTCCGGATCCGCGAACGTAGCGATCCACGCCCCCTGCAGCTCGTACGGATCCTTGACCACCGTCGCACCGGCGGCCTTGATGCGGTCGAACTCGGCCTGAACCTCTTTCGTCTCGAGATTCAGGATCACGCGCTGCGGCTCCGCGGCCTTCCCCTTCACCTCGGAGTGCTCGCCGATCGACAGCCACGCATCCCCGAACTGCCAGCCGTACCAGCCACCTTCCTTCATGTCGGCCGGCCGATCGAAGACGCCGGCGTAGAACTCACCCAACGTCTCCGGGTGCTCGGATCCGATCATCACGCTGTTGAAGATCAGCCCCGCCATGATGAACCCCCTCCAGTGGACGACTGTCCCTGCTTGAACAACTGCCCAGCGTCTCGATGTTTCTTCTTCCTCATTGCAACATAGCCGCCATGTCCGCTCCCCTTGGTTTCCCCATCCTTCGGCAACCTGGCCCACAGATGTCGGGGCGACCTTGCACCATATCCCGTTCTTGTCTTTGAGGCAGCCACAGGGGGCCATGTCCGCTGGAGCCGCTCCTAAGCTGGTCCACTTCCTCCTGGTCTCGCGGTTTGGCTCATGCCATCCTCCTGTTCGGCTTCCCCTGTTGACCAGGAGGCGCAGCGAAACTCATCGCGGTCGGTAGGCCGAATTCTGGCCACGCCCCTCCCGACAGGTCATCCTGCGGAAAATCGAGCGGGGATCGGTCCACCAGTCCGTGCCGGATGAATCCCGTGAGCCAGTGAACGAACGCCTCCTAGCTCGCAGCCGGGAGCCATCGAGGTCGTACGGCGACCCGGCCAGCCAGCGCCCTGTTACCCGACGGTCAGATGCTCTCTGTACTTGGGTAGGCAAGCTCGAGTCACGGGCATCCCTCGGTGATGTCCCCCGGGTCGGTCAGGCATGTGTCCTGCCCGAGACCACCGACGATCGAGTCGCCGGGGGCACCGTCCTGTGCATTGAGGAAGTCGGAGCCATTTCCCCCTCGCAAGGCGTCGATGCCCGGACCACCTGTGATCCGGTCCTTGGCGTTGCCACCCATGATCGAGTCGTTGCCCTCGTCACCGCTCAGCACGTCCTTGCCGTTCTGTCCGAAGATCACGTCGTTCCCACCGCGGCCGTTGATCGTGTCGCGCCCGTTGCCTCCGCAGATGATGTCATCGCCGGAGGTACCGTTCAGGGTCTCGGAGGCGTTGGTCCCGGTGATCGCCCCGGCCCTTGCGCAGAGCTCGGCCGCGGTTCCCACCACCGTGGTCGCGGTCGCCGTGTTGTTCGCGGGGTTGGGATCCGCCGTCCCCGAGGACACCGTTGCCCTATTCGTGATCACGGTTCCGCTCGGCGTTCCCGGGTTGACCTTCACGAGCAGAGTGAACGACGCGGAGCTCGATGGCGCCAGCGTCGCGATCGTGCAGGTCTGGGTTCCCGTTCCTCCAACGGCGAGCGGCGGACAGCTCCACCCGGCCGCAGGCGTGACCGAGACGAAGGTCGTGTTGGCCGGGATCACGTCGCTCAGACTGACCGACGTCGCGGCCAGCGGCCCGTCGTTTCGAACGGTGAGGGTGTAGGTGATGTTGCCTCCCACCGCCACCGGGTCTGGGGAGTCGGATTTCAGGACCAGGAGGTTGGCCCCGGAGCTCACGGTCGTCGTGGCGGTTGCCGAGTTGTTGGCGGTGACCGCGTCATCCGGTGAGGTCACGCTGGCCGTATTGGTGATGATCGTGCCGTTCGGGGTGGCCGCGGCCACGTTCAGGACCAGGGTGATCGTGCTCGTCCCGACGGGAACCGAGGGATCGGTGCAGACGAGCGTGCCCGTTCCGCCTACGGGTAGCGGCGGGCAGGTCCATCCGGGCCCAGGCGTCACCGAGACGAACGTGGTCCCCACCGGCGTCGTGTCCGAAAGGGAGACACTCGACGCGGCACCTGGCCCGGCATTGGTGACAATGATCGTGTACGTGATGTTCGACCCGGCGAACACGGGATCGGGCGAGTCGACCTTGGAGAGCGAGAGGTCAGCCGTCGCTGCTCCTGCTGGCACCGCAGGCGGCAACAGGACGGCCACGATGGTGAACACGAACCAAATCCAACGGCGTGACGCCTTCACAGTTGCACCGCCTCCTCGCCTGTCGTGCTTCGGCGCCCTTCTCTTACACCTCGTTGTCGCAGGCTACAACCTGCAATTGCCGTAGGCGGACCTCAATCAAGGGGTCAGGAACCCACAGCGCCCCGCGACCATCCGAAGGATCGAACGTATCACCCCTCGGAAGACGGAGGGCGTCCGCGTCGGGTTCCATCCTGGGCGAAATTGCTGGGTCGGCCTCGATAGCAGTGGTGGAAGCTCGCTGGGCCGAGGTGCTGATTCGGCGTCGAACCCCGAGTCATCCTGGGTCAGCCAGCAGGCCCGGAACCTGGCCATGGCTTTCCAGGAGGAAGGGCGGTCCCCGAGGTTCCTGATCCACGACCGGGACTCCAAATTCACCCGTTCATTCGACGAGGTATTCCGCTCAGAGGGCATGGGAATCGTCCTCACCCCGATCCGGGCCCCGAACGCCAACGCGTTCTGCGAACGATGGGTGGGCACCCTCCGGGCCGAGTGTCTGGACTGGACGGTCGTCCTCGGCCGAAGACACCTCGAGCGGATCCTTCGAACCTACATCCGTCATTACAACGAGAGGAGGCCACATCGAGGGATCGGTCTTCGGACGCCGATCCGGCGCCCGGTAATGCCCATCGGTGACCTGAGGGCCGTGTGCGTTCCCAGACGCGATGTCCTGGGCGGGCTTATCCACGAGTACGGAGCGGCGGCATGAGTTTCCTTACCCGACGGGTTCCCTTCTGGTTCCCCTAAGGATGGTTCTGAGGCAACGAACACCGCAACCATGAGGAGGTAGGTAATGGACAGGAAGCAGACCGATGAGGAGGCGGCTCAGATCGAGGCCGAGCCGGAGCCCGGTGACGAGGAGCTCGAGGAGCAGATCGCCGAAGCCATCGTCCGGAGGACTTGGACGAGATCACGCGCGACGACGTTGGGCTAGAGGAGTGATGGACGTGCTAATCGTGTCGACGCACGGCGGCGGCTGGGAGCTGGTCCTGGACGATCGCGTTGTGCTGTTGTGGAGCACGTCCCGCAAGAAGCTCGAGGCCGTGCTGGTGAAGCGGGACCTGACGACATTGACCGCGTAAGGACGTGGGCGAGGCAATAGACGAGGTGACGCGAACGTTGAGCATCAGCGCTCGCCGGAAATGGCTGGAGGACGTTGGAGGAGTGACATGATGCTGGTCCGGGAGAGAGCCGGTGCTGCGTGATTGGCCGGTGGTGGACGGTGACCAGTTCGAGGAGGCCATAGTGATTTGAGTTGACACACAGTCCGATGCTCACAGACTACGGGCGTGAATTTGAGGGAACCTCATGCAGCGATCCACAGAGGGCCGGACCACGGTCGCACCGATCGCGATCGTGGGCGGTGCGTTGCTGATCGTGGGGTCGTTCCTGAACTGGGCGGAGTTGTCTCTGGATTCCTCTCGCCAGGCATTCGCGAGGGGAACGGACTTCTCATATGGCTGGTTTACATTCATCGCAGGACTTGGCGTCGCAGCGTGCGCCGTTGGATGGATCATGGGATGGCGGCGGAAACCGCTTCTGGGCCTCGCGGCATTGCTATTCTCAACCACGGCTCTCGGAGTGGGCCTGTTCTTCGCTCTCGCAAGGGATGATCGCGTGATGGATGTGGTCGCTTCGCGGCTTGCGTCTCGGACGGACTCTCCGGTGGACGCAGTGAAGGCCAGTCTCGTGATGATCGTTAATCACGGACTCGCAAGCGTCTCGGTCCAAATTGGCCTCTATGTGGTCATCGTGGGTGGCCTGATGGGAATGGTTGCCGGGGTGCTCGCTCTCATTTCCCGACAGCCTCCTCAGGAGGGCGCCAATAGCTGAGCGAGTTTCCCTTGCACGTGTGCTCCAAACAGGTCCTTACACGCCTTGGCATGGCACTAGGACTGCCTACAGCCCGGTTTCAGATAGTTCGCGCATTGCCCGCCGAACCTTTCGCTCTGGGGGTCCCCGGCTCTCCCACTGAACCCGCCCTTGCACGAGCGGGTTGATCAGCCCAAGATCGCAGCGTGTTCACGCGGCCTCGCCGAGCGATCGTCGTCTCGCTCGTCGTGGGCGCGGGCCTCGGCGCATCGCTCACGGGTCTTGCGATCCTCCTGTTCTCAAGGTCGGACGGATCACCCGGTCCGGGGTGGGTCCGGGTCGGCACGGTCGACCAAGTGCGGACGAAGCAAATCGTGTACGTCGCCGAGCTTCATGCTTACGTGGTGGCGGATCCTCCGCAAAGCCCGATCGCCCTCTTGGCTCGAAGCCCGCAGATGGGCGAGCCGGTCGAGTACTGCCCGTCTTCGGATTGGTTCGAGGATCCGGCGCATGGATCGAAGTTCGATCGGCTCGGCAGGTACGAGCTCGGGCCGGCCCCACGAGGCCTCGATCGAATGGCCACCGTTGTCCTCGAGGGGGTCGTTTGGGTCGATCCCACAGAGATCACGCTCGGTCCTCCCCGTGGAGAGGCAGCGGCGGCGCCGGCAGGCCCCTTCTGCACCGCAAACGGCTGAATCGCAGGTGGATCTCTCGCGAGTTCGGCCCCTCACGTGGCCGTGAAACAGGTCCTCACGCCGCCGTATTGCAACCGGGCCACCTGTCCGGATATCTGTCAGGGCAAACGCACCGACACGCGCGAAACAGAGGGCAGATGGTCGACCTAATTTATCAACATGATGTACCAGCGGGTTTCTGGGCGAGCGACTCGAAGTGTTCGTTACGTGGGCTGGCCGTTACCCAATTCCGGTGAAGCTTGAGGACTACCTGCCGCGGACAGCACCGCAAGGTGGATGGGGACCGATGTCGGGCTACTCCCCGTCCGACTCGGGCATGATCGAAGCGCTGGTGCAGAGGCTGTCGCGCGCATCGTGAGGTCGCGCACGTGATAGCGTCCGACGCCTTCCTCGATCTGGACGCAGTCGTTGCGGGGGGGCATCATGATGCCTGCCCGGAGTTACCGCCAGAGCAGGAGGGGGATCATGGCTCAGGTCACGGGTATGCCACCGCCACCCTGTGGGGTGCATTTATTCGGATCACGTCGGTTCACCTGGCCATTTGGCCCATCGCGAGTCGGGTGCCGGGTGGACCTGATGGGCCTTTCACGGATACCAGATGGCCTCGCGCCCTGCCTTCCAGGGGGACGAAGACCTGAGTCTCTAGACTCAAGTCTCGGTCAATTTTTCCAGGCATGGATGCCGGCGCTCCGGCAGCCAACCTCTTACGGTCGCGCGGTCGACCAGCCGTGGGGGGGAAGCCAGGACCCAGATCGCGAAGACGCGCAGATCAGCACTGTGATCTGAATGAAATCACCCCACAGGAAGGTGCGTCCACGTGCGACTGTCCGTGGACGCGAGGAGGAACCAGCGTGGCGGGAGCGGCTTTCGTTCTGCGAGCGCCTACCGTGGCGCGGTTGCTATTCGCCCGCGTCAGGCATGTCGAGCAGCGTCTCAAGGATGGGTTCGTCGAAGGTGGCCTCCACCACCTCGTCGCTGATCCCCACCTGCCCACCGTACAGCAGCACCAAACGAAGCAGGACCCCTCGCTCCAGGTCCACGGTGAGCTCGTAGGAGTCCGCGGGCGTGACCATGAAATAGTCGTGGCTCGTCCAGCGGGGAAGGCCGCGGACCGTGGCTGCGTTCCGTCCGGCGACCTCATCCTGCCCCGTGGGCTCAAGCCACATCTCGGGAATCAAAAGGTTCGGCTCCCACATCACCTGTCGGTACCTGGTCTCCGCGTCCCCGAAGGACACGTTCGTGCGCGTCCCGCTCGCGACCGCATCGTTCGGGTCGAAGCGGTGGCTCCGGGGGCCGTTTTGGACGTGCACGAACCCGGCCCGCGTACCCGTCTCGGTCTCCATGCGGTAGCGGGAGGGGGACTCGAACCAGATGTGGTCGAGGGCCTCGAACAGGCCGAACGTCCTCTGGAGGTCGACGCCATGCCGGCGCGATGCCTCCGACCACACCCGCGCATCCACGCGTCGACGGACGCGGGCCTGGATCGTCGCGTAGCGCCGGCGTGCCAGATACATCATCTCCAGGACGTCGTCGAGCTCCACCGCTAGATCCGCCGCCCGAAGAACCCCTCGGGGACCGACCCGCCGACCTCCATGGTCGTGACCTCCTCACGCACAATCTCCCGGCCCCGCCAAAACGAGGTGAGACGAAGGAGGACACCGAGCTCGAGATCCACGATGAGCTCGTGACGATCACCGCCGGGCCACTCCAGCAGGATGAAGTCGAGGCCGTTCGGCCGCGGCGTCGGCCGTGGCTTGGCCTTGACTGTGATCCCTGTTCGGCCCGCGGTCTCCGTCTGGCCACCGGGGTCCAACCAGAGTTCGGCGATCAACAGCGCCGGGTCCCAGAGCTCCTCGAACGGCTGGACCTCCCCGAGGGGTCCCTCGACACCCGTACGACCAGCGACGCCGGTGGTCAGCCCGTTCGGGTCGGTCGACCACCATCGGTCCCCATCGCGTCCTTGTTGGTGTGTATGGATCTGCCCGTCGAACCGCATCCGCCACCGCCACGGAGAGGCAACCCACACCTTCACGTCGTCCTCGCGGACGCCCAGCCGATCGGCGCCTGGCACGCTCCCCTCCCTTTCGATCAGGAGGTCGTCATTGACCCGGATGTGGAGGTCAAATTCCAGCATGGCGTAGCGCTCTCGTGCCGCATGCATCAGCTCGATCACGTGACCGAGTCTGCCCATCCTCCATCCCGACCTCATCGTTGCATGCCAACGATGGCTTGACGCGCGTCGCGAGGCTTGCCCGACGACATCCTTGCACGGCGCTGGCTCCCGGGATCAAGCGCCGTCGCGCGGACGTGATACAGCTACCTCAGTCTGAGGGGTGCACTTGTCTGCGTCATGCTGCTTCCCTGTAGTACTCATGGATTTTCCTCTGGGTCTCGTCTCCGGAGGCGAGGCACTCACGCAACCTCTTGGTCCGCCCGGAACTGGCGATCGTGATCTTCGACTCCCACCAGGCCGGCGGCTGGAACGCCATCTACATGTCCGCCGTCGCCGAAGAGCTCGTCGACGTTGACGAGCGGATCGAGATCTTCTCGCGAAGAGGAGAAGCGCAAGGACTCAGGAGGTGGACGCGTGAGGACGTGCTGCCACCCGCCCGCCATCGCCTCTACCGCGCCACCGCCTCCGAGCAGTTCGTCCTCGACCCCCACGACCAGCGCCTGCCCGTGAGCCTCAAGTGAGCAGGCTTCGTCCGGTCGAACTCGATCCGCGAAGGCACTCTCCCGCGGCCGATCGGGGCGCCACGTCTGGAATAAGCCGGTGGAGCGGCGATCCATGGCTGATCCGCCCGACCCGATCGTGATTTTCCCTGTTACGGCGATCAGGAGAAGAACTCGTCCATCGCCTGGAGGTCGCCGGGATGCTCCCAGACCTCGACGACCCGGCCGTCTCGGACGTGGAGCACGATCGCCTCGCGATCCTCGAGTGGGGCGCGGCCGGCTCGCTCAGCGCGGGTGGTCTGCAGCACGACGGCGTGGTCATCGCTTGCCAGCACGTCGTGGAGCTCGCCCCGGAGCGTCCCGCGGGTGAGCTCACCGAGCCGGCCCATCACCACGAACACCTCCTGCTTGCCGCGGCGAACGCCGGAGTTCACGCCGCGTCCGGGTGCGGTCCACACGACATCCTCGGCCAGCAGCGCATCGATGGTGCTCATGTCGCTCGAATCGAAAGCTGAGAACAATTTGCGGACGATCTGCTCGTTCGGATGCAAGCGATCCCTTCTTGGTCGGCTCCTAAAGGGATAGACCATCCGCGGATCGCGGATTCGTCGGTCCCCGGCGAGCTTCGCCGTTAGGATCCCCCTATGGCTCGGTCCGGTGCCGAGGTCTTCGGGGGGGCGGAGGCGGAGTTGATCGCCCGTGCTCGGCGCGGCGACCGCGATGCCTTCGAGCGGTTGACCGCGGGGTACCAGCGCGAGCTTCATCTCCACTGCTACCGCATGGTCGGCTCGCTCCACGACGCCGAGGACCTAGTCCAGGAGACCCTCCTGAGGGCTTGGCGGGCCGCCGGAGGCTTCGAGTCGCGTTCCAGCGTTCGGACCTGGCTGTACCGGATCGCCACGAACGCCTGCCTGAACGCCCTGGCCGAGCGTCCACGCCGAGCGTTGCCGAGCGGGCTCGTCCCCTCATCGAACCCGCTGGATCCCTCGCGCGACCCCATCTCGGGCCCGGTCTGGTTCGAGCCCTACCCGGACCGGCTGCTCGAGGAGCTAGACGATCCAGCCGCGCGGTACGCGCGTCGGGAGACGCTCGAGCTGGCGTTTTTGGCGGCGATCCAGATGCTCCCGCCCCGCCAGCGCGCCATCCTGCTCCTGCGCGACGTCCTCGAGTGGAGCGCTGCCGAGGTGGCCGATCTGCTTGCAGTGTCTGCGACCTCGAACCGACCGCCGCGAACCGCCACCCGGCAGTCGCGCTCTACGAACGAGGCCCGGAAGTCGAGACGGGTCTGTCCATCCAGGTCCTCACATTCTCCGGCGGGGTCGTCACCAGCATCACGGGCTTCGTCGGCGACGAGCTGTTTCCGGCGTTCGGTCTTCCCACCACGTGGTCGCGCTGAAGGCACCACGTGTCTTCACGCTGTTGGAATGCCGTTCGTGGGGGGCGATCCTTGCAGCAAAGTGCTGCTCGGGGCCTGTTGCATTGGTCGTCCTGGACTCCCGTCACGGAGACTGGCGCGATGAGATCACGCCCAGACCCTTGCCTGTGGGGTAAAGAAACTCGATCGGCCCTCTGACCTCGCCGTTTGGCGGGTGGGTCGAGCCGCCTTCAGACTTGGCCAGATGCTCCTGTCGTTGCGCTACCGGCTCCTCCGCAGCCTGTTGCGCCTGCTCCTGCGGTGTGGCGTCGATGAGCGGGATCTGGAGAGGGCCGTGCTCCGCCACCAGCTGAAGATCCTTCGTCGAGGAGGGACCCGACCCCGCTTCACCGATGCCGATCGCGCGTTCCTGGCAGCCGCTGCCGAGGTGCTGCCCCGGGATCGAATGGAAGAGCTTCGTGGTGGGCCCGGACACGCTCATCAGGTGGCACCGAGAGCTCTCGAGGATGAGGCGTCGACGCCGGTCCGGCCGGCCCGGTCGCCCTCCCCTCGATCCCTCGATCAAGCACCTGATCCTTCGGCTGGCTCGGGAGAACCCCAGGTGGGGCTACCTCCGAATCAGAGGCGAACTCCTGAAGCTCGGGATCGACGTCTCGGCTACGACCATCGCCACGGTGCTTCGCCAAAGCGGCCTCGGCCCGGCTCCACGCCGGATTGGACCGACCTGGACGCAGTTCCTCAGGTCGCAGGCATGCGGCCTCCTCTCCCCCGGCGCCCGGTCCGAGGAGGACGAGGGCCTCGAGGAGCTCGTGGCGGTCCTGAAACGGGAGAGGCTGGTCCCGCCTGCCTAATTGCCGAAGCGGGCCCGACGGGTTGTCGCCTCACGGCGATCTGGGCATGGCATGTCACGTCGGTGGCCAAATGGAACCTCGACCGGAGATCCAGGACCTTGTCTGGGATGGAGAGGCCCGGCCCGAACGCT
>WNGB01017314.1_pt1 | contig 10834 bp, 10 predicted proteins | sample 5400681 | NCBI WGS metagenome assembly WNGB01 (sample SAMN13153367, study PRJNA577476) | soil metagenome | isolation source: 115 cm soil or saprolite under grassland replicate 2 | place: USA:California | collected 2016-06-15 | reverse complement strand
GTAACGGATCCGGCACGTCGGTCGTTTAACCGGGTAAGGGTTTCTTCCCGCGCGGGGCCCGGCCCCCCCGGCCGGGCCCCGCGGCTCTCGCAGCCGGCGTAGAAGAGCAAACAGCCGTAATACGTCCGGAACGCAGTTTCAGAGTCGACACCCAAACGCTCGCCGAGCCGCATCGCGACCAGCGTGCTGTGCAAGCCATGCTCGAAGGGCAACCCGATAGCGAGGTCCGTCGCCAGGCAGAGCGCTGCGATCACTTCTGCCGCGCGGACCCGCTCCGCAGCCACCAACGCGTTGTCTTGCACCCCACCCCGGACAGTTGTCTTGCACCCCACCCCGGACAATAGCCGAGCTGGGCTGATCACGGCTACGACGCGACTGCCAGACCAGTGGCCGTCTTCATCCCAGCTCCATCAGCAGCCCACCTGAGCTGCACCCGGGCCAGTTTTGATCGCAGTCAGGAAAGGAGCTGCCTATGACGATGCCGTGCCCGCGGGGCACCGCGCCGACCGGGCAGGGCGCAGGCCCCGGACGCCGGGCAGGCGGCATGCGCATCGCCGGATTCGGCGTCAGGCTGACGGCGGGCGCATACGTCCTGGCGACGCTGGCGGTGGTGGTCAGCACGCTGACCCTGCGGGCCGCAGCTCCCGGATGGCCGACCGGCGCCTACGCTGCCGCGACGGCCGGTGTGGTCGTCGTCGTCTTGGGCAGCCTGATCGGGCACGAACTGGCGCACGCACTGGCTGCCCGCCACCACGGCGCCGCCGGCAGCCGTGAAATCTTGATCGGCTTCTTCGGCAGCACCATGCACGGCAGGTACCAGTTGCCGACCCCGCGTGCGCAGTGGCAGACCGCCGCCGCGGGACCCGCTGCCAGCCTCGCCGTAGCGGGCCTCAGCGTGGCCATCGCAGCCGGGCTTTCAGCGCTGGGCACAGGTCAGCTGACGGTCATAGTGTTCGCCGCCGCCGCCTGGATCAACGCGGTTCTCGGCCTGGTCAACCTGTTGCCCGGAGCCGGGCTGGATGGCGGGCTGATGGTCTGGGCCCTGGCGTGGGCGCGCACGGGCGACCCAGTCCGCGCGGGTATCGCCTCGGCCAGGATCGGGCAGGTCACCGGAGCCGTCCTCGCCGCCGCCGGGCTGACCGCGCTCGCGCTCGGCTACCTGGGCGGCCTGTGGATCGTGGTGATCAGCCTGCTGATGATCGCCGCGTCGCGGGCCGAGGCTCGCCGGATGCTGAACACCACCACGCTGTCCGGCCTGCATGTGCGGGACGTCCTTCCGCTGTCCCCACCACCACCAGCAGCTATCCACTCGTGGCAGACGGTCGGGGCATTCCTCGACGCGGAAGGCCCCGGCGCGGCGCGGGCAGGGCCGGCTGGCAGCGCCGCGACCACCTTCCCGCTCTGCGACGTGGACGGCAAGCTGACCGGAATCGTGGCCCGTATGGCCCGACGGCCAGCCAGCCCGGCGGCGCTGCACACCAGCGGCCACGCGCTGGTACTCCGCGGCGACGGCACGCTGGCCGGCCTGCTGAGCCCCGCAGACATCGCCCGGGCCGCCCAGCTGAGCGCGCTGCGCCCCCGGCCAGCACCGGCAGGCCAGGCAGCCTCGAGCAGCAGCGCGTACTCGCCTGGATCTCCCGCCGGTAGGAGGCGCACAAAGAACGTGGCGGCACCCGGAGCCGAAACAGATTCCCGCGCCGACACGAGCGCCCGCCCTAGCCGGTCACAGCCAGGCAAGAAACGTTCCAGGGACCCGAGCAGTCCTGGACGGTAAAACGATCCTCAGCCCGCCGGTGATTGCTTGCGGCATCACGGCCGCCCACCAGGCACCCGGGCCCGCGATCGGCCAGAACCCGGCTCGGGTGCGCCATGCTGGTGTGTCGTTAATAGACCGTCCACCCGGCACATGATCGCCCTGCTGTGCGGGGCGTCGTGGCCGCCATGGAATGCTCCGATGCGGAGGCTTCGGAGGAGTCCCGCTGTGGTCCGTCGAGTGGACGGCGGTGTGTGGCTGGCCGGGCGGCACCGGCCCGGATTTACGACTACCTCTTCGCGGCGGGGAGCACTACTTCCCGGCTGACCAAGACGTAGCCGACCGGATCGTGACGCTGGTCCCGGAGATCAGGGATTGCGCCTGGGCCAACGGCCGGACGTGCGCTCCTGGCACCAGCCAGCACGCATGTGCTCGTCATGGCACGACCCGGTGTACCTTCGCCTCGTCGTCCCTGGCCAGCTGTCCTCCTCCCGGTGTTCGATGCGCCACGCGGGTATCCCGCGGCCGGGCCGACGGTAGCGCTGGCCCGCGGATCGCCCTCCTCATCGCGCTCAGGGCAGGCCGGGCGCAGGGAACAGGATGACCCGGTGAGCACGCATCACGCCGCTGGAGGAAGGGCCGGGGGGTGGTGCCGTTGAGTACGGGCACACGGCCCGCGGAGGCGCTGGTCCCGGTGCCGTCGGGCGATCGCAAAGGATCGCTGCTGGCCAGCTGGCTGTCCTCGACCGACCACAAGGTCATCGGCCACCTGTACCTGATCACCTCGTTCGGGTTCTTCCTGATCGCCGGGCTGATGGCCATGATCATGCGGGCGCAGCTGACCGGGCCAGGCAACCACATCGTCTCTGATCAGCAGTACAACGAGCTGTTCACCATGCACGGCACGATCATGCTGCTGCTGCTGTTCGCCACCCCGCTATTCGTCGGGTTCGCGAACGAGATCATGCCGCTGCAGATCGGCGCCCCCGGCACCGTGGTGTTCTGCATGTTCAGCGGCTTCTACTTCTGGTGGCCCAAGTTCACCGGGAAGAAGCTGGACGAGACGCTCGGCAAGTGGCATTTCTGGACGCTGTTCATCGGGTTTCACATGACGTTCCTGGTGCAGCACTGGATCGGCACCCAGGGCATGCCGCGCCGGGTCGCCAGCTACCCTGACCTGCCCGCCCACATGACCATGCTCAACCAGATCTCCTCGGCTGGCTCGTTCATACTTGGCGCCTCCACCCTGTTCTTTCTCTGGAACGTGTACCTCACCTCCCGCCGCCCGGAACGGGTCACCAAAGACGACCCGTGGGGCTACGCGAACTCGCTGGAGTGGGCCACGTCCTGCCCGCCACCACGGCACAACTTCACCCGTATCCCGCGGATCCGGTCCGAACGGCCCGCGTTCGACTTGCACTACCCGCACATCAGATCCGGCCGGAGCCGGGCAAGCGCCCCCGCTGCCCATCCGGAGCGAGGGCCCGCGGCAAGGTGACGGCGCGGCACCGGATAAGGGGGCGGCGGCGATCATGGTCGGCGGCCCATCACGTTCAGGGCGCAGCCACTCGGCAGAACCACCGGCACCACCGCGCGGCTCCATCGGGGCCCCATCTCCGCCTCGTCCCGGTGCCACTTTCACTGCCTACCAATGGGTCATGCAGGTGAGAGTCTGAGGAGACAGGAGATGACCGACACCCCCGACGCCGGTGGGCCGATGCGGTCCCTGGCAGGCTCAGCAGCGCGGCAGTCGCGCACGAGCCGGACGGTTCCGGTGTGGGCAGTCGTTTCGGCTGGCCTGCCGCCGATTCTGCTCACCGGGGGATGGCTGGTCGCGGGTGCGCTTCAGCCGGCCTCCTATAGCCCGGTCCGGGATACAGTGAGCGGGCTGGCCGGGCACGCGGCAACCGACCGGTGGGTCATGACCGGTGTGCTGTTCCTGGTCGGTGGTTGCCATCTCGTCACCGCAGCCGGCCTGGCCGGTGTCCGGGTAGCCGCGCGTGCCCTGCTGATGGTCGCGGGGCTGGCCTCCATCGGAATCGCCGCATCCCCCCAGCCCGTGGCCGGCTCGACTCCGCAGCACCTTGCCTGGACCGCGCTCGGCGCGGCGACGATCACGGTATGGCCTGCCTTCACCGCCCGGTGCACGTCACCACGGCCGCTGATCGTGAGCCCTTACGGCTGCGCCGCCGTGACCGCCGTGTTTCTTGCCCTGCTCTGCTGGCTCGTGATCGAGACCCGCAGCGGCAGCGTCCTGGGCCTGGCCGAGCGCCTGACCTCGTCCGTCCAGACAACGTGGCCATTCATCGTCGCGTTGGCCCTGCGGCGCGCCACCCCCCGGGCAAGCTGACCGGAACGGCCCGCCCGATCGTGTCCCACCGCGGGCCGGGAATTGTCTCGTGGTTGTCGCAGGGCTCCCGGACCGCCGGACGACAAGCCGGCCACCCGGATACAAGGTTCCCCTCGGCCGCGCCCGTGCCTGCCCATGCAGGCCCTGGGCCGGCGACGGTCAAGCTGAGTTCCGTCCAGGGCAACGACGGCGCCAGCGAATCGACCGGCCACTACTTCATCCGCCCCTGAGCAGCCGCTGATTCCGGGAACCTGACGAACGGCTTGACCGCCAGGCGGTGCGCTCGGTGGCGCAGGTCAGCACGGCTATGCGGTGCAGCGAACCCGCAAAACGCTAGGACATAAGGTTGGTGATCTTCCTGTTGGCCAGGAACACATTCCCGCTGTCCACCCGCCCGTAGCCGGTGACCATGATGAACAGGGTCGTCCTGACCCGTTCGGCCCGATCAGCCCGGCGATGCTGCCCTGCTCCACCTCGATCGAGCACTCGTTCAGCGCCTGTACGCCGCCGAACGCCTTGCACACCCCTTCAGTCCGCAGCAGCGCGCTCACCCGGGGCTCCTCCCACTGGGCGTGCTGGGCTGCTTAGCCGGCGCTGTCGCGCGGCTCGCCGCTGGCCGACCTGCCGTGCGCCGCTGGCGGCGGGCGCGCCAGGCCGTCGCCTTCTCAGTGGCAACGGGTAGCACCCCCCGCGACACGAACAAGATCACCAGCAGGAACAGCGTTCCCCAGACGAGTTCGCTCGCGTAGCCGTTGCTCACGCGGAGCGTCAGGTACTGCTCCCCGGGCTCGAGGATCAGCGCCCCCAGGATTGGCCCCCACAGCGTGCCGACCCCCCCGAAGAAGGCCATCAGCACGACGGACAGGTCGAACAGCGGGTCGAACCCGTACTGCGGCAGCACCTGGCCAATGAAGAGCAGCCAGATCCCCCCCACCACGCCGGTCACCACGCCGGAGATGACGAACGCAACCAGCTTCACCCGCATCGTCCGGACGCCGAGACCCCGGGCCCGGCCCTCATCATCCCGGATTGCCCGCAGTTGCAGCCCGAACCGGGAACCTCGGATCAGCCAGGACAGCACGCCCACGCCTGCCGCCAGCGCCAGCGCCATGTAATAGAAGGGGTTGTTGAAGGTCTCCGGCGCCCACGTCAGGAACGGGGCGGGGATCCCCACAGACCCTCCGGTGATGCCCAGGTTGAAGGCCATCAACTGGAAGATGAAGAAGATCGCTATGGTGATCACCACGAACGTGTGCCTTCGCGCCCGCAGCGCGATCAGCCCGAACGGGACGGCGACCACCCCGGCGGCCAGCGCGGCCAGCGGCAGCAGGGCGAACTCCATATCGCCGGTGATGTGCCAGTCCTGGGCCGCGATCCCCACCACATAGGCACCAGTGCCAAAGAACACCGCATGGCCGAGCGAGATGTACCCGGTGAACCCAGAGAACAGGTTCCAGGCGATGGTTGCGGCCACAAACAGCATCGTGTCCACGCCAATCTGGGTCGCTACCGGGTTGGTGATGACCAGCGGGAAGATGACCGCCAGCACCAGCAGCACCGCCGCAGCGATCCCGCCGCGGGCTGTTCCGGACAGCGCCGGCCTGCCTGCCCGCCAGCGGATGATCCCCACCGCCCGGCCACTGTCCGGGCTTGCGCCCGCGCTCACTGGGCCCTCGCCTCGCGCTGCCCGAACAGGCCCTGCGGCCGGAACGTGAGCACGACCACCAGCGCCACGTAGAACACCACCACCGACCACGTGGGAGACCAGATATCCACGATCGCCTCGGTGACTGACATGAAGACCGCCGCCACCAGCGCGCCGCCGATGCTGCCCATGCCGCCCAGGATGATGATGGCCAGCAGCCGGGAGATGAGGTCATAGCCGCTGTTGGCGTTGAACGCGTTGGTGGCGCCGAACACCATGCCGCCGACGGCGGTCACCGCCACCCCGATCCCGAACGTCAGCGCGGCGACCCGGTTGATGTCGATCCCGACCAGCCGGGCCGCCGTCTGGTCCTGCATGGTGGCTCGCAGGCTGCGCCCGAACCCGGTGCGGTAGAGCATCAGGTAGAGCGCCGTCACCAGGATCACGGCCAGCCCGAAACCATACAAGTAGATGTAAGGCAGGTAGAAGCCCAGCAGGCGCACGCTGTTGTTCACGTACGAGGCATTGAGCTGAACGTAATCCGGCCCGAAAACCATGTACAGGACGCCCTCAATGATGATCATGACGGCATAGCTGGCCAGCAGCGACATGGAGGTCCGCTCCTGGCCGCGCAGCCGCCGCATGAACAGGACCTGGATCCCCACCCCGATCACGAACATCACCGGGATGGTCACGAGCAGTCCCAGGAACAGGTCGATGTGCAGGTGCACGGAGAGCGCGTAGCTGAGATAGCCGGCCAGCACCACCAGGATGCCCTGGGCGATGTTGATGATGTCGAGCACACCGAAGATCAGCGTCAACCCGATTGCCATCAGCGCGTAAACGCCGCCGTAGAGGATCCCGTCGATGATCGCCCGGTAGAGTTCGCGTCCCATCTCAGCTCCGTGCCGCTCCGTGCACCCGCCGGTACCCGTCAGCCAGCCCAGTTGGGCTTGGGGAACATGATCTTGCCCGAGCCAGGGGCGCCTACCGGCAGCACCTGTGCATAGTTGCCGTCCTGCCACTGGAAGACGAAGATCACTGGCTTGATGTTCATCCCCAGTGAGTTGAACTGGACTGGGCCTTGCACGCTCTGCAGGGTCACTCCACTATGCAGGTACTTGATGATCTTCGCCTGGTCGGTGCCACCGGTGGCCTTGATCGCCTGCGCTGCCACCTGGCCCACGCCGTAGCCCTCGGCCACGTCAGAGTTGATGTCCGACGGGGTGCCGCCGTACTTGGCGATGTACTCCTGCACCATCGTCTTGCTCTGTGAGTTGTCATAGCCGCCGTACCAGCCGTTGGCGGTCATGATCCCGGTCGCATTGGCCTTGCCGACCGCGTTGAGGAAGGCAGCGCCCTGGTCCGGGCCGGCCGTGGCGGCCATGAGCTTGGGGTTGTAGCGCTGCTGCTGGAACGCCTTCATGAACGCGGCCACGGTCGGCACGTCTACGGAGCCCAGGAAAACCGCCTGGGCTCCGCTGGCCGCCACCTGGTCGGCGACGGACTTGGCGTTGGGCAGCTCTTCGGGGAGGACCTTGGAGTACACGGTCTTGACGCCGACCGCTTCCAGCTGCTTCTGCGCGCGCTGCTCCGGCGGGATAGTGAACGGGTTGTTGACGATCGGGTAGGCAGCCGTCTTGGGCCGCTGCCCGGCAGGCAGTGACTTGATCCAGGTGGTCAGCGGATCGTACTGGTCAACGATCGGATAGCTGACGTCGAACACGTTATGGCGGGCCTTGTTGGACGGAGTGCTGAAGACCGCGGGCGCCCCGCCCGCACCCTCGATCATGGCGAAGCCGTAGCGGGCGGCGACCGACGCGCTCGGCCCGGTGATCAGCGACGAGAACGGCCCGAACAGCATGTCTACATGGTCGGACGAGATGAGCTGCTGGACGTTGGTGCTGCCCTGGGTCGGATCGCTCTTGTCGTCGAGGAACTTGAACTTGACCTGGCGACCGAGCAGCCCGCCCGCCTTGTTCACGTCGCTGGCCCACAGGTTGTAGCCGCGCTGGAACGCCTGGCCGTCCGCGGAGAAATCGCCGGTAAGCGACAGCGACACGCCGATGAGGATCGGATTCTTGTTTCCCGATCCCGAGTTACCGCTACTGCTGCCGGATGAGCAGGCGGCAAGAAGCGTTATTGCTGCGGCCGTAGCAGCAGCAATGGGCAAGAACCGGGGCGGGTGAGGTCTCATTGCCCGGCTCCTCCTTCCTGTATCGTCAATGACGAAAGAGTCGGTATGGGCTCACGGATTTGCATTTGCGTTATTGCTATCGGCTTGGTCTAGTCCGTCCGAGATGTCGGCACCCCCACTTTCCAGCGTCAGCCCGGCGGACCGCCCCTCAAGCTCGATGAGGGCCGCGAAGTCCTGGTCAACGTAGCCGTGGCCGACCAGCGACTGCACGAGCTGATGCACCAGGGAGGCCACCGGAAGCGGCACCTCCCGCTCCCGCGCGGCAGCGAGGCCCAGGGCGAAGTCCTTACGCAGGAGCTCGGCGGTAAAGGTGGGGTGGAAGTCGAGGTTGACGAAGGCCGGCGTTTTATAACGAGTAAAAGTTGATCCCATCACGCTATTGTTGAGACAGTGAAGGAAAGCCTCGCGGCTGGCCCCACTCCACTGCGCGAGAATCGTCACCTCGGCCAGCGACTGCGTCACCACGCCGAGGAAGAGGTTGTGGCAGAGCTTGACGATGCGGGCGAGCTCGCCATCACCGACATAGGTGGCACCGGCGCCCAGCAGGTCCAGGTACCGCTCCGCCACCCGGAACGTGTCGGCGGGTCCGGACACGGCCAGGGTCAGCCGGCCCGCGCCGACCACCCGCGGGTTGCCCATCACCGGGGCGGCCAGCAGCGCGGTCCCGCGTTCCGCTAGCTGGCCGCGGACCTGCCGCGAGGTCTCGGCCGAGATCGTGGAGCAGTCAACCACGACCGCCGGTGCCGCTTCCGAGGACATCAGCCCGCCCGGGCCGAGTACCGCGTCAACCAGGTCCTGCGAGGTGCCCACGGTCACGAACACGACGTCCCGGGCCGCCAGATCCGCGGCCGAGCCGGCGACTTTGGCACCAAGCGCCGAGAACGGCTCCGCTTTGGACCGGGTCCGGTTGTACACAGCGACGTCGCAGCCTGCTGCGAGCAGCCGCCGGACTAACGCCGATCCCATCCGGCCGAGCCCCAGCCAGCCCAGCCGCAGCTGGCGGCCGCCCGGCGCGCCGCCGGCCATCCCGTCACGAACAATCGTTTGCACGTCGGCTAGCCTGTCCCAGCGGAGCATCTATGTCAATGGCCTATGGCCTCGAATGGGTCAATGGCCGTGGCGCGCTGCTCCCGATACGCCGGTGAATGGCAGCGACGACAGGTTAAGCACGCCGAGTATGACGTGGAAAGCGTAGAAGTGGGTGTTGAGCCCGTCCCGCGATCCGCCGGGCTGAGCTGGGCGGCGCAGATCAGCCCATTCGTGCATGCCTGCGGTGACCAGGACGTTCTTGGCCTCACTGCTTAATCTCAGTAGGTGGGCACGGCCCATGGCCTGGGCGAAGGTAGACACGACGGCCTGCTGCTGCGGCGTCGGCGCGGGCTTAGCGCAGGGCCAGCCGCTCTCTCGCCCGGATGGGCACGTCGATGGTGTTGTGGTCAGCCCCGAGCGGGCACACCCAGCGGTCGTCGTACCGACAGGGCGGGTGGTACGAGAAGTTAAGGTCGATGATGAGTCGCTGGCTGGCTGAGCCGAGAGCGCCGCCCGTGCCGGTCACAGCGTGCGTATCCTGCTCACCACCTACGCGCACTGCGTACCCGGTCACGGCCAGATCGCCAGCCAGCACATCGGGCACGCCCTTCAAGGCCATGCCCGGCCCCGGGCTGGCCCACGAAATCGGCGTGAGCCGTCCAGATCCACGTCCGCCATGCGCCCGTGCCACAGCTGGACTCAGCCGGACGAGATACCACCCGCAGATCCCGGCGAGATGCCAGTGACCTGCGGAAACACTGATCCGGCAGGCTTGTGGGTGCCGAAAACGAGTGTCACCTGGGCAGATTCGCGGGGAAACGCCTCCGCCCGGGCCTGCGCCAGGTGGCCGGCGCGCCTGACGGGGATTCGGCGACTTCCGTGAATCCTGTCTTCCGCAGCACGCGAACAATTTCCTGCCTGGTGGCCTGTACCGCCATCGTCTACACTCTCCTGATTCGCCGCATTACCGGGCTACCGGGTCCCAGCCGCGCAGGTGGCGGACGGATTGGCGGTACTCCCACTCGATGGCGTCTTTGAGCAGGTGGGCCAGCCGCCCTCCGCTGGTGACGCCGGCGATGTCGGCGACCCCGCGGCGGGTGCCGACCGAGACGACGAACCCCTTGCCGTGGAAGGTGAACGCCTCCAGCGGGCTGCCCCGCAGCTCCGCGTCCAGGTTGCGGGCCACCGTCTCCCCCTCCTCCAGCGCCACCTGCGCCAGCGGGGGCAGCACGTGCCCCGTGCTCGGGTCCACCACCGAGGCGAGGTCGCCGGCGGCGTAGATGTCCGGGCGGTCCAGCACGCGCAGGTACCGGTCGACCTTGACGCGGCCGTTGTGGCCGGTCGGCAACGGCGAATCAGCCACCACGGCCGGTGCTTTCAGCCCGCCTGCCCAGACGAACACGCCGCCCTCCACCAGCTGGCCGTCGGTGAGCCGGAAGCCATCCTCGGTCGCGGCGGCGATCGTCGCGTTGACGCGGACCTGGACCCCGAGGTCAGAGAGGATTGTGGCGGCCTTGTCGATCAGCTGCGGTGAGGAGCCGGCCAGGATGGTGGGGCCCGCCTCGACTAGCTGCACGGCGGCCCGGTCGGGCGCCAAGCCACGGCCGCTAGCCACCTCGGGCAGCACCTCGGCCAGCTCCCCGGCCAGCTCGACCCCGGTGGCGCCACCGCCGCCGACCACCACGGTCGCCAGGCGGCGCTGCTGCCCGGGGTCGGCGGCCGCGGCAGCCGTGAGCGCTTTGCTGACCGCCGCCCACACCCGCTCGGCGTCGCCGGCGGAGTACAGCGACAGCGTGCGCTGGGCCAGGCCGGGGATGGCGAAGTCGTTGGGCCGGCTGCCCAGCGCCAGCACCAGCCGCC
>WNGB01013842.1_pt1 | contig 10834 bp, 5 predicted proteins | sample 5400681 | NCBI WGS metagenome assembly WNGB01 (sample SAMN13153367, study PRJNA577476) | soil metagenome | isolation source: 115 cm soil or saprolite under grassland replicate 2 | place: USA:California | collected 2016-06-15 | reverse complement strand
TGGATTGTTTGAAGTTCCTGGCGCAACAATCCGAGACGCTCGTGGTTTTGATCGGGACCTATGAATTGCAGGCGCTGCGCAATCTGAGCGGGCAATTGAGTCGGCGCAGCCTGCACCTGCATTTTGCGCGATACGGCACAGGATCTGAGGAGTTGAAGATCTTCCGCAGCGTCATCTACAGCCTGCAACTCCATTTGCCGTTGGCCAAGCCGCCGAATCTGATCAAGCATTGGGAGTATCTCTATGCGCGATCGCTCGGCTGTACCGGAATTCTCAAAGACTGGTTGATCCGCTCATTGGCCGCGACTCTGGCCGAGAAGAGTCAAACGATCACGCTCAAGCGCTTGCAGGAATATGCGTTGTCGGCCGCGCAATGCGAGCAGATCGCGCTCGAAATGATCGAGGGAGAAAGATACTTTGCGGATGAAGACGAATCGAGCAGACGCTTGATGGGATTGCTCGGATTGCAACAGGAAGCCGTTGCTCGTGATTCTCAACCGACAACCGGCAAGGCCCCTCAGCGAGTGGGCGAGCGCAAGCCTCAACGCGATAAGATCGGATAAACCTGCCTGCTCGAATTATTCCCGCGATCGGCCGAAATGAATGCATCGGCTGTCCGATCGGAAATTCAGCGGTTTGCGGCATCATTATTGTCGTGGTCACATAACGTACCGCCATGCGGCATGTTATGTGACAAGTCACAATTTCTATGGTTCTGGAGCGGAATGGATGTTGGATGAGCGAGATTCATCCGGCGGGCGACCCTTTCGTGGCCGTGGCGCAGAAAATCCCATGGAAGAATTCGCATATTAGCAGTGTCGTCGAAAACAAGAAGGGCGGCTGTTATGAGGTGAAAACGTGGTCAAGAATCCGTCGCGCGAATAAGCGAAATCGAACCTGGCTATGTGCGGACGCTTTCTATTCTCGACCAACGTGATCAGGATTTTGAGCGAAATTCCACCTGGCAAATCGAACGAACTGTGACTGACTGCCAGGGCGAGCGATTACATGTGCCGCAGGGGTCACGTCGTCGCGCGATAGAAAATAGAACAGGGTGCATTTACGTAATAACAATATCGCGCGCTACTAATCAGGCTTCGCTTACTCCAGCGCAAATTCATCATGTATGATCTGGATTATGGATATCATCTGTTTGGCCTCATTGCATTTTTCTTCCTGTGGGTTGGCATAGGCATACGTCCTATAATGCCACTTAAAATTAGTTTCTATAATAAAAACCATCCCATCGATCATGACTACGTTACATTTCACTTCAGATGCATCTGGCAGCGTCAAAATACCAGCGCCTACAAGTTTATCCCATGCTCCATCCCAACCGGATTTCGGTTTCGCAAGGTTTTTTGGGGTTGGCGAAGCACCTCGATGCTCATGCGCTCCCTTAACATGAACGGCAGACCACTGATTGTTTATTCGTCGCAAGACGATAGCATCGAGTTTGATAGGACGAAGGTCGGCCCAAATACGAACTTCAAGATCATCCTTATTCGGAAGCACAATAGTCCTTAAACTTGGTAAGTTGATTTGCTTTATATAAGTTTCAATAGATTCAAAGAACATAGGTTCCCACGTTTCATCAGGGATCGAAACGCGTAATTTCTGATCACCCTGACTTATATTAGCCATAACATCGGACTGTCGCTGCTCACCTTTCCTTCCATACATACAAGCTGTAGCAGCGATGATGCTAGCAACACATACTAGCAGCGAGATAATAAGTTGGTTGTTCTTCCTATTCATGTCTTAACTCGTGTCCCGTTTTCTATGTTAGATGGGGCATTAATTTTGCCCTTTGATTTTATTGGATTTCCGAGCAAAGTGCTTTTCAAAATCCCAATAACTCATGCGAAAAACGACATAAACCTTATATTTTTATCCCGGCCGGCCTTAATAGCATAGCGGGATGAGCTACCAACTCTACCGAGCCACATGACGAACCGAGAATGGGAGTAGATCAATCGCTTGATCCATATCATAAAACCCAGCGGACAGAATCATCAAGCCGATATGCGCCTGATCATTGCCACCCTCTCGACGGAAGATGACGCTGCTCTTGGGTAAGCTGCCATATGCATTTATCTGCGCTAGGATCATTGGGGCCAAAAGATTTTGGATCGTTCATATAAAAAGAATATCCGTCTTTAGTCCTAATGATCCCTAGAGGATACCACCAGCTTTCTTGCATACCTAAATCTGCCCAAAGAGTGGATGGGTTCGGGCTCCCAGAAGGATGCGTGTGAAAAAATGCCATAACAAAGAGCTGACTGTGATTTGTCACATAACGTGTCGCCATGCGACACGTTATGTGACAAGTCACAGTCAGCTTTGATCCGCTGTCGCCACTTGACCAGGCTCGTCGGATGGCAAGGCAATTCGTGCTGAAAGTATTCGTAGCCGCAGAAGTATTGCCAGTAGGGGTTCTCAACCCACTTCTCGACGACCGATTCGTCGCTCTCGTCGTAAGCGTGCTTGAGATAGTGCAACCCGACCAGCAATCGCGTCGGCGCTCCGGGCCGCCCCATCTCTTCCGAGTAGAAGGAGCCGAATTCTTGCTCGAAGTAGCTCCAGTCAATCTGCTGCGCGAGCCGGAACAAGGGATGTTTAGGATCGAGTTGTTGATCGAGGCACGCTTGAAAAAGGTTATCTTGCAGGCTCTTGGCCTGACTATCTCGAGGTTTCATTCGTTTTCACCGCGTTTTGCAAGGTTTCTACGACTTTCTTGCAATTCTACACGGTGTGATTCTTGATGAACATGCCATTTTTGTAATTGATTAGCGGAACATATAGTGGTTGACGCTAATGAACACTACATCATATTGGGCTTTTTCTGAAACGCCGAAAATCTCCAAAGTGACAGCTAAAGCTGTAGTAACCCTATATTGCGACTGTTATCGGCGAACTGCACATTATGTTGTGATTGCTGCTCAGCAGAACCGCTAATCAATTACCCATTTTTATTGGCTTTTACACTTTTTCACGGACGACTAATTAGGGTCATTAATCGCAGAGTTGGCTACCGCCACTAACACACTTTTCTTCGCGGCTTTGATTCCAATGGTATATTTATATTGGCCATTAAACCAAATGATCCTAGAATCGGAACAGACGGCTCCACACTTACCCAGGATAAAATAGCCCGTGATTCCTTTAGATAGCAGAACTTTGACTCCTGAGGCACCACTTGCGTTGCTATTCTTTTCCCCCGACACGGTTCCCCATCGGCATGCATTGCCTCCCTCGCAATCAGGAGAAAAGCCTATAATAATTCGATATTCGTTGGGGCTAATGGACTCAAGCCTAGCATAGAGAGGAGCGGGTTCATCTTTATTGCCAAGGTCTCTAGGCAATATGATTGGTACGTGGCTCTTTTTTTTCAGCTCTGCAAGAATCTCTTTGAAAATCGGATTGACATTATCGCCTTTATTCTGAGCTTGTTTAATCAAATTGCCACGTTCTTCCCCATGTATTGCCTCAGCCTTGCAATGATGAGTTAACCATATAGACAGGTCGTAACTCAACAAGAGAGCCATACATACGTACGCCCCAATTGAAAAGTGGCTCAGTTTAATCACAAATTTTCTCCTCTTGAGTATATAGCATCCTCTGATCCCGCAATTTTACAGCTCGGCATGCCTTCCAAAATCGCGAGATGGCTCAATTGAGCGCTGGGTGGCACCCATTACCAAGCACATTATAATAAGCTTTTGCATAGTTAGCTACCGCCTGAGCTCTATCAACCCCATTTATAACTCTTCTGGCGTTAACAAAGTCGGTCGTCTTAGAGTTCACATATCTACCCAGACTGACACCAGTAAAATTGCCGGTTTGCATTCCAAAGACGCCTATGGTCGCAGCTATCTCTGGCACTGAAACGAGTTGAGGGTTATTTACTAAATCAAGCCCAAGAATGTTCGACCATTTCTGATAGTGGACTCGTCCTGTGACTTGAACATAGCCTCTGCCCTTAAATTTCCGCCCATCACCTTTCATCACATTGCCTAAATCTTTTCTCCCCTCATACGCCGCCCCAGAAGCATATTCCTCCAAACCAGGAGCGCGATACCTATCAGTTTCGTGATAAGCTGTCGCCAGCACATATGCAGTTTGCGCAGGGCTAAACACACCGTTGGAGAAATCTAGTAATGTTGCAATACCTTTTCTAGCTTGATCAAGTCCTGCTTTATCAATAGGTACAGCTCTAATAGAGAAAAAGACGCAGGGATCCGATATATATCTGGGAACACTTAGCGCCACGTTGGGAAGTGTCACATTTGGCAACACAACAGGAGATCGCCGTCCTCCGCCGCCACCTCCGCCGCCAATGGGCTCTCCTGCAATGGCGCCCACATACTCAACCTCAACTGTTCTGTACCCAAGAACTTCGCCAACCGGCTCTCCTGTTTCGGGGTCTATTTCCGGGTTGAAACGTTTGTAGGTATAACCATATTCGAAGCTGCCTTCTTTGTTTACTTCTTGCCCGTTCCAAATAATAAAGCCGTCGTACTTGCCAGTGTCTGGATCATAATGTCCTCTCACCTTTTGTTCTGGAGCAATTATCGCTGTGCCAGTGTAGAGCAGGTGCGATGCTAACCCACACCCGATGGTAATGCCGTCAAACGTGCATCTTCCTCCATCCTCCCCAGCAGACTCTCCAATAAACTTTGGCTCGTTTACTTCACCTGAGGGCGGAGGTTCAGGGAGCGGCTCGTTGATTCCGACGTCAACCCCGGTCGCATCCCGCTCAGAGTCCAAGGAAAAAGAATTTCCTGTCAATGATATCGAAGTCCCTTCGCTATCAGTCGCAGGATTTCTATAATGCCATGTTACTAGATCGACTATCCCGGATTGTAGTTGCACTTTGAAATGCTCTGCAAGCAATTGGGTGCCTGCATAAACAAATCCTTTTAGCTTGTCTCCGTAAGGGCCAGTCTGATTAAGTTCTCCATCAAGCTCGACGATCGCCTTACCACCTAAAACTGTCGAGCGAATGTAATAAGTCCGGCGATAGGGATAGCATTCTGGCCCACATTGTTGTAACTCTTCCCGGTATGAGACAAATCCGTCACCGCTATACGTGTTCTTGACCCAGTTTCCAGTCGGACTATTCTCCTGGACGCTCCGGCCAACTGTGTCATACTTGTAATTATTGATGGTATCATTTGTGATGTTGCCCGCTGCATCGTAGCCCCAACTCTGGATATGGTTATTAGCGCTATCGTAAGCAGTCGAGAGATTACTCACGTGCCCCCAATAATTACCGGTACGTGACGTCAGGTTATCCCACTGGTCATAAACATATGTGTGACGGTAGACGGCTGGCTGGGGATTCGCGCATGACTGGCCAGCAAAATTGCAGGCATCCTCGCCTGAGTAAGCTTCCTTGAGACGGCCAGCGTGATCATAGTCGAAAGCGCGGTGGAATCGCCCATCAAGGTCCTGTCGAACGAACTTGACTCTTCCGTCTGGATAGTATGAATCCCAAGTTTTCATTACCGGCGCTGATCCCAAGGCAGGCGAGTTCTTTAATTCGAACTGTTCCAATTGTTGGCGTTCAGTGTAAGAAACAGAAAGGGTATAACCATTTCCATAAGTCATTCCCTTCAATGCCGACCATGCGCGATACGTCATCCCCGACGCATATTGAGTTACCCCACCTATTGGGGAACCGCTTATGGAAGTCATTCGCCCAGCTTTATCGTGATCGTAGTAAACGCTAAAGTTGTCTTGCGGGTAAGCGCTGGATTCATATGCGATCTGCTTCAGCGAGCCAGCGGCATTGTATTGATAATTGAGTTTATAAAAGCCTGGAAGGCTGCTGAATGTCCGCCTCTCCCACTGCATCAGGTTAGAAGAATCAAAGTCGTAATCTGTCCACGCCCAAACAGCTCCGCTCGGAAGCTTTTCAACCATTTGCGTCTTATTGCCTGCAGAGTCATACTCATAATGCACTGAGTTGGCTGGCTCTACATTAACTGGTGTAGTGAAAGTAATGTCTTTGATCTGCCCCCGATTGTTATAAGAGAAATGCCGCACTGCTAACCTCGCATCTGTCATACTCCTAACCGTACCATCATTGTTGTATTCATACAGCGTATCACCAGACTCGCGCGGAGCTTTGCGTTTCCATAAGCGACCAAAGCCATCATATTGCTCGGTTGTGATTTGGGCGACTCCGTTCGTTCCCGCAATATCTTGTGCTTCTGTCACTTGATCGCGAACATTGTAGGTGATGGTCGTCGTCGAGTAAACGTCGCCGTCTCCATTCAACGGTTGATCCTTCGGTTGAATGAAGAGCGCTTGCGTCGTTTTCAGCCGCCCCAGAATGTCATAGGTCATCTTCTGCCTGCGCCCGACCTCATCTCGTGTCACCACCACCTGCCCTCCGGCGCATCCGCACCCGCCGTAGAGGATCTCCTTCGTTGTTCCATCCTGATTAGTAGAGACCGTCGAACGTCCTTGCCAGTCATACGATTGATATCTCCATATCCATCCGGCGGCGACGTTATCTCCCGCCGGTTGCCAGGAACTGTCAATCTCCGTCGGGTTCGTTTGTTGCGCCAACCGCCCCATCACGTCGTAGAGGTTATACTGCGCTTTGTACTGGCCCACACTGTTCGGATGGTCTGACGCCGTTCCTCGCACCCGGTCATGCCCGTCGACGACCGTGATCGAGTAAAACTCGTTGGCGGGGTTCAGGTCGTTAATCGTAGTGAAAGACTGCACGTAAGATTGGTTAGGCGCGTAACCGTATCGCGTGTATGCTCCATTGACCTCGTTTCTTACCCGCTCGACCCGCCCCGCCGCGTCGTAATTTCTCGTCACGGTCGCCCCCTTCGGGTTTTGCGTCCACGTCACAGCGCCGAAGTCGTAATTGTACTGAACGAAGGACGAAAAAGTATCCGGGTCGGTCATCTTGGTCGGGTAAGCGTACGTGTTGCGATTATTCTGCCCGTCCGAGAAAGAATCGGCGTAGATGATGCTCGTTTGATGGTCCAGCGGATCGCGCGTGAATGTGACGGAGCCTGAAGTGTTATAGCCTATCTCGTATTCCGACGCCTTTGATGGGTTGTCCGGATCGGTCACGTCCCAACGGAGATTCCTGTTCAGGTTCCCTCGCCCCTGCACAAAGCCGGAGCCATAATTGGCCGTGTCGTGCTGCGCGGTCGGCCCCGGATGCTGCAGATACGGATTCGGATTCGGATTAAGGTCATACTCGTAGGCGATTTTGGAAAAGAGCGTGTTATTGCCGTCTTTGAGATAACTGGCGCTGGGCAACCCGATGATCCGCCGGTCGGTGTAGACGGCGCTCAGGTTGTAATCAGTATGCGTGAGGCGCAGCACCGTCGTGGTGTCGGCGTCATACTCTTTGACGTCGCTTGGCAGGCCGAAACTGGTGTAGTAGTCCACGGTCGTCCGGCGGCGATTGCCCACCTCGTCATTAACAATGGTCTCCGTCACTCGCGGGTTGAGTGGATATACAACCCCGGTGTTGTCCTGCGTCCACTGGAGAGTGGTCCACTTTTTCCTCACACCGCCGGACCAGTTTTCGGTCTGCGTGGTCAATCCCCGCTGCCACCCCGTTGTGGCGAAGAACTCTTTGTAGATCGTGCCGTCCGGGAACGTCACCTGGCCCCAGGAGTGGCTGAGGTCGGCGGCGTAGGCGACCGTCACCCCAGAATTCCAGTCAGCAGCCCAATCGGTGCGCGATGTGGCGCGCGGGCAATCCATCTGAGGGTTGGTGGCGGTGTCTGGCAGTCCGTAGGTCGTGTAGGCGCGCTGGAAGTAATCGCCGGGGAAATTGACCGGGTTGGAATTATTGGGCGCGTATCGCCTGATCGTCTTGACCTGAGCGTAGGTGTTGTATTCGAAGCTGTAGACCGAACCGTCGGCCAATCCGACTCTCAGCAGCACCGACTCCGGTGTCCCGTTCGTCGTCCCGTTCAGCGTCAGTCCGGGGAAATTGGTTTGGATCGTTTGCGTCCCGTAGGCGAAGGTCGCCCAGGTGTGCGTCTGCCCTCCCCAGTTCTGCGTGATCGAGAGGAGATGGTTGAATCCGTCATAGTTGAAATTGGACACCCGGCCGAGAGTGTCGATGACTGTCCTGATCTCCGCCAGGCTGCCATAGCCGATCGTGATGAAATTCCCATTACGATCCTTGATCTGCTTGCATTTGTAATCCCCCGAACCGGTGACGTCCTCGAATCTGCATTGCGTCCCGTCTGTCGTGTAGAGGACGAAGACCGAGTTCACCGGGTCGTGAGTCAGGAGCATGTACGAGGAATCTACAGCCTCGTAGACGTTCGTGCTGATTTGCCGGAACTCGACGCGGCGGCCCGATGGCATGCTCAGAAGATAAGATTGCGCGCCCGCGTCAGTGTTGATGAAAGCGTTGCGGATTTCGGGGAAGCCCATACTGAAACCCGGTGCCGGATATCCCTGAGTTGGGTCGAAATACATTACCGAGCCGGCCCTGGTGTAAACCAGCGAATTCAACGAGAGCGCGAGGCCCAAGTCCAGCCCCGCGCGCCCCGGCAGCGAAAGCAGTGGCAGGCTCCAATTGCAGTTACGAGAGAGCAGGTCTTTTCCCGGCGAGCCGATGCGGTTGATAGGATCAATCAGCGCCATGTTTAAATCTCCAGACGTCCCGGAGAGACTGGTCCAGGAGAGAACGGCCTTGGCGAAGCCGCCAGCCTCGAAGAACTCCAGCTTGATTTCATGATTGCCCGCAGAGAGTGGCACGTCAGCCGTGTAGGCGCCTGGCTGGATGATCCACCTATCGATTACCAACTGTCCATCGACATAGAGCCGCGCCCCGTCGTCCACGGTGACTGAGAAGCGGTAGATGTCCTGCGCAAAGTTGACCGTCCGCGCCCAGCGCGCCGAGAAGTTGTCCGCACTCACGCCGCAGGCCGAACTGGGGCTGCCAGCGCCGAAGTCGAAATTGAGGAAGCCGGCGCCGTCGTCGCGCACCATCGCCACGCTGCCAGTCAGAGTGGTGTTGTTGTAATACTCTCCCCTCCAACGGTCCGCGGGCACATTTGCCAAGCAATTGGCGCCACCCACAGACGTCCATGAGAGAAGAGCCACGGCGCCACCATTATTCTCGTAGTATTCCAGCTTAACCTCGTGGTTGCCCGCAGAGAGAAATACGTCGGCCGTGTAGGTGGTAGGCGGCTGTAGAATCCACTTGTCGATCCTCAACTGTCCATCAACATAGAGCCGCACCCCATCGTCTCCAGTAACAGTGAAGCGGTAGATGTCCTGCGCAAAGTTGACTGTCCGCGTCCAGCGCGCCGAGAAACTGTCCGCACTCAAGCCGCAGGGCAAACCGGGGCTGCCACCGCCGAAGTTGAGGTTGAGGAAGCCGGCGCCGTCGTCGCGCACCATGGCCGGGCTGCCAGTCAGAGTGGTGTTGGTGTAATACTCTCCCCTCCACCGATCTCCAGGAACGTTGGCAATGCAATTCACCGTCTCAACTTCGAGATGGATGTTACTGATGGTTGCGATAACAGCAGCTACATCAGCTTCGTCTATCGCTGTAGCGCCAAGGGTGTCACGAACCTGAACCAGCGATAGATCCTGAGTCGTGGGCAAATCAACGGAGAATGTTCCGGTCTCATAACTATTAATATAGCTTCGACTTACTGCCTCAATCCAACTAGCGCCACCATTAAGACTGTACTCTATCGAAAAGTTATTGTAAGCGTTTAATCCGGACATCCACCCACCACTTGCGTGATCTATCTTCAGCTTGATGGACACGATTGATCCGCCGCTGAAATTTGAAAAATTGAGCCATCGACAGCTCAAGGCTTGAAAACCAAGTGGTCCTCCTGCTCCTGCGGCAGATTCAGCGTGCCCGGTATTTGACGGATCATTGACGGGAAAGACAAAGGAGCCAATGGGTTGTGTCGAGTCCGGCGTCTCGTAGGCTCCGGGATTTAAACTTACAACGCCGCCGCTTTGCGCAGCGACGGGCGACCGTCCGCTTCGATAGCCATACTCCTTTCGAGGGCCTCTCGACGCAGCATTACCATATGTCTTTTTGAGTCGATTGGCGCTCTTTGTCGCAGACTCCGCCAGCGCGCCCCCACCATCACGATAGGGCGCGTCCGAGAAATCCGAGATCATGCTGGCAGGCCAATAGATCAAGTGAGCCAGCATGGACAGAGCGGGAATTCCGCTGTTCAGCCAATCGGCATATTCTCGCAAGGATCGATGGCCGGCATACGCCTGCAGCCGATCTTGATTGTCGAGGAGATTGTTACTGATCTTCCCCTTGGCCTTCTTGCATTTTTCATCCCGCCCACGGCATTTGGTTGCGGGGACCGGGGGCATAATCTTGGGCGTCCCCGGCTCGATCCTTCGCACATCGTCGAGATTGGGCAGATTGCGACTCGGCGGCCCTTGAGTCCGTCGAGGACGGGAGCCTTGAGCGGTGGCGCTGTCGTGTTTGAGGTGAACCGGTAGGCTGGAGAGAGCAATGGCGAAAAAGCTGACGAGACAGACCAACCTGATCCACCTGGCGGTAATGTTGCGAGTGAGCAAGCTGACCAAACGAGAAAACAGGACCGACTTCGAAAAAAGCATACGGGAATCCCTCCTGACCGGGTTGGTGGTCTTCGTCAATCGTTATGTATGTTCTGTGGCAGATTTCAGGCGGTCGAGATAAAGATCAATCCAAACGCATTGCGTCAAACCGTTCGTTTAACCTGTCATGTATATAGACTCATCTCGCATGCAATTTTCCCCTAGCCGGCGAAATTTTTTTTCTTCATCGGCTTTGAAAGGTTTGCACGAGCCTTGTGAGTTCGAG
>WNGB01013839.1_pt1 | contig 10835 bp, 9 predicted proteins | sample 5400681 | NCBI WGS metagenome assembly WNGB01 (sample SAMN13153367, study PRJNA577476) | soil metagenome | isolation source: 115 cm soil or saprolite under grassland replicate 2 | place: USA:California | collected 2016-06-15 | reverse complement strand
TTCGCGGCGCCGCTTACGATAGTCCGACCGGACCAGGTTGCGGAGGATCGTGCACAACCAGGCGCATAAATTCGTCCCCGGCCGGAACGAATCGATGCTGGCAAGGGCACGCAGGAGTGTTTCCTGCACGAAGTCGTCCGCGCGGTCGACTTTGCCGCAGAGTGCTATCGCAAACGCGCGCAAGCGCGGAACGAAGGCGAGCATGGCATCGCGCACGGCGGGCGAAGCGCCGTCGGCACGCTCCGTTGTCGTCCGGATTGTCGAGAGCCCGGTGGTGCCCCCTGGTGGAGACAATGATGCTGCAATCATACTCATGGAAGAACCTTGCTCAGCCTCGCGAACCGCGTCCCGTCACAAGTCGTACCTTGAAGCTGTGGCCAAGTGCACTTCGGTTGTGGTTGCTGAAACTTGTGAACCGTCGGCTGAGGCCGCCGCTACTGAAAAGCCAAATTGATCGTTTCCCTGTGACCACAGGCACACTCGTAAGTGCGTGTTTCCCTTCCACCCTGGGTTGGTGTCGCCATCATGATCTTCATCTTCTCCGAGCAGCCCGCACAGAATAACGTCCAGGGGTCAGCAAGGACGCCATCGTCCGGCAAACGGATCGGCATGGGCATGAAACTTTGCTCTGCAAGGATAAAATGACCACGTCATGGTAGGCCGATGGCCGAGCGGCGTCTGTATAAAATCGCTCACCTGCAATCTTTGCGACCTGAGCTTTGCTCGCGCCTATTCAGGCTGGCCGCGCTATTGGACCACGCCATCAGGGAATAAGATCACGCGTCCGAAATCAGAACACCTAAGTCTTGAGTCGCGGCGTGTCGTGCAGGACGACATTCAACAATGAACTGTGGACTTCGATGCCACCGTTGTACTCAATGAAGCCCAGTTTTCGAAATTTGTTCATGAAGAAACTCACGCGGGAACGGGTCGTTCCGATCATCTCCGCAAGCGTCTCCTGGCTGATCTTCGCGATCATCGGCGCCGGAGTTCCTTCCTTGCCGAAGTTTGCCAACAGCAGGAGCATCCGGGCGAGACGTTTCTCACTCGAATTGAACAGCTGATCGACAAGGTCTGCTTCGACGCGGATGGCCCGGCCGAGAATGTGGGCAATGAACATCTCGGAGAACGCCGGCTCCTCATGGATCACGCGGACAACCGCCGCTTTCTCCAGGCGCATGATCACGGAGTCCGCCATGGTCGCGACGTTCGCGATGCGCTGCGGCTGCCCGGCAAGACATCCTTCACCAAAGAATTCATCCGCTCCAAGAACGGCGACGACGGCTTCCTTGCCTTGCTCCGAGACAACGGTCACCTTCGTCTTTCCCTTCTGGATGTAGAAGACCGCATCCGCCGGGTCTCCCTGTGAAAAGACGATCTGGTCCTTGCGGTACTTGCCGATGCTGCGGCCCTCGCCGACCTTGGCGAGAAAGGATTTGGGATCGAATGACGGCCGGCGCTTGATCGCCATGAGACGACCTCCTGTACCGCGGGGTCTGAAGAGCAAGTCCCCTTATACCATCAGACTTTTTTGCTGCGCCATGGGCAATTTGAAGCGGGACTCAAAGTGAATTTGCCTCGGCGTCCGGCCTAAGCACCTTGAACCTTTAATCAACAAAAACGGCGGCGGCAATGCCACTCTTTTATTGACTCGCTATTGGGCCTGTTGGGGCGCAGTCTTTATCCCGACCGCTTCGACGCCTTACGTGTGTCAGGCGCGGTTTCTATAGACGAGGTTGCAGGATGGACGCAGACGAAGAACGCCAGCATGAGCGGCATTCGCTTCGTTTCTCGATCGCTCAAGTGCGCGCCGAGCTTGGGCGCGCCGAGAGCGTCGGGGAGGATATAGCAGGGATTAGGAAGGCGCTGAGTTGGCTTGAGCAGTCGCTGCGTGACTTAAAGTGAATTTGCCTCGGCGTCCGCCCAACACCTTGAACTTTTAGTCAACAAAAACGGCGCCGCCGATGTTCAATGCTTTTGAACCAGCTCGTATGCCTTCTGGAAACGTGGGACTATGTGCTGCAATGCTTGATAGCAAGCATCACCATCCGACTTGCCGGCATTGAAACGTGATACCGTCCAGGTCCTGGCACCGGGACAATCATCGACCGATACAACCATGATGCCCATGGCTTGCTCGCAATCTGCGAAGGTCTGGAGCTCGGCGACAATCAACCGCTGAAGTTCCTCCTTCGTCTTTGCAGATTTTTCTCCATCGATTGATCTGTGCCGGAGTGACTGAAGCTCTTTGTCTACATGGCGACTGCGCATTTGAGCCCTCGGCATCTCAAATTGACAATGAAGCCCGGCCCCAGTTCCGAAGGCGAAGGCGCCGCTCCAAGAAGCGCCGGGCATTGGTGAGGGTTGAGTCTACCGGTCGCCCGCGCTGATGGACGCGGTCCCTCATTGCTCATCATCCTTATGCTTGTGCAGGAAGCGAGCAACCTTTCCCCGCAGTGCTTCCGTGCCCAACAAGTCACCCATGGAGCCTGCGTTGTCGAACAGCTCCCTCTGAAGTTTCCTGGGAATGTTGTTCCACTGCATGATAACGGCAGCGCCGAGACAGCGCAGAATATGCTCTTCCTCCGCAACGAGGGCGTCGCCTTCAGGACCATTCTTGACGGGCGCGTGCACCATCTTGTCGAAATTATCTTTCAACCATTCTTCGTTGTCGGCCAACGTGGTGAAGCTGCGTTCGAGATCCTTGAATTCGCGGGCTTCGCTAAGAGAATTCGTCGTGTTGGCCAACTCCACATATTCGGCCGCTCTCGTGCGATATCGCTCGGAGCTGAACATGGTCATCTCTCCTTGGCCAACTGTTCTCCAGTGACCGATGCTGCTGACGGGTTCTGTAAACGACAGTTCGATTAACCGGTGAGATCAAGAGCAATCTTCCTCTTCGATATCGGAGCTTGAGGAGGGACCACACTCGCTCGAATTTTGCTCGCAACAACGACGGCGGCCAAAATCACGCAAAGAAGAAGCATCTTTTCCACGAGGCAATCCTTGAAACCGACCGAGTTCCGCGTTGGTTCAGCGGGAAACGCCGGAAACGCTGGATGTCATTGTCAAGTGAGCCGAAGGGGCGGAGTTCGGATCTTCTGCAGGTCGATGTAGTTGTCTTCTTCGTCGGCCAACAAGCCGAGCAGTCTTTTTCGCTCAGCCCCGCTGATCGCGGCGCACGCAAGCCTCCGATATCGCTCTATGGTCTGATCACTGATGAATCTGTCCTGGCCCATGGCGCCCCCCTTTCGTGAGTCGAGCAACGGTGATGGCAAGACACGCTATTCTTGGACGAAAGTACGGCTCACAAGAGAAATGCCGCTCGGAACTTCAGCTTTGACCCCGAATTGTGACGCCAGGCGTACCAGTTTTTGAAGCTTGGGACTGCGCCTTAGCCGGGCGAGACCAGCCCGAAGCTTGATCGCTCTGACGCCGGCTAGGCGCGCCGCCCTCGTCTTCCCACCTGGCTTTCGCCAGATGGTCGGTTTGGACTTCTGTGAGGTTGGTCATTCCCGCATATAGGCGCGACAACGAAGAATAGCGAACTAAATCGCATGGGCGGTGACGTGAAGCTTCCGAGCGACCGCGGTACCGATGTCCTCGATGGGGTTGATATTCGTCCTTTGGCTCGCCAAAACACCGCCGTAGCAATCGCTTCTGCTCCGCGGCCTTGTTTTCTGGGACTTCAGCGTTATGTGCGACTGGATAGTTTGAATGATATCCATTCAAATTATGCTTCATCGCTATTTTTTAGGAGATTGAAGATGACCAATCAGGACAACAAGTCCCAGCCGCAGCAGGGCGGGCAGAGCAACTCGCCTGGCCAGCAGAGCCAGCAACCCGGCAAGCAGGAGCAACAGACTCCGGCGCAGCAGCCGAAGGACAAGCCCAGCCAGGGCTGACAACGGAGCGGTGCCAACCGCTGAATTCGACAGAACCCCGCCGATCGGCGGGGTTCTTGCTTCAAAGCCTCAAGTGCAGGTTTCCCTGGCGCTGCGATTGAGTCCCGACGGAGGCGCGTGGCGGTGACGAAATGCGGATGCGTCCGCGACATGTTGACGTCGAGGCGACTTCCACACTTTCGACCAGGCAATGAACCATGCCGTCGCGAGCATCAACGGCGCCGCTATCGACTCTGAAATTGCAGGCGACCGCGGCACGGCGATGGCATTGTCGGCCCGGCGGTCGCAACGCTCGCTCCTTGCCGAGGTCGTTCGCGCGCCGGCGCGTGCCTCAGCTCACGAAACCGCCCCTTCGGCCACCGCATCGCCCCAGGGCGACATGATCTCGGTGCAGCCCATGTTCAGGTCACCCTCGCGCAGCACCGCCGCCGGGCAGGCGAAGGCATAGGGGAAGTTGGTGCGCACGGCTGTCGTGGTGGGGAAGGCCGCCGCCAGCGCCTCGATCACAGGCTGCGGCAGTGTGCGGTCGGCCGTGGCCTTGCCCCCGCCGCTCACGTCGATGCGCTGCTGGTGGAAGGCTTCTTCCAGGGTCAGGCCGTGGTCCACCATGAAGGAGATGATCTGCAGGACCGCGCCGATGATCTTGCGCCCGCCCGAGGCGCCCAGCGCGAAGCGCCGGCCGTCGCCGGCTTCGCCGATGACCGGACAGAAATTGCCGAGGCAGCGCTTGCCGGGACCGAGCGAGTTGGGCTTGCCCGGCTCCGGGTCGAACCACATGATGCCGTTGTTGAGGAGGAGCCCGGTGGAGGGCGAGACCACACGCGAGCCAAAGATGGAGAGCAGCGTCTGCGTGACCGAGCACATGTTGCCGTGGCGGTCCACGATACAGAAGTGCGTGGTGCAGGACGGCGCCTGCGCGGCCTCGGCGATGCCGGCGGCGTCGCCCATGCCGGCGAGCCGCGCATTGAAGGCCTGGTCGAGCGCACGGGCATAGGCCACGTAGCTGGCGGCACCGGGCGTGCCGCGCGCGGGCGCCACCTCGGTTTCGAGGATGCTCAGTGCCTGGGCGAGGGTCGGCCCGCCGGTCAGGCCGGGAGCAACGTAGATGCGGTTGTCGCGGTAGCGCACGGTCTGCGCGTCGACGATGCGCGCCTGGTAGCCGGCGAGATCAGCCTCGGCCATGCGGCTGCCCTTGGCGCGCAGGTCGCGCACCAAAGCGCGCGCCACCTCGCCCTCGTAGAACTCGCGCGGGCCGTGACGCGCCAGTTGCTCGAGCGTGGCCGCCATGGCGCGCTGGTCCAGGTGGCGGTCGCAGGCCGCGGTCCAGGCGCCGCAGATCGGCCAGGTGCCGTCGTCGAGGAACATCGCTGCGGCGTCGGGGTCGGCCGCGAGTGAGCGTGCCGCCGAGGCGGTGAGCAGCGCGGAGAACCAGTCCACCAGCAGGCCTTCCTTCGCCAGCCCGACGGCGGGCGCGAGCAGGTCCCGCCAGGGCAGGCGGCCGTATTCGGCATGGGCGAGGCCCATGCCGGAGACCACGCCCGGGACGGCGACGGCGGTGGCGCCTTGCATGTTGCGGTCATCCAGCACCGCAGGCCATGTGAGGTCTTTGGCGGGTTCGCCGCCGGTGAGCGGGTAGTCGGCCGGGTCGAGCGCCATGGGCGAGCGCATGCCGTAGTCGACGACGCGGGCGCGGGCTTCGCCGGCGCGCCACAGCACCATGGCGCCGCCGGCGGCCGGTCCGCTCATCCAGGGCTCGACCACGCCGATGGCGAAAGAGACGGCGATGGCTGCATCCACCGCGTCGCCGCCGGCGTCCAGCACGGTGGCGCCGACCTCGGCCGCGCGGCGGTGGGCGGCGGCCACCACGCCGCCGCGGGTGGGGATGACCGCCTTGCGGACGATCTGGGACCGGGAGAAGTTATCCATGGCAACACGCAGGAAATCTAAATTACGACCCACTATCGTCGATAGTGTAACTCGGTGGCATGTCACGTTTGGCCGATGATCTGTCGGCAGACTCGGTCTGCTCCCTCTCCCATTGGGAGAGGGGTGGGGTGAGGGGTTACGGTCTCTCGAAGGATACGAACCCCCTCACCCCAACCCTCTCCCCTGCGGGGAGAGGGAGCAGACCGAGTTTGCCGCACGTCATCAAATCGCACAGTCAACCCCGAGTACTACGCGGCGTTGTCGCGCGCGAAGCGGACGATGTCGGCGTGCGTGGCGAACCAGACGCTGCCGCGGGCCTTGGCGTGGCGGATCAGCTCCTCCAGGATCCAGACCCGCGAGCGATAGCCGGAGTGGTGCGGGTGCATGGTGAGCTGGAACACGCCGCCCTCCTCCCAGGCCATGTCGAACTCGCGGCGGAAAATGTCAAACACGTCCGAAGGTCCCATGTGCGGCCGCAGCCCGGCGAAGCGGTTCATGTTGTAGTAGACCGCGTCGTCGCGGATCCACTCCACCGGCAGCTCGACCACGCCGGTGGCCTCGCCGTCGAGCAGCAGTTCGTAGCAGTCGTCGTCGGCCATCATGGAGGAGTCGTACTCGAGGCCCATGTCGCGCGTGATGGCGAGCGTGTTGGGGCTGAAGTCCCACGAGGGCGTGCGGATGCCGACCGGGCGCAGGCCGGTGATCTTCTCCAGCACGTCGGCCGCGCGCATCTGCAGGTCGCGCTCAGCCTCCAGCGGCAGCACCGAGTTGCGCTCGTGGATCCAGCCGTGGATGCCCACCTCGTGTCCCTCGGCCACCACGCGGCGCTGCTCGTCGGGGTGCAGCAGCGCGGTCACGGCGGGCACATAGAAGCTGGCCGGCACGTCATGCCGGCTGAGGATGTCGAGGATGCGCGGCACGCCCCTGCGGTTGCCGTACTGGCCCTGCGACAGCTTGCTGATGGAGCCGCCGCCCTCCCGCAGCTCGTTGGTCTCGTGGTCGGAGTCGAACGAGAAGCCCACCGCGCAACGCGCTCCGTCCTTCCAAGCTTTCGGCTTCAGCGATCGGCCGGCCCGCACATGATTGACGATGCCGCGCCAGTGCGGCTCGGGCCATTGCCAGGGCTCCATCGCGGTGGTGCCGCTCATTTCTTGCGTCCTTCGATCCGGCGGGCGATCTCCCGGGCGGTTTCCGCATCCTTCTGCACGAAGCGCGCAAAGTCCTCCGGACTCGATCCCACGGCACGCAGGCCCAGCGTATCGAACTCCTTCTGGATGTCCGGCTCCTGCAGGGTCTTCGCGATCTCGGTCTGCAGCCGCGCCACGATCACCGGCGGCGCGCCCGCCGGCAGCCAGGCGCCGAACCAGTTGACCACGTTGAAATCCTTGAAGCCCTGCTCCTGCATGGTCGGCACGTCGGGCATGCCCTTCCAGCGCTCCTTGCCGGTCACCGCGAGCGCGCGCAGCTTGTCCTCCTGCACCAGCGGCAGCGCAATCTGGGTGCCGATGAAGAACAGGTCGATGTGGCCGCCCAGCAAGTCGGTCATGGCGGCTGGGGTGCCCTTGTAGGGCACCTCCAGCATCTCGATGTTCGCGGCGGCGAGCATCATTTCCGCCGGGATGTGGCTGGCCGTTCCGAGGCCAGCCTGGCCGTAGCTGAGCTTGCCCGGCTCCCGGCGCGCCAGCGCCACCAGCTCCTGCACGGTCTTCACCGGCAGCGTGGGCCGCACGACGAACGCCTGGCCGAAATTCTCCGCCAGCATGGTGACGTGCGAGAAATCCTTCACCGCGTCGTACGGCGTGTCGGGCGTGAAGGCGGGAATGAGGGTATGTGACGCCGTGGTGATCAGCACGGTGTAGCCGTCCGGCGGTGTCTTGGCGACGAAGGCGGTTCCGAGCATGCCACCCGCGCCGGCGCGGTTCTCGACGATCACCGACTGCCCGAGCGCGGTCGTCAGCTTGGTCGCCACCATGCGGGCGATCTGGTCGGGCGGCCCGCCCGGCGTCGAGGGCACGATGATCCGGATCAGCTTGTTCGGGTAACCGGACGTTGGTTGCGCATCTGCGGACAGGCCTACGCACGAGAGCACCAGGGCCGCCGTGACGGAACCGAGACTGCGACGGGACAAGCTCATGGGACACAAGCTCATGGGACTCTCTTCAGGTTGAGATGGAAACGGGTGCGCCTTTCCGCGCCGATTCGACGATGGCCTCCAGCACGGCGACGTTATGCACCTCGTCGCCGCCGGGCACCGCCAGCGGCTGGCCGGCCTTGATGGCGCGCGCGAAATGCTCGAGCTCGGCGCGCTCCGTGCTGGTGTTGTCGAATGTCATCAGCTGAGGCTTCTGCTTGACGGTGATGTTCGCGGGGTCGAGGAAGCAGACCTTCATCTGCCATGTGGTCAGGTGTTCCACGTCGCCCACCTCCGCCCAGCCCTTGGAGCCGAAGACCTGCATGCGCCATGTTTCGGCCGAGGCAATGACCGTGCCCAGATAGCCGGTGGTGCCGCCCTTGAATCGGAACAGCATCGAGGTCGTATCGTCGACGCCAAAATCCTGCGCCAGCCGAAAGCTCTGCGCGTAGACCTGGTCGATCGCGCCCGCCAGGTACAGCATCGCATCGACCACATGCACGCCGCGGCCGGTCATGCCGCCGGCGGGCGCTTCGTCACGGTCCTGCCGCCAGTGCTCGCGGCCGAAGCGGTAGACGCTGGGCCCGCAGAAATTGCCTTCGATGTGGAGGAGCTTGCCGAGCCGGCCGTCGGCGAGCATGCGCTTGATCTCTTGCAGCGCCGGCTGGAAGCGCCAGTTGTAGCCGACGGCCAGCGTCACCTTGTGCTCGGCACAGGCCTCAACCGCGGCGGCCGAGTGCTCGGTTGTGAGGCCCAGCGGCTTCTCGGTGAAGACATGCTTGCCGGCGCGCGCGGCGGCGACGATCTGCTCCGTGTGCATGGTGTGCGGCGTGGCCAACACCACCGCATCGATGGACGGATCGGCCAGCACGGCCTCGAAGCTCGCCTGCAGGGGAATGCCATGCCGGCGGCTGAATTCCGCGGCGCGGGCCGGCGTGCGCGTGGCGCCGGCAACGAACTCGATTAGGTCGCTCTTGCCCTGCACGCTGTTCACGAGGTTCTGGCCCCAGCCGCCCATGCCGATGATCGCAGCGCGCACCGTGGAGGACCGGCCGGCATGGATTGCCGTTCTTTGCCTCTCGTTCATTTCGCCCCTGCCGCTGTGGCACGGCTGACCATTCCGGCAGCGTCCCGGAGAAAGATAATATCCCGCGTGCGGCCAACATCAAACCGGAGTAAATGGACAAGGCGGATTCTGGGGATTGAGTGAACCATGCCGATCGCGAGCATCAACGGCGTTGCCATCAACTACGAGATCCTGGGCGGGCGCGGGCCAGCGATGGCGCTGTCGCCCGGCGGCCGCAACGCGATGTCGAACGTCAAACCGTTCGGCGAGCGCATGGCCGCACTCGGCTATCCCGTGCTGCTGCACGACCGGCGCAATTGCGGCGCCTCCGACGTGGCGTTTGATCCGCGCAGGTCCGAATACGAGGTGTGGGCCGACGACCTGCACGCGCTCGCGGGCGAGCTCGGCATGCTGCCGCTGATCGTCGGCGGCAGCTCATCGGGCGCGCGGCTCGCGCTGCTGTTAGCGCTGCGCTATCCGCAGGCGGTGCGGGCGCTGCTGCTTTGGCGCGTGACCGGCGGCGCGTTCGCGGTGCGGCGGCTGGCCGAGCGCTACTACGACCAGTACATCCGGCTCGCGCATGAGGGCGGCATGGCTGCTGTCGCCGCCGAGGCGCATTTCGCCGAGCTGATTCGCAACCGGCCGACGAACCGCGAGCGGCTGATGGCGATCGATCCGCAGGAATTCATCGCGATCATGCGGGCATGGCGGGAGCCGTTCGTAGCCGGCGCCGAGCTGCCGCTGATCGGCACCAGCGCGGAGGATCTGCGCGCGATCGCGGCACCGGCGTGTCTCATTCCCGGCGACGACCTCACGCACCCGGGCGAGACCGGCGCTGCCGCCGGGCGCCTGATGCGCGATTGCGAGGTGCATCGCGTGACCAGCGTCGATCAGAACGTCGACGTGACGCCGCCCGAGGACTGGTACCGCAAGGCCGGCGACATCGGGGTGATCTTCGACGACTTCCTCAAGCGCAAGCTTGATGCAAAGGTTCATGCAGCCAGCGCGTAGGTCACCGGCCGCAATCTCAGGTGTCGTCCCGGCCGAGCGCAGCGAGAGCCGGACCCATTCATCCCACCATTCGTCAAGTGATCCCGGCTCTCGCGCTTCGCGCTCGGCCGGGACGACAGATTCCCTACTTCGCCTTTTCGTACGGGTAAATCAGCTTGCCGGACTCGTAGGCCGACGGATCCACGACGACCTGGGTGTCCACGCCCTTGAATTGCTCGAGATATCCCCCGAGTACCGCATCGCTGCCCTTGATGCCACGGAACTGCACCTGCAGCACGCGCGATTCCGCCCATTCGCCGCCCTTGCCGAATTTCACGTCGCCGAGCACGGTCTTGAACGTGCTGGTGCGGATGTGGTCGGCAAGCTTGGCGTCGTCGAAGGTCTTGGTCGCCTCGACCGTCTGCTGCAGCACCTGCATCTGGGCGTAGGCCTGCGGCGCCATGTAGTAGCCGAACGGATCGACGCCTTCGGCGGCGGCGCGCGCCTGGTACTTGGTCATGAGATCGGCGATACCGGGGAAGTTCATCTTCGGCACCGGCAGCCAGAAGTCGTAGTTGGTCCAGCCGTTGAGCAGCGGCCCAAGCTGCGCCTTGATCGCGGTGTTCTGCGGGCCGACCATGCCGCCGCCGATCATCTTCGGCTTGAAGCCGATCTCGTTGACAGCGCGTACGATGCCGACCGAGTCGGGCGGATAGGAGCACACGACCACGAGGTCGGGATTGGTCGCCGCGATCGCGCGCACGATCGGGGCGAAGTCGGTGGTGTTGGGCGGATAGCGCCGGTTGTAGACGACGTT
>WNGB01013836.1_pt1 | contig 10838 bp, 8 predicted proteins | sample 5400681 | NCBI WGS metagenome assembly WNGB01 (sample SAMN13153367, study PRJNA577476) | soil metagenome | isolation source: 115 cm soil or saprolite under grassland replicate 2 | place: USA:California | collected 2016-06-15 | reverse complement strand
CGCGAGGCCGACGTCGTACTGTCCGGCGGCGAGCTTGAGGACCGTGTCGCCGGAGCCGTAACCCCGGGAGATCTTGACGTTGAGCCCTTCCTCCGTGAAAAAGCCCTTGTCGAGCGCGACGTAGTAGGGCGCGTGGAAGCCGTCGGGCATGAAGTCCAGGATGTAGCGGACCTCCTTGGGCGCGCCCCACGAGGGGCCCGCGCTCGTCAGGAGCAGGGACAGCGCGATGACGCCGACACGCCTGACACCGAACCGTTGGGACATGCTCATGGCCCCTCCTCCTGTGCTCGATCCGTGGACACTGCTCGTCGACGCCACTCCGCGCCACGCGACCCGTGCGGGGGACCGCACGAGCTCCATGGTGCCGCCAGGCACCGCCCGGCCGTGATCCAGCTCCCGCGGAGATCCTGCTCCCGCGACAGGGGCATCGTCAAGGCACCGGAGACAGCTTAGACACCTTGCGATCGCGGCAGGGATGACCGCGCGCTCTGCCGGCTCAGTGGCCCCCGTCGTGCCCGTGGCCGCCCCGGACGCACCACGCCTCGCCCAGGTTCGGCAGTGGATTCTCGAAGGAGGCCTGCTTGGTCTCCGTGAACACGCTCCCGTTGCCGAAGTTCACCACGTACGCCTGATCGTGGTCGGCGGCCGACGTGGTGTGTGTCCAGAAGCCGAGCAGGGCGAAGCCGGTCCCGATCCCGAACGGGTGGCCCGATGGGAGCGCCGGCAGCTCCTGCGACGGGTCAACGAGGCTCGCCAGCTCCTCGACGGTCGGGAGCCGCCAGCCCTTGCGCCCGGGTGAGAGGCGGCCGCCGATCTGGGCGAGCCCCCCGACAGTCCGGCGGTAACAGCGATCCACGGCGAAGGCCCAGTCGCCCGTGGCCCCCGGGTTGCGCTCCCAGACGAGCTCCGTCTCGTGGTCGAGGACGGCGCCACCCCCCAGCACCAGCTCGAACCGGTTCGGGGTCGTGATTCGCTGGTCCCAGGACTCGAGAGGGATGGCCTCCGCCGTCGTGATCACGGCGAGGGCCAGGATGCCCACGGCGAGGGCGAGTCGGCGGGTCGGGCTCTGTCGCATGCGTGCCATGGCGGACCTCCTCAGGGTTGCAGTGTTGGTGGGCCGCCCCCGGCGACCCACCCCGTCCGAGATCAGGTCAGACCACACTGGCAACTGACCCGATCCGAAAGAAACGGCGCACCATGAGCGGTCGGTTCGTCGGTACCGGTGTCTACCCTATCCCAAAAACGTCTTGGCTGACCGGCATTCCGCCTCGGAGCATCCGCCGATCGATGCCGGGTGCCGGGCTACCAGCACAGCCTCTCGCCCAGCCTGATCGAACATCTCGGGCGGTTCTCTTGCTCGGGCAGGGGCGCGCGGCCGCGAGACGATGCCGCAGCGCGAGTGACGCGTCCGGGCGCTACGCCGCCGAGTGCCCCATCGCCACGTCAGCCTGAGCCGGACGAGCCGGCGCGAAGCGATCCTTCAGACTCAGCAGCGGCCGCTCGAGGAGATACCACGAGGCCGAGGCGGTGGCGATGGTGAGGGCGGTGGCGGCGAGGAACATCACGAAGCCGTCGCGGGGTAGGGTCAAGCCCAGCGCGTGCCGCAGGAAAAGGGCGGCGGTCCACACCGGGATATGCAAGAGATAGACTCCGTAGGAGATCTTGCCCACGTATTGCACGGGTGACAACCGGAGCCACCCCGTCACCCGCGATCCGCGGAAGCGGATGACCCACAGGAGCACGGAGGCGCAGCCTACGGAGGAGAGCAAGTAGCCCACCGTCCGGTTGAACGGGCTGGCAAACTCCTCGTCGACCCTCGCCGGGTTGCTCCAGACCGAAGCGACACATGTCGCGGTCAGCAAGACGATGGCCACCGCGCTCAATCGCCCCTTCTTGATCTCCCAGGGCCCCTGGCGAAACCGGATCGCGATCAGGGCGCCGAGCGCCAGCCCTTCCATGTGACAGGGCAAGAGCACGTACTGACAATACAGGTTGTCGGGATTCAGCACGAACAGACTCACCCGCAGGGCCGGACTCAGCAACACGATCACCCACAGCGCGCGCGCGAGCGTGGCCGGCGACAGCCGCCGGATCGCGAGGGGGAACAGCAGATAGAATTGCTCCTCGACCTGGAGGGACCACAACGGACTGAGACCGGGGACCACCGTCGGCCAGACGCCCGCGGTCGCCGTCGTGAAGTTACCGAGATAGACGAAGAACCAGACGGGCGACCCCCATTGCTCGACGAGGTGCCGGTACTGTTCGCCCCCCTTCCAGAGTGTCCCCACGCAGATCAGGTAGACCAGCACGCAATAGTAGAGGGGAAGGATGCGCAGCGAGCGGCGGACGTAGTACGAGCGGAAGTAATCGGGGCGCTCGCGGGTGTCGAGCAGGATGCCGGCGATCAGGAAGCCGCTCAGGACGAAAAACGAGTCCATCGCGATCCAGGCGAATTGCCCCGCGCTCCAGACGACGGAGGACAGTGACTGGGGCCAGAAGTGGTTGAGGAGCACCGGCATCGACGCGACGGCCCGCAGACCGTCCAGCTCCTGGATGTGACCGCGGAAGAGCGGGACCTCCCGATCCACTGCGGTTCCGACGCTTGACATGTCTCGCTCCGCCGCGCCTACGATGTCGAGCCGCGGGCACCGCTCCAGGAGGCAATCGGGACGGTTTTCATCAGCAACATAGGCGGGGGCAGGCCACCCGGCAATCAGGTGAATCCCCGGCGTCGGTCGGGGGGAAAACCCTAGCCCGCATGGTTCGTGAACGCGCCCAGGCGCGAGGCGGGCGGGGCCTGGCGCCGGGGCCGCGCAGCGCGACCTGGCTGCGTCACCCGCTCGCCCGAACGCAGCTCTTCGATCGGCGGACGGGACTCGGTTACCCCTGCCGTGATGGAAAGGCAATTCCGGCACGGCGGCTGGCGTGAGCGGGGCTTCATTGTCCCCGCCGAACGGGAACGTGTCGAAAGCCGCCCGAGGGTCGCAGGTCGCGCGGGATCGCGACGACCTCCCGCCGGGGCCCTGCGCTGCCGAACACGTGACCACGACCGAGCGCGGTGAACTTCCCGAAACGCCTTACGGCGAGATCTGCACCGACGGAGCTCCGAACGCACGCGCGGGGTTACGGATCGCTCCGCAACCCCGCGTCAAGAATTGGTGGAGCTGAGGGGGCTCGAACCCCTGACCCCAAGACTGCCAGCCTTGTGCTCTCCCAACTGAGCTACAGCCCCACCGCGGACCCAGCCTACCGTCCGCGACCGGAGTTGTCAAGGTTGGCTGATACTTAGAGATCGGGCGTCACTTTGGCGCCGGGTACTGGGCCGAGCCACCAGCCGCTCCGAGGTTCGAGGGGAGCCAGCGACGCGAGGCGCAGAGCGGCGCTGGCGACCGAGGACGACGTGTGGCGAGGCCGATTGGCCCGGCACCTATTGGACCGTTGCCGGAACGATTGACCGATGGCGGCTGTTGGGCTAGCCTCGAAGGTCGTCGGCAGCAGACTGCCGTGTGGCGAATCAGGGCCGAAGTGGCGGAACTGGCAGACGCGCACGACTCAAAATCGTGTACCCGGAAGGGTGTGTGGGTTCGACTCCCACCTTCGGCACCACAGCTTTCCCTGACCGCTGACAACCTTGCTCGGCGTCAGACCGAGCAGATGCGATCCTCCGAGGGCCTCGCACAAGCAATCCAGGGATAGTCCCAGGCGGAGAGTCCTCCACCTCGTCGGGCCAGCGGGTCCGGGCGAGGCGGTCGCGCCGATCATCGCGGGTCGCCTGCGCCATGTCTACCGCGAAGGGGCGTATCTCCATCGGGTCTCCCGCCGCTGCCCGCGTTCGGTCGTGGATCATGCTCGTGCGCTCGTGCCGTGGTAAGCGCTCAGCGCGACCGCGACCCCCGCCGCGTCGCGGGTCGGCGGGGCCCGGCGGGTTTCGCCGGACGCGGCTCAGGCAGGAGGCGGACGGCGGGATCCATCTCCCGCGCGAGCGCCAGGAGCAGATAGGTGTGACATGCCTCGTCCGGAGTGCGATACGGGCACATGCACATGAGGTACACGTCGCGCGTCTTCGCCTCCTCGACGAGCGCGCGCAGGGCCTCGCGCGAGTCGGCGCTGGACAGGATCTGCCGCCGGAATCGGGCGCGGTAGCGCGTGCGGCGAAACGCCGCCGCGTGCGCCGCGGCGGCGGACGCTCCCGCGCGCTTCGCCTCGCTCTTCTCGCGACTGAAGTCGGCGAAGAGGTCGTCGGGCGGCGCCAGGGCCTTGACCCCGGCCCGCCCCGCGCGCATCACGTTGACGCGCCGGCTGCCCGGCGGAGTCGGCGCGAATCGCGTGATCCGTCCGAGACCCATGGCCGCCATCCTACCGCGGCCGCCCCCCCGCGAGAACAGAGTGTCCAGCGCAAGTCGTGTCGGGCACCCCGCCCGAGCCCGTCGGGCATCGCGCCGGACGCGACGCCCTTGTCGCTCATGGCCTGGGCGCCTGCGCGAGCCGCTCCTCGTCGCCGGAATCGCACGAGGGCGCGTCGGCATCCACGGGAGCAAGAAAAGCGCACGCGATGAGGCGGACGATTCACCGGGGACGGCGGCGCCTTGACTCCGTGCGCATCGCCGACTACCCTGGCCGGCGATGACGGAGGCGTTGCGCATCTGCTCGCTCCTGCCCAGCGCGACCGAGATCGTGTTCGCCCTCGGTCTGGGACAACGGCTGGTCGGCATCACCCACGAGTGCGATCACCCGCCGGAAGCGGCACGCCTGCCCGCCGTGACCGCGAGCACGCTCGGCCACGAGCGCCGCGACAGCCGTGAGATCCACCGCCACATCGCGGGCGCGCTCCACGCCGGCAGCAGCATCTACACGCTCGACCAGGCAAAGCTCGAGCGACTCGACCCGGACCTCATCCTGACCCAGGAGCTGTGCGACGTGTGTGCCGTCTCGTATCGCGAGGTCGAGCGCGCCGTGCATCGCCTGGAGGGCCGCCGCACGGTGCTCTCCCTCGAGCCGACCACGCTGGGCACGATCCTCGAGTCCGTGCGACAGGTCGCCCGGACGGCCGGTGTCGCCGATCGCGGCGCGGCGCTCGCCGACGACCTGCGCGCTCGCCTCGACGCGGTCGCGACAGCAACGGCCGACGTGGCCATCGGCCCGCGCGTCCTCGCGCTCGAGTGGCTCGATCCCCCGATGGCGGCCGGGCACTGGGTGCCCGAGATGGTCCGCCTGGCCGGCGGCCAGGACGTTCTGGGGCGCGAGGGCGAGCCGTCGGAGCGAGTCGAATGGCCCTCCATCGCCGCCGCCGCTCCCGACGTCGTCGTGCTCATGCCCTGCGGCTTCGCTCTGGAGCGCACGATCGAGGAGCACGCCCGCATGACCCGGCCGCCTGAGTGGCCGGGGCTGGCCGCCGTGCAGGCGGGGCAGGTCTACGGCGTCGACGGCTCGGCCTACTTCAACCGCCCCGGCCCCAGGATCGTCACGGGGGTGCGGATCCTGGCCGAGATCCTCCATCCCGGTCGATTTCCACGAACCACCCCGCCCAACGCCTGGCGCCGGATCGGGTAGCCGTCACGGTACGCGCTCGACCGCCGTACAGTAGTCGAACCGCCCTTGATCCTCGGCAGCGCGAACAGCTCGACCGCGAGAGCTGGATGGTCGGTCCCCGAGGTCTTCTCAGAGACCAACGCGCGCGTCAGAACCGACAGCGTTCCCGTTCCGCGCCGAGCGGAGAGCGAGGCCGTGCCGGTGCCCCCGGGTGCCCGAATCGCTTGAATCGCGCGGCGTCCCACCTGCGCTAGACTGCAGCGGTGTTCTCCGCCCATGCACTGCGCCTGCACCTGACCGCCGTTCACGCATTCCGCCCCCGCACACCCCGCGGGGCGTGAGCCGTGCGGATGACCGCTCCCGCCTCGGCCCGCAGTCGCCGTCTCGGCTTCTGGCTGGTCACGGCCGCCGCGGTCTGCTGGAGCAGCGGCGGCCTGATCGCCCGCCTCGTGGCCACCGACCCCTGGACGACGGTGTTCTGGCGTTCCGTGTTCTGCGCGGGCTTTCTCTCGTGCACCGTCGCCATCGGGCAGCGTGGCCGCGTCGGCCGGCTGGTCCGCGACACCGGCTGGCCGGGCCTGCTCATGGCCGCGTGCTTCGCCACCGCGTCGACGTGCTTCATCATGGCTCTGGCGCGGACCTCGGTCGCGAACACGCTCATCATCCAGAGCCTGGCGCCCTTCATCGCCGGCCTCGGAGGCTGGCTCTGTCTCGGCGAGCGCGTGCGGCCGCGTACCTGGGTAGCCATGGGTGCGGCGCTGGCTGGCGCCGTCGTGATGCTGTGGGGGTCGCCCGGCGCCGGGTCGCGGGTCGGTGATGGCCTCGCCCTCGTGACGGCGACGGCGTTCGCCGCGGCCACCGTCGTCGTGCGGTGGCACCGCACGGTCGCCATGCCGGCGGCGGCCACGCTCGCGGCCGGGCTGGGCGCGGTCCTCGCCATCGGACCCGCCGCTCCCTCGACCGCGTCTCTCCGGGACCTCGCGCTCCTGGCGCTGTTCGGCATCGGCCAGCTCGGCACCGGGCTCCTGCTCTTCACTCGCGGGGCGCGGCTCATCCCGGTGGCGGAGGCATCACTCATCGCCGTGCTCGAGAGCGTGCTGGGGCCGGTGTGGGTCTGGCTGGTGGTCGGCGAGCGTCCGGGGGTCTTTTCGCTGGCCGGCGGCGCCGTGATCCTGTCGGCGCTGGTCGCCCACACGGCAGCCGACCTGGCGCGGCCGGCTGTCCGCGAAGGGGCCGATTAGCGACCTCGGGGTCACGAGTCTCCGGCGTCGCGCGCGACGCCGGGATCTCGGCCCGTCGGCGTTGCTCGCTGAGTGAGGTACTCGGTGCCCGCCGGGACGCGCCCCCGTCCACCGCGCACGATTGTCCGGAATTCGGGTATGCTCAGGTCGCTGGGGGAGCCTCACCGCGATGAAGATCGACATCTTCCCTCACGTCTTTCCACGGCGGTTCTACGAGCGGATGCTGGAGGTGGCGCCGCCGGGGCTCCACCTGCAGAAGCGAATGCGCGGGATCCCGGTCCTGGTGGACCTCGACGAGCGCCTCAGGATCATGGACCGCTACGAGGGATACGTGCAGGTCCTCACCCTGGCCTCACCGCCGATCGAGGTGCTGGGCGGCCCCGACGTCACGGCCGAGCTGGCCCGGCTGGCCAATGACGGCATGGCCGAGATCGTCTCCCGCCACCCGGACCGGTTCCCCGGCTTCGTGGCCTCGCTCCCGATGAACAACCCCGAGGCCGCCCTCGCCGAGATCGATCGGGCCGTCGGTCAGCTCGGCGCGACCGGCGTCCAGATCTTCTCGAACGTCAACGGGCGCCCGCTCGACGAGCCGGAGTTCCTCCCCATCTTCGCCAGGATGGCGGCGCTGGGGCTGCCGATCTGGCTGCACCCGGCCCGGCCTGCAACCTTCGCCGACTACCGGTCCGAAGGACGCTCGAAGTACGATCTCTGGTGGGCCTTCGGCTGGCCGTACGAGACGACCGCCGCCATGGGGCGGATCGTCTTCGCCGGCCTCTTCGATCGCTGGCCCGGTCTCACCATCATCACGCACCACATGGGCGCCATGCTCCCGTACTTCGAGGGGCGCGCCGGCGGGGGCCTCGATCAGCTCGGCAGCCGCACCGACGACCCCGACGACGCGACGGCCCTCGGGCGGCTCCAGAAGCGTCCGCTGGAGTACTTCCGCATGTTCTACGGCGACACCGCGCTCTTCGGCGCCTGGCCCGCCATGGAGTGCGGGCTGGCCTTCTTCGGCGCCGACCGGGTCCTCTTCGGGACCGACATGCCCTTCGATCCGGAGAAGGGCCCGGGGTTCATCCGCGACACCATCGCCGCGATGGAGCGAATGCGCGCAACGGCCGAGGAGAAGACCAAGATCTACGAAGGGAACGCCCGGCGATTGCTTCGTCTGCGGCTTCGCTGAAGGGACGCGGCTTGCGGCGCGCGCCACGACGCCTTATAGTTCGACGCGCCCGTCGAAGCGACCACGGGCAGGCCCGAAAGGAGACAACCGGTGAGGCTCAAGGGCAAGACGGCGCTGATCACCGGCGCCAGCCGCAACATCGGCCGCGCCATCGCGCTGGCCTTCGCCGCCGAGGGAGCGGACCTGGTGCTGAACACGCGCGTCAACCGGGAGGAGCTCGAGGCCGTCGCCGGCGAGTGCCGGAAGGCCGGAGTGCGCGCGGTCCCCGCGCTCGCGGACATCTCGGACCCGGCCGCCGTCGAGGCGATGGTCAGGCAGGGGCTCGCCGGGCTGGAGGCCATCGACGTCCTCGTGTGCAACGCCGCGATCCGGCCGCACAAGGCCGTGACCGAGACGTCGCTCGAGGACTGGCACCACGTGCTCGCCGTCAACCTCCACTCGGCCTTCTACCTGGCGCGCGCCGTCGTGCCCGCGATGAAGGAGCGGGGGCGGGGGAGCATCATCGCGGTCGGCGGGCAGTCGAGCCTGACGGGGCGGCCGAACACGGCCGCGGTCACCGCGGCCAAGACCGGGCTGCTCGGCCTCGTGCGCGCGCTCGCGGCCGAGCTGGGGCCGTTCGGCATCCGCGCCAACATGGTCGTGCCCGGCTTCATCGACACCGAGCGACGCTACGCCGAGTGGTACCCGGAGTTTCGCCAGGCGCCGCCGGGCGCGCCCGAGCAGCTCAAGCAGATCCCCCTCGGCCGGCTCGGCCGGCCGGAGGACATCGCCGACGCCTGCGTGTTCCTCGCCTCCGACGCGTCATCCTACATCACCGGCGACACCATCCGGGTGATGGGCGGACGCCTCATCGGCTGAGGACGAGGAGTCGACCGAATCCCGCGACGAGGAGAATGCCCATGGGTGAGACGCCGAAGCTCTTGCTGGAGAAGGACGGACCGATCGGCTGGATCGTCTTCAATCAGCCGGAAAAGCGAAACGCGGTGAGCCAGGAGATGTGGCAGCAGATGCCCGAGCACGTGGGCGACCTGGCCGCCGACGACGCCATCCGCGTCGTCATCCTGCGCGGCGCCGGCGAGCAGGCCTTCGTGGCCGGCGCCGACATCTCGCAGTTCAAGGACCGGCGGCGGAACATGGCCGACGAGGAGGAGTACCGCCGCATCTCCGCCCAGGGGCAGGAGGCGCTCGCCCGGCTCGGCAAGCCGCTCCTCGCCATGATCCACGGCTACTGCGTGGGAGGAGGCGTCGGCATCGCGATCACCTGCGATATCCGCATCGCGGCCGACGACGCCCGCTTCGGTATCCCGGCCGCGCGGCTCGGCCTCGGCTACCACTACCGCGGCATGGAGAAGCTGATGACGCTGGTCGGCCCCGCCTACACGAAGGAGATCTTCTTCACCGCCCGCACCGACTTCACCGCCCAGGATGCGCTCCGCATGGGGCTCGTGAACCAGGTCGTGCCCAGGGCCGAGCTCCTCGGCTACACCCGCGAGTACGCGCAGCGGATCGCGCGAAACGCTCCGCTCACGCTGCGCTCCGCCAAGACGACGGTGGAGCAGCTGCTCCGCCCGGCGGGCGAGCGCGATCTCGCCCTGCTCGACAAGCTGATCGCCGACTGCTTCAACAGCCAGGACTACCAGGAAGGCGTCCGGGCCTTCTCGGAGAAGCGCCGCCCGCAGTTCCAGGGCCGCTGAGTAGGCTCGGATCCTCACCCCGGCCCTCTCCCTCTCCGAGACTCTCCGAGGGAGAGGGAGTCGTTGCGGTTCCCTCTCGCCCGCCGAGGGGGAGGGAGTCGTTGCGGTTCCCTCTCCCCCGCCGAGGGGGAGAGGGCAGGGTGAGGGGGCAGACACGACACCGCTCAGCGGGCGGCCTTCGCCTCGCGGATCGCGCGCCACACACGCTCGGGCGTCAGCGGCATGTCGAGGTGGCGCGCGCCGAGGGGCGCGAGCGCGTCGTTGACCGCGTTGAGCAGCGCCGGCAGCGCGCCCACCGTGCCGGCCTCGCCCACGCCCTTGGCCCCGAGCGGGTTGACCTGCGTCGGCACCTCGTGGGAGTCCACGTCGAAGAACGGCAGGTCGTCCGCGCGCGGGATCGCGTAGTCCATGAAGGAGCCGGCGAGGAGCTGACCCGTCGCCGGGTCGTAGGCGAGCAGCTCGAAGAGCCCCTGGCCGAGGCCCTGGGCCACGCCGCCGTGGATCTGCCCCTTCACGAGCATCGGGTTGACCATGCGGCCGACGTCGTCGACGACGGTGTGGCGCGCGACGCGCACGGCGCCGGTCTCCTCGTCGATCTCGACCTCGCACACCTGGCACCCGTTGGGGAAGGTGACCGCGGGCGCCGTGAACGCCGCCGTCTCGCTGAAGCCGGGCTCCATCTCCGCCGGGAGCCGGCGCGGCTGATAGGCGGCGCGCGCGACGGCGTCGAACGCCACGCCGCGATCGGTGCCCGCCACGCTGAACCGCCCGTCGCGGAAGACCACGTCCTCCGCCGCGGCCTCCAGCAGGCGAGCGGCGATGCGGCGGCCCCGCTCGATCACCTTGTCCGCCGCGCGCGCGACCGCCGAGCCGCCCACGCTGAGGGCGCCCGAGCCGCCGTTGCCGCGGCCGGCGCCGAGCGCGTCGCTGTCGCCCCAGAGCACCTGGATCCGCGCGGGCGGCACGCCGAGCCGGTCGGCCACGATCTGGGCGAACGCGGTCTCGTTCCCCTGTCCCATCGACGTCGAGCCGGCGAAGAGCGAGACGGAGCCGTCGGGGTTGACGCGCAGGAGGGCGGTGTCCGGGTTGACGGCGGTGTAGGGACCGCCCGCGACCTCGATCGGGTTGGCGATGCCGAGGCCGCGGAGCTTGCCGCGCCGCCGCCCCTCCGCCCGGCGCCGCTCGAACCCC
>WNGB01013835.1_pt1 | contig 10838 bp, 7 predicted proteins | sample 5400681 | NCBI WGS metagenome assembly WNGB01 (sample SAMN13153367, study PRJNA577476) | soil metagenome | isolation source: 115 cm soil or saprolite under grassland replicate 2 | place: USA:California | collected 2016-06-15 | reverse complement strand
TCATCCCCGCCCCGCTTGCGCGGGGACGAACGGGGTGAGAGCTAAGCCTTTCGCAGCAGCGGCCACAGCTCGTTCAGATTTTCGCCCGTCGGGAGCCGGTTGAGGATGGCGAGAATCTTCTTCGCGACATCGGCACTCATCACCTGCGCGGCGCAATCGAAGAACTTCTCCTCGATCTGCGCCGTCGTCATCGGAAGGCGATTCGAGCCGCTGCCGTAGTCCTTGCGCTGCTCGAACACCTCCCCGTCAGCGAGCGTGATGCGGATGCGCGCCGGGCTGTCGTCGCCGCCGGGGCCGAGCTCCGGATCGACGCTTGCGGTCACGGTCTTGGCCAGCGCCTTGAGGCGTTCGTCCGCCAGCGCCTTCTCGGTGAAGGCCGCGATCTTCGGCGCGCCGTGGACGAGCGCGTAGGGCACCAGATAGCCCACGCTGAACTTCGCCGCCTCGACGGTCGTCGGATACTGCGTCCCTGCGCGCTGGCCGGCGCTGCGCGCAACGAAGCAGTGGATGCCCTTGATCTCGGAAATGCGCGTGCCGACCTTGCCGCGCAGCTCGAGCGCGGCTTCGATCGCAGTATGCGTGAGCCCGCCGCACGGATAAGGCTTGAAGCGGTGACGGCCGCTCACGAGATCGTAGCGCTGGCCAAGATCCTTGAACGGCTCGAGCGATATCGTGGAGCCGCGGCCGACCGACACGAAATATCCGTTGCGGCCCTCGAGCGCCGCCGCGTTGGCGGTGAAGCCACGGCGACCCAGCAGCGCGGCCATGACGGCGTTGCGGGCCGCGTGGCCGCAATGGAGCGGCTTGGTCATGGTGCCGAAGTTGGCGGTGACGCCGCTGCCGAGCGAGGCGCTGATGCCGATCACATCCGGAATCGCGCCGACCGGCACCTTCAACAGCCGCGCGCAGGCGGCGGCAGCGCCAATCACCCCGACCATGCCAACGGTATGCCAGCCCTCGAACGTCGGCCCGTCCTGATCGGTCCGCACGACCCGGGCGGCGACCTCGGCGCCGATGATGAAGGCCGCGATCACCTCGGCCGGGCTCGCGCCGGTCGTCTCCGCGACCGGCAGGATCGCCGGGATGAGCGCGGCGACCGCCTGCGCCCGCATGAAGGTGAAATCGTAGTCCATGGCATGCGAGGCGACGCCGTTGGCGAGCGCCGCGAGCTGCGGCGAGGCGCGCAGCGAGGTTCCGACGACGGTCGCCTGCGGGGGGCTCGCCTCCGCCTTCACCATCTCGGCGGCAAGGTGCGACACTTCTTCGTGGCTACCGGCGAGCATCACCCCGATCGTGTCGATCAAGGCGACGCGGGCGCGGTCGACCGCCGCTTGCGGCACGGCCTTGAGATCGAAGTTGACGATGAACTCCGCGATCACCTGGCTCAGCTTCGTGGCGTCGGCTTCGTTCATGGCCGTCCTCGCGGCTGGCGCTGGCGCCTGCTGCGCGAGCGCGTCTCCCGTCATGCCGATCAGCGTCAAGGCGCTGGCGCCGAGAAACCCGCGCCGATCAAACGATGAGTCATTGTTGTCCATGGTTTCCCCTCCGCCGGTGTCACGTGATACTAGCCAAACTCTCGCGATGTCGTCCCCGCGAAGGCGGGGACCATAACCACTGGCGCCAAGTAGGTTGTAATGCCGTTAGGACACGGCGTATGGGTCCCCGCCTTCGCGGGGAAGACACCTTACGCCTTGCGGATCAGCGTCCAGAAATCGTCGAATGACGACCGCTGATGGATCGTGTTCAGCGTCGCCAGTATTTCCTTGGCGACATCCGCGCTGACGGCCTGCGCGGCGCAATCGTTGAACTTCTCCTCGAGCTGCGCCCGCGTCATCGGCACTTTCTGCGATCCGGTCGCGTAGTCGCGCCGCTGCTCGAAGGTCTGCCCGTCCTTGAGGGTGATCTTGAGCTTGGCCGGGCTCTCGCCGAAGGCGTCGCTCAGCTCAGGATCGCCGCCGGCCGTCACCAGCCGCGCCAACTCCCGCACGCGCTCGTCCTTGAGCGCCGCCTCGGTAAAGGCGGGAATGCGCGGCGCGCCGTGAATAAGCGAATAGGCGATCACATAGGCGGCGCTGAATTTCGCGGCTTCGACCGAGGCCGGCCATTCGGTGTTGATCCGCGTGGCGCTCGACTTCGAGACCAGGCAGTGGATGTTGGATATGTCGGACAGGCGCGCGCCGACCTTGTCGCGCAGCGCGAGCGCGGCCTCGATCGCGGTATGCCCGCGCCCGCCGCACGGATAGGCCTTGATGCTGTAGCCGAGCGCGACGAGATCGTAGCGGCTGCCGAGATCCTTGAACGGCTCGTAGGACTGCGACAGGCCGCGGCCGAAGGTGTTGAAGAATCCGGCGACGCCGTCAAACGCGGTGGCGTGCGACGTGAAGCCGCGACTCCCGAGCTGCGCCGCCAGCACGCCGTTGCGCGCCGCGTTGCCGGCATGCAGCGGCTTGGTCATGGTGCCGTAGTTCGCCGACACGCCACTTGAGAGTGACACGCTGATACCAAGGATGTCCGGGATCGTCTCGGGCGGCGCGTTCACGAGCTTGGCGCAGGCCGCCGCCGTCGCGATCGCGCCGACGACGCCGGTCGAATGCCAGCCGCCGTCGTTCGACAGCCTCGGGGCCACTCGCAGCAGCCGCGCCGCGACCTCGCAGCCGACGATGAACGCCGCTACGCATTCGGCCGGCGTCGCGCCGGTCACCTCGGCCACCGGCAGGATCGCCGGGATCACCGGCGACACCGACTGTCCGCTGAGGAAGGTGAAGTCGTAGTCCATGGCGTGGCCGGCGACCCCGTTGGCGAGCGCCGCCAGTTGCGGCGAGGTGCGCAGCGATTGCCCGACCACGGAGGCGGTCGGCGTCGCACCCTCGACCTTCACCACGTCGCAGATGAGGTGCGAGACCTCCTCGCGGCTGCCGGCGAGCATGACGCCCATCGTGTCGATGAAGGCGACGCGCGCGCGGTCGATCGCCTCCGGCGGCACCGACTTAAGATCGAAGCGAACAATGAAGTCGGCGAGCAGCTGGGTGATCTTCTTGGCGGCAGGATCATTCGTTTGCGCCAGCGCGATGCCGGGTAGGCCCAGGCTCGTCAAAGCGCCGAGCGTCAGCGCGCCGGCGCCGAGAAAATATCTTCGATCGAGCGAATGCGCCCCGTCATGGTCCTGCATTGTCTCCTCCCACCTCTTGATGAAGTGCGTTGAACGCACCGCCATGGCTGGATGATGCGGTATCCGCCGCAACTCCGGAAGGGCCAAAAACAGGCGTTGGGCGCCGCACAAACGATCGACGGCCGTTCGACCTGATTTTGCCTTCGACGTCGCGAGCTATCGATCGCGCGAACTATCCCGTAAGGTACTGGAACAAAATGCCTTTGCGCCCGTTTAGTAGTTCCGAGGTCGTATAACTTCCACGTGGGAAACATGTGAGGAGACGATCATGCGTAAATCCCTTCTCGTGCTTGCGGGTGCGGCAGCCTTGATTTCTGCCGGATTTCTGACCGATCGCGCCGACGCGATCGGATTACCGGGAATGCAGTCCATCCGCGCCGCCGCAGAGGCTGCGGACTTGACCGACCGAGTGCACTGCCGGCCGGGTTGGTGGCATCATGGGTATCGGCCACATGACGGCTGCTTCCGCGGGTATCGGCCCTACTACTCCTATGGCGGTCCCGGCTACTATCCCTACGCCTACGGTGGCCCCGGCATCGGCGTATACGGACCGGGCTTTGGATTCAGCATCGGTCCCCGCCGGTGGGGATGGTAACGGTTCTAACGGTGCTGGGATAAGCGAAGGCGCGAATCGATCTTGAGATAAAGACGTGCGCGCCTTCGCACGTACGACCGCGTGCGACCGACGTCGAACAGGCGGTCTCGTTCATGGCAAGGTCGCGCCGCGCTGCAACGGCGCGCCTGACTTTGCGCCCGTCGCAACACGCTCACTTCGCCAGATACACGCTCATTTCGCCAGATAGAAATACCCGACCCGGTCGTTCGCCGGCGAGCCGAACCACATGCGGCCCTTGTTGTCGAGGAAGTAGTCGCGCTGCGTGTTTTCCGAGCGCGGGATCGGATACTCGGTCACCTTGCCGGTGTCCGGATCCAGCCGGCCGATCACGTCCATGTATTCGGACGAGTACCAGACCTTGCGCTCCTGATCGATGCCGAGCGCGTAAGGGGTCGCCTTCGGTCCCGGCAAGGTGAACTCCTTGAAGGTCTCGGTTTTCGGATCGAAGCGGCCGATCTTGCCGGCCTCGAACTCCGCGAACCACACGATGCCCTCGCCATCGACTACGATGCGGCGCGGCCGGGCGCCCTGGGTCGGGATCGTGTACTTGGTCACCTTCAAGGTCTTGGCGTCGACCTTGCCGATCTTGCCGTTGGGCAGGAGCTCGGTGAACCAGGCATTGCCGTCGGCGTCGAGGTCAATCCCGTAAGAGGTCGGCACCTCCGGGATGTGGTCGAATTTTTCCGTCTTCGGATCAAAGCGCGTGAGCGATCCGGTCGACCAGACATGCCCGGTCTTCGGATCGATCCTGACCGTGTGCTTGCGCACCGTGTCCTGATACTCGGTGATCTTCTCGGTCTTGGGATCCCAGCGGCCGAGCTTGTCCGAGCCCTGCTGGGTCAGCCAGACCGAGCCGTCCGGATGGGGGACAGCCGAATGGATCGCCGCCGTGCCCAGATGCGGCACCGGGTATTCCTTCATCTCGCCGGTCTCGGGGTTGAGCTTGGCGATCTTGTTCGCCCGCCCGTAGTACGGAACCCAGAAGCTGCCGTCCTTGTCGGGATGCGCGCTCCAGGGCATGCGGTCCGGGCCCGGCGTCTCGTATTCGACGTAGACGATCTTGAGCGCGTCATCGCTGAAGTTGCGCACCGTGTCCTTGTAGTGCGGCAGCTCGGCCGGCGACTTCGGCAGCACCGAGTCCTCGCCGAACACGTGGTTGATGTAATAGACGATGTCCTCGAACTTCTGCTCGGTGAAATTGCTCTGCGGCCGCATGATGAAGAAGGCCATGGCCTCGCGCATGTACTCCACGCGCGAGCGCCAGCCGTCCTCGTCGCGCTTGATCGACGCCATTCGCGATTCGAAGCCGTGGCAGGCCATGCAGTGGATGAAGAACACGTTCTTGCCGCGCGCCTCGGGCAGCAGCTGGATCCCCTGATACATGGAGATCTCATTCCATTTCACATAGCTCTTCTGCAGGGCGAAGTCGTGGCTGGCGTTCTGGTCCGCCGTCAGACCCATGCCGTTGCGCACGGCGGCCTGGAAGCCCGGCGCCCTGATCTGCAGCCGGTAGTCGCCGGCCGGCAAGTCCGGGACGCGGTAGCGCCCCTGGTTGTCGGAGAGCACGCTGACCATGATCTTGGTCTTGGCGTTGCGCGCCTGCACGAAGGCGCCGCGGAACGGCGCGCCGTCCGGGCCGGTGACCGTGCCAGTGATGGTGGCGGCGTCGGCGCTGGGAGTCGTGGCGACGAATAGCCCGATCACTCCAATGGAAGCCCACAGTTTCATGACGATTTCCTCACCTTAGAGTAATCTTGTCGAAAGGCGCTCTCTTCTCTATCGACGCGCGATGCTGTCGAGGTTGCGAAGCCTCGGGCCGCAGCGTCACCTCTCCCCGCAGCGGAGAGGTCGACTTCCGAAGGCAGTGAGGAAGTCGGGTGAGGGGGTTCGGCTCTATCGAGAGATTCGTAACCCCCTCACCCAACCCCTCTCTCCTTCGGGGAGAGGGAGCAGACCGAGTCCGTTGCCACGTTCTGCTTCACCTCACCATCGTTAGGACAAAGCCTCGCCCGCTCAAAACTAACGCCGGGATCCTTGCGAATCCCGGCGCGTATTCCGCAATCCCGCTCAGCGCGCTTCGGCGCTGCGCTGCTTGTTCGACACGTAGAAGTAGCCGACCTTGTTGTTGGGCGGCGTCGCGAACCACATCTTGCCGTCCTTGTCGACGAAGAAGTCACGCATGCCGTTGTCGGTATAGGGCATCGGATACTCGACCACCTTGCCGCTCTCCGGGTCGACCTTGCCCATCACGTCGCGATAGTAGGACGAGTACCAGATCTGCTTGTCGGTCGCGATGCCGAGCCCGTACGGCTTGGTGTTGCGGACCGGCAGCGCATAGTCCTTGAAGGTCTCGGTCTTGGGATCAAATCGGCCGATCCGGCTGTCGTCATAGACCGCGAACACGATCGAGCCGTCGCTGTCGATCTGCATGCGCCGCGTGCGATCGCGATGCGGCGGGATGTACTTCGTCACCTTGAGCGTCTTCGGGTCGACCTTGCCGACGATGCCGTCCTTGATCATCTGCGTGAACCAGACGGTGCCGTCCTTGTCGACGCCGATGCCGTAGGCGGTCGGCACTTCCGGGATCTTGGTGTAGGTCTTGGTCTTCGGGTCGAAGCGGGTGAGACCGCCGGTCGACCAGATGCTCCCGTCCGGATGCGCCGCGATCGTATGCTTGCGCCAGTCGTTCTCGTACTCGGCCCACTGCTCGGTCTTCGGATCGAAGCGGCCGAGCTTCTTCGCGCCAGCCATCGCCACCCAGACCGAGCCGTCGGGCGCCGGAACCGCCGAGTGGATCAGCGCCGGGCCCTGGTTGGGCACGCGGTATTCCTTCATCTCGCCGGTCGCCGGATTGAAGTGCGCGATCCGGTTCGACGCGCCGTACTGCGGGATCCAGAACGTACCGTCCTTGTCGGGATGCGCCGTCCACGGGAACCGATTCGGTCCCGGCAGCTCGTAGTCCACGTAGACGATCTTGAGCGCCTCGTCGGAGAACTCCGTCAGCGTGCCCTTGTAGCCCGGCAGCTCGGCCGGGCTCTTCGGCAGCTTGGAGTCATAGCCGAACATCTCGTTCATGTAGAACGCGATGTCCTCGGCCTGCTGATCGGAGAAGCCGCGCCGGTCGGCGAGCGAGGAACGCATCGCCTCGCGCATGTATTCGACGCGGTCGCGCCAGCCGTCGAGGTCGCGCACGGTCGCCGCCATCTTGGACTGGAAGCCGTGGCAGCTCATGCAGTCCTCGACCAGCACGTTCTTGCCGCGCGCGTTGGGCAACAGCTCGATGCCCTGCAGGATCGAGAGCTCGGTCCACTTCACCGGCGCGGTCGCGAGCGCAAAATCCTGCGCCAGGTTCTGCTCGGCGGTGAGCTTGAGGCCGCTCTTGGGGTCGGCACGATAGCCGGTCGCCCGGATGCTCAGCCGGTAGTCGCCGGCCGGCAGGTTCTCGACCGTGTACTTGCCCTGATTGTCGGTCAGCACGCTGACCGTCATCTTCATCTGGGCCTGGCGGGCCTGCACGAACACGCCCCGCAGCGCGGCGCCGTCCGGGCCCTTCACGGTGCCGGTGATGGTGGCCGCGTCCGCGGACGAGATCGCGAACAGTAATCCGAGCACTCCAAGGGGAGCTGTTGATCGCATGGCGCTTCCTCAGGTTGTCCGTCCCGGGCGGGACGGCATTTCCATTCGTTTTTGCCGCGGCAGCCGCAGCGAAACCCCTCGCGCGGACGCCGATGGCGCAAGCTTAGCACTTCGCAAGTCGCGCCGCCATGTCCTGTCGTCCCGCGAATCCCGCTTGCGCGAGGACAGGCGCCTCTCCGCGGGCGCGCAGCCGGCGATTGCGGCCTCTCCCCTTGCGGGAGAGGGCAGCTCCGAATTGTCAGCGAGTCCGGATGGGGTGAGGGGTACCCCTCACCCGGTCGAGTCTGCGGAGCCGCTGCGGCCGCCCTCTCCCGCAAGGGGAGAGGGCTTTGCAACAACGGCCGGCACTCGCGGCACGACATCGAGGAAAGCGCGTTGACACCCCCGTCGGGCGGCCTACCCTACCGCTCTTGCGAAGCAATTCCGCAACGCTGGAGGGCGCGATGGTCGGCACGCACGCAGTGAAAACCGGCACGCTGGGAGCGCTGGCGCTCGCCACCCTGCTGCTCGCGGGCAGCGCCCCGATGGCGCAGCAAGGGGCACCCGACGCCGCCCGGCTCGAGACATTCAAGGCGACCGTGACCGAAGGCGTCGAGGCGCGGCGCAAGCTCTCCCAGGTCATGAACGACACCGTGTTCAGCTTCGGGGAGCTGGCATACCAGGAATTCGAGACCTCGAAATATCTCACCGACCTGCTCGAGAAGAATGGCTTCGCGGTCGAGCGCGGCATCGCCAACATGCCGACCGCCTGGGTCGCGCGCTGGGGCTCGGGCCGCCCGGTGATCGCGCTCGGCAGCGACCTCGACTGCATCCCCAAGGCCAACCAGGTGCCCGGCGTCGCCTACCGGCAGGAGTTGGTCGAAGGCGCGCCCGGCCACGGCGAGGGCCACAACTCCGGCCAGGCCGTCAACATCGTGGCGGCGCTCGCCGTCAAGGAGCTGATGGAGCGCGAGAAACTCTCGGGCACGCTGGTGCTCTGGCCGGGGGTCGCCGAGGAACTGCTGGGCGGCAAGGCTCACCTGGTGCGCGCCGGCGTTTTTCGCGACATCGACGCCGTGCTCTACACCCACGTCAGCGACAACTTCTCGACCGCCTGGGGCCAGCCCAACGGCACCGGGCTCATTTCGGTCGAATACACCTTCAACGGCGAATCGGCGCACGCCGCCGCCCGCCCCTGGCGCGGCCGCAACGCGCTGCGCGCGGTCGAGCTGATGAACATCGGCTGGGACCTGCGCCGCGAGCAGCTGCGCCCCGAGCAGCGCTCGCACTACGTCATCACCAACGGCGGCGACCAGCCCAACGTGATCCCGTCGGTCGCCTCGGTCTGGTACTTCATCCGCGAGATGGACTTCGAGAACATCAAGCGCAACTACGAGATCGCCAACACGATCGCCGACGCCGCCGCCATGATGACCGACACCAAAGTGACCCGGAAAGTGATCGGCACCGCGGCGCCGCGCCACTACAACCGGGCGCTGGCCGAGGCCCTGGCGGCCAACTTCACCAAGGTCGGCGTGCCGCAATGGACCGACGAGGAGCAGACCTTCGCCAAGGCGGTCCAGAAGCTGAGCAACGGCGCGCAGGTCGGGCTGCGCACCCAGCCGACCTCGCTGGCGCCGCCGCGGGCGCAGCCGGAGAGCGGCGGCTCCGACGACATCGGCGACGTCTCCTGGGTGGTGCCGACCGCGCCGCTGTTCTACCCGTCCAACATCCCCAACCTGCCGGGCCACCACTGGGCCAACGCGATGGCCATGGCCACTCCGATCGCCCACAAGGGCAACCTCGCCGGCTCCAAGGTGATGGCGATGACCATGGTCGACCTCTTGCTGCGCCCCGACCTGGTCGCGGCGGCGAAGACCTATTTCAACGACGTGCAGCTCAAGTCGCAGAAGCCGGAATCGCTGCTCGCCGACACCGACGAGCCGCAGATTTCGCTCAACCGCGAAACGATGGCGCGCTTCCGCCCGCAGATGCAGAAGTTCTATTACGACGCGGCCAAGTACGACACCTACCTCGACCAGCTCGGCGTCAAGTTTCCGACGCTGACCAAGCCGCAGTAGGTTGCGGCGAGGCACGGGGGCCCAGACAAATTCCGTCCTCATCCTGACAGGATGAGGGCTGGTGGTTGCGGCAGGGCGGCGAGGCGCGTTGACAGCTTTGTGACAAGCCCTACATTAGGGCCGTTCCGAGGGGAGCTCCGGAAGGGAGCTGAGACCCCCGCCCCGCCCAAGGCATCGCCCGGAGAAGGCATCGCCTCAAGGCATCGCGGGAACCCTTTGAACCTGATCCGGGTCATGCCGGCGAAGGGACAGGACATCGTGCCGACATCAATCTTCCTCGCAAGACTCATCGGGCCGATCATGCTTGCGGTCGGCGTCGGCATCTTCGTGAACAGCGCCGTCTATCGCGCGCTCGCCGACGAATTCCTGCGCAGCCGCGCGCTGATCTATCTCTCCGGCCTCTTGGCCATGACCGCCGGCCTGGCGCTCGTGCTCACGCATAATGTGTGGGTCCTGGGCTGGACGGTGATCATCACCATCCTCGGCTGGCTCATGGCGATCGGCGGCGCGGTCCGGATCATCGCGCCGCAGGGCACCGAGAAGGTCGGCCGCGCCGTGCTCAAGCACAACATGGGTCTCCAGATCAGCGGCGCGATTTGGGTCGCGATCGGTCTCCTCCTCTGCTACTTCGGCTATGTCCGCTAATTCAACGGGAGCAATCCAATGAACAAGCATGTCTCCGGCTCCGACCTCGAGACCCCCAAGGTCACCACCGGCCCGCTGCCGGCCTCGCGCAAGGTCTACGCGCGGCCCGACGCCGCCCCCGACCTGCGCGTGCCGGTGCGCGAGATCATGCTCGATGCCTCCTCGGGCGAGCCGCCGCTCCCGGTCTACGACACCACCGGCCCCTACACCGACAACGACGTCGCGATCGACCTCGAGCAGGGCCTCTCCCGCAAGCGCATCGACTGGGTGAAGGAGCGCGGCGGCGTCGAGGAATACGACGGCCGCGAGATCAAGGCCGAGGACAACGGCAACGTCTCCGGCAAGCACGCCGCGCGCGTCTTTCCGGTCGTGAACCGGCCGCTGCGCGGGCTCGACGGCCATCCGATCACCCAGCTCGAATGGGCCCGCAAGGGCGTCATCACCAAGGAGATGATCTACGTCGCCGAGCGCGAGAATCTTGGCCGCAAACAGGAGTTGGAGCGTGCAAAATGGGCGCGCGCCGACGGCGAGAGTTTTGGCGCCTCGGTCCCGCTGTTCGTCACGCCCGAGTTCGTGCGCGACGAGGTCGCGCGCGGCCGCGCCATCATCCCGTCCAACATCAACCACGCCGAGCTCGAGCCGATGGCGATCGGCCGCAACTTTTTGACCAAGATCAACGCCAACATCGGCAACTCGGCGGTGACCTCCTCCG
>WNGB01022730.1_pt1 | contig 10839 bp, 8 predicted proteins | sample 5400681 | NCBI WGS metagenome assembly WNGB01 (sample SAMN13153367, study PRJNA577476) | soil metagenome | isolation source: 115 cm soil or saprolite under grassland replicate 2 | place: USA:California | collected 2016-06-15 | reverse complement strand
CGGGCGCTGGGCGGGCTCAGCCGGGGCCGACGCGACTGTCGGCGCCTGCGCCACTTGAGGACGCGCGAATGAGATGCCCATGGCGATGAACACCACGCCGGCCACGGCCGCGAGGCCGCGCGCGATCGGCCCGACCTTCGGCACCGAGATCTCTTTGAGCTCGAAGCCTCCCCCCAGAATGCCGATCGAGAGCAAGATCGCACCGAAGATGAAGACGGCCAGGTCTACCGACATCGTTTATCTCCCCAACGGCAAACCTCCAACCCTAACCACTAGTTTGACTACCCCAGTCAAGCACGTGGCTCCGGCCTGGAAAGGAATGGGGCCGGGCTAGCGCACTGGCGGGCAGTTTGAGGGTGTGCCGCATCTATTTAAACGAGTTCGAGTGACGAATTAGCCCATCGACACGGATGGCTCGAGGCGCGGGACGCTGGCGAAGCATCCGCGGCAAGAACTGCCACGTGGGCGCGCAAAACGGCCACGGCTCGGCGAAGCCCGGGGGTACCATGGCCAGGATGGTCCAGGCACCCCCTTCAGCTTCGGGCACCACTGACGGCGCCGCCGGCTTTCGCTTCATTGGTCGGCGGGTCAAGCGGCCCGACGCGCCCGAGCGACTCACCGGCCGCACACGGTTTACCAACGACCTGCTCCTGCCCGGGGCGCTGCATGCGCGCTTCGTGCGCAGCCCGCACGCGGCGGCGCGCGTGATCTCGATCGACAGCGAGGCTGCCCGCGCGATCCCAGGTGTCGTCGCGGTGCTCACCGCCCGCGACCTGCCGATTCCTGATGTGAAGGCCGCGGTCGAGGGGCGCCGCCTGCTGCTGGCGCTGGACCGGGTCACGTACGCCGGCCACCCGGTGGCGGTCGTGCTCGCGGATTCGGAAGCAATCGCCGAGGACGGGGTGCAGGCGGTCAACGTCGAGTACGAGGCGATACCGGCGGCAGTCGATCTGCTCGAGGCGATGCGCGCCGACGCGCCGGTGGTGCGTGCGCAGCGCGAGCAGGACGATTCCGAGCTGTCCATGCACGGTGCGGACTCTTCGGGCACCGCGGCGACCGATTCGTCCAAGGCGCCCAACGTGAGCAGTCGGACCAAATTCCAGCGCGGCGACGTCGAGGCCGGGCTGCGCGAGGCCGACCTCGTCGTCGAGCGCGAGTTCCACACCAGCTGGGTACACCAGAGCTACATCGAGCCGCAGAGCTGCACGGCGACGATCGATCCGCTGGGCAACCTGACCGTGTATGCCTCGACCCAGGCGCTATTCCACACGCGGACAGAGATCGCGCGGCTGCTTGGTATTCCCGACCATCGGGTGAAGGTCGAGGCAATGCCAGTCGGCGGCGGCTTCGGCGGCAAGTTCGGTCTGATCGAGCCGACGATCGCGGCGCTGGCGGTCGCGACGGGCCGACCGGTGCGTGCCGCATACACACGCATGGACGAGTTCGTAGCCGCCGATCCCGCGCCGCAGTCGGTGTTGCGGGTCACGATTGGCGCCAAGCGCGACGGCACGCTGACCACGTTGAAGGGCGAGCTGATCTTCGACGCCGGCGCGAACCCTGGGGCGCCGGTGGGCATCGCGGCAATCCTGATGGGCTCCACCTACCGCTGGCAGCACGTGCTGCTCGAGGGCGCCGAGGTCCTCACCCACAAGGCGGGTACGGGCGCCTACCGCGCACCGGGCGCGCCGCAGGCGGCGTTCGCGCTCGAAAGTGTTGTCGACGAGGTCGCGCGCGAGCTGAAGATGGATCCCTTCGAGCTGCGGCAGAAGAACGCCGTCCGCGAAGGTGACCTGCGCGTGGATGGCCAGCCGTGGCCGCGCATCGGCCTCGTCGAGTGCCTGCAGAAGGCCGAGCCGATCTATCGGGCCGAGCGGTCCGCGGCTGGCGCGGGCGAGGGCGTGGGGATTGCGCTCGGTGGCTGGCCGGGCGGTATCGAGCCCGCGGCGGCGGCGTGCCGACTCAACAGCGACGGCTCGCTGCAAATTAGCCTCGGCTCGGTCGATCTCACTGGCACCAACACGACGTTCGCGATGATCGCCGCCGAGGCGTTTGGGCTCGAGGACCTGTCGGAGGTGCGGGTCACCACCGTGGACACGGATGGCGCGCCGTACGCGGGTGCTTCGGGTGGCAGCAAGATCACGTACTCCGTTGGGCCGGCCGTGCAGAAGGCAGCCGAGGATGCGCGCAACCAGGTGCTGCGGATTGCCTCTTCTGAACTGGAGGCGTCGGTTGACGACCTGGAGATCGTGGGCGGCAGCGTGCGGGTGCGCGGGGTGCCCGGGAAGTCCAAGACGCTGGCGGAGATCTACACGCTCAGCGGGTCGTTCGCGGCGAAGTACGAACCGGTTTATGGCCGTGGGCAGGCCGCGATCACCGACCGATCGCCGGGCATGGCCGTGCACATCGTTCGGGTCGCCGTGGACCCCGACACGGGGCACGTGCAGCCGCTGCGCTACGTGGCCGTGCAGGACGTCGGGCGGGCCATCAATCCGGCCACGGTCGAGGCCCAGATGCAGGGCGGCGCCGTGCAGGGTGTCGGGTGGGGGCTGTTCGAGCGCATGGAGTACGACGACTCGGGCACGCCGATCACCGCGTCGCTGATGGACTACGTGATCCCCAAGGCGTCGCAGTCACCCTCGCTGCAGATGGTGCTCGTGGAGGTGCCATCGAAAGCCGGGCCGTTCGGGGCCAAGGGAGTGGGCGAGCCGCCGGTGATCCCTGGCGCCGCCGCGCTGGCGAACGCGGTGCGCGACGCGTGCGGCGCACGAGTGACGGAATTGCCGATCACCCCCGAAAGAGTCAGACAAGCACTTACCAAGTGAGTCTTCAAAGAAATTTGCGTTAGTTTGATTCAGGAAATTTGCGTTCGGGAGGTGCCGCGCTCGCTTCGGTCCGCTCGGGCGCCGCTGGCCGCGTCGCCCTGACGCCCTTCGGGCTGCTCCCTGCACTCCCGCTCGGCACACCCTTCGGGAGGCGCTTGCGTGCAGCTGGGCTGGGCAGGAGGGAAGCCAGGGAACTTGCTCCGTGGTGCGGTCGGCTGTCGCATCACGCGCGGCATGCATGCTTGTGGCGGGCAGCAGCCGGTCGCCTCCAGCTCGCCCTCACCCTAGCCCTCTCCCAGAGGGAGAGGGAACAGTCTGCAAGCGGTCCGCGACGTTCAAGCAGTGCCTGCCAGCGGAGCATCACGCTTACAGTCCCACCCTGGGTGACGTCCTGCCCAGCGAAGCGCATGCGCGGATACGAAGGGTGTGCCGAGCGGGAGCGAAGGGAGCAGCCCACGGAGCGCGCGCAGCGGGCGGAGTGGGCGTCCGGCCGAGTGGAGCGAGGCCGAGCGGACTGGAGCGAGCGCGGCACCTCCCGAACGCAGATTTCTTAAACGAACCTATCGGAGGGCTTGTCGTTTACTTCGGAGCGCGGCTTCGCGGGCGCGGAGCACGCGTTTGTACAGGCGGCGGCAGTTGGTCCGCATGTCCGCGCTGATCGGGGTGCCGTCGCGCCAGTGGGTCATGCGGCCCTCGCCGATGGCCATCCAGCTGTAGTACGTGCCTCGGTTGATGCCGTATTCGGTGAGCACCGAGCTCACCGTGGATCCGAGCTCGAGGGCGCGTTCCAGGTCCTGGATGAAGTCCTCGGACAGGTACGTCCAGCCGCTGTCTTGCACGGCGTCGCTCACAGTGTAACGTTCGACCCATCCGCGTCATCGCCATCGACTGGTCGGGCGCTGCGGTCGGCGCCGAGCGGCGCATCTGGCTCGCCGAAGCCTCACCGACGGGCGGACTACTGCGGCTCGAGTCAGGCCGCACCCGCGGGCAGATTGCAGCGCACGTGCTCGAATACGTCGAGCGGCAGCCGCGCGTCGCGATCGGACTGGACTTCGCCTTCTCTTTCCCGCGGTGGTTTCCGCGGCAGCTGGGAGTCGACAGCGCACCCGCCTTGTGGGCGCACGTCGCCGACCGCGGTGAGGAGTGGCTGCGCGCCTGCGAGCCACCGTTCTGGGGACGTTTTGGGCACGCCCGCCCGCCGCTGATCGAGCAGTTCCGCGCAACAGAGCAGGCGCTGCGCGCGGCAGGCGCATGGCCAAAGTCGGTGTTCCAGATTGGCGGCGCGGGCGCGGTCGGCACCGGGTCGATCCGCGGCATGCACCTGTTAGGGGAGCTGCACGCCGCGGGCGCGGCTGTCTGGCCCTTCGACCCGCCTGGCTGGCCGCTCGTGCTCGAGATCTACCCGCGGCTGCTCACGCGCGTCGTCGTGAAGTCGAGCGCCACGGCACGGGCCGCGTACATCGCCGAGCGGTACCCAGCGCTGCGCGAGTGGTCGATTCCTTCCGAAGACGCGTTCGATGCCGCGGTGTCGGCGCTGGTGATGGCGCGCCACGCCAACGACTTCGACGTCCTGCCAACCGCGACAGACGCCGTCGAGCGCCTCGAGGGCCATATCTGGCAGCCCGAAGGACTAAACTTGCCCGGTGGCGACCGAACAGGCGCAGCCAGCGTCGGCTGAGCCACGGACCCGCACTCTGACCATCGTCGAGGCGGTTCGCGAGGCGCTCCTCGAAGAGATGGAGCGCGACGAGCGGGTGGTCGTGCTCGGCGAGGACATCGGGCCACTTGGCGGAGTTTTCCGCGCCACCGATGGCCTGCTGGCGAAGTTCGGACCGCAGCGCGTCATCGACACGCCGATGATGGAGCTCGGCATCGCGGGGCTGGCCGTGGGCATGGCCATGCGCGGTCTGCGACCCGTGGCCGAGATCCAGTTCGCCGACTTCATCCACGCCGCCGCCGACCACATCATCTCCGACGCCGCGCGCATGCGCTTCCGTACCAACGGCGATTGGGCCGCGCCGCTGGTCGTGCGGACCGCCTACGGCGGCGGGCTGCGGGGCGGGCCGTACCACTCGCAGAGCGTCGAGGCGTACTACTGCCACGTCCCGGGCCTGCGCGTCGTCGCGGCCAGCACCCCCGCCGATGCCAAGGGCCTGCTCACCGCTGCGATCCGCCACCCCGATCCCGTGCTGTTTCTGGAGCACAAGCGGACCTACCGTGCGATCCGCGGCGAAGTACCCGAAGGCGAGTACTCGCTGTCGCTGGACCACGCGAATGTCATGGTTGCGGGCGAGCACGTCACGCTTGTCGCCTGGGGCTGGGTCCTGCACGAGGCGCTCGCCGCCGCCGAGCAGCTCGTGGCCGAAGGCGTGCATGTGGAGGTGATCGACCCGCGCACGCTCAACCCGCTGGATGAGGAGACCCTGCTGGGGTCGGTCCGCCGCACCGGCCGCCTGTGCGTGGTCCACGAAGATACGCGCACGATGGGCGTCGGCGCGGAGATCGCCGCACGGGTCTCAGAAGTAGCGCTTGATGACCTGCGCGCGCCCGTGCTACGCGTCGCCATGGCCGATGTCGCGGGCATTCCCGCCAGCGGCCCGATGGAGGATTTTCTGATTCCCGACCGCGAGCGGATCGCAGCCGCGCTGCGCGAGCTGGCGCGGATCGACCGTGGGCAGCGCACCGCCGTGGCCGTCAACGGATCCGTCCCCGGGGGGACGGTTTCGAGATGGCCAGAAGTGGTGCACAGCAGCGCGACCGAGGTCCCACAGGCCTCCAGCGTCGTGGAAGTCGATCTGTCGCGGGTGATGGGGCGCATCGAGCGCGACCGCGCCGCCTGGGCTGCCCGCCAGGTGGAACCTGAAACGACGGCGTATGTCGCCGAGGCCCTGCTGGCCGCACTCCGAAAAGCTCCCCAGGCCAATGCCGCGTTCGAGAGCAACGGCATCCGCCGCTATTCAGCGGTCCAGCTGGGTCTGAGCCTGCTAGCGGCCGACGGCGCGGCGGCACGGCACGGAGTGGTGCGCGACGCCGATACCCGCAATGTGCTCGGCCTCGCGGTCGAGGCGGCTTCGATCCGCGCGCGAGGCGTCGCGGACGCCGCGGCGCTCGCTGACGCGACGGTGTCGCTGACCGACTACGGACCGGGCTCAGCGTTGTTCGCGGTCCCGCTGGTGCTGCCCGGCCAGTCAGTCGCGGTGCGTGTGGGCGCCGTCGAAGAGCGGCTGGTCGCCCACGAGCGCGGCATGTCCATCGTCCCGACCGCTTACGTCTGCGTCAGCATCGACCATCGCTCGCTGGATGGGATGGATGCGGGCGTGCTGCTCGGCGAGATGAAGCGGTTCCTCGAGCAGTACCCGGTCGAGTGACCATGGCTCGCGCGGATCAACGCACTATGGCTCCGAGGCACCGGTGACCGACACCATCGTCAAGATGCCCAGGCTGGCCGACACGCTGGTCGAGGGCACCGTCGGCAAGTGGCTCAAGCAGGTCGGGGAGTCAGTCGCAGTGGGCGAGCCGCTGGTGTCGATCGAGACCGACAAGGTGACCACCGATGTGACCGCGCCGGCGGCGGGCAGCGTCCTGGAGTTGCTGGTGCCCGAGGGCCAGACGGTCGCGGTGGAGACGCCGATCGCGCGTATCGGCGCTGCTGAAGGCGCCGCCGCCAGTTCTGCCACGCCGGCCACCTCCGCCGCCCCCGAAACCACCGCTCCGCCACAAGTTGACACCCAACTTGACGAAGCAACCGTCATGCGAACCGTCACAGACCAGGCGCCAAGCGTCACGCGAAGCGTCACAGGGCCCAAAACCACCCCGCTCGCGGCGCGCCTGCTGGCCGAGCACGGCCTCCGCGCGAGCGACCTCGGCACGGCCGGGCGCGTGACCAAGGCGGATGTGCTGCGCTACCTGGCGGAGCGGCACGAGCCCAGCGTGCATGGCGAGCCCATGGAGGGCAGCGAACCCTTCGAGCGGCTGCCAGACAACGTGGTGCCGCTCTCGAGCATGCGCAAGGCCATCGCCGAGCACATGGTCCGCGCCCGCAAGACCATTCCGATGGGGCAGACCGTGCTGCAGGCCGACCTCACCGACGTGGCCAACTGGCGCGAGCGCGAAAAAGGGCCGTTCGAGCTGCGCGAAGGCGCCGCGCTGACGTACACGGTGCTGTTCGTCCACGCGCTCGCCCAGGCGCTGCGCGCACCGCTTGAGCCGGCGCCGCGGCAGTCGCAGAAGCAGGCAGGGGCGCAGTCGCATGAGCAGCGGCCTGTGGATATCGGCGTGGCAGTGGCCCTCGAGGCTGGGCTGATCGTGCCCGTCATCCGCGGCGCCGATGCCTTGAGCCTGGCCGAGACCGCGCGGGCGCTTGCGGATGTTGCCGAGCGGGCACGAAGCGGCAAGCTGCAGCCAGGCGAGACGCGTGGCGCCCTGATGACCGTGACCAACGTCGGCTCGTTCGGCAACCTGTTCGCGTCGCCGATCGTGCCGCTGGAGCAGATCGGCATCCTGGGCCCGGGCATTGTCGAACGACGGCCGATGCCGACCAAAGACGGTGGCATCAAGATCGGCTGGCGCTGCTGGCTGACCCTGATGTTCGATCGCCGCGCGTTCGACGATCTCGCGGCCGACCGCTTCCTGCGGTCAGTGCTCGAGCTGCTGCTCCAGATCCCCGAGCACGCGCATCGCGGGTAGGACGTCCTTCACGCTGGACTTCGGCTCGCGCTGCTCCTTGATGGCGGCGAAGAACTCGCGGTCCTCGAGCTCAATGCCGTTCATCGACACATCGACTTTGGAGACGTCAATGGGCTGGTCCTTGCCGTCGACCAGGTCGTCGTACAGCGCCTTGTAGGTGCCGTTGTCGCAGATGTAGCGGAAAAACGAGCCAAATGGTCCGTTGTTGTTGAACGACAGCGACAGGGTCAGGATCGCCCCCGACGGCACTTTGAGCTGGATGCTCATGTCCATGGCGATGTCCAGCTCGGGGTGTTTGGGTCCCTGAATCGCGTGCGCAACGGTCGGCTGCTCGCCCGTCTGCCACATGAACAGGTCGACGGTGTGGCAGGCGTGGTGCCACAGCAGATGGTCGGTCCAGGTGCGCGGCTGACCCGCGGCGTTCATGTTCGTGCGGCGGAAAAAGTAGGTCTGCACATCCATTTGCTGGATGGTTATTTCGCTGGATTCGATGCGCTTGTGGACCCACTGATGGCTCGGGTTGAAGCGCCGCACATGACCGGCCATCGCGATGACGCCCGCCTGTTCCTGCGCGCGGAGAATTCGCTCGGAGTCGGCAACCGAGTCGGCGATTGGGATCTCGATCAGCACGTGTTTGCCAGATCGCATGGCCTGCTCGGCCTGATCGGCGTGGATCTGCGTGGGGCTGGCGATGATGACCGCGTCGACGCCCGGCTGCTGCAAGCTATCGCTGAGATCAGAGGTCCAGTGCGGGATCTTCCACTTCTCGGCGAAGGCGCGCGTGCCTTCGGGGCGACCGCCGGTGATCGAGATGACCTCGACGTCGGGAATGTTCTCGATCGCTTGCATGTGGCGCTCACCGAATGCGCCACCGCCCGCGAGCGCAACCTTCATCCGATAGTTATTATCTGCGATCGATGTCGAGGCTGGGCTGGCTCCTGATGGTGGTGCTCGCGGGCGAGCTCGCGGCTCCCGCCGCTGTGCTGGCACAGTCGACGCCTGCGCCAGCCGCCACGCCGGTCGTGCGGACCGATGTCGCCTATCCGCGGTCCATCATTTCGACGGGCGTGCAGCGGGCCCAGGCGTATCGGTTCCACGTGGTCTCTACCATCACGGTCGAGGCCGCGTCGCCCGAGGGTGACACGGCCTCGTTGGACTACACCGCCGAGTACTGGGACTTCAACGATCCCAGCGTGACGATCGAGCCACCGCTCTAGCGGTCAGGCCGCGATGGGCATCGCCTCGGCCATGATCCGACGGACGTTGGCTTCGCCGAAGAACTCGGGGATGCCGACCGTACCGGCGATGGTGCCCAGAAAACGCTCGATCTGTGGCTGGTTGCCGAGCAGCGCGCCGAAGAGTTGCTGCTGCTGCTCCGTCGGTGGGGCCAGACGTGCCAGGTCGTAGCTGAACTCGTACATGGGCATGACCGCCTGGTTGCGGCAGCGCTCGTACTCGGCCAGGGCCTGCTCCAGCGGGTAAATGCCGCCGAGGCCGGCGTCGATCGCGTCGGCCAGCAGGTCGGCGTCGCGGAAGGCGTCGGTGATGCCCTGGCCGGTGACTGGATCGCGGTGATAGCCGGCGTCGCCGACCAGCGCCCAGCCGGCGCCGTACGGCTTGCGGAAGAAGAAACGCATGTCTTTGGTGCCGCGGTAGGGGGCTTCGCGAGTTGCGCCTCGTATTTGCTCGGCGAGGCCTGGCGCGCAGCGTTCCACGTTGGCTTTGAGGGCGTTGTCGATGTCTTGCTTGACCCGGGGGTACTCGGCGACGGGCCAGGCGCTCGCGACGTACACCAGGCCATCATTGGTCTGCTCGGCGACGATTGCGCCGCCCTCGCGGGGGTAGAGCTCTACGCCGTCCATCTCCACGCCGCTCCAGTAGCCGTAGTAGCCACAGGTGAGCGATGGCCGCTGGTGGTACTCGGGTGCCTGGACGCTGCGTGCGATGAAGGAGTTGCGGCCATCGGCGCCGATGACGATCTCGGCCCGCTCCTCGGTAATGCCGCTGCGAATGCCGCACACGCGGCCGTCCTCGACGATGAGCCCGCTAACGGCGAAGGCCTCGCGGACTTCGGCGCCCGCCTCGGCGGCGGCGTCGACGAGCATCTTGTCCAGCTTCGTGCGACGGGGACACAGGTCGTAGTCGATGTCGCCCGCGGGGACGGGGTTGCCGGTGAGCGCGAACGGGCCGAGGTCGAAGGTCCACTTCGTGATCCTGGCGCCGCCCGTTGCGTGCAGTTTGTCCAGGAGGCCCCAGCGGCGTGCGCGGGCCACACCGGCGCGGTGGATGTGGTGAGTGGACATCGTGTCGCTGGGGAAGGTGGCCTGATCGACCAGCAAGACGTGGTAGCCCTTGCGGGCCAGGAGCATGGCAGTCGGGGAACCAGCGCAGCGGGCGCCGACAACAATTGCGTCGTACATCGGACGGAGATACGACGCCGCGCTGTGCCTGGATCAGGACGCGACCGAAGTAGCCTCCGCGCCGGGCTCCGCCACCTTCGCGCGCTCTTCGTCGATCAGCACTCGCCGCAGGATCTTGCCTGACGCGGACTTGGGAATGGCGTCGATGAACTGCAGCTTGCGGATCTTCTTGTGCGGCGCGACTTTGGCGGCCACGAACGCCATGATCTCCTCAGCCGGCGTGGGCGTCCGAACCACCACGAAGGCCTTGGGCACTTCGCCTGCTTCTTCGTCGGGGCTGGGAATCACGGCCGCGTCAGACACGGCGGGGTGGCCCAACAGGATCGCCTCGAGCTCAGCCGGCGCGACCTGCATGCCCTTGTACTTGATCAGCTCCTTGACGCGATCGACGATGAAAATGTCGCCGTCGTCATCCACGTAGCCGACATCGCCCGTGTGCAGCCAGCCATCGGAGTCGATCGTCGCGGCGGTCTCCTCCGGCCGACCAAGGTACCCGCGCATATTGAGCGGCCCGCGCACCCAGATCTCGCCCTGTTGATTGCGGTCTATGGCCTCGCCCGACGCGGGGTCGACCACCAGACATTCGGTGTTCGGCAGCAGGCGACCGCCAGACGCCGGCTTGAGCGAGCCAGGCTCGCACGAGCCAACGTGCGTGGCGCCCGAGACCTCAGTCATGCCGTACGCCTGGAACAGCTTGGTGCCGAGTCGAGCGGTGAACGCCGAGGCGACGGTCTCGCCCAATGGGGCAGCGGCGGAAAGTGCCCACTTGGCCGAGCTGAGGTCGTACCTGTCGATGATCGGATGCTTGGCCATCGCCAGCACGATCGGCGGCACGATGTGGAGATACGTCACGTGGTGGCGCTGCACGAGCTCGAGGAACTGCTCCAGGTCGAAGCGCGCCATGGTCACCA
>WNGB01018370.1_pt1 | contig 10839 bp, 9 predicted proteins | sample 5400681 | NCBI WGS metagenome assembly WNGB01 (sample SAMN13153367, study PRJNA577476) | soil metagenome | isolation source: 115 cm soil or saprolite under grassland replicate 2 | place: USA:California | collected 2016-06-15 | reverse complement strand
TGTTGCGTGCGCCGTGTACTGGTTCCATCCGATGGTCTGGCTCGCGGCCACGCGCCTGCGTGAGGAGCGTGAGCGCGCCTGCGACGATCATGTGCTGCGCGCCGGCGCCACGCCCTCCGAATACGCCTCGCATCTACTCGAGATCGCGCGCGGCTTACGCGCGGCGCGCGCGACCTTGCTGGCCAGTGTGGCAATGGCGCGGCCGGCACAGCTCGCGACCCGGCTGATCGACGTGCTCGACACCCGGCGGTGCCGCGACACGCTGTCCGCGCGCGCCGCGCTGCCGGCCTGGTTGGCGGCGATCGCCGTTGTCGTGCCGCTGGCCGCCGCCGCGCCCCGAGTTGCGGAACCGGCCGGACGTTCCAGCGCGATCGACACGATTACGCGCCGCCCCTCGCCGATGCTGACGGGTCGTCGCGCGTCGGCGCCGAAGCGCATGATGTCGACTGATTCACTGCGCGGCTGCTCGGGCGAAACACGGCATTCGCACACGAGCACGTCGATCGAGAATGACGATGTGACGATCAGCTTCACGCTGGGAAACTGCATGATCAAGCTGTCCTCGGTGGGCAAATTCGAGTTCACCGACGACTTCACCGACATCGCGTCCGTGGCGAAGGGCGGCCAGGTGGTCGTCGACGTGGATTATGGGGCGCACGATCGGCGCCTGACCGTCCGGCCCGGCGAGCGGATCTACAAGGTCGATGGGGACGTTCGGCCCTTCGACGCCGAGGCCAAGAGCTGGTTCAGCGAAACCATGACCTATCTCTTCCGGCGCACGGGCTACATGGCCGAAGAGCGCGCCCGCTGGATTCTGAACCACCGCGGCATTCAAGGGCTGATCGATGAGCTCGGCCAGCTCTCGGGCGACTACACCCGGCGGATCTACTATCAGGCCGCGGTGGAGAGCGGCAAGCTCGACGCGGCGGGGTACGAGCGGCTCGTCACGCTCGCCGGACAGACGATCAGCAGCGACTACGAGCTCGCCGAGTTCCTGATCGCCGTTTCGAAGACACAGCCGCTGACGGAACGCATGCAGGCAGGATTCGTTACGGCCGCGAAATCGCTCAGCTCGGACTACGAGCGGCATCGCGTGCTGACCGCGGCGTTGTCGCGCCCTGGGCTCACGCCGGCCATCGAGGCCGGGATGCTCGACGCCGCGGGGGACATCAGCTCCGACTACGAGCTGGCGACCCTCCTAATGGAGGTGAACGCCGCCCGCCCGATTGACGAGGCGGTGCGGCCCGCGTTCTTCAAGGCCGCGAACTCGCTGCAATCCGACTATGAACACCGGCGGGTCCTGGACGCCGTCGTCGCCCGCCAGGGTACCAGCGCCGCGATGCTCGCCGACGTGCTCACTTCGGCCAAGTCGATCAGCTCCGACTACGAGCTGGCCGAGCTGCTGTCGAAGGTCGGTGGGTCCTACGTGCTGGACGATGCGCTGCGTCCCGCGTTCTTCGCCGCCGCCAACAGCGTCAACTCGGATTACGAGCACGGCCGCACGTTGCTCAGCGTCGTCGAGCGTGGCCAAATGCCGCGGCCGGTCGTGCTGGCGGTGCTGGAGTCGGCCAAGGCGATGTCGTCCGATCACGAGCTGTCGGAGTTATTGCTCGCGGTCATCAGCAAAGTGCAGATGGACGACACGATCCGCGCGGCCATACGAGCCAACGCAGCATCACTCAGCTCGCAGTATGAACGCGGCCGGGTGTTCGAGGCGCTGGCCCGCGATTGAGCCTTGTCGCGTTGTGCCTTGCCGCCTCGGTCGTGCTGCAGACGAGCGAGGCGCCACCCGCTAAACAGGTCAGGGCGGCGCGGCTGCGCACGTCGATCAGCCTGGATGGGCGGCTCGACGAGCCGGCGTGGGCGCAGGCGGTGTGGATCAGCGACTTCGTCCAGAAACGGCCGCGCGAAGGCGCGCCGCCCAGCGACAGCATGCGTATCGCGATTCTGTACGACAATGACGCCGTGTACGTCGGCGCGCGGATGTTCAGCCGCGATCCGTCCAAGATTCAGGCACCGCTCTCCCGCCGCGACAATACTTTCCAGTCGGAACGCATGTGGGTGTCGTTCGACAGCTACCACGACAAGCGCACCGCGTACTCGTTCGGTGTCTCGGCATCCGGGGTGCGAGCGGACTGGTACCATGCGTCAGACGATGAGAACGACGCGAACTTCGGGTTCGACCCCGTCTGGGAGGCGAAAGCGAACATCGACGCGCTCGGCTGGACCACGGAGATGCGAATCCCCTTTTCGCAGCTCCGGTTCACGAATCAGCCGGCGCAGGTGTGGGGTTTCAATGCTAATCGGTGGAATCCCGTCACGAGCGAGGACGACTACTGGATCCCGGTCCCCACCGACCGCACCGGATGGTCGTCGTTCATGGGACAGCTCGTGGGCATCGAGGGCGTCACGCCGACTCGCCGGCTCGAAGTGATGCCGTACGGGGCGGCCGATTCACGGCTGCTGAGCGGCGTCCACCCGGACGATCCGTTCACCAATCCCGTCAACTTCGCGGGTCGTGTGGGTGCCGACGTGAAGATGGGTCTCGGCCCCAACATCACGCTCGATGGGACCGTGAATCCCGATTTCGGTCAGGTCGAGGCCGACCCGGCGTTCGTGAACCTGAGTGGGTTCGAGCAGTTCTTCGATGAGCGGCGGCCCTTCTTCACCGAGGGCAATCAGCTGTTACGCGGCAGCGGGCCTTCCTACTTCTACTCACGCCGCATCGGCGCGCAGCCGTCGTGCAACGCCAGCGGCGACTTCGTGGACTGCCCCCGGAATGCCACGATCCTCGGTGCGGCCAAAGTGACCGGGCGTCTGGCCGGCGGGATGTCGCTGGGCGCGCTCGCGGCGGTGACTTCGCGCGAATCGGCACGGATCTATGACTCCACCACGAACGCCTTCGGTCGAGTCGAGTTGGTACCGCCCGCCGGGTACGGCGTGATGCGAGTGCAGCAGGAAGTCGGGGCCTCGAAGTCGGTCATCGGAGTTACGCTCACGACGGTGCACCGTAGCGTCGATAGCCTCCTGGCGCCGCTATACACAAAACACGCCTATGCCGGCGGTGCCGACTGGGTGCTTCGCTGGGATCGGGGAGCCTACGAGCTGCGCGGCTGGGCGGGCTTCAGCCAGATTCGCGGTGATTCGCTGGCGATCGATCGCGTGCAACGCTCGGCGGTGCATTACTTCCAGCGCCCGGACGCCGACTACATCTCGTACGATCCCTCGCGAACGACGTTTACCGGTTCGACCGCACTCCTCTGGTTCAGAAAGACCAAAGGCAATTGGCTGTACGACCTGCAATACGGGTGGGAATCGCCGGCGTATGATCCCAACGATGCCGGCCGCCTCGGGAACGCAGATGGTCGCACCGCATTCGCGGGACTGATCTATCGCCAGACCAAGCCCGGGCGGTGGTACCAGAGTTACAACGCGAACGTCAATGCGGTGACCGAATATGACTTCGGCGGCACCCCGCAGTTTCTGTTCAGTGAGGTATATGGGGAAGTGACCTTCAAGAATTTCTGGAACCTCAGCTCGTACTTCGACTTTCAACCGCGCGCGTTCGACCATTCCGCCACGCGTGGCGGGCCGACCATTGCGACGGCGCAAGGGTGGAACTGGGTCGTACGTCTGCAAAACAATTTCGGCGCGAACACCTCGTGGACGGGTCGCGTCTACTACGGTGAGGACGAGCTCGGAGGTGAGACGTACCGACTCAGCGGCGAGATTTCCGTCCGTCCGTCTAGCCGGTTTCAGCTCTCTGCGGCGCCGAACTACGTCCGTTACATCCTCCCGCGCCAATGGGTGACGAATCTCGATACGACTTCGCATGGGCCGGCGGCCACGTATGAATCACGCTACGTCTTCGGGCAGATCGACCAGAACACGTTCCTGATGGAGCTTCGGGCCAACTACACGATTGGGCCGGAACTCACCCTCGAGCTGTACGGTGAGCCGTTCGCGGCGAACGGCCACTATTACGGGCTCGGAGAGCTCCCGCGACCGCGCACCTTCGACCTGCGTCGCTACGGCACAGCCGGGACGACGATTGCGCGTGATGCGGGCGGCAACTACACCGTCACGGACAATGGTGGCGCCGACACGCTGCAGATTCCGAATCCCGACTTCAACATCATGTCGTTCCACAGCAATGCGGTGTTGCGGTGGGAATGGAGGCCGGGGAGCACGCTGTACCTGGTCTGGGCACAGAATCGCGATGGCGCCCGGGGCACGGCTCGCGGCGTCGGATTCAGGGATCTGGTCAACTCGTTCCGGGCGACGGGCGACAATTTCCTTGCAGTGAAAGTGAGCTACTGGATCCCGGTGCACTGATAAGCGCGGACATGCAAAGGCTAGGCTGCAGACGCACCGCGGTCACTCGTAATCAGTCAACGGGACCACCCGTGCGAGGGTTGTCCCGTTGACTCCAGACGGTTTACCGCTGCTGCGTCTGTACATCTAGCTTTTGCATGTCCTCGCTTTCCATTTCCAGCAGCGATCTTTTCCGCTCCACTCCCCACCGATATCCGCCAGTTTCTCCGCTCTTACTAACAACTCGATGGCACGGAATCACCAGCGCAGCAGGATTCATTGCACACGCCCGCGCCACGGCTCGCACCGCCGTGGGCTGCCCGATCCGCTTCGCGATCTCGGCGTAGCTCCGCGTCTGCCCAAACGGGATCTTCTGCAGCTCCTGCCACACCCTCCGCTGGAATGCCGTGGCACGAATATCGAGCGGCAGATCGAGATCCGGTTCGCGGCCATCGAGATACGCGAGGATCGCGGTGACCCAGCCGTGCAGCTTGCCGCTCCTGTCCTGGACGACGCGGGCGGCGGGGAACTCCGCGATCAGATCGGCCTCGAGCGCTGAGGCGGTGTCGCCGAGCGCGACGCGGCAGAGGCCACGCTCGGTTGCCGCGACGAGGAGGCGCCCCAGCGGCGTGGGAACGGTCACGTAGGCGATGCCGATACCCGTTCCGCCGCGCGCGTATGTCGCCGGCGTCATGCCGAGCTGCTCGTGGGCATGTTCGTAGACGCGGCTGGTGGAGCTGTACCCGGCTTCATAGAGTGCGGGACTCACGTGCTTCCTCCGTTTCAATTCCTGTTTGAAACGCGTTACCCGGCGCGCTTCGGCGTAAGCCCGCGGCGTGATCCCCAAGACCCGCTTGAAGGCGCGCGCGAGCCGGCGGGTATCGCCGCGGAGCGGCTCGCCGGCGGCAATCGCCCGGCACGCCTCGCGCACGAGCGCGACGGCGGGATCGCCGCCGTTGGCGGCGGCCGGATGGCAGCGCCGGCAAGCGCGAAATCCCTCGCGCTCGGCGGCTTCGGGGATGGGGAAAAACGTGACCTGGGTGCGCCGCGGGCGGCGGCTGGCACAGGACGGGCGGCAATAGATGCCGGTCGAGCGGACGGCGTACACGAACGCCCCGTCGAACCGGCGATCTCTTGCCAACACCGCGTGCCAGCGCTCAGTGGGACTCATGGCGGAGAATTTAGCGCGAGCCCCCACTGCACTTCTATCCGATTTGTGCGCTCAAATCCTCACTGCCACGGCTCGTCTTTGGACGGGCCGTAGATCGACGGCACCTTGCCGCCCGCCATCCGCAGGTAGACGGAGAACTGCCCGCGATGATGGATCATGTCGTTCAGCATCAGCCAGAGGAAGTCTTGCCGGCGCACGTCTCCCATTTGCTTGGGCGCCGTATAGAACTTGATCGTGGAGCTGAGCTCGCTGTCGTCCGCCTTGCGGACGGTGTCAGCCATCTTCTTGAACACGCGCTCGACCTCGCCGACGGTGTCCGACCACGTCTTCGGCATCGCCGGCATGTTCGTCGGCGGAAACTTGAACTCGTCCGAGAGCGCTTGCGTCGCGGCCACACCCTCGAACGCAAAAGTCCACGCCAACTCCTGGGCCGTGCGACAGGTGGTGTGGGGCTTCATGGTTTCTTTCCCGCCGGGGTAGGCGCGCAGGACCTTTACCGTGGTCGCCGTCTCCCGCTCCCAGGCGTCGAGAAACGCCTTTTTCTCGCTCATGTGCTCTCCTCGTTGAGTCGTGCTTGAAATCTGGCACAACGACCGGCGCTTGCGAGTCCTGGCCAACTGTTATACTGTACCAGTACACCGGAACTCGAGCCACATGCGTGTTTCACGGCATCGATCCCCGCAGTCCGATTCCTCTCTATGTGCAGATCGCGGAGCGCGTGCGGCTCGCGATCGCGACCGGCACGTTGGGTAGCGCCGCGCCGCTGCCATCCGTCCGACAACTGGCCGCCGAGCTGCGCATCAATCCTGCGACCGTCATCCAGGCCTACCGGGATCTCGAGGCACAGGGCTTCGTCGAAATCCGTCACGGCGCTGGCACATTCGTGCGTGAGCTGGCGCCAGGTCGCCGGGCACGGGAGCGCTCGCAACAAGCCGTCGCGCTCGTGCGCAAGCTGCTCGCCGAAGCGCGGCGCTCCGGCGTTTCGCTGGCGGAGGTGCAGCGCGCCCTCGAGACAGAGTTGGGAGCAAAAACCACATGAGCGATGCGATCGACATCGAGCGCCTGCACTATCGCGCAGGGAAGAGCTTCGAGATCAAGGAACTCGACCTGCACGTGCCTTCCGGGTCGATCTACGGGTTCCTCGGCCCGAATGGCTCGGGCAAGACCACCACGATTCGACTCATCCTTGGCCTGCTGCGCCCGCTGAGCGGCCGCATCACGGTCCTGGGTCTCCCGATGCCCGTGCAGCACGCCCGCGTCCTCGGGCGGGTCGGGTATGTCCCGGAGCAACCGCATCTCGACGCGACGCTCACGGTCCGCGAGCTGATCGATTTCCAGGCGGCTTTCTATCCTGGGTGGGATCGCGCACGCGCGGACGAGCTGATCCAGCGCTTCGAGCTCGACGGCGAGCATCTCTTCGGTCGTCTGTCCAAGGGTCAGAAGGCGAAGTTGATGATTCTGCTCGCGCTGTCGCAATGCGGGGATCTGCTCGTTCTGGACGAGCCGACGGATGGACTCGATCCCGTCGTGCGGCGTGACATCCTGAGCGCGCTCGTCGCCTATGTGTCGGAACGGGGCGCCACGATTTTCGTCTCGAGCCATCTCGTGCACGAGCTGGAACGGGTGTGTGACTGGATCGCCGTCATGGACAACGGACGCCTGATCACCGAAGCGCCGATGGAGCAACTCAAGCATGGCACCAAGCGCCTCGTGGTCATGAACGCGCCTGCGGAGATCGTCAACCCACCGTTCCGCGTCCTGACGCGTGAATCCGCGAACGGTGGCGGCGCCGGGGAGAACTGGGTCGTCGGGGATTGGGAGCCCGGCATGACCTCGTATTTCGACGCAGTCGGGGCGTCCGTCCGCGATGTGATCGATCTCGATCTCGAGGATGGATTCGTCGAGCTGTTACGCAGCTTCCGGAAGGGGGGGACAGGCCGATGATCGCCATGTTCCGCGCAGTCCTGTACACCCAGTGGAAGTGGTCGCGGCTCATCGTCGTGCTGGGAACAGTCGCGGCGTTTGCGATTCCGCTGCAGTCGTTGCAAGGCGCCGCGCGGGCTGATCGCGGCGCTCTGCAAGCGCAGGAATTGCTTCGGGCCGTGCAGTCGTGGGGGGCGTTGTATCCGCTGCTCGCCACCGCGCTCGGCCTCTTGATGGCGATCGCGGCGTGGGCCGCCGACCACCGCGGCCGTCACATCCATGCGCTCACGCTGCCAATCGAGCGGTGGCGATACGTGTTGTTGCGCTTCGGGGCGGGACTCCTGCTCCTCGCTGCGCCAATCGCGGCCGTCCTCGTCGGGTCGTCGCTCGCGGTGCTCACTGCGACGCTGCCGCCAGGATTGCAGGCGTATCCGATCGCGCTGGCGGTGCGGTTCGCGTTCGCTGTTTTTGTCGCCTACGCCGTGTTCTTCGCGGTGTCCGCGGGAACGGCCCGCACGGCGGGGATCATCCTCGGCATCATTGCCGCAGTGATCCTTGTCCAAGTGGTCGCCAACATCGCCAACATCGATCTCAACCTGTTCGGCGCCGCGCAGACTGTGCTGCTGCTTGGCCCCGGACCACTCGCTGTCTTTACGGGGCGGTGGATGCTCATCGATGTCTAGAGTCCTCACGCTGGTCTTCGCGATTTCGGTGCTCGCGGCACCCCTTCAGAGCCAGGACTCGCTCGTGGCGAGAGAGCGCAGGCGGGCCGATAGTCTCCTCAGCACCTGGCGGGAAGCACAACGGGTGGCCGATGTCGCTGACAGTCTCGAGCGCGTCCGCGCGACGGCCGGTTCCGACACGATCGCCGTGGGTGGACTGCGGATCATCGCTAATCCGTCGCCCCTGCCGCTCAGGGAAGCCGCGGAACGCGTGTGGCCCGTCATCGACAGTCTCTACGGTAGCGCCGCCGCAGATTTGCCGCGCTATCCCTACATCTTCCGCGCCGTCGATCCCGACAGCGGCGTCCGCCGCTCGGTGCTGCATGTGGGCGTCGAGCTTCGGTGGGACCTCGACCTCCGTGCGACGAGCATGGTCCTTCTGACGACGGTGACACCGCCGGATTTCGACCCCGCGTTGGCGGACTGGCTCGGCGCGGCATTACGTCCCGCGCTCCGGCCGCAGGATGAGCGCGCCGCGGTCTTCGTACAGCTCGTGACAGCGCCGTCCGAGGCGGTGCGCGGTTGCTTCCTGGGTGACATCGCCCGGTGCAAAGACGTTCTGCAGGTCGGCGATTCGACCGGGCTGCTGGAGCGCTGGTACACAACGCCGGCGGATCGAGAAGCGCTCGTCACCGGTGCGTTCGGTTACTACTTCGCATCCGGCGCAACCGCACCGTCGCTCCAACGATGCCGGCAGCATCGGGACGATGCGTGCAGCGCGCTGCTGCAGTCGTTACCGCCGGGAACTTTGCCGCGGCCGCTCGCTCATCCCGCCCTGTTGCTCGTCCGCCAAGCCCTGGGCGCCGGAGGCCGAGATGCGTATCGGCGTCTTGTCGCCCATCCGGGCACTCCCATCGGCGACAGACTGGAGAGTTCGGCGGCGATGGATATCGACTCGTTGATTGTGCGATGGCGTAACGACGTGCTCGCGGCGCGCCCCAGGCCGCTGACAGTGCCGTGGTGGGCCGGCTTTGCCGCGATTGGCTGGACCGTCTTCTTCGGGATCTGCGCGCTACGGAGCAGCCGGTGGCGTCTCTAAAGCGCTGGGTTCTCGTCGGACTTGTGGGATGCCTGGCCTTGGCGCTGGCGTACTTGCCGCCGCGTGGTGCCAAGTCGAGCGGCAAATCGCCGTTTGTTGGCCAGTCGCTGCAGGGAACGCCGGCTCGGCAACGCGCGCAGGCATTGGCGGAAGAATGGCGCAACGTGGACGCGGCTCTGCGCTTGCTGGAAGACCGGCAAAGCGCGAAACGTGATTCGCTTCGGGCAAGTCCCACGATCATCTTCCGCGGTGTGACGCTACCTCCCGACGCCGTTCGCAACGTCGAGACCGTGATGGATAGCGTCTGGCGAGGGCTGGGCCTCGCCGAAACCAAAGTGCGAGTAACGCTGGTGATTGAATTGCAGCGGCCGGTTGGCTCGGCGGACAGCCCAACTCCCCTGCAAGATCGGCTGGCATATCTCGCGCCCGACTCTGCCCACCGAACGACCTGCATGGCTTACCTGCCTGCCGGTTCGTATTGGACATTGTTCATCCTGGGCAAGCGGGACGCCCGGCACGAAGGCTTCGGTCGATTTGCGCAGTGGTTGCAGGCAGCCCTCGGCCCGTGCGCGTTCTATGCTGCCTATGGGACTCCCGGCAGACCCGTCCAGAGTTGGCTCGCAGCGCGCAATTGGGACATAGGACTCTACCTCGGCTCACACAGCATCGCGGGTGAGCGATTCTCCTCCCTGACCCTCATGGGCGATCCCCGCTACCCCTGGTATTGGGACGGCGTCTACTCATTCCCGCCCGCCACGGTCGCGTGTCTCGCCGGTCGGCCGAGCGGATGCAGGGCGGCGGTTCTCGTGGGGGCCGCGGAGGAGCGGACGATTCCCATTCCGAACGTCGTGCTGGTCGAGCGCCGCTGGTGGCGCGCGCAGCACCTCTTGCCGGGTGAACGGTACCTCGGCGATGTCGCGCGCACAGTCGGGCGGGATCGCTTTCTGGATTTCTGGACCTCAGGGCAGCCGGTGGACACGGCGCTCGCGCTAGCGCTCAAACGACCAGTGGGTGAATGGACCGCGGACTGGGAGCGCGGTTTCGTCCAACCCATTCGCTTGGGTCCTGCGGCACCCCTGGGGGGAGTCGTCATCGCGCTGACAATCGCGGTCTTCGCGATCGTGGTCGTGGCCGGTACCGCGTCGCGACGGCAGATCCGATGAGAATCATCCTGGTGCTGCTCGCGGTCTCTGGAATCCCCCGGGTACTCGTCGGACAGCGCTGGGAGCGCCAAGTACAAGAGCGCGTGCAGCGCACGATCGCGGCTGTGGGCGCGTCCCCGGGACTCCACGTGGTGAGACGATCCGGGATGCTCAACACCGACGAAGCAGCGTCCTTCCAGACGCCACTCGTCGAACACACGTCCTACGTCATCGTCGCGGTATGCGATGACGATTGCTCGCGCCTGCAATTGACGCTCCTATCGCCGAGCGGCAGCGACATCGCCAAAGAACGCAACAGCGAAAGTCTGCCCACGCTCCGTTTTACCGCCGCGACCACCGCGGTCTACGGTATCCGTGTAGTGATGGAGGGATGCCGCTGGAATCCCTGTTGGTACGCCATCGCTGTGGTGCCATTGCGCAAACCCCCGTCTTAGCGGATAGCTTTTCGGCATGCGGGACTGCCTGCCGATCATCGTTTTAGCCCTCGCGGCCATTGGCGGGCTGACC
>WNGB01013830.1_pt1 | contig 10839 bp, 7 predicted proteins | sample 5400681 | NCBI WGS metagenome assembly WNGB01 (sample SAMN13153367, study PRJNA577476) | soil metagenome | isolation source: 115 cm soil or saprolite under grassland replicate 2 | place: USA:California | collected 2016-06-15 | reverse complement strand
GTAGAGCGCGCAGATGTGCGGGTGCGAGAGCTGCGAGATCGTCTTCGCCTCGCGCTCGAACCTCTGCCGCACTTCGGCCGAAGCAGAGAGGTGCGTTGGCAAGACCTTGATGGCGACCGTCCGCTCGAGCCTCGTGTCCCGCGCCTTGTACACCTCTCCCATCCCGCCCGCTCCAAGAGGGGAGAGAATCTCGTAGGGACCCAGGCGAGAGCCCGCGGAAAAAGACATCCTCAGAACCCTTCGGGCATGCGCGTTCGAATGACCTGGCGGCCGTGTTTCCGATAGATCTTGAAATCACGGTCGAGCGTCAGAAGGATCGAACCGGAGATCTGCTCGCTCATCCGCACGAGGCAAGCGTCCGCGAGCGACATGGGAACGTCCGCGTAACGCGCGAGAAGCCTGCGGACGGACGCGCTCTCCGGTTCCAAACGAAAAGGGAGACGCAGAAGCCCGCGCTCGAGCAACTTGAGGACTGCCTCTCCCCCTTTCCGCGCGCGTCGCAGCAGAAAACAGGTTTCCGAGAGAACCGCTTCGCAGGTGACGACGGGAGTCTCGATGCCGGCGAAGACCTCCAGGGCCCACGCGTGGTATCGGTCGTCAGCGTTCAAGAAGGCAACGAGCGGGCCCGTGTCGACCAGAACCGCTTCGCTCACTCTCCATAGCCTCGGAGCCGGTTCTTGTTCGTCGAAAGATCGGGGGCGGCGCGGACACAGCCCGCGAGATCAGCCGCTCGCGACAGGAAGGAACGCCGGGAGGGCCGTGAACGCCGGGGCAGGAATTCCGCGAGAGCCATTCTCACCACCAGCGACTTGCTTCTGCCGGTCCGGCGAGCAACGTCTTCGAGCTGGGAGTCCAGGGTCTCCGGCATCTTCAAACTGACTGTTTTCATGGGTAATACCTCATTGCCCAATCAATATTACCACTCGCCTCGCGGCTCTGGTCAGCGCTTTCCCTCTGAGAAGTCGATGCGCTTCAACTCCTCGGACCAGTGGAGGACGACCGAGCTTTGATCCGGCGTTGACGGACATTACTTCTTAAGCTCGGCGGTCCAGTTGACGACGAGGGCGACGCGTGAACGGCTGGCCTGGCCCGCGCCATGACGAGGAATTGGCTTCCCGTCCTGCGCCACGTCGTAGGCCGGTGCCGTGCGCGGTCCGGGACGGGAACCGGCGGCGAGGCTCAAGCTCTGGTCTCCAAAATTCGGAATCAGGGTTTACTCATGAGGATTCTATCCGCCGTCGGGTTCGGCGCGGGGGGCGAGAGCCCTCGGGCTGGGTTAGAGTTTGCGCTGGATGAAGCGTCTGGCCGACTTGACGGTCGAGGACCTGACGTCCGCCCCGGTCTGGCGGTACGAGGGGGGAGAGGGTGCGAATGCGGTCGTGGTTGCCGACGGACGCGATGGCCTCTCGCAAATGGACGACGAGATTTTTCTCGCCGCCACCGACTTCCTCCTTTCCGACTCGAGCCAGCATCTTGGGTTCTGCTTTCCCGTGGACAACGCGGGCCTCGACTATCTGCAGCCGGTCATCGTGACGCGGACCGGGCACGTCCAGTTCTGGTTCGATGGAGTGGTCGCGCCGGAAGTCCTCTCGGCCCAGTGGGCCGCCCTCGGAAAGCGGGCGGAGGAGGTCTTTCCGGTGCGCTTCCGCTGCCGCGTTTCGGTGGACGGCAGCGATGTGACAGGCGTGATTCCAGGCATCGAGAGCTCCGGGGGCACCTTGTCCGCGCGTCCTGTCGGGCCCCTCGCGGGCGCTTCGGAAGAAGTGGACGAGGTCCCTTACAGTTCCGGGCGCCCGGATGGCACCGTCCTGAGCGCTCGGCCGAAACGAGTGCGGCGGGTCTTCGCGAGCCGCGCCGGAATCGTCGTCACAAGAACGGCTCCCCGGCGTCGCGTCGAGATGATGGTCGAGTTCGACCAGGGCGGATCGCGCGGTACCGGCGTGACGGGCGATGTCTCTCGCGGCGGCATTTTCGTCCGCTCGGCGCGCCCCCCCAACAGCGGACCCGCGGTGAACCTGACCGTGCACCTGCCGGGAGGTCGGAAACTTCTCCTGGTCGGGAGGGTCGTGCGCAGCGCCGCCGCTTCGGACCAATCGTCAGCCGGGTTCGCGCTCCGTCTGACCGACAGACCTGCCGAGTACGACGAGTTCTTTTCGCGGCTCCTCGACCCCTCCAAATAGCCGGCGTTTTCGGGGGTTTCTGTTCTGGATGGAATCTCTCGGCCGCCGGTTCGGAGGCGACGCCGCAGCCGAAACCCGTCTTCTCCCTCTCCCCGCGGGAGAGGGTCGGGGTGAGGGGACTCCCATCTGGTAAATTGAAGGCGTCATGGACAGGAGAAAACGCCACCGGACCGTGGGGGTCCGAGTCGGTCCGGTTCAGGTCGGCGGGGAAGCCCCGGTCGTCGTCCAGGCGATGGCCAACACCGATACGGCCGACATCGCGGGGACTGCGCGGCAGTGCATCGAGCTCGCCCAGGCCGGCTCGGAGATGGTGCGTGTCACTGTGAACGTCCCGGAGGCCGCGCTGGCGGTGTCCGAGATCAAGAGGCGAATGCTCGATTCCGGGGTCGAGGCGCCCCTGATCGGAGACTTCCACTACAACGGCCACGTTCTCTTGTCGAAGTTTTCCGCCTGCGCCAGGGCGCTGGATAAGTACCGCATCAACCCGGGCAACGTCGGCAAGGGGGTTCGGCGCGACGAGCAGTTCGCGACGATCTGCTCCATTGCCCGCGACAACGGAAAGCCCGTGCGCATCGGCGTCAACGGCGGGTCTCTCAACCAGGAGCTCGTCATGGCCAAGATGCAGGAGAACACGGACAAAGACCTGGGCCGCACTTCCGAAGAGATCATCAACGAGTGCATGGTCCTCTCGGCTCTTCAGTCCACGGATCTCGCGCTTCAGTCGGGACTGCGCAAGGACCAGATCATCATTTCCTGCAAGGTCTCGCGGCCGCTCGACCTGATCGCGGTCTACCGCGACCTCGCGGCGAAGACCGACCAGCCGCTCCACCTGGGATTGACCGAGGCCGGCATGGGGATGAAGGGCCTCGTCTGGTCCTCCTCCGCAATGGGAGTCCTGTTGAACGAAGGGATCGGCGACACGATCCGCGTATCGCTGACGCCGCGCCCCGGCGGCGACCGCCGCGAGGAGGTCTACGCGGCGTGCGAGCTGCTTCAGTCGCTCGGCATCCGGTCCTTCGCGCCGTCGGTCACCGCCTGCCCGGGCTGCGGCCGCACGACCTCGACGACCTTCCAGGAACTGGCCGAGCGCATCCAGGGTTACATCCGCGACAAGATGCCCGAGTGGAAACGCGAATACGAAGGCGTCGAGAACATGACGCTCGCGGTCATGGGCTGCGTCGTCAACGGCCCCGGCGAATCCAAGGCTGCCTCGATCGGCATCTCACTTCCCGGCACCGGCGAGGAGCCCCACTGTCCCGTCTACATCGACGGCCAGCACTTCACGACGCTGAAGGGCACCTACGAGGAGCTGGCCCGCGCCTTCCGCGCCCTCGTGGACGACTACATCGCTACGAAATACCCGAAGCGCCAGCCCGCCCCCCTCCTCACCATCTGACCGCGCCGCGCGGGGAGTCCCTGTCGCGGAGCAACCAAAGCAGATCATTCGCTTCGCTCAGGATGACAAAATAGGAGATCCTCCGACACACTCTCACTGACCAATCGAATAGGCCGCCGGTGCGCTGAAAGCCCAGATCCCTCGCTAGCGCGGAGCGACGGTGAGCTCGGCGGCCCAGTTCAGCACGACGCTTGTCGGGGTCATCGCTTCCCGGCCGAGCGGCGCCACGAGCAGGAACCGCTGGCCGTCGGGAGCGGCCAGATACTTGTTCCGCGCATTTCCCGACTTTACGGTCGCTGTGAAGAGCGGCTTCGGCGTGCCCGCCTGGAACTCCTGACCGGTCGCGACTTCGACTGCCATGAGCTTCTGGTCGGCCGCGCGATAGAAGATCTCCTTTCCGTCGGCTCGCCAGGAAGGGCCGGAGCCGCCGGCCGTCGAGACCTGCCATTTGCCGCCCGGGCCCGGGAAGCTCCGAACGTAGATTTCGGGCCGGCCCGATTCATTGGACTGGTAGGCGACGTACCGGCCGTCCGGCGAGAAGACGGCGCCCGCCTCCGCGAACCCGGTCTTGACGAAGGGAATCGGCTTTCTGTCTCCGAAGGTCGGCAGCATCCAGATGTCCCAATTCGTTTCCTTGCCCCGGCTCGAGATGGCGATGTATCGCCCGTCGCGGGACCAGTCGCTGGCGAACGTCCATTCGGTCGTCTTCAAGAGCTCCTTCGCCTCTCCCTCGCCGGCCGCGGACTTCTCGAAGAGATCCCAGGCAGACTCCCGGCCGACGCTGAAGACCACCCGGCTGCCGTCGGGAGACCAGATCGGGATGCGCTCGTCGGTCGTTCCGAAGCTGAAACGGGAGCTCACACCCCGGACCAGGTCCCGGATCCAGATGCTGGTCTTCCCGCCGCGTGCATCGATGAGGTCGTAGGCGAGCCGGTCGCCGCGAGCGGAAAGCGCGGGGTTCCCGAGGTCGCCTGGCTCGCCAGCGGTTTCGACTTCCTTTCCCGCTCGATCGACCCAGAGAAGCCGGCTCCCCGACTCGCCGGTGCGGTAGGCGAGCGTTCCCTCGCGCGAGACCGAGAACCGCGCGAGGCCGACGCTATTGGTCTCGATCTGTTCGGCCAGGGGGACCGGCTCGCCCACCGTCTTCAAAGCCTTTGGGTCGAAGCGCTGCGCGACGAGAGTCCTGTCACGCACGAAAAGGAGGTAGCCGGGGGGCGCGTAGGTGACGAGCGTCTGGGCCGGCATGAGCGGCCTGGATTCTTTCGAGTCGAGGGATCCGATCCGGTAAGCGTTTTCCTCGGGCTTCCGGCCGCTCGCCAGATACAGAAAGTGCTTTCCGTCCGGCAGGAAATCGGGCCAGGCGACCTGCGTTTCCTTGCGCCCTTCATCGGGTTTGACCGCGACGACCGGGACTCCGCCCGAGGCGGACACGCGATAGATCGGATCGATGCTGGTCCCGTCGAAGAGGATCACTCCCTCCGGGCTCCAGGAGCCGTCCGCCCCCCTCGGGGCGTCGCAGATCTTCTGGGCCGGACCGCCGGAAACCTCGATCTTCTTGAGCTTTCCTTCGGCGAAGAAACCCAGGAACCGGCTGTCGGGCGACCAGAAAGGCCGCGTGGTCCCTTCCGTTCCGGCCAGGGGCTGCGCCGAGAAGACGTTCAACGCCCTGACCCAGATCCGCGTCTTGCCCGAGGAGTCCGACGCATTGAAGGCGAGATATCGCCCGTCGGGAGAGATCCGCGGTGTGTCGATCGAGACGACTTCCGCCGGCGTGGCGATCTCGAACCGGACGCTGCGCGGGCGGGCGGGCGCGCGGCGGACGAACCCCGCTGCCAGGACGGCCGCCGCGGCGAGCGCGACGGCCGCAACGGCCCAGGCCAGCTTCTCGCGGTTCTTGCGGCGCGCCACGACGGGAGCGGGCAGGCCGGCCTGCGAGCCGCCTTCGGCGATCCATTGGAGCTGCAGCCTGACGTCGTGCGCGGTCTGGAACCGGTCCTCGGGGTCCTTGGCGAGGCAGGTCTTGACCACGCGGGAGAAGGCTGGCGGTGTCAGGGGAGCGACCTCCGAGATCGCCGCCGGCTCGTCGCGCAGGATCGATCCCATCAGCGACGCCTGGCTCTTCCCGGTGAAGGCCTTGCGCCCGGTCGCCATCTCGTAGAGAACCGCTCCGAAAGCGAAGATGTCCGAGCGCGCGTCGGCCTCGACGCCCTCGATCTGCTCGGGCGACATGTACTGGTACGTCCCGAGCACCGTCCCGCGCTCGGTCAGCGGAGCGCTCCTCTGTTCCTGCGTCGCGAGGCGGGACGCGCCGGACGAGATCGCCCCGCCGGAGGCTTCCCGCAACTTGGCCAGGCCGAAGTCGAGGAGCTTGACGCCGGACTTCGTCAGCATGACGTTGCCGGGCTTCAGGTCCCGGTGGACGATCCCCGACCGGTGTGCCTTATCCAGCGCATCGGCGATCTCGATCCCGTAGCGGAGCACCTGTTCCATCGGGAGGGGCCCTCTGCCGAGCCGGTCGAGCAGCGACTCTCCCTCGAGCAGCTCCATGACGAGAAAGTCCACGCCATCCTGGTGTCCGACATCGTAGAGCGTGCAGATGTGCGGGTGCGTCAGCGCGGAGATCGCGCGGGCCTCGAGCTCGAACCGCTGCTTGAACTCGGCGTTCCCGGAGAGGTGCGGCGGGAGCACCTTGACCGCGACGTCCCGCCCCAGCCGCGTGTCGCGGGCCTTGTAGACCTCGCCCATCCCGCCCGCGCCGAGCGCCGAGAGGATCTCGTACGGTCCGAGCCGGCTGCCCGCTTCGAGCGCCATGACGTCTCCAGGCCGAGTATATGGCCTGGGACCTTCGCCCCGGTCGGCGCGGATCTTTTTCGGAACCCGCCGGCGGAGTGCGACTCTTGACTGTCGACGGCCCCCGGTGAATTTAGAGTTTTCGGAAATGAAACGCCTCTTCGACCTGACCGTACCGGCGCCGCCGCAGGTCCTCGATGTCGCTCCTCGAATCCGCCGGTAATCCGCGCACCTGCTCCGGCGATAGATAGCCGGCCGTCCCGAGAATGACTCCGGCATGTGTTTCGGGGGCCAGGGTCGGAGTCTCGCTGGAACGTCTGGCCTTCGAGAAGCTCGGTGACGGCAAAGAGGATTCCGCCCTCCTCGCCGATGTCGTGGATGGCGAGGATGTTCGGATGGTTCAAGGCCGCGACGGCCCGCGCCTCCCTTCGAACCGAACCTTCAGTTCCGGCTCTCCGCCGAGCCGTTGCGCCACGACCTTGACCGCGACCTCCCGGTTCAACCGCGCGTCCCGAGCCCGATACACCTCTCCCATCCCGCCCGCGCCGAGCGGCGAGAGAACCTCATACGGGCCGAGCCGCGTTCCGGCCCCGATCACAAATCACCAACCACAAATCTTCATTGTCCTGTCTGGCCTTTCAGCGCCGCCGGCCAATTTAGGATCACGCGCAGGGGCGACTCGCGAACCTTCTCGACCGGCGTGCTCACGAGGAACCGCGACCCGTCCGGGGTCACGTCGTAGTTCTCGATCTGGCCTTCGGCTCGAAAGAGTGGAACGGGGGCGCCGGGTTCCAGTTGTGGTCCGAGAGCCATCGGGACGGCCATGACGAAACCGTCCGGCGCGACGTAGTACAGCTCCTTTCCATCTCGCCGCCAGCGCGGGCGGCTTCCGCCGGCCGGAGAGAGGCGCTTCTTTTCTCCGGCCCCCTTCGTCAGCGCCACATAGATCTCGGGATCCCCCGATTCATCTGATTCGTAAGCGATCCACCGCCCGTCTGGAGAGAAACGCGGGCTCGTCTTGGCGAAGCGCGTTTGAAGCCAGGGCAGGGGCTTTGGGTCTCCAACAAGCGGCAGGATCCAGATGTCCGGCGCAGTTGTCTGGGCAATGTTGTTGCAGTAGACGAGGAGGCGCCCGTCGGAGGAAATGTCCTCCGGCTGCTGGACTCCCTCCTGCTCGAGCAGCCGCCTCTCGCTTCCCGGCACTCCGACCGCGATCTCGTAGATGTCGGGAACACCCAGGCGGTCCGAACGGTAGAGGACCTTCGATCCGTCAGGCGACCAAACCGGGGACCCCTCGTCCACGGGATCGGAGTGAAGCCGCGTCGAGATCCCGCGCTGGGGCTCGAGAACCCACACATCGGAGGTCCCGGTCCGCCGGTCCTCGATGGCGGCGGCCACTCGTCCTCCTTCGGCTGAGATCCGAAACCCGTTCAAGACCGCGGGCTGCCCAAGAGGGCCGATCTCCTTTCCCGCGCGGTCGAACCAGACGAGTCTGGACGGTGGGGCCGCGGCCTGATAGGCCAGGACTCCCGTTTGGGAGACGGAAAAGGAAGCGTGGGCAGGCCCGTAGAAGTAATGGACACTCTCGGCCACGAGAAGCGGCTCTCCGTGGAGCCGCGCTCTGGACGCGTCAAACGGCTGCGCAAAAAGCGTGGCGTCGCGGACGAAGAGCAGGTATCCGGGAGAGGCATGCTCGGCCATGGAATCGAGCCGCGTCACGACGCGGCTCTCTTTCGAGTCGAGGGAGCCAACGCGCAGCTCCCGCGCCGCATGGCCCAGCACCCAGTCCACATAGAGGAATCGGCGGCCGTCCGGCAGAAAGTGGGGCCAGATATCGGAGACCTCACCGCGCGACGGGTCGCCCGACGTCACGGGCGCGGCCTCTCCCCCTTTCTCCGAAACACGATAGATCCCCAGGCGGGGAAACATCTGCGAGAAGAGAATCGTGCCCGCCCGGCTCCAGCTCCCGACGATGTCGAACGATGCCGCGCAGAGATCCTCGGGAGGGCCGCCGGCGGCCGGGATCTTCTTTAGTTTGCCGTCCGCGAAGAAGGCGATGAAACGGCTGTCCGGAGACCAGAAGGGCGCCTCCGCCCCGGTTGTGTTTTCGAGCTCGGCCGCCTTCTCCGAGTCGAGCGGCCGAAGATAGAGGCGCCGGTGACCTCTGGAGACCGCCTCGATGGCCAGACGCGTGCCGTCGGGGGAGATCGCGAAGCCTCGATCAACCTCGCCCGGAGCATAGGTCGCGCCGGCCGGGATCGGGACGGAGAATCGCATCGGTCTCACCGGAGGTTGACGGCGCCAGCGGAAGGCGGCGAAGACAGCCAGAGCCGCGGCGAGCAGGAGTCCCGCGATCAATGCCGGACCGAGCCAACCGAGCCGCCGCGCCAGAACCACGGGCGCCGCCTCCAGGCCGACTTCCGAGAGGTGGTCGCGCAAGTGCGTCAGGTCGCGCGCGAGGTCCCGGGTCGAGGCGTAACGCTCCTCCGGGTCCTTGGCGAGACAACGCTCGATCACCCAGCGCACCGAGACCGGAACCTGCGGGACGAGAGACCCGATTGACTCCGGCTCCTCACGAATGATCGCCACGAGCGATTCGGCGGTGGTGCTGCGCGAGAAAGCGCGTTTTCCCGTGACCATCTCGTACAGGATCGAGCCCAAGGAGAACTGATCGGAGCGGAAGTCCACTCGTTTTCCGCTCGCCTGCTCGGGGGACATGTAGCCGACTGTGCCCAGCACGACGCCCGGGTGCGTCTCGAGCTTTGCCAGAGTCGGCATCGCGGAGATTTCGCCGGACTCGGGAAGCGCCAGCTTGGCCAGACCGAAGTCGAGGATCTTGACGAAACCTTCCCTCGTCACCATCAGATTCTCGGGCTTTAAGTCCCGGTGAACGATTCCGGCTTCGTGAGCCTTGGCGAGCGCGTCGGCGATTTGCGCGGCAAAGGCGAGGACGCGCTTGGGCGGCACCGGCCCCTCCACGATGACCTCGCGCAGGGTCCTTCCCTGCACAAGCTCCATAGCGATGTAGGAGACGGAGTCCGCCTGCCCGATCTCGTAGATCGTGACGATGTTGGGGTGGTTGAGCGCGGAGGCCGCGCGCGCCTCCTGCTCGAAGCGGCTGAGCCGCTCGCGGTCGAGGGCAAGCTCTTCCGGGAGCACCTTCAGCGCGACTTCGCGTGAAAGCCGAGTGTCGCGCGCTCTCCAGACTTCTCCCATCCCACCGGCTCCGATCGGCGTCAGGACTTCAAAGGGGCCGAGGCGTGTGCCAGCGGAGAGCGGCATGTGGCGGAAGGATACAACCGCGCAGCACCGCCCGAGGCTCGCTCCTTTCCGCGCGGTTGGCCTTCGACCACGATGTTAGAATTCCGGCCCTTATGGCCATTGAATTCGTTCAGAACTATTCCGATCTCTCGACGGACAAGGGCTATCAGTTCAAGTTCTTCTGCGACAAGTGCGGCAACGGCTACATGTCCTCCTTCCGGGCGTCCGCCATTGGGATCGCCTCGTCGGCGGCGCAGGTGGCGGGCAGTCTCTTCGGCGGCGTCTTCGGAAGGATCGGCTCCAGTTCCTACGAGGTCCAGCGCGCCGTCGGCGGCCCCGCCCACGACAGGGCGCTCGAGGCCGCCGTCACGGAGATGAAGCCGAAGTTCAAGCAGTGCAGCCGGTGCGGCAAGTGGGTCTGCGGCGAGGTCTGCTGGAACCACGAGCAGAACCTCTGCGAGCAGTGCGCGCCTAACCTCGACGAGGAGATCGCGTCCGCGCAGGCCGATGCGGCCAAGCAGCAGGCGTTCGAGAAGGCGAAGACGGTGGACTGGCTGAAGGACCGTGATGTCTCCCGCAAGCAGGCCGGGACGTGTCCTTCCTGCGGAGCGCACACCCAGGGCGGCAAGTTCTGCCCCTCCTGCGGCGCGAACCTCTCGCCGGCCGTGAACTGCTCCAAGTGCGGGACGAAGATTGAGGGAAACCCAAAGTTCTGTCCCGAGTGCGGTAACAAGGTCGCCTGACTCCCGACCGGGCGACTGCCCGGTTGCTCCCTGTCATTCTGAGGAGCGACCTGTCCTCCGAAGCGCGCAGCGCGAAGGAGGAAGCGACGAAGAATCTGCTCCGCTCGATCGGCTGATCCTGACCAGGGGCAGATCCTTCGCGGAGCCTGTCCTGAGCGGCAGAGTGCCGTCGAACGGAAGAGAGCAGATCCTTCGCTGCGCTCAGGATGACAGCGTGGGCGCGAAGGGCTCAGGATGACAGCGTGGGCGCGAAGGGCTCAGGATGACAGCGTGGGCGCGAAGGGCTCAGGATGACAAAGGCTCAGTCCTCGTCCGGCTCCGGCGGTTTCTCGCGGCGCGGCTCCTCGGGCTCCTTCACGGTCATGATCTGAATGTAGCTCTTCGCCTTCATCGCTTCGTTGAAGGCGGGGATTGCCTTGGCGTACAGATCCTCGAACTCCAGGCGCGACTGCTTCAACTGGCCGGAGAG
>WNGB01013825.1_pt1 | contig 10841 bp, 12 predicted proteins | sample 5400681 | NCBI WGS metagenome assembly WNGB01 (sample SAMN13153367, study PRJNA577476) | soil metagenome | isolation source: 115 cm soil or saprolite under grassland replicate 2 | place: USA:California | collected 2016-06-15 | reverse complement strand
GCGCCAGGAAATGCTCCACAAAATCCGCTGGTTCGATACGTGCAGTAGGGTCGGGCGAAAAAAACTGTGCTGGCGTCATAGCTCACCGTGGCGGTGCAGGCACAGCCGTCACCTGCTCCAGCAGTGCCTGCAGGCGCGGGAGATCTCCCGTCAGGGCGCCTTCCACAATCTGCACGCAACGCTCCTGCTGACGGAGCATGAGATGACTCTGATCCTGTTGCCAGATATGGCCGGTCTGGGTCTCCAGAGGCCGGATCACCCAACCTGGATATTTTAATGCGAGGAGTTTTTTATAGCTCTGGAAAAACTCGGCGGCCTCCTCAGGGGTATCCCAGACAGTCACACCCACGAGGAGCAAGCGCCCGGAGCCTGGCTGTTCAAACAGTTCGTAGCGATCGCCGCGCCAGCCTGCCGCGCTCTGTCGTGCCTCATCTTCTGGAAGAAACTGCTGCAAAATCACGGAGAGGAAAAATTCTCCCAAGACGTCGCGTTTGAGTTTTTTCCAGGGTGTACTGAAGGCGTCCTCAGGGATGCGGAGTGTGACCTCGCTCGGCAGCACAGATGGCTCAGCAAAATATTGCTCTGGGTGCATAATCTGTGCGGTTGAGACGGGAGGGTGCTGATATACCTGGTGCAGTCCTTCCCAGCCACTGCGTGCCAGGGCTGCTTTGACAAAGGCCAGGCCGTGTACATAGGGAAACAGAAGCTGTTGGCGCAGAATGAGCGGCGCATGGGTGTAGACGTGGAATTGGTCCCCCAAGAGTGCCCCACTCGCCTGCAACAACGTTTGCATATCGGGCAAATCCGTCATGGTGAGTCCCAGGGGTTCGAGGAGGTAGGCAAACATCACCGCCACCGCATCGCCTTCAATCAGGGCTTTGCGTGCCAGGGTCAGGTCTGCCTGGTCCTTGACGAGGTCAAAGTTACGTTGCAAATCATAGTGTTGATCTTGTAAAGCATGGACCAGCTCATGCGCCATGACCGGTTTTTGGACCAGCTCGGGAAGCCAGTCCGCAATAAAAAACGTCTGTTGTTTAGGATCATAGTACCCTGCTGCCTGTTCAGTCAGAAGGTCAAGGACAAATTCTTTGAGGCGAAAATCCGGGGCGAGGAGCCCCCACTGTACCAGCGCTTTGCGCTCGGCTTCCCACTCTGCCGGCGATAATTCGTCCTGCACCAGCGTGAGCAGCGCCGTGCGGATCTGCTGACGGTTGCGCACCGCACGCTTAATGGCCATCTTCGGCTGCAGCTGCCGCAGGCTCACGACACGTTGCAGCACCTCATCAAAGGCGGCCAGCAACACATTCGGCTTCGACTCAGCTGTCGTAGGGACAGCGAGAGCATGGAGCCCTACCAGGAGAGCGCCACCCAGGAGACCCAGCCAGCAGGAGAGACGCACCAGGCGATATCGCACGAGATGTTTTACCTCTGCATATGGTACCCTATGTGTAGCCACTTTGTAGCCACGATGGACGTTGCCAGTAGCGTGCCTATTGTACCTCATCAAGGCCCTCGCGGCATGCAGACTCTCGCGCTTTGGGCCAGAAGATGCTACGCTCTGCATGTAGAGCACATCGAGAGGGAATGTCATGCCCTCTCCCACAGGAGAGCGATAGGATAAGGGTCTACAAGCGTGGCACAAGCGGTGGTATGCATCGTCATGGGAAGCGCCAACGACTGGTCGATTATGCAAGGCGCCGCCGAGATATTGGCGCGTTTTGACATTCCGTATGAGGTCACGGTGAGTTCTGCCCATCGCGCGCCGCAGCGTACGGCGGCGCTAGCACAGGAGGCAAGCCAGCGTGGCGTACAAGCGATTATTGCTGGGGCTGGCGGTGCTGCGCACCTGGCCGGTATGATCGCCGCGGAGACGACTCTCCCGGTCATTGGTGTCCCGATTGATTCTTCCCCCTTAAAAGGGCTCGATGCGCTGCTGGCCACCGTCCAGATGCCTCAGGGTGTGCCAGTTGCAACGATGGCTATTGGCAAAGCCGGAGCGGCCAACGCTGGCATTCTCGCGGCCCAGATTGTCGCCCTCCATAATGCCGAACTGGCCACACGTCTGCGCCAGTATAAAGCGGAGCTGGCAGCAGGGGTGGAGCGGGCCGCAGAGATCTTACAGACCCAACTCCAGGCTCAACACAATGACACGTCTGCTCGCCGTTGATCCCCAGCGCCCTGCTCCTGCAGTACTCAATGCCGCCTTGGCTGTGCTCCGGCGCGGCGGGGTGGTGGCCTATCCAACCGACACGGTATATGGGCTGGCGGTCGATGCCATGCGGCCAGACGCCATTACACGCCTGTACACGGTGAAAGGACGCCCAGAGTTAAAAGCGCTGCCGGTAATTATTGGTGCGCTATCGCAGCTCGCTGCCGTGGTCGCGATGGTGCCTGCCATCGCGGCGCGCCTTATGGACGCCTTCTGGCCTGGCCCCCTGACGTTGTTGATGCTGCCCCAGGCGCAGGTCCCAGCCGCTCTGTTGGGCGAGAGCGACCGCATTGGCGTGCGCTGGCCAGCCTCAACGATCAGCCAACAGCTCGCTGTGGGGCTCGGTGGGGCGATCACCGCGTCAAGTGCCAATCGTTCTGGAGTGCCAGCGGCGCTCACTGCGGCCGACGTCATGGCCCAATTGGCCCCAGCTGTCGACCTTGTCCTCGATGCTGGCCCCATGACCAGCCCGGTGGTTTCCACCATTCTCGATGTGACTGTGGAGCCACCATGCGTGTACCGTCCTGGGAAGATCGCACAACCTGCTTTAGAAGCTGTCCTTGGCTACCGTGTGGCACAGAAAAAAGTTGACACCGGTCCCTAGGCTGCGTATATTTAGTTCAATCCTACTTCAGAGCCCTCATGAAACGTTGTCGTATTACTTCTCGCTTTTCAACAGACACAGTATTCCTCTGATGTAGGCTTTCATTGCCCACAACCCCCATAGTATCCCGGGCTGAGGGAGGTAGTACTTCCTCTCAGCTGCATTGTTCCCTGCATGTATGAGGCTCCGCATGTATGTAAGATTTGAAGCTAGCGGGCATGGCTCGCGTGTGATATCTCGTGTTCAGTCATGGATAGTGTCCTCATAGAGGACGCGATGCTGTGTGCACAGCGATAGCTAAGATAACACCGTGACATCTCTCACCTTTTGCATCTGCCTATTATTGAAGAAGATGCATCTTACCAGTGCAAACGTACGGCGATTAGCCGCCGTCAATATGCCCATCGGTGGTCTGACCTGGAAGATGAAGTCCCAAAGGTATAGTGATGGCGCCCATGGCGAGAGGGGACTTGGCTCCCTGGACATCGGTTGCCGTCCTGTGGTGTCCCTCGCTGCTCATCTGTGGCCTGTATGGCCCGGGCTGAGTAGCACTCACCTCATTATCCATAGCCCCTAGTGACCAGGGAGGTTGATGAGTCGTATGCCAGCAACTGAAGAGACAGTGATCGACGTGAGCAATGTGCTTCACAAAGGACGTTTAAACATCGTTGAGCTGAAAGAGATGAGTATCTCCGAGTTATCGGAGGTTGCCAAGCAGCTCAATGTCACCGGAGCCAGTGGGCTACGTAAGCAAGAACTCATCTTCAAAATTCTTGAGGCCCAAACAGAGAAAAATGGCCTAATTTTTGGTGAAGGAGTCCTCGAAATCTTGCCGGACGGTTTTGGATTTTTGCGGGCCCCCAGTTATAACTACCTGCCAGGCCCGGATGATATCTACGTTTCCCCCTCACAGATTCGGCGTTTTGATCTGCACACCGGCGACACCGTGTCGGGCCAGGTGCGGCCTCCGAAAGAGAGCGAACGCTATTTTGCCTTGCTCAAGGTCGAAGCGATTAACTATGAGAACCCTGAGTTCGCCAAAGACAAAATCCTCTTCGATAACCTCACTCCGCTGTACCCCGATGAACGTGTCCACCTGGAAAGCAAAAGTGGCGATACCTCGACGCGGATCATGGACCTGCTGACGCCGATAGGCAAAGGGCAGCGTGGGCTGATCGTCGCCCCGCCTCGCACTGGGAAGACGATGCTTCTCCAGTCTATTGCCCACAGCATTACCCAGAACCACCCTGAAATCATCCTCATTGTCCTGCTCATTGATGAACGGCCGGAAGAAGTCACCGATATGCAGCGCTCGGTGAAAGGGGAGGTAGTGAGCTCCACCTTCGACGAACCGGCGTCACGCCATGTGCAGGTGGCCGAAATGGTCATCGAGAAAGCCAAACGCCTGGTCGAGCATAAGCGGGACGTGGTTATCCTCCTGGACAGCATTACGCGTCTGGCGCGCGCCTATAACACCATCGTGCCGCCCAGTGGGAAGGTGTTGTCAGGTGGCGTCGACTCCAATGCGCTGCAGAAACCCAAACGCTTTTTCGGTGCGGCCCGCAACATCGAGGAAGGCGGCAGTCTCACCATTATTGCGACCGCGCTGGTGGACACCGGTAGTCGTATGGATGAGGTCATCTTTGAAGAGTTCAAAGGCACTGGCAATATGGAAATCCTCCTCGATCGCCGGTTGGTGGATAAGCGAGTATTTCCGGCCATTGACGTCAACCGTTCTGGGACCCGCAAAGAAGAACTCTTGCTGGACGATTATGAACTCAACCGCGTCTGGATCCTCCGCAAGGTCCTCAATCCCCTCAACACGGTTGACAGTATGGAGCTGCTGATCGATAAGATCAAAGAGACCCAAAGCAACGCTGAGTTCTTGGCGTCCATGAACAGTTAAGCGTCCGTATTGGTTGTCGCTGCGCCATGCGTGTGCTACCTTGAGAGCTACAAGTTCAAGCAGAGATACGAGAGGAGGAATGCATGAAGACTGATATTCACCCCAAGTATGTTGAGACCTCAGTCGTGTGTGCGTGTGGCGCAGTCTATCCCACACGCTCGACGGTACCAAATCTGCGCGTCGCTATCTGTGCCAAATGCCATCCGTTTTTCACTGGCCGGCAGAAGCTTGTGGATACGGCCGGGCGGGTGGAAAAATTCCAGAGGAAGTATGCACGGAACAACGCCAGCAACTAAGTACGTCAGCAGGACGGACGTGTCGTATGTTTGAGAAGCTGGAGTCAGTCGCCCAACGCTCTGAGGAACTCACGAAACTGCTGAGTGATCCTGCGGTGCTGGCTGAGCCGGAGACGCTGCGTCGCTACGCCAAGGAACAGGCGGATCTGCGACCTGTCGTCACGGCGTATCAGGAGCATCGGAAGCTGCAGCAGGAGCTGCAGGAGCATCAAGAGTTGCTCGGTAGTGAGGCCCCAGACAGTGAGTTTGCGGCTTTAATCAAGGAAGAGGTGGCATCGCTGACGGCGCGCCTGGAAACGCTGGAAACCGAACTGCGGACCTTACTGCTCCCACGGGATCCCAATGACGAGCGTGGCGTCATTATGGAGATCCGGGCTGGCACCGGCGGGGATGAGGCAGCGCTCTTTGCGGCAGACTTGTTTCGGATGTATAGTCGGTATGCCGACTCCCAGCGCTGGCGGGTGGAAGTCATGAATGCCAGCCCGACGGAAACCGGGGGCTTCAAAGAGGTGGTCGCTGCTATAGAGGGCAAAGACGTCTATAGCAAGCTCAAGTTTGAAAGTGGCACACACCGCGTCCAGCGTGTCCCCGCCACAGAAGCCCAAGGACGTATCCATACTTCTGCAGTAACTGTGGCCATTTTGCCTGAGGCCGAAGAGGTGGAAGTGGATATCGATCCGGCTGACCTGCGTATTGACGTCTTTCGTTCCTCAGGGCCAGGTGGGCAGAGTGTCAATACCACGGATTCGGCAGTGCGTGTCACCTACGAACCCAAAGACCGCAAGGGACTGCGCATTGTTGTCACCTGCCAGGACGAGAAATCACAGCATAAAAACCGTGCGAAAGCTTTAAAAGTTTTACGTGCGAGGCTTATGGATCTCCTTGAAAGCGAGCGTCAGACGCAGCTCTCAGAACAGCGCCGGGCACAAATTGGCAGCGGCGATCGGAGCGAGCGCATCCGCACGTACAATTTCCCGCAGAGCCGCCTCACTGACCACCGTATCCAGCTCACTTTGTATAAGCTTGAGGAGATTATGGCAGGCCGGTTGGACGAGGTGGTTACAGCGTTGTCCATGGCCGATCGCACGGCAAAGCTGCAGGCTGTCGAAGGGTGAGCCAGACCATCGGTGCTGCTCTGCGGCAGGCTATACACTGTCTGGAGCAACACGGTGTGTCCGAGCCCCAAGCGGCAGCCGAGGTGCTCCTGGCTAACCTGTTGGCCACGGCACGGCCGTACCTCTACGTCAAGGCGGATTGCCCTCTCAGTGCAGATCAGTATGTTGCCTACATGGCGCGCCTACAACGTCGGTTGCGAGGCGAGCCAGTGCAATACATTACCGGGAAACAGGAATTCTGGTCGCTGGAATTTGCTGTCAGTGCGTCGGTGCTCATCCCGCGCTCGGAAAGTGAATTGCTCATTGAACACGGCACACGGCTGGCGCAGCAGTGGAGCACAGCGTATCCTCAGGCGTGTCTCGCTGTCCTGGATGTGGGGACGGGGAGTGGTAACCTGGCGATCAGTCTAGCGCATACGCTGCCACAGGCGCATGTGTGGGCGGTTGACCGGGCTTATGCGGCCTTACAAGTCGCCCGACAAAACGCCCAATGCCTCGGTGTGGCAGAGCGGCTACACTGGGTCTGTGGCGATCTCGTGACAGCTTTCCAGGCAGGCAGACAGTGCTTTGCTCTCTGCGTGGCAAACTTGCCGTATGTCACAGCAGCGGAGTGGGATAGTTTACCTCGTGAGATTAAAGAATATGAGCCGGCTAGTGCTTTATGGGGGGGAAGTGACGGTTTAGAGCTGATACGACGCCTGATCGCTACGAGTCATGAAGTCCTGGCTCCGCGTGGGTTTTTATTGCTGGAAGTGGGGTGGCAACAAGCCACGGCAGTGCAGGCAATAATCCAGCAGCAGGGGCATTTTCGTTGCACTGGCGTCTACCACGATTTGGCTGGTATTGAGCGCGTTATCTGGGCCCAAGTGCTCTAACCAAGGTAGGCGTTTCGAAGCGCAGTGGACTGCGTTGGGAGCACAGATATGAGGGGAGGGCTGGCTGGGGAGCTAACCATTGCTCTACCGAAAGGGAGAACATTAGAGGGCGCGCTGGCGCTGTTAAAAAAGATTGGTTTTGACTGCCAGGCGTTGGATGATGGCCGCAAGTTGCTCTTGGACTTCCCCGAGCATCAGGTGCGTTTTTTGCTTTTGCGGGGCTCTGATATTCCCACCTATGTGGAATATGGTGCGGCTGATGTAGGGATCGTCGGGAAAGATATCCTGCTCGAGCAGCAGAAAGATATCTATGAACCCCTCGATCTCAAGTTTGGCTTCTGCCGTCTGGTCGTGGCACAGCCCAAAGAGCGTCAACGCACAGCAAACAGCCTGCATTGGTCAAACCTCAAAGTCGCCACGAAATTCCCCCGTCTGACTGAAGAGTATTTTAACCGTAAGGGCGTGCAGGTCGAACTCATCTACCTGGGTGGTGCTGTCGAACTTGCTCCCTTAGTCGGGCTGAGTGACCTCGTTGTTGATCTGGTTCAGACTGGGCGCACGTTGCGGGAAAACGGTCTCATTGAGATCGAAGAAATTTTACATTCAACCGCGCGTTTGGTGGTCAATCGGGCCAGCCAGAAGACCAAGTATGAACCCATCATGCAACTCATTCAGCAGATCCGGGCCTATTTATCGTGATGAGGAGTTATAACGGAAGGCGGCGCCATACTGGCGCCGGACCAAGGTTTGACGGAGTTCTATTGCTCATGACGAGGAGTTGTCATGGAACGCTGTAGTAACATCCACCGCCGTACGGCTGAAACGGATATTAGGGTAGCGCTCGACCTGGATGGCAGCGGTATCTACACCATTCATACGGGGATTTCTTTTCTCGACCATATGCTCAGCATGGTGGCGCGGCATGGGTTTTATGACCTCGAAGTGCACGCGACCGGGGATCTTGACGTCGACTACCACCACACGGTGGAGGACGTGGGTATTTGCCTGGGCCAGGCCTTCCACCAGGCCATGGGGAGTAAGCAGGGCATGCGGCGCTATGCCTCAGCTAGTGTGCCCTTGGAGGAGACGCTGGCTTCAGCGGTGATCGACTTCTGCGATCGACCGTATCTGGTGTACAACGTCGATGTGCCCCCCGGCCGCATCGGGACGTTTGATGTTGAACTCGTTGAAACGTTTTTCTTGGGGTTTGCGAGCCATAGTCGTGCGACATTGCATCTCAACCTGCACTACGGCCGGAATCGACACCATATTGCCGAGGCTGTCTTTAAGGCGTTTAGCCGGGCCGCGGATGAGGCGACCAGGTTAGAGCCACGCCTGAGCGGCTTGTTAACCACTAAGGAAGCCTTTTAACGAGTTAACGAGGAGATGCCATGCTGGCCATTGTGGATTACGGCAGGGGGAATCTCTGGAGCGTGCAGAATGGCTTCGCCCAGGTCGGCGCCCAGGTGCAGATCAGCGGTGACCCAGCGCTCATCACAGGGGCTGATGCGGTGGTGTTCCCCGGGGTCGGGGCCTTTCGTGACTGCATGCACAATTTGGCGGTCAGCGGCCTCGATCAGGCGCTGCATGAGGTCATCCAGGCGGGCAAGCCCGTACTGGCCATTTGTGTGGGCATGCAGGCGCTGCTGTCTGAGAGTGAGGAGTTTGGGTTGACTCCAGGGCTCGGCATTTTTGAGGGACAAGTACGCCGTTTTCCTGATACCCTGCCGGCCTCGGCGACCCGCCTGAAAGTGCCGCACATGGGCTGGAACCAGTTGCATCAGCAACGCGCTTGTCCTCTCCTGCAAGGTATCCCTGACGGCGCTTTTACCTACTTCGTGCATTCGTACTATGCCGCGCCAAAGGACGCCGAGGCGGTGGTGGCCACGACCGACTATGGGGTGGAATTTGCCTCTGTGCTGTGGCATGAGAACCTGTATGCCACGCAATTTCACCCTGAGAAAAGCCAGCACTGGGGTCTGCGTATCTTGCAGAATTTTTTGGCCCTAAGCCAGGGGAGAAACCCGTGCAGGTAATCCCTTGCATTGACATTCGCGCCGGCAAATGCGTCCGTTTGCTGCAGGGGCAGGCTGACCAGCAGACCGTCTATGGAGATGACCCGGTAGCCATGGCCCAGCGCTGGGCTGAGGCCGGAGCACCGCTGCTGCATATCGTCGACCTCGATGGCGCTTTTGCTGGACAGATGCACAATTTTGGCGTGATCCAGGCTATAGTACGAGCTATCTCTATCCCCGTGCAGTTAGGGGGGGGATTACGCGATTTGGACGCCATCAGTCGCGCCCTGGAAGCCGGAGTACATCGGGTCGTGCTCGGCACGTCGGCGCTGGAGCAGTGGGATACCTTGGTTGCTGCGACACAACGTTTTCCAGGACAGGTGTGTGTAGGTATTGATAGCCGCAATGGGCAGGTTGCTATACGCGGCTGGCAAACCATCTCGCAGGTCGAGACGATCACTTTTGCACAGCGTGTGGCCACGACTGAGGTGGCGGCAATTATTTATACGGACATCGCGCGTGATGGCATGCTGCAAGGGCCGAACATCGCCGGCATTACAGCGCTGGCGCAGCAGGTGCATGTGCCAATCATTGCATCAGGTGGTGTCTCACAATTAGCAGACCTCCAGCAATTAGCAGCGCTTGAATCGTTTGGAGTCTGTGGGGTGCTCGTCGGCAAAGCCTTGTACGAGGGGCGTTTCGCGTACCAGCAGGCGTGTGCTGCAGTGCAACAGGAGTGAGAACGGGTGCTCGCCAAACGCATTATTCCCTGTCTCGATGTCAAAGATGGGCGAGTTGTGAAAGGCGTGAACTTCCTCAACTTGCGGGATGCCGGTGACCCTGTAGAGGCGGCGCAGGTCTACGACCAGCAGGGGGCCGACGAACTCGTCTTTCTGGACATCACGGCCTCGCATGAAAAGCGCAAGATCATCATTGATGTGGTCCATCGTACAGCGCAGCGTATCTTTATGCCCCTGACGGTTGGCGGTGGGATTAACTCTACCGACGAAATTCGTGACCTCCTCCGCGCTGGGGCTGACAAAGTTTCGATCAACACCGCGGCCGTGCGCCGACCGGACTTTGTGCGGGAAGCCGCTGAAATGTTTGGTAGTCAGTGTATTGTCGTAGCCATTGATGCCAAACGCCGTTCAGATCAACAGGACCGTTGGGACGTGTTCACCCATGGCGGGCGTACGCCAACCGGCCTCGATGCCATAGCCTGGGCGCAGCAGGTCGAGTCGCTGGGTGCTGGCGAGATTCTGTTGACCAGTATGGACCGTGATGGCACGCAGGCGGGGTATGATCTGGAGCTGACACGACGCATTGCTGAGGCGGTGCGTATCCCGGTGATTGCCTCAGGTGGGGTCGGGAGTCTGGAGCATCTGCACCAGGGCCTCACCACCGGTGGTGCCGACGCGGTATTAGCCGCATCCATTTTTCACTTTGGCGAGCACACCGTGGGTGATGCCAAAGCGTATCTGCATGCTCGTGGTGTGGTGGTACGGCTCGATTACAACCCCTGCGGAGGTCAGGCATGATACCCCTGCCAGAGGCGCTACGCTTCGGTCCTGATGGCCTGGTGCCAGCGATTGTCCAGGATAGCACGGATGGTACGGTTCTCATGCTGGCCTATATGAACGAGGAAGCTCTGGAGCTGACCCGGTGTACGGGTTATACGCATTTCTGGAGCCGTTCGCGCCAAGCGCTGTGGAAAAAAGGCGAGACCTCGGGCAATGTGCAGCGCGTTGTTGCCATGTCCTACGATTGCGATGGCGATGCGCTCCTCGTGCAGGTGCAGCAGCACAACGTGGCCTGCCATAC
>WNGB01041297.1_pt1 | contig 10842 bp, 10 predicted proteins | sample 5400681 | NCBI WGS metagenome assembly WNGB01 (sample SAMN13153367, study PRJNA577476) | soil metagenome | isolation source: 115 cm soil or saprolite under grassland replicate 2 | place: USA:California | collected 2016-06-15 | reverse complement strand
AGACGCTCGCGACCTATATCTACCAGTTCGCGACCCGCGGCAGCTTCGAGCAAGGCTCGCTTGCGGCCCTCATCATTGTGGTCGTCGGCATCCTGCCGGTCATCCGCATCACTCAGTACGCCGATATCGCGACGAGGCTGAGATTGGATGCTCGATCATAAGACCTGACAAACGCAGCGGACGGAGATTGCAGCCGTTGCCCCAGCACGCTAGACAATTCCTCCGGCCGGCGGGGCGCAGGTTTTGTGCGCGGCTCGTCCGCGATGCAAGCAGGGGAGTCCATGCAGAAAATCTATCCCGATGCCCGGGCCGCGCTCGCCGGCCTCTTGAAGGACGGCATGATGATCATGGCCGGGGGGTTCGGGCTTTGCGGCATTCCGGAGCAGCTGATCCTGGCGATCCGCGACTCGGGCGTGAAGAACTTGACGGTCGTGTCCAACAACTGCGGCATCGACGGAGTTGGCCTCGGCCTGTTGCTCGATACCAGGCAGATCAAAAAGATGATCTCCTCCTATGTCGGCGAGAACAAGATCTTTGCGCAGCAGTACCTGGCGGGCGAATTGGAGATCGAGTTCAATCCGCAGGGCACGCTGGCCGAGCGCATCCGCGCGGGCGGCGCCGGCATTCCTGCGTTCTTTACGCGAACGGGGGCGGGGACTCAGATCGCAGAGGGCAAGGAGGAGCGCGAATTCAACGGCGAGCGCTACATTATGGAGCGCGGGCTTATCGCCGACCTCTCGATCGTGCATGCTTGGATGGGCGACACTGAGGGCAACCTCGTCTACCGCAAGACCGCGCGCAATTTCAATCCGATGATGGCCACCGCCGGCAAGGTCACCGTGGCCGAAATCGAGCACCTTATGCAGCCCGGTGATATCAATCCTGACCACATCGTCACGGCGGGGATCTACGTCAAGCGCCTGGTGCATGTGCACAATGCGGTCAAGCACATCGAGCAGCGCACCGTGCGCAAGCGCACCGCCGCGCCGGCAGGAACCGGAGAGGAGGTCTGATGGCCTGGACACGCGAACAGATGGCAGAACGCGCCGCCAAGGAGCTGCGCGACGGCTTTTACGTCAATCTCGGTATCGGCATCCCGACGCTTGTTTCCAACTACATCCCGGCGGGGATGAGCGTGCAGCTGCAAAGCGAGAACGGTATGCTCGGGTTCGGTCCGTTCCCGTACGAAGGCGAGGAGGACCCGGACCTCATCAACGCCGGCAAGCAGACGGTCACCGAGATCCCGACCACCAGCTATTTCTCCTCCGCCGACAGCTTCGCCATGATCCGCGGCGGACACATCGATCTCTCGATCTTGGGTGCGATGCAGGTCGCCGAGAACGGCGATCTCGCCAACTGGATGATTCCGGGCAAGATGGTCAAGGGCATGGGTGGCGCCATGGACCTCGTCGCCGGCGTCAAGAAAGTCGTGGTGGCGATGGAGCATTCGGCCAAGAACGAGCCCAAGCTCCTCAAGCGCTGCACGCTGCCGCTGACCGGGGCGGGCGTCGTGGACATGGTGATCACCGATCTCGGCGTTTTTACCATTGACAAGAAGGGCGGCGGGGGAATGACCTTGATCGAGGTTGCCCCGGGCGTCACGCTCGAGGAGATTCGCGGCAAGACCGCAGCCAACTACCACATCGCGAACGCTTTAGCCGCGGCGTAAAGGTTTGGCAAAGCACCGAAAAACCCGGCCCGCTCGGCGCGGTTGCGGCCACGAAAGGGTCACAGAGCGATTGCAAGCTTCCGCGGTCAGCTTCCAGGTTTGCACTTCGATCTCCCTCGGGTAATGGCCGGCCCGCTTGGTCGGCGAACGTTGAGAAAGACGCGTCGTGACCGCGGCCGTTGGCATTAAGCGCCTTGGATTTGCTGCTGCGGTGGTTGCCGCCGCTGCTATAGCCGCTCTCGTGATCTTGCCATGGTTGCTGCCGGCTGAGGCCGTGCGCAAAGCCGTACAGGCCGAAATCCGCGCGGTGACCGGGCTCGACCCGGTGCTTCGGGGCGAGGTCTCGGTCTCTCTGTTCCCAGCAAGCGCCGTGAGCTTCGACGATGTGATGCTGGGTGCCAACACCGGGGAGCCGGCACTTACAGCCGAGCATGTGGTCGCGCGCCTGCGCTTTTTCCCGCTGTTGATCGGGCGCATCGAGATCGCGGACGTCTCACTCGTACGCCCGACCATCGCGATCATTTTCAACGACGACCGCAGCTCAAACTGGTCCGACCACATCGAGACCCTAGCGCGGAATCTCAAATCCGGCCCGGACCGCCCAGCGTCGTTCTCGGAGATCCGGATCACCGATGGCACCGTCATCCTGCGCGATGAGGCCTACAAGATCCTGGAGACGATCTCGAATGTGGAAATGGCCCTCGCCTGGCCATCGATCTCCCAAAGCTTCGCCGCCACCGGACGCTTCGCGTGGCATGACGAACCGATCGACGCCAGCGTCAGCCTGACCGACTTCGCCGCCGCGCTGCTGGGCGAGCGATCCGGCCTCAAGCTTCGTCTCGCCGGGGCGCCGCTTAAACTCGCGTTCGACGGCTACATCAGCCATCGCCCCACGCTCAAGATGGAGGGCACGCTTGCGGCCTATGCCGTTTCCATTCGCGATACGCTGCACTGGGCCGGCCAGCAGCCTCCGCCGGGCGGCGGATTCGGCCGCTTCGCGCTCAAGGCGCAAACGAACGTAGTGGGCGGGACCATCTCCCTTTCGGGCGTCAACATTGAACTCGACGGCAATACCGGCGAAGGCGTGCTGACCTTCGACGGGCGGCAAAGCTTGCAGGGAACGCTTGCCGCGGAGGGGCTCGATCTGACGCCGTATGTCTCCGCAGTCCGGTTGTTGGCTGCAGGCGAGCGGGGATGGGACAGCAAGCCGATTGCGCTCGATGGCCTCGACGGCGTCCGCAGGCCTTCGGCGGCGTGGTCAGGGGCACGTTCGGGCTTGCCAAATCGTCGGCCGGGACCGACTTCAAGGCGCAACTGCAATTCGCTGATGTCGATCTCGAGCAATGCCTCGGTGAGATGTTCGGGATTCGCCGACTTGAGGGCAAAGGTAATCTCGGTTTCGCGATCGATAGCTCCGGCCGCAGCGTTTACGACTTGACCAAGGGATTGAACGGCACGGCGAGTCTCACCAGCCGCAAGGGCGCCATTGCGGGCTTCAACGTCGAGCAATTGCTCAAGCGCATCGAGCGCCGGCCGCTCTCGGGGAGCGGCGAGTTCCGTACTGGCAAGACGCCCTACGAAACGCTGGTCGTGAATCTGCGAATCACCCAAGGCATGGCGAACGTCGAAGACGTGCGCATGGAGGGGCCGAACGTCGCTCTCGCATTGGCGGGCTCGGCGTCAATTCCCGAGCGGGACCTCGACCTCAGGGGAACTGCGAGCTTGCTTGCGACTTCCACGAGCGGCACGGCTGCACCGGCATTCGAGTTGCCCTTCATGGTGCAGGGACCCTGGGACGACCCGATCATATTGCCGGACCCGCAGAGCCGGATTCAGCGCTCGGGCGCGGCGCAGCCTATTTTGGATGCAATACGCAACCGCAGCCTGCGCGATCCGGTGCGCTCGGCAATCGAGCGGCTGACTGGCGCGGCGCCGGCGGAGACGCCGCCGGCAGCAGCAGCGCCGGCCCTGGCAGGCAGTTCCGCGCCGGCCGACGAGGGGCCTGCAGGCTCGGGATCGATGCCCGGGAAAGCCGACAGCGAGCCCCACCAAGACACCCGTTAGCCCTCGCCAACCCGCGAGCGCCATCAGCGGGCGGCAAGACCTGCGATGCCGCCACGCCCGACATCGTGAAACTTCGTCAGCAACGAGGCGCCGACGATCCCGACCGCAACGATCGCGATCAGGATCGAGCAGATGGCATTGATCTCCGGCTTCACGCCGAGGCGAACCTCCGAATAGATTCGGATCGGCAGCGTTGTCGCACCCGGACCGGTGGTGAAGCTCGCGATCACGAGATCGTCGAGCGACAAGGTGAAGGCGAGCATCCAACCCGACGCCAGCGCGGGGGCGATCAGCGGCAAGGTCACGGTCAGAAACGTTTTCAGCGGGGGGCAGCCCAGATCCATCGCTGCTTCTTCGAGGCTCGTGTCGAAACTCAGCAGCCGCGATTGCACGACCACCGTAACGAAGCACATGATCAGCGTGGTGTGAGCAATGGTGATGGTCCAGAAACCCCGGTCGACGTCGATCGCCACGAATAGGAGCAATAGCGCGAGCCCGGTGATGACCTCCGGCATCACCAGCGGCGCATAGATCATGCCGGAAAACAGCACGCGGCCGCGGAAGCGCCCGAACCGCACCAGTGCGATGGCCGCAAGCGTGCCGAGCAGGGTCGCTGCGCTCGCCGAGAGCAGCGCAATGCGCAGCGTCACCCAAGCCGATTCCAGCATGGCGCGATCGTTGATGAGCTCGGCGTACCAGCGCATCGACCAGCCGCCCCACACGGTGACGAGCCGCGAGGCGTTGAAAGAATAGATCACCAGAATGACGATCGGCAGATAAAGAAAGGCGAGCCCCAACGCGAGCGAACCGACATTGAACCAAGATGCCCTGCGCATGGTCAGCGTCCGCTAGCCAGATCACGCGTCTGCATCTGCTCATAGATGACGATCGGCACGACGAGCAGACAGAGCAGCACGACGGCGACCGCGGAGGCCACCGGCCAATCCTTGTTGGCGAAAAACTCGGCCCATAGCGTCTGGCCGATCATCATGGTCTGCGAGCTGCCGAGAAGGTCGGGGATGACGAACTCGCCAATGATCGGAATGAAGCAAAGCAAAATCCCCGCCACCACCCCTGGGCGCGACAGCGGCAGCGTCACCAGCCAGAATGCTTTCCAGTTCGGGCAGCCGAGGTCGGCAGCAGCCTCGAGCAGCGTCTGGTCCATTTTTTCCAGCGTGGCGTAGATCGGCAGCACCATGAACGGGAGATAGGAATAGACGATACCGATGTAGACCGCCGTGTCGGTCGAGAGCCAAGCCGGCGGCTCGTCGACGATGCGTAGTGCCAGCAGGAGCTGATTGAGCAGGCCGTCGCGTTGCAGGATGTTGATCCAGGCGTAGATGCGGATCAGGAACGAGGTCCAGAATGGCAGTACCACCAGGACGAATATCACGGGCTGCCAGCGTCGGGGGGCGCGCGCCATGCCGTAGGCGATCGGAAACCCGATCAGCAGCAGCAGCAGCGTCGATCCGGCCGCTATCTCGAGGCTCTTCAGATAGGAGGCGAGGTAGAGCCAATCGGAGCTGAGCAAAGCGTAATTCTCGAATGAAAGTGCAGAGAAGGCTGCCGCAACGCCCGACCAACCGGCAGCAGGATCGAACACAGGCGTATAAGGCGGCTGCGCGATCGCCGTGTGCGAGAGACTGATCTTGAGCACGATCAGGAATGGAAGCAGGAAAAAGGCCGCGAGCCACAGATAAGGAACGAGCACGATCAGCCTTTCGCCCCACGATCGATGCTCGCCCCGCTTGGTCATTGATCCGTTCACCACGCCCCTCCCCTATCGCGTCAACAGCATGGCTGCCTCGGGGGCCCAGGAGAGCCACACGCGGTCGTCCCAACCGATGGGGAGAGCCACACGCGGTCGTCCCAACCGATGGGCCGCTCGAGAAAGCGCGTCACGTTGGCCACAGCCGTCTTCATGACCGTGCCGTTATCGAGGCGCACCTTGTAGATCGAGAGGTCGCCGAGATAGCCGATGTCCGTCACCTGACCGGCGACGCAATTCTCCTCCTCGGTGGACGGCGGCGCATGCGCGATGCGCACCTTCTCGGGCCGCAGCGCCACCCACACGACATCGCCTGGTTTTACATCCGCGGGCGAAAGCGCATGCAGCCGCCCGGCTGCGTCGCTTGCGACCACCGTTCGCGACGCACCCGCCTCCAGCACGCGGCCCTCGATCAGGTTGACGTCGCCGATGAAGTCCGCAACCCAGCGCGAGTTCGGCCGCTCGTAGATCTCTTGCGGAGTGGCGACTTGAATGAGACGGCCGCGGTCCATGACCGCGATGCGGTCGGCAACCGTCATTGCCTCCTGCTGGTCGTGAGTGACGATGAGGAAGGTCAGGCCGAGTCTCTGCTGCAGCTGCATCAAACCGAACTGTGTCTCGCCGCGCAGCTTTTTGTCGAGCGCCGCCAGCGGTTCGTCGAGCAGCAGAAGACGCGGACGCTTGACCAACGAACGGGCGAGCGCGACGCGCTGACGCTGGCCGCCGGAGAGCTGATGCGGCTTGCGGTTGGCGAAGCCCTCGAGCCGCACCAGCGCCAGCATCTCGTTGACCCGCGCGGCGATCTCAGCCTTGGAAAGTCGTTCCTGCTTGAGCCCGAACGCGACGTTGCCTTCGACTGTGAGGTGGGGGAATAGCGCGTAGCTCTGGAACATCATGTTGATCGGCCGCCGGTAGGGCGGCACAGGGGCAATATCGACCCCGTCGAGCAGAATGCGTCCTTGGTCCGGCGTCTCAAATCCGGCGAGCAGGCGCAGCAGCGTGGTCTTGCCGCAGCCGGAGGGCCCGAGTAGCGCAAAAAACTCGCTCTGGAAGATGTCGAGCGAGACCCGTTCCACCGCAGTCGCGGCACCAAATCGCTTGCTCACGTCGTCGAAGCGCACGAGCGGCCGCGCGTTTTTGTCCGCCCAAGGCGCCAACGTTCGGCGCGTGCCGCGCCGCTGCGGATCGTTCTTCGTATCGCCAGCGTACTCCATGCCACCACGCTAGCGGCACGCGAGGCGCGGCTCAATATTCCGCGCTTCGGCTGACAATGGTCAAACTCGGCTGAGCGTGCGCGCGACTGCATCGCGCCAGCCCGCCCACTTGCGCGCGCGCGTGGCGGCGTCCATCCGCGGTTCGAAGCGCCGCTCGCGCTTCCACGTCGCGGCGAATCCTGGCAGATCGGGGCATAATCCGGCGGCACGGCCCGCGAGATAGGCGGCGCCGAGCGCGGTGGTCTCCATGACCGCGGGGCGATCGACCGGGGCCGCCAGAATGTCGGCAAGGAATTGCATGGTGACATCGCTGGCCGCCATGCCGCCATCGACCCGCAACACGGAGCTCGCGCCGGCCGCCGGCCAGTCCGCGTGCATCGCCTCGAGCAGGTCGCGGGTCTGGTAGCCGACCGCCTCCAGCGCCGCACGCGCGAGTTCGGCCACACCCGACTTGCGAGTGAGGCCGTGGATGGCGCCGCGCGCTTGCGCATCCCACCAGGGCGCGCCGAGTCCCACAAAGGCGGGTACGAGGTAAACTTGCTCGGCAGCATCGGCCGCCGCAGCGAGCGCGTTCACGTCCGGCGCGGTGGCGATCACCTTGAGCGCGTCACGCAGCCATTGCACCGCCGCCCCGGCGATGAAGATCGCGCCTTCGAGCGCGTAGGTGCGTTTGCCTTCGAGCTGGTAGGCAATCGTCGTGAGAAGGCGGTTCTTGGACGCAACCGGCTGATCTCCGGTGTTGAGCAGCGCGAAGCCGCCGGTGCCGTAGGTCGACTTCACCATGCCGGGGGCAAAGCAGCCCTGCCCCACCGTGGCCGCCTGCTGGTCGCCGGCGACACCTAGGATGCGAATTTGCCCGCCGAATAGATCGGTGGTTCCGAAGTCGCCGGCGCAGTCGCGGATCGGCGGCAACAGGGCTTGAGGGACAGCGAATAATTCGCACAGCTCCGCATCCCAGCTTCCGTCGCGGATGTTCATCAGGAGGGTGCGCGCGGCGTTCGTCGCGTCGGTTGCATGCACCCTGCCGCCGGTGAGCCGCCACAACAGGAAGCTGTCGACGGTCCCGAAGGCAAGCCGACCATCCTGCGCAGCCGCCCGCGCGCCCTCGACGTGGTCGAGCAGCCAAGTGATCTTGGTCGCTGAAAAATACGGATCAAGCACGAGACCGGTGCGCGCTGTGATCGTCGGCTCGTGTCCGGCCTGCCGCAGTGCGGCGCAGGCATCCGCCGTGCGCCGATCCTGCCAAACGATGGCATGGTGGATCGGGCGGCCCGTCGCCCGCTCCCACACAATCGCGGTCTCGCGCTGGTTGGTGATGCCGACGCCGGCGATATCTTTCGCGTCGGCCCCCGCCCGCGCTATCGCCGCGCGCACGGTTGCGACGACCGTCGACCAGATGTCTTCGACATCGTGCTCGACCAAGCCTGGCGCCGGATAAAGTTGCGCAAATTCCTGCTGCGCGGTCCCGACCGGCGTCAGCGCGGCATCGAACAGGATCGCGCGCGTGGACGTCGTACCCTGGTCGATCGCGAGAAGATAATCAGGCAAATTCGTTTCACCTGCGATGCCGCGCCCAACAGAGTGCGGCGCCGATGGTCAATTCACGTATCACATGGGCCGCTGATCGGTCGATGGCCAGCCCGAGACTCTCTCTCATCCGTCCGTGACCATGGCAGCCATGACGTTTGCCAAGCGTGCGCGCTCTGTTGACGAAAAACGCAAGCCTAGCTTCGTGCGCCGCCACAGCACGTCGTCTGCGGTCTGCGCCCATTCCTGCTCCATCAAATAGCGCAACTCCACAGCCGTGAGGTCGGCGCCGATGCAGGGCCCCAGGTCTTCGAGGCTCCGCGCAGACCCGAGCACGCGCTCGACGCGCGTGCCATAGGCGCGCACTAGGCGCAACGCGTGCTCCTCGCTGAGAAATGGTCGCGATTTGCGCGTGTGCGCGACGAGCGCATCCATGCTGTCGCAAGAGAAATCTCCGCCGGGCAGATGCGATCCTTTGGTCCATGCCGGTCCGGCCTTGACGATATGGGCAATGCGGTCGATCGCCTGTTCGGCGAGCCGCCGGTAGGTCGTGATCTTGCCGCCGTAAACGGTCAGGAGCGGAGCCTCGCGTTGATCGAGGCTCAAGACGTAATCGCGGCTCACGTCCTGCGCCCGCTTGGAGCCATCGTCATAGAGCGCGCGAACGCCGGCGAATGACCAAACCACGTCGGCGGGATGCAATCTTTTGCGAAAGTGGGCATTGGCGACGTCGCACAGATAGGCGATTTCGTCGGCGGTAGGCGCGACCCCGCTCGGGTCGCCGGCGAAGGCTTGGTCGGTGGTTCCGATCAGCGTGAAATCCCCCTCGAACGGGAGCGCAAACACGACGCGGCGGTCGCGCGTCTGGACGATATAGGCGCGATCGTGATCGAACAGACGCCGCACCACGATATGGCTTCCCTTATCGAGCCGAGTGGGCAGCAATGCGCCATCGCCCAGAACGCTCGTCGCGAACAGCTTGAGCCAAGGCCCCGTGGCGTTGACGAGGACACGGGCGCTCGCGACGTCGCGACGGCCCCGCATGTCGAGCACCAAACGCCACGCGGCGCCGCGCTCCGCCCTGATGCAGCGGGTGCGGGTGCGGATCACGGCGCCCCGCTCGGCGGCGTCAAGGGCAGTTAGCACCACGAGCCGGGAGTCGTCGGCAAAGCAATCCGAATATTCGAAGCCACGCTCGTAACGCTGCTTGAGGGGCGCGCCGAGCAGATCATTTGCCAGGTCGATGGCGCGGGCCGGCGCAAGGCTTTGCCGCCCGCCGAGGTGGTCATAGACGAATAGCCCGAGGCGCAGCATCCATGCTGGACGCACGCCGGGCTCCGCCGGCAGCACGAAGCGCATGGGCCGGATCAGGTGCGGCGCCATGCGCAACATCACTTCGCGCTCGCTGAGGGCCTCGCGCACCAGCCGCAGCCATCCGTGCTCGAGATAGCGCAGGCCCCCATGGATGAGCTTGGTCGAGGCGGACGAGGTGCCGGAGGCGAGATCGCTCTGCTCGACCAGCAAAACGCGCAAGCCCCGGCCGGCGGCGTCGCGCGCAATCCCGGCGCCATTGATGCCGCCGCCGACAATGGCGAGATCGAACATGCCTGCTGATTCCATGCTGGGCGAGATGAGCATGGCGCGCCGGACAAGCTGGCTCAAGATCGCCGGCTCACGATCGGTCTTGCATCGATCGACCGATGGTCAATGATGCAACGGCGTTTGCCAGCAATGGGAGGGGTCGATGGACTATCGCGACCGTCACGTCGTCGTCACGGGCGGAACCGGCGCGCTCGGCACCGCAACGGTTGGCGCGCTGATCGAGGCCGGCGCCGTCTGCCACGTGCCCTATATCGACCGCGCGGAAGCCGATCGCTTTGCCTTGCGCAATCACGCCAAAGTCGAGCTCATCGCCGACATCGATCTGGCCCAGGAGGCGGCCGTCGCCAGGCTTTACGGGAGCGTGCCGAGGCTCTGGGCTTCGATCCACCTCGTCGGCGGTTTTGCCATGGCGCCCGTCGCGGAGACGACGAAGGCCGATTTGATGAAGCAGGTCGAGATGAACTTCGTCACCGCGTTCCTGTGCTGTCAGGGCGCCGTCAAGGCGATGACAGCGGCCGATGCGGGCGGGCGCATCGTCAATGTGGCGACCCGCCCCGCGCTCGAATGGCGCGCAGGCGCCGGCATGGCCGCCTACACCGCCAGCAAGGCGGCGGTCGCGGCGCTCACCGTGGCCTTGGCCGAAGAGGTGGTGAAGGCAGACATTCTCGTCAATGCGATTGCGCCTTCGACGATGGATACGCCGGCGAACCGGCAATCCATGCCGAAGGCGGACCATGCCGCCTGGGCGAAGGTCGACGAGGTGGCGGCGACGATCCTGTTTCTCGCATCACCGGAGAATCGCGTCACCCGCGGCGCTGTCGTGCCGGTCTACGGACGAACATAGCGCTGGAGCTTGGCAACGGTGTCGTCCCCGCGCAAGCGTATAGGCGCTAAGTTAAGGAACGTGTCCCGGGCGCAGCGCAGCACAAGCCATAAGCGCGTTTACGCGCGTCTTCGACGCGCTATGGCGAAGTGGTGCGCTGCAGACACCGATCTCG
>WNGB01015772.1_pt1 | contig 10846 bp, 8 predicted proteins | sample 5400681 | NCBI WGS metagenome assembly WNGB01 (sample SAMN13153367, study PRJNA577476) | soil metagenome | isolation source: 115 cm soil or saprolite under grassland replicate 2 | place: USA:California | collected 2016-06-15 | reverse complement strand
CGCCCATCACCTGGATGCCGTCCTGGTGGGCGCCGGGCGTCATCGCCCAGGCCTTGACGTAGCCGCCTTCGATCACGAGGTCGTGGGCGGGATTTGCCTGATTTTGCACCTTGATTCCGTCCTGGTGCCAGGTCTGGACCTCGACGCGGCCGATCCGGCCGGTGCAGCCTGACGCGATCGTGATCGCGTCGGCGTCCCGGTTGCGCATCGTCACGCGGACGAGGTCGAGATTGACCGGACCGGAGCAGATGAAGGGCTGGTCGACCCGGATCACCGACGTCCCGCTACTCGGCGCCGGCGCAGGCGCCGGAGCCGGTGCCGGAGCAGGCGCCGAATCCGACGCACGTACGGCGATGGTTGTCGTGACGCTGCTTCCCGCACCACGGTTGTCGGTGACCGTCAACCTGACGGTGTATCTGCCGGCCGCGCGGTAGGCGTGGGACACCCTCGGCCCGGTCCGGCTCGTGCCGTCGCCGAAGCGCCACACGAATGAGACGATCGACCCGTCCGCGTCGGACGACCTCCTGCCGCTCAACCGGACGGTGCTCCCGACCAGGGTGCTCAGCGTCGAAGTCCTGATCCGGGCGACCGGTGCGAGATTCGGTGCTGCGTTCGGCGAGGCGCCGGGCGCGGCCGGAGCGGAACTCGGCGCCGTGCTCGTGGCGGGGGCGGGGGCCGGGGCCGGAGTCGAACCCGTGCTCGAGCCCGATCCGGTCACCCGGAAGCTCGACTCGCTCCACTTCTCGCCGAGCGGCGTCGTGATCGACACTTTGCCGGTCGTCGCCTCTGCGGGCACGACCGCCTGGAAACGCGTCGACGACAGCAGCTTGAAGGACGCCGGGTGGTTGTGGAAGCGGACCGCTTGCAGCCCGTCGAGGTACCGACCCTCGAAGGTGACGAGCGTCCCCGCGCGACCCGACTGCGGGGACATCGAGATGATCTGCGGGTACGCCCCTTGAGCGAGCGACGGCGCAGCGGAGGTCAGCAGCACCACGACGAGACTTGCGGCGACCACGAGCGGAACAGGTCTGAGCGGTAAGCGGAACGCTCGAGGACGAAGAGTTCGCGTCGCGGCTCGCATGGCGCTTACCTGATTCTTCCCCCGGCAGCCCTCGAATCCTTGTGCAGATGTGCGGCGTGTGGCTCGCCTCATGTCATCCCCCTAGACGTATGCGGCGGTCGCCCCGCTTGCGATTCCAGCGGTGGGCGCGTCTCCCGGACGAGCCGCGTTGGCGGCAATGAGGTCGCGCAAGCTAACAGACGTCGCGGACGATCCGGCCGGACCGCAGACGTTTTTGCCGGATCTTCCGCACAATGCGGTGCGACCGCTGAACCGACCCCGATTCCACCCTGACACGGCGACGCCACATTTCTACATCCGACGGTCGCGAGGAGACCGCCGAGCTCCTCCTCGTCTGCTCGACCGGCGGGCATCTCCTGCAGCTCGTCGCGCTCGAGTCGGCATGGGAGGGCGTTCCCCGTGCCTGGGTCACCTTCGACAAGAGCGATGCCCGCTCCCTCCTCGCACGAGAGCAGGTCTATTTCGCCTACGGACCGACCAATCGGAACATCTTGAACCTCCTCCGCAACCTCACCCTGGCGTGGCGGCTCCTACGCCGGATCCGACCGCGCGTGATCGTCACGACCGGAGCGGGTGTGGCCGTTCCGTTCTGCTGGATCGGCCGGTTGCAGGGAACGAGCGTCGTCTACGTCGAAAGCCTGTCCAGAATCGATCAACCCTCGCTCAGCTGCCGCCTCATCTCTCCCGTGGCGAGCCGGATCTACGGGCAGTGGCCGGAGTTTGCCGCAGCGGTGCGTCGTGCGCGATACGTGGGCGGCATCTTTTCCCGGCCATGATTCTCGTGACCGTCGGGACGAACGAGGCTCGCTTCGACCGCCTGATCCACGCCGTCGAGGCCCTCGCCGGATCGGAGGATCTCATCGTCCAGCACGGGCCCTCGCCCGTTCGGCCCCGGGGAGCTACCTGCGTCGACTTCCTTCCCTTCGAAGAGCTGACGGAGCAGATGCGCCTCGCGCGTGTCGTCGTGATGCACGCGGGGGTCGGGTCGGTTCTCTCGGCGCTGGCGAACGGTGCCAGGCCCGTGGTCGTGCCGCGCCTGCGGCGTTTCGGCGAGGCCGTTGACGACCACCAGGTGACGTTCGCGCGCCGCATGCACGCGGATGGATTCGTGGAGCTGGTCGAGGATCCCGCCCACCTCCAGCGCGTCGTTGCAGCCCACGACGGCCGCTTCGGCGGGACGGTCGGTGTCGAGAGCCGCCTCGCGGAGGAGCTGCGCGAATACATCCGCGCACAGATCGAGGGCGGCACGCGGCCGCCCTCGATCCACTCCTAGCCGCAGAGCGCTTACGCCACGTCGAGCTCTACGGGCCGGGCCTCGAGCAGGCCGTGTAGCTGCGCCCACCTGCTCGCCTCGGTCCGGTTCGAAACGCCGAGCTTTCTGTAGATGTTCGACAGATGGAACTTGACGGTCTGCTCCGTGACCCAGAGCATCCGTCCCAGCTCAGCGTTGGAATGGCCTTCCGAGACCAACGTCACGATCTCGAGCTCTCGACGCGTCAGTCCATGGTCGATGGATTCCCGGACCCTGTCGCCGATGCGGCTCACCTCCAGACCTGTCTGTCCGCTGCCGTTGTAGGCGAGGAAGACCGAGTTCTCGAACACCTGGCGGATCGTCGAGGTGAGATCGTCGGGATGCACGGACTTGACCACGTAGGCGTGTGCACCCGCACCGATCGCGTCGTCCACGTCGTCAGCCCCGTTCGAGAGTACGACGACGCGGACCCGAGGACACGACTTCCGCGAGCCTTCGATGAGCCGCAGGCCGGCTGCTGCGTCCTCCGAGGTCTCGCTCTGGATCTCGGCCACCAGGAGATCCGGGTTGGTTTCCTGGACCCGCCGCAACGCGTCCGAGTGGGCCGTCGCCTTCCCGACCACCTCGAAGTCCAGTCTTTCGAGCACGCCCTCCACCGCCTCCAACCACAACGGGTGGGGGTCGACAATCACCGCAGTTCGCTTCACCGAAAGGGCCGCCTTTCGTGAGGATAGATGATGTAGTAGCGGGATTCTGACGCAATGAGCGGAAAATGGAAGAGACGTTTTCTGGAGGATCGTGGCTTCCGCGGCGCTTTTTCGCCCTCGACCCTCGGCTGGGACACCGATTGACACATCGTCATGCCCGACTTCCGCCTAGGTCACATGGAAGCAACGTCGCGATAGGTTCGATGCCGCGGTGCGGCTGGCCGCAAGTCGGACCGCTGGCCAGGACGCGTCTTTGGCCACGGCAGGCGGGCGTTTCGGTGACCAAGCGAAACAGCCCGCTTGCCCCAATCGAGGGATGTACGCGCTCCCCCCATGTCCTACCTTCAGGCGACCGGCGGCCTCGGGCAGCCGGTACCTGCGGGGCGGCCGCCTCCGATTGGTCGCGAGGTGGCCCTCCGCTTCCTTCGGAGCGCGCGCGTCGAACCCCCCGATCGGGGAGGCCGCCGAACCTCTCTGAGGCTGCGCAAACCTAGCCTCTTTCTGGCCTGTTCAGGGGCTTCCTCGCCTCCTAGGGTCAAGAGGGGAGGGAGGGCTACGGGGTGAACAGCTTTGCGCAAACAGAGGCGATCGCGTCGGCGGCTGCGCTTGACGCGATCCTGCCTCATTCGGATGTCCGTACGCGGGCGATTCTCGAGCGGCGGAGTCGCTCCGAGCTGCTTCGACGCGGCTGGCTGGTGCGGCGCGCCCTCCTCGCGGCTGATGTGGTCGGCCTCACGTTGGCCTTCCTCATCCCGCTGTTCCTCTTCGAGGGGAAGCTTCAGGCCGACCACGTCCCGGCGATCGGGGAGCTCCTCCTCTTCGTCGTCGCCCTGCCGCTGGGGATCGTGCTCGCAAAGCTCTACGGCCTCTATGAGCGCGACGAGGAGCGGACGGATCACAGCACGGTCGACGACGTGGCCGGCGTCTTTCATCTCGTCACGGTCAGCGTGTGGCTGCTGTACGTCGGCGGTCTGATCACCGGACTGTCGAACCCGCCGATCGAGCGGCTGATCACCTTCTGGATTCTGGCCGTGGCGTTCATAACAGCCGGTCGCGCGATCGCGCGGACTGTTTGCCACCGCAGCACGACGTATCTCCAGAACACGATCATCGTCGGCGCGGGAGAGGTGGGCCAGCTCACCGCGCGGAAGATCCTCAGCCACCAGGAATACGGCATCAATCTCGTCGGGTTCGTCGATTCCCAGCCCAAGGAGCGACGCGAGGATCTCGGTCACCTCACTCTGCTCGGCGCCCCCGAGGACTTGCGCGAGCTGGTCGAGCTGCTCGACGTGGAGCGCGTGATCATCGCCTTCTCGAACGATGCGGACTCCGAGACGCTCGCGTTGATCCGGAGCGTCCAAGGGCTCGACGTTCAGATCGACATCGTCCCGCGCCTCTTCGAGCTGCTCGGGCCGAACGTCGGCATCCACACGATCGAGGGCATTCCGCTCGTCGGGCTCCCGCCCCGGCGCCTCTCTCGTTCGACCCGCCTGGTCAAGCGCACACTCGACCTCGTAGCGTCGTCGATCGCCCTGCTCGTGCTCGGCCCACTTCTCCTTGCGCTTGCAGTTGCGATCAAGCTCGACTCGCCCGGCCCGGTCTTCTTCAGACAGCGCAGGCGGGGCAAGGACGAACAGGCATTCGAGATCATCAAGCTCCGGACGATGGCCGCCGACGCCGAGGAGCGGAAGCACGAGCTCGCGCACCTCAACATGCACCTTGCCCCGGGCGGCGATCCGAGGATGTTCAAGGTCCCGAATGACCCGCGCATAACGCGCCTCGGCGGCTTCCTGCGGCGGTCGCGCCTCGACGAGCTCCCTCAGCTCTTCAACGTGCTCAAGGGCGAGATGTCATTGGTGGGTCCACGTCCGATCATCCTCGAAGAGGACCGGCACGTCGCCGGCTGGGCTCGGCGGCGACTGGACTGCAAGCCCGGCATGACCGGCCTCTGGCAAGTCCTCGGCGCGAGCGACATCCCCTTCGAGGAGATGACCAAGCTCGACTACCTCTACGTGACGAATTGGTCGCTCGCAGAAGATCTCCGGCTGATCATGCTGACGATTCCGTCGCTGTTCAGACGGCGTTACGCTTACTGATCGACCGAACCGCGGCAGCCGGCCCCATCCTCGGCGTCGACGCTCGCAACCTGACGCGGCGCTTCGGCTCAGTCGTGGCGCTCGAAGACGTTTCCCTGGCGGCACCTCCGGGATCGATCCACGCATTGCTGGGGCCCAACGGCGCCGGCAAGACGACGCTGATCCGCATCCTCTGCGGTCTCGTGGCCGCCGACAGCGGGCGGGTCCGCATCTACGGAACCGAGCACGGCCGCCACTCGCGCGCGCTTCGGGGCCTCATCGGGCTCGTACCCTCCGGCGATCGCTCGTTCTACCTCCGAGTGTCGGGTCTCGAGAACCTCGTGTTCTTCGCGCGGCTCCACGGGCTGACGCGAACGGAGGCGCTTGCGCGGGCACGCATCGTGCTGGATCAGGTGGGCCTTGCCGACGCAGCTTCGAGGCGCGTCGGCGAGTACTCCCACGGAATGCAGAAACGGCTCTCCGTCGCACGAGCGCTGCTCACGAGCCCGCAGGTGATGTTGGTCGACGAAGCGACGCACGACCTGGATCCTGAAGGTGGCGCGCGCGTGCGCGACCTGATCTGCGAGGTCGCTCGCAGTGGAGCGACGATCCTCTGGGCGACGCAGCGGATCGACGAGATTCGCGGCTTCGCGGACGACGTCACCATGCTTGCCCGCGGCAGCGTCAGGTTCACGGGGACGGTTGCGCAATTTGCCGTCAAGGCGCAAGTGACGCGTTACGTCCTGCGGCTGCGGAACGGCGGCTCGCACCGTCGCGCGACCGAGACGGCCGTGCGCGACGCGATTGCCGGCCGTGCCGATCTCGTCGCCGTGCCGGACCGCGAGCACTTCGTCGTTGCCCTCAGACCTGGAGCCGTCCTGGGCGACGTGCTCATGCCGCTGGCAGCCGCGGACATTCAACTGCTGGCATGCCGGGAAGAACGGTCCGAGATCGAGACGGCCTTTCTCTCGCTCTCGGCGGAGGAAGAGGGCGGGGCGGCGTGACCGAGACCGCCTGGTCGCCGGCAGCGGTCGAGACCGGGAGGTCCTCCGTTCTCCAGGAACTGAGGAAGATCCCTGCCTTCGTCCGCCGCGACTTCCTCGTCGCGTGGAGCTATCGAATGGCCTTCGCCTCCGACGCGGTCGGCCTCGTCGCCGGCGCTGCGCTCTTCTACCTCATCGGTCTCATGATCGACCCCGCGAAGATCCCGAGCTTCGGCGGAACGCGAGCGACCTACATGGAATTCGTCGCGGTCGGTCTCGCGCTGGGTGTCTTCATTCAGCTCGGCCTGGCGCGCGTCGCAAACGCCCTTCGCAACGAGCAGCTGACGGGCACGCTCGAATGCCTGCTGATGACGCCCACGGCGCCGGCGACGATTCAGCTCGGCTCGGTCGCGTACGACCTCCTGTACATCCCGTTGCGGACCGGGATCTTTCTCCTCATCGTTGCGTTTGCGTTCGGGCTGGACCTGGATATCGGGGGTGCGTTGCCCGCCGCCCTGGCACTCCTGCTCTTCATCCCGTTCGTCTGGGGCATCGGTGTCGCCACTGCCGCTTCGATGCTGACGTTCCGTCGTGGGACCGGTGTGCTGGGGCTCGGAGTGGCCGCTCTGTCCCTTGCCTCCGGCGCCTACGTTCCGCTTCAGCTTCTGCCCTCGTGGATCGAGAAGCTCGCCGGCGCCAACCCGATGGCCCTTGCGCTCGACGCGATGCGGGAGGGATTGCTTGGCGGCGCAAGCGTCGGCGACGTCGCGCCCAAGCTCCTGGTGCTCGCGCCGATGTCTGCGGCGTCGCTTGGCCTTGGGCTCTACCTCTTCGGCCTGGCCATGCGTCGCGAGCAGCGCCGCGGCAGCATCGGTCTCTACTGAGCCGTGAGGACCTGGACCTTTGGCCAGGGCAAGCTGGTCTTGAGGTGCCGGTAGGCGCCAACTAGCCTCAGCCTCTTACCCGGGGGCAAGGCGAGGGACTTGGTCAGAGTGTTCAAACGACGGAATCGAGCCGCATGGTGCGTCTGTGTCGCGGTGGCGGCGTTCCTTCCCGTGCTCGCAGCACCGGCCGGCGCCGAGCCCACTAGCTGCGCCTACGACCCGGGAACGAAGTCGGTGTCAGCGGTCGTCGACTCCGGCGGAAACGCAACCCTCGTGGTCGCCGACGGAGCACTCGTCTTCGCGGGAGTGCCGTGCGAGGGCGCCACGACGACGAACACCGACACCATCTCCATTACCGGAAACGCGGGGACCGCGGAGCGGCTGGTCCTGGACGAGCGGGGCGGTGTGTTCGGCCCCGGCGCGACGAGCGAGTTCAACATCCCGGAGATCGAGATCGCGACCGCCCTCGGCGATGCGACCGACGTGGTGGTCGTCTACGGAACCGAGGGGCCCGATGTGATCGCTCCCGGTCAGAACGGCCTGGCGTTCAACAGCGACGGGGACGTGGACGTGACCTTCTCACCCGGCGCCTTCCCGATGGAGATCTACGGCACCGGCGGCGCCGACTACATCAACGGACGCGGACAGGGCGGCGCAGGGCTCCACTTCCTGGGGCCTCTCGTCGTCGACGGCGGGGAGGGGGACGACACCTTGCTGCGGGGCAGCTCCTTCGACGACGTCGTTTCCGGCGGCTCCGGGAACGACCGCCTAGAAGGCACCGACGGCAGCGATCAGCTGGATGGTGGTGTCGGCGACGACTATCTCGCGGCCGGGGCCGGCGACGACCTTCTCGTGGGCGGACCTGGACGCGACACGCTGACCGCAAGCGACGGAACCGACACCCTGCACGCCGACGACGGCGAAGCGGACGGCGACCTGAACGGCGGCCCGGGCATCGATACCGCGTACTACGACGCCGGCGTCGACCCGGTCCCGCTCGCCGTGGAGAACAAGGTCCCGGTCACACCGCCTCCGCCTCCGCCGACGGGTCCGTGCACCTATACCGCGGCCACCCGCACCGTGACCGCGCAGATCGAAAGCGGAGGTTCGGCGACGTTGTCCGTGAGCGGCGGTCAAATCTTCTTCGGCTCTCCCGCTTCGGAGTGCGTCGGGGCCACGACGACGAACACCGACACGATCAACGTCAACGGAGTCCCGGGCTCGGTCGAGCAACTGACGATCGACCAGAGCGGCGGAGCATTCGAGCCGGGGACGATCGCGGAGTCCGTCACGCCCGAGATCGAGATCGCGGCGGCTCTCGGCGACGTCACGGACGGCGTCGTCATCATCGGCGCGGCCGGCGACGACCTGATCTCGGTCGGCGCGAACGGTGTCGCCACGAATGCGGACGGCGACGTGGACATCACCTTCAACCCGCTTCCGCAAGCGATCGAGATCCGCGGTGCCGGCGGGCGCAACACCATCAGCGGCCGCGGCGGGACCGGTGCCGGTGCGACATACGCCGGTGTGCTCACCGCCTATGCCGGCGACCTCGGCGACACCCTGCGTGGCGGCCTCGGCGACGACGTCCTCGTCGGCGGGATCGGACCGGACGTGCTCGAGGGCCGCGAAGGCTCCGACCAGCTCACGGGCGGCGGAGGGGACGACACCCTCGCGGGTGCCGTCGGCAACGACACGTTGACCGGAAGCGAAGGACGAGACACCTTCTCGGCGGGCGACGGCGACGATGTCATGCGCGCAGACGACGACGAAGCGGACTCGACGATCAACGGCGGCCCCGGCGTCGACACCGCGTACTACGACTCGGGTGTCGACCCGTTACCGGTCGCGACCGAGAATCGGATTCCCGCGTAGAGATCTCGCCGCCTGCCGCCGAGGGATACGTCGACTTTCGCGGCTACCGCACCTGGTTTCGCGTCGTCGGCGACCTCGGGTCGGGAGGCTTCCCGTTGCTCGCCCTACACGGGGGGCCGGGATCGACCCACAATTACTTCGGACCGCTCGAACGACTTGCGGGCGAGCGTCCCGTCGTCCTCTACGACCAGATCGGTTGCGGCAATTCGGATCGCCCGACCGACATCGAATGGAGCGTCGCCGTCTTTCGCGACGAGGTCGACGCCGTCCGCGGGCAATTGGGACTCGATCGCATCCATCTCCTCGGCACGTCGTGGGGCGGGATGCTCGCGCTCGAGCACGTCCTCTCCGGGGCGCAGGGAATCGTCAGCCTGACGCTCAGCTCGACCCTCGCGAACCTCGCCCTTTGGAACGAGGAGCAGCTCGAGCTCCGCGCCGCGCTGCCGCCCGACGTGATCGAAGTCCTCGACCGCCACGAGCAAGCCGGTACCTACGACGACCCCGAGTACGAACGCGCGCTGGAGGCCTACTTCGACCGCCACTTCTACCGAGGGCCGAAGCCGCGTCCCGAGCTGGAACGGATGGCGGAGCAGAAGGCGCCTGACGTCTACCGGGCAATGCAAGGCCCGAACGAGTGGACGACGACGGGCGCGCTCAAAGGCTGGAACGTCCGCGACCGCCTACGCGAGATCGACGTCCCCACGCTCGTCCTCCGCGGCCGCCACGACATGTGTACTGCACCGATCGCGGCCGAGCTCGTCGAGGGCATTCGCGAGGCGCGCGAGGTCGTGTTGGAGCACAGCTCGCACACGCCGGTGCTCGAGGAAACCGACAGGTACCTGGAGGTCCTCGGCGGCTTCCTGCGAGAGACGGAGACTGGACTGCGCCCGCGGCCCGGAGGGAATCATCATCGAGCTAGCGGAGCAGATCGGCTAACGGGTTGAGTCCGTTGCCGACTCCAAAGGTGAAATGGGGGCGGGAGGATTCGAACCTCCGTAGGCTGAGCCGACGGGTTTACAGCCCGTTCCCTTTGGCCGCTCTGGGGGCGGGAGGATTCGAACCTCCGTAGGCTGAGCCGACGGGTTTACAGCCCGTTCCCTTTGGCCGCTCGGGCACACCCCCTTGAGCGGATCGCCATTGTAGCCTTGGCCTTCGGCAACGCCGCCCGCGCCGGGGCCTTCGACCGGTGCAGTTACCGACACAGGGGCAGCAGTAACGCCGATAAGTCATCATGGCGCCGAAGGCGCCGGACTTTTCGGCGTAGAGCCCGTTCCCTTTGGCCGCTCGGGCACACCTCTTGAGCGGATCGCCATTGTAGCCTTGGCCTGTGCCCCTCCCAGCAATGCACGCCGGCTTCTGGCCCGCGATCACGCGGCGCCGGAGTCCACCCTCGCCCTTACCAAGGCTTCTAGCCTTGGCTGCGGACGAGTGCGGCCTCTGGCTCAGTGCTCGCGACCCAGAAACTCGGCAGCATCACTGGAAGGGGCACTGTGGAGCGCTTTGACGTTGCCGTGGTCGGCGCCGGTCCGGCGGGCTCCACGACGGCATACCGCCTCGCGCGCGCTCGCGCGCGCGTGTTACTGGTAGACAAAGCGCGCTTCCCGCGCGACAAACCGTGCGGGGGCGGCCTGACGATGCGCGCCGTGCGGCAGCTGCCGTTCTCCGTCGAGCCCGTCGTGGAGGACCGGGTCACGCGCGCACGCTGCCGGCTGCGGTACGGCCCGGTGATCGAGCGCGAATCCGATCGGGTTCTCTGCCTGATGACTCAGCGCCGCCGCCTCGACGCGTTCCTCGTCGAGCGCGCCGTGGAGGAGGGGGCCGTCTTCAGGGACGGCGTGCGCGTGACCGTGGATTCGGACACCGAGATCCGGGTCGACGGCGCGCCGGTCCGCGTCGACGCGCTCATCGGTGCCGACGGCGCGAACGGGGTCACCGCGAAGACCCTCGGTCTCGGCGGCGGCATCGTCAACGGCGTCGCCCTCGAAGGGA
>WNGB01013815.1_pt1 | contig 10846 bp, 4 predicted proteins | sample 5400681 | NCBI WGS metagenome assembly WNGB01 (sample SAMN13153367, study PRJNA577476) | soil metagenome | isolation source: 115 cm soil or saprolite under grassland replicate 2 | place: USA:California | collected 2016-06-15 | reverse complement strand
CCAGGAAGGACAAGCCAACGGGCAACCGGCAACCACGCCGGACCGTGGAGGAGTTGTAGGACTTTCCTGCCTGCCGTGACTATAGTCGCCCGTGAACTGGAACGTCTCCACCTTGACGCCGGCGGCGCGGCAGCGCTCCTCCAGCGTGGTCGTCGAGTCGCTTGTCTTGACGATGCACACGGCGACCGACGGCTCGACCTCCTGCCGATATTTCTGCAACGCATCGACGAACAGCGGCGGCTCGTTCTCCTCCTCGTCGGTGACGAGCAAGATCTGCTCGACGCGCTGCCGACGCCGGCGCAGCAGCTCGATGGCGATGCCGCACGAGGTCGTCCCCGCGGCCTTGATGCCGGCGAAAGCCTTGTGCCAGTCCGCCAGCTTCGGACCCGCTGAGGTGATCTCGTAGGCCATCGTGTCGAACGCGTAGACGTACAGCTCCTTCGTGCAAATCGCCGCGATCATGGCGCCGAGGCGCTTGCCCAGGTCGATCGCCTCGTCCATCGAACCGGACTTGTCCACGAGCAAAGCGACTGGCCGATCGATACGGCCGCGCGCCTTGATTTGCACGTCCGCGACCTCTTCGAGCTTCTCGCGCAGACTGCCGCCGCTCAGGCCGGTCGCCTCGACGGCCTTCTCGGCCTTCAGGGCGCTGACGCGCGTCCCGAGTTTGGCCTCCTCCAGCTTCAGTTCGATCAGGGCGCGCAGGTCCGGGTTGCCGAAGGCGCCGCGGCGGCGCAACAGCCCGAGGTTGTTGATGACCTCCTGCGGGGTCATGCGCTCGATGATCGCCTCCAGAATGTCGCGGGTCATCTCGCCCAGCACCGCGACGGCGACGCGAAACGGGATCTTGTGCTTGCCGATGGCCTCAGCCTTTTCCTGCGGCGTGGTGGCGCGGGCGACGTCGCGCAGTGCCATCAGGCGACTGTCGGCGGGCGGGTCGCGCTCAAAGAGGATCTTCTGTGCGCGCTCGCCAGGCCGGATGTGCAGGACGCCGTAGAGCCGCTTGAGCGCCTTGCGGGCCGACAGGACGGTGCTGTCGAACCAATCCGGTTCGCCTTCGCGCTCCTGCAGGTAGCGGCGCACCTCGGTCTGCACCGAGCGCGGCACGTTGCGGAACAGGCCGGATTCCTCGACAACCTCATCGTACTTGCGCTGCTGCCGCCTGACCTCGCCCAGGAACTCGCGCGCCTTGCGTTTGCTCAGACTGGCGAGCTGCTCGCGCTGCTCGTGGTTGAGGCGCAGCACCTTCGGTTGCTCGGCCGCCTTGACGCGGCGCGTGCGCTTGCGGCCATGAATGAAATCGACGACACGCAAGACCTGATATGGGGGCAATTGACGCAGCAGGGCCAGGCCGACGTCGCGGTGGCCGTCGAAGTCGCTCAGTACGAGGGAGACGACGAACATTTCCTTGTGGTCGCGGACGTCGCCGTGGTCGGCGTACCAGGCGGCGAGGCGGACGTAGAAGCGCGGATCCTGGGCGACAAGTTCGCGATGGACCGGCCAGACGAGGTCGAGTTTGCGGTGCGGCGTCGTCAGGAGCATATTGAGCATCTGCAGACGGATGTCCTGCTCGGCGGTGGGCATGGCTGCGATCCGGGAATGGAGAAGAAAAGAGCCCGCACAAGTCGCACAAGCTGTCAGGAAACTTGCCGGATTTGCACCGACAACTTCAACCGCAAATGGTTGTGCTCTACTATTGAGCTAAAGTTTGTAAGCTCGTGCCATTGGGTGCGGGCCAATATCAACATAGAATGACGGCGGCGGAAGGCAAGAGGTTCGGCGGCATGGCCGCCCGGGGTGCAATGCAATGGAACCCCGGGCGACCGACACGCGACCCTGGGCGACACGCGACCCCAGGCAACTCAGTCGTAAGTCCTGGCGACACGCAGTCCGACGCTGTAGCTACGGTCGTCGGGCCGGATGTGGTCACGTTGGGCGGAGCGGACGACTAGCGTCCGATTGGTGAACGAGCCGCCGCGCAACACGCGGCTTGTGCGGTCCACTATATTTCTAATATCCTCTTTATCCTCTATTGCCCCCACGCCTTGCGGGTAGTCGAATGCCCTGTCCTGCACCCACGTCCAGACATTGCCGTGCATGTCGAATAACCCCAGGTCGTTGGGCCGCTTCTGGCCCACCGGCCAACTCCGATCCTGAGCGTTGTGGATGTACCACGCGTGCCGTCCCAGCAACTCCACCGAGGAGCCGTAAGACCGGCTGCTGGTCGTCTCCGCCCGACAGGCGTATTCCCATTCCGCCTCCGTCGCCAGCCGATAACCCTTGCGCTGCAGATAGTCGGGATATGGCTTCATCCCCTCCTTGATGTCCGCATCCTTCGGGTAGCACCACTGGTCCTCGGGGATGCCCTCCTGCTCGCTCAACCAGTTGCAATATTGAGCCGCCCTGTACCACGATACGCCTAAGATCGGACAGTCTCCCTCGGGAGCATAAACCTGTATCGGCGGCCAGCTCACGTCAGGGCGATCCTTCAGGAAACGCTGAAACTGTGTCACTGTCACCGGCTTGCTGGCAATGGCATAGTTGCGGCCAATCCGCCGCCGGTGCAACCGCTCCGTCTCAAAGTGTCCTGGCTCGTCCGGGGGCGAGCCCATGCGGAACTCGACCGGCCCCGGCACCAGCACCAGCGTCTGCCCTTGCTGGTTGACGTACCAGCCGCGCTTGCCGTCCGGGTCACGCCGCTTCAGTTCGTCATCGAGCTGCTGCAACGCTTTCGCCTGGCCCCAGGCCAGCGGTCGCGCCGTCGGCCCCTCCTGGCGGTGCCGCAGCAGCCAGTCGATGGCCCCATGAATGCCGGCATCCGGATCGTCCCGATACCACGTCAACAGCTTCTGTGTCAGGGATTCACGCTCCGCCGCCGGCAGTTGCTCCCCCGTGTAATCGCCCAGCGCCACGATCAGCGCCCGCCGCGCCGACGGATCTTTTTCCAGCTCCAGCCGCCGCACCAGCTTGACTGGATCGACCCCGTACAGCTTTGTCCGCCACACTAATTGCGACCGCGCCTCCGGCTCCGGCGTGTGCCGCAGCAGCGGCCAGACCGGCTCGTCGTCGCCCAGGTGCAGCAGCGCCACGGCCGCCATCGCCTGTCGCTTCGCCAGCAATTCGCGCTGCACCAGCGAGGCGTCCTTCGCGGTTTCGACCGCCAGTTCGCGCCGCAGCCGCTCGACGGCCTTCGCACGGTGCATCGCCAGCGCCGGCTGCAGCACGGCAAACTGTTTCGGGTCGGCGGCCAGGAGCACCTCTGCCAGCAGGTCGGGCTGATCGGCGGCATAATCGGCCAGCACAATCGCCGCCGTCTGCCTGGATTCGGGCAACTTCGGGTCGCGGCAGACCGCCACCAGCGGTCCCAGCAGCGTTTGTCGCACCGGCCGCAGCGCCCCAGCCCACTGCCCCTGATAGAACGGGTTCGCCGCCAGGAGCAGCCCAGCCGCTGTTTCGCCCACCTTGCCCCAGCGCTCACTCTTGGGGTCGAACACCGCCAGCGCCGTCAGCGCCCGCAAGCGCCGCCCCTCGGGCGACTTCGTATCCTCTGTTAGTGTCCACAGCCGCTCCGTTAACTCCGCCTTGTGGGGCAGCAGCGCCTCGCGGACCAGCAGCACCTCCGCCGGGTCGTCGGCCTTGAGCATCCAGGCCAGCAGCGGGGCACGCACCGTCTCCGGCTCGACGGGCGCCAGGGCCAGGGCCAATCTCATGCGTTTTGCCTCATCGCCGCCCGCGACCCACAGTTCGCGCAACCGTGGCAGCACCTCAGCGCGACTGCGTTCCAGGTCGGCGAGGATACCTGGTACGGCACCGGGGGCGGCATCGCGCAGAGCATTGACCTGGGCCAGCGCGCGCTGCCGCTGCTCTTGCTCCGCGCGCGTCAGGGCGGCCTTCGTCTCGCCGAGCTGCCATGTCACGACAGTGAACGCGGTGACGGCGACCGCGGCCAGCGTGCCGAGCAGAGCCGCGACGGCCGGCCGTCGCCGCACCCACCTGGCCGTTCGCTCCGCCCAGCCCACCGGCCGCGCCGTCACCGGCTCCTGTCTTTGGAACCGGCCCAGATCCTCCGCCAGATCCAGCGCCGTGGTGTAGCGCCGGTGGCGCTCCTTGCGCAGGCACTTCAGGCAAATCGTCTCCAGGTCGCGCGGCACCGTGGGCTGGAGTTGCCGCGGCGACACGGGATCGGTGTCGAGCACTTGCGCGATGGTGTCGAAGGTGGTCACCGCCTTGAAGGGCGGCCGGCCTGTCAGCACTTCGTAGAGGATCGCCCCCAGCGCCCACACGTCCGTCGCCGGGCCGACGTCCTTGCTCCTGCCGGCGGCCTGTTCGGGAGCCATGTAACTGGCCGTGCCCACGACGGCGCCGCTGTGCGTCTGCCCCGCCTCGTCGAGATTTTTGGCCAGGCCGAAGTCGGTTACCTTCGGCGTCCCGTCCGCGGTGAGGAGGACATTGGTTGGCTTCAGGTCGCGGTGGATCACCTGCGCCTGATGGGCCGCCTGCACCGCTCGCGCCAGCTGCTCGACAAGGCGCGCCGCCTCAACCGGCGGCAAGGGCGTGCCGGCAAGCCTGGCGGCGAGGGTGCCGCCTTCGCAGAACTCCAGCACGAAGTAGGGCAGGCCGTTGTACTCACCGATCTCGTGGATCTGAACGATGCCGGGATGCTGCAAGCGTGCCACCGCCTCCGCCTCGGCCTTGAAGCGGCCACGGTCCACAGCGCTGGCGTGGCCGCCCCCGAGAATCACCTTGAGGGCAACGATGCGCTTGAGAGCGAGCTGGCGGGCCTTGTAGACGACGCCCATGCCACCGCGACCCGCTTCTTCCAGGATCTCGTAACCCGGCAGCACCGGCCAGCCAGGGTACGGGACTGCCGCCGCGAGAGGGTGCGATTGCGTCTCGCCAAGGGTTCCGCCGGAGTGGGGGAGGTGCGGGGCCGACATCGTTGAGGTTCCCGAGTTTGAGTGCCGCGTAGGTCCGAAATGTTGTCCGGCACAAGCTCCGTGGCACAGGCGTCCCGCCTGTGCCTGATAGTCCAACACAGGCGGGACGCCTGTGCCACGGGAATCAACGCCCCGCGCACAGCAGCGACTCGGCCAACTCCAACGCATCGACCGGCCAGAACCGCATCGCCCGTGGATGCGAGGTCGGCGTGCCGCGCAGCGGCCGGCACGACAGCAGCGCGTGAATCCAGCGCGGCGGCACCGCCTCGCGGCCGTGGACGGCACCGAGGAGCGCACCCGCGATGGCGGCGTTGGTGTCCGTATCGCCGCCGGCCATGACCGTCGCCACGACGCCCTCCTCGAAGTTCGGGGCGTGGAGTAGTTGGTGGAAGGCGTTCTGAAGCGCGATGCGCACCCAACCCATCTGATCGGAGTAGTTGCCCGGAGCGCCCCAGCGTGCCTTCTCGATCGTCAGCAGCACGTCCGCATGGACGCCCGGCTTCGACGCTTCCGCCAAGGCCGCCTCGTAGCAAGCCGTGGGGTCGCCGCCGTGCGTGATGGCGTGGACAATGGCCGCGACGAAGATCGCACAGGAGTCCTGACAGACCTGATGCGGGTGCGTGAGTTGACTGTCTTGACGCGCCCAGGCCACGGCCTGCTCGACCCGTCCGGCTCCGAAAATGCCCAGCGGACTGATACGCATCAGCGAACCGTTGGCCTGGCTGTGCTGGTTATTCTGGGCCAGCGTTTCACGGACGCGCTCGCCGGGTGGGGCCTCAAACGCCGCTCGCAACGCCTGCCGGGTGGTGCCGCCGATATCAAAGGTTTGCGGATCGTCGTACCACTCGGCGTACGCCTCCAGCACACTCTCGGCGTCGTAGGTGCCGCGGTGGACGAGGGTGCGCGCCAGCATCAGGGCGAGTTCGGAGTCGTCGGTCGGCTGGCCGGCGAGGTTGTTCCAGGTGCCGCCGTCCTTGAGTTCGCGGCAGCCGCCGGGGTAACGCATTTCGATCGTCATCGCCGACTTGAACTCGACAAGGCCGCCGAGCGCGTCGCCAGCGAGTTGACCGAGGAGACAACCCTGGGCGCGGGACAGCACGCCGTTGTCGGCGATGGCCCGCCCCGGTGCCGGTCGCACCAGGCGGAACGGCGCCGGCGGCATCGGCTCGGCTATAAACACCTTTTGCCAGTCGCGTTGTCGCAATTCCTGGACGGCCTCGGGGGCGCCGCCGAAGCACCGGCGCGTCGCGCTCTGGCCGTCGCGGGTGTAGGTGACGGGCTGCCCGTCCTGATCGAGCAGCACGCCGCCGCCGGCGCGGAGCAGAGCGTGCCCCGCGGCGTAGTCCCAGCCGCCCGGGGCAGCCAGTGAGACAGCCGCCACCCCATCACCGACGGCCACGCGCGCCAGGCGGTAAGCGATACTCGGCAGGGCGATGTAACGGGCCGGACGGACGCAGTCGGTGTTCGCCGCCGGACAGTTATCGGCGTCCTGCGAGACGAACACCACGCGGCCCGCTTCAAGGCGGTTGGCCGTCAAGTCTACCTGCACTGGCTTGCCGTTGCGCGTGACGGGACCGCAACCCTCCGCCCAGGCGATCAGGTCGCCCTCGCCGTCGGGGTAGCAGAACGCATAGACGACGCCGAGCACAGGCACGCCATCGCGCAGCAGCGCGATGCTGACCGCGCTGCCGCGCCAGCCTTTCAGGTACGCCGAGGTGCCGTCGTTCGGATCGACCAGCCAGAGATGCGGGTCGCCCTCCTTGTCGGCGAAGCCCGTTTCCTCGCCGCGATAGGCGCAGGGCAAGGCGGCGAGCAACTTGTCGCGGATCAGCCGTTCGGCCTCCGTGTCGGCATCGGCATGGCTCCCGCTGCCGCGCGGTCCGCCCGGCCGGAGAAAATCGTCGCGCAACAGCGCTCCCGCCGCCCGCGCTGCCTCGACTGCCGCCGCCAATGGACCGTGATAGTCGTTCATTCTTCCCTCGGCTTCTGTGGCTGGAAAGGTAGCGGGTGGCGGGTGGTGGGTGACGGGTGGCGGGAGAACACAAAGCCACCTCTTCTCCCGCCACCCGCCACCCACCACCCGCCACCCGTTGGGACCGTGGTCGCTCAATCCCAGGACGGGTACTGCTCCGGGGCCTTGCCGTGACTTTCGAGGATTTTCGGCCCTTTCATGCGCGACTTGGGCGGATCGATGCGTTCCAACTGGACGTCAAACTGCCAGTTATCGCCAAAATCGAAGAGGAAGGTCATCGACTGCCCCGGTTGCAGCGGCACCTCGCCGACCGCGACCTCGTCGGTCTTGGGGCCGGCTTCCTCGATGAACGGGTGGAGCACCTGCACCCTGGCCCCAAAGCGGTCGCGGTAGGTGAACTCGTAGAGGTGGTCGTCGTCGAAATCCACGGAGGCCAGGATGGCGTAGGCCAGGTCGTCGAGCGTGTGCTGCGAGGGAATGGCGATCAGCCGCCAGATCTTGCCCAGCGACACGCGGAAGACAAAGACGCCCTCCTGCGGCTGTGTTTCCGGCACGACGAGATTGTGTTGCCACGCGGGGAAGTACGGCTGGAAGAGCGACTGCCAGTGGCCGAAACGCCGCGCCTCGGTTGCCTCTTCCTCGGTTTCCTGTTCGTCAAGCACTTTGATCTCCCTCTGTGTGAACCAGGAAGGAAGTTTGCGGCTGAGCAGTGTGAACATGGCGTCGCCGAAGGGCAAGTGCTTCAGACCGGCGGGCCGCCAGGGTTTGACCGGCTGCCGCGGATGTTCGACTTCCATCAGACCGAACAGACCCATCAGGGCAACGTGGTAGAACCCGTAGAACATCCCCGGAACGTATACTGTCGCCGGCTGTCTCAGATCAAACTTGCAGCCTTTGGCAGGAATTTGTTGCCACGCTTGCATACAACCGAGAAGTGGATCGTCCGCCAAGGCCCCGCCCCTTTCGCCGACCATTTCCGGCCGGCTGAGCAGCAGCCACGCCTCCAGGAGGGCGAAGTAGCGTTCGGTCGGGTTCAGACCGTTCCACACGGCGAGGACGGTCGGCTCAGGGAGCAGCTGCGCTTTCGAGCCGCCACCCTCAACGCGGGTCAGGCCGGTAGCGCGGAGGAGCAGGTGCAGCCCTTGCAGGTAGGGATGCGAGTGCAGTGGGATCCGCTTCAGAGTGAGGTGGAGCGGGCGGCTCAACCGGCCGTCGAGTTCGACGATGGCGGACTGAGCCAACAGCTGATGCTTGCCGGACGCCGGAACGCCCTCGGTGCCGAGGAAATCGAGCACGGTCTGGAAGTCGCGCAGGATCGGGCCGGGATGCTCAGCGTCGATGACCTGGGAACGGAGCAGTTCTTCCTGCGCTGGTGTGAGGGTGAACTTGGCCTTCATGGGTTTCTCCGCAGAAAAGCAAATTCGTGGGCTCTTGGAGGTCGGCTCGAACTCAGCCCGGGGCTGCCCGACAAACCCCATCACCACTGAAGAGGGTGCTCTCCTCGACGAAACTGATGAGGTTGCCAAACGGATCGCGCAGACAACACAGCCGCTCCCCATAGATCGGATCCCGATAGAGGGCAACAAGCCGCTTGAACCCAAGTTCCTGCGCCCGCCAATAAACCCAGTCGAGTTCCGGTACGCCAATGTAAAGATACTGATTGGGGAGTTCCTTCTCCTCGATTGGCCAGCCGATCCCGTCAGCGATGGGATCAAACAGCGCAAGAATCGGGCCACCGCAATTGAAGTAATGAACTCCGGGAGAAACCCGCTCGCCGCTCATCTCCAGCAGTTCGGCGTACAGCGCAACGGCCTGATCGATGTGCGACACCGGCAGAACAACGCGATGGAGCCTTGCCATTGCCTCCCCCTCCCCAAGCGCGGCCAACCTCAGCGGTAGGCCGGCACCCATTCGAGGCGGCCGGGGTGCGTCTGCACCTGCCAGAAGGGCGCCCACGCCAAACCAAGCGTCGTCACCTGCACGTCCTGGCGGCGCGGTTTCAACGGCACGTCGTTGCATTGCTCGCCCGCTTGCTTCCACTTCTCGTAGATCGCTGCTTGCTTTTCACGCCATTCCGCCTCCAACTTGGCGATTTTATCACCCGGCAGCGGTTTGGGCGGCTCCTTCCCGCCGAACCAGCCGAACGGATTGAGCGCACCGAGGACCGAGCCGACATTCGGCCCCGTGGCCGCGTCCGGCATCCTGGCCCCCAAGGCGTCGAACTTCGGCTGATACCTGAGCCTTTCCGCGGCGATGGCCTTGTCCAACTCGACACGAGCGGCGGCACGGCAGCGATCGCGGAAGGTCGTCACGTCCTCGCCCGGCTGGCTGAGCAGGTTTAATGCCTCGTTCTCGAACCACACCAGGCGGGTATTGTCGTAGACGAATTCGGCGAGCGTCTTCTCCAGTGACTTGACCTTCTTGCCCGTGTTCAGCGATTCCGGCACGGCCCCATAAGTGCCCGCGGATCCTGGCGCAGTCGTCGGCTGACAGGTCAGTCGTTCCGCGGTGTGCCAGGCGACCGGCTGGCCGACAGCAGGCGGCAGGGCCAGCAGGCGATACGTCTGCCGGTGCGAAATCCCCCGCTTCTTGTCGAAGAAGGACACATCTGCGACGCCGAGCACCCGCGCTTGATACTGCGGTCCCCCTGGCGACCGCGCCGCACCGGCCAGCGGCAGATAGAACTGGGGCACGTCGCCGGGCACGCTCGGCGGGGCGACGACGGCGACCTCGACCGGAACTACCGGAATCGGCGTCGTGGAAGCAGGCGTTTGCGCGGTCTGCGTGGGGTGGCGAGCCTCGCCGCGCGACGCTGCCTGGAGCGGCTCGCCACACTTCGGGCAGGCAGCGACCCCTGGCGGCAACTCGGCGAGGCAGCGGCGGCACAGCAAAATCGCGGCCACGGGGACCGGTGCGACCGGCACCGCCGCGGCCGGCGTCGGCGCGGCAGGGGCGGACGCGGGCGGGTGGTCTTGGGCCGCGGCTTCCTTCAATGGGGCCATGAGCGTCTCGATCTGCTCGCGCGTCATCGGGCCGCGCAGATACGACAGGACATGCCGGCTCTGGAACAGGACCGGCGCACCGCGGTGGACATCGTGCAACAGGAAGACACGGTTGCCCAACGCCGAAATGACCGTTTCCAGATACGCCCGGTTCGTCAACGTGCCGCTCGCCGCCGCCACGCCTTCGAGCCCCTCCACGAGCCGCGCCTTGTCGCGTTCCGTCTGCAACTTGCCGACGAACCACGTGCCCGCGTTGCTGAGCGCCTTGTAATCGAGATCGACCGGGTTCTGCGTCGCCAGCAGCACACCGACGCCGAAAGCCCGTGCCTGTTTCAGCAGCGTCATCAAGGGCAACTTGCTCGGCGGATTGGCGGGGTACGGCGGCAGATAACCAAACACCTCATCGAAGTAGAGGATCGCCCGCAGGCTGGTCGTGCCGGGTTGTTTACGCGTCCAGCTCAGCACTTCCTCCAGCAAGAGGGTGATGAAGAACATCCGCTGGGCGTCGTCGAGATGGGCGACATAGAAGATCAGGTGCCTCTTTTTCTTCGTGGGGCTGGCGAGCAGTTTCGACAGGTCCAGCGGCTCGCCTTGAATCCACGTCGAGAAACTCGGTGCTGCCAGGATGTTGTTGAGTGCGACGGCCAACTTGAGGCGATCCTTCTCGGGATAGAAGGTGTCGATGTCGAAAGCGCCGATCTTGGACAGCGGCGGCTCCTGAATCTGCGTGATCAGGCCAGCCAGGTCGAGATCCTTGCCCTTGCTCCAGGTGTTCAGCAGCAACTGGGCGATGAGGATGTGCTCGCGGGACTGCACCGGATCGGCGCTGATGCCGGTCAGGCCGAGCAGGGCCGTGGTCGTGGCATCGATCTTCTGGTTGAGCGCCTCGCGCGACACCTTGCCCTTGGGAGCGGCGAAGGTCTGCAAAATCGACA
>WNGB01037232.1_pt1 | contig 10847 bp, 7 predicted proteins | sample 5400681 | NCBI WGS metagenome assembly WNGB01 (sample SAMN13153367, study PRJNA577476) | soil metagenome | isolation source: 115 cm soil or saprolite under grassland replicate 2 | place: USA:California | collected 2016-06-15 | reverse complement strand
CCGGCGACCTGGGCTGGCGGGTCCGGGTCGGCGCGACCGCGACGAAGGCCGAGGCGGACGCGATCCGCCAGCAGGTGATCGCGGCCGGGTTCGGCGGTTCCAGCATCTACACCGGCTGGGACGGCGAGCCGGACGACGTGGCCGGATCCACCGGGCCGTGGCACGTCGACGTACTGACCATCGACGCTCAGACCTTCAGCGGCCGGCTCGACGCGACGTACGGGCCGGACCTCGAGCGACGCGAGACGACGAGCCAGCTCGCCGCGTTCACAGGTGCGGACACCGCGGTCAACGCCGGCTTCTTCGTACTCGACCCGGCGGCCGGCGCGCCCGGTGACCCGGCCGGGGTGGCAGCGTACGACGGACGGCTGGTCAGCGAGCCGATCGCGGGCCGCCCGGCCCTGGTGGTGCGCGACGACGCCCGCGGCACATCGATCGTGCGGCTGCGCTGGCATGGCGAGGTCGCCGGTCTCACGCTCGACGGCCTCGACCGGGTGCCGGGCCTGATCCGCAACTGCGGCGGGACCGGCGACACCCCGACCGATCTGCCGCTGCACGACTTCACCTGCACCGACCCCGACGAGCTGATCGCCTTCGACGCGGCGTACGGCGTACAGACGCCGAGCGGTCCGGGCGCCGAGGTGGTGCTGGACAGCAGCGGCCGGGTCGTCGATATCCGCTCGCCCCGCGGCGGGACCATCCCGGCGGGCGGTCGGACCGTGCAGGCGACCGGAGCCCAGGTCGGCGCGCTGCTCGCGGTCGCGCATCCCGGCCGTGAGCTGGTGGTCAGGGCGACGCTGATCGGCGACCGCGGCCGGCCGGTGCCGACCTCGCCGATCACGTCGATCGTCAACGGCGGTCCCGAGCTGGTCCGCGACGGCCAGCTGCATGCCACGCCGCGCGCCGACGGGATGGTGCATCCGGGCAATCCGAGCTTCTACTACGGCTGGGTGCACAAGCGGAACCCGCGCACCTTCGCCGGCGTGGATGCCCAGGGCCGCACCGTACTGATCACAGCCGACGGCCGCAGTACGTCGAGCCTGGGTCTCGGCATCGCGGAGACCGCCGCGGTGGCGAAGGCCCTTGGGCTGCGCAACGCGATGAACCTCGACGGCGGCGGCTCGACCACGATCGTGGTGGACGGCGTGGTGATCAACGTGCCCTCGGACGCGACAGGCGAGCGCCCTGTCGGCGACGCGCTGGTGGTGTTGCCCGCGCGGTGATCCCAAAACGCGACCGACGACGTCGGCCACGCGACGGCCGGACTGGCACGGTGGGCATGGTTTTGGGCATGAACGACCGTTAACCGGTGTTGCGAGAGTCCACCGAAGTCCTGCGCGGTGACTCCTGCGCGCTCGTGATCCCTCCTGTCCCTGGGTATGTGCTGCCTACGGATCAGAAGGTTGAGGATTCGAATCCCTCCGAGCGCGCCACCCCAAGCCCAGGCAGAACCCACTCTGACGTGGGGCTTTTGCATGTCCGGCGGACACGGCAGAAGGGCGGCCGAGGTGCTGGCCGCCCTTCCGTACCCCCATTCGTACCCCGACGTCACACGTTGTCTGGCTCCTCGAGCAGGAAGCCGAGCCGGTCGACAGCATCGCCCTGGAGGTTCTCCGCGATGTCGACGTAGATCGTCTTCTTGTCCGAGGGTCCTCGTGCCCGAGAATGTCCTGGATCTGGTCCAGCGGCAACGCACGGATCTGCTTGTTATGCGCGATGCCGGAGCGAGCGATGCCTCGGAGTAGCTCGCAGCGGTGCGCCGGGATGCACGCGCGGGTGGACTACCCACGCACTGGTGCCGGGCTGGTTGGTTCAGCCCTCCGACGGCTGCAGGACGTAGCGCTCGATCGCGCTCAGGCACAACCTCATGAAGTCGGCATAGGCGCGATCGAGGAAGGTCTTCGTGACCAGGAAGCGCCCGAGCGGCCCCAAGGCTCCCGGGAAGCGATTCCCGCGTAGCTTGAAGGAGTAGCGCCAGCGCAGGTCGGTGGAGCGGCCGTTGTCGGCCGGCAGGTACCAGAACTCGCCCCTGCCGTACTGCAGAGGTCGAGCCGCCCGGAGGGTGTACCCCCAGACCTTGTACGAGAAGTACTCGTTCGCCTTGTCGTCGATCACCTCTTCCAGGGTGCTGCTGCCGTCGGCGAGTACGACGCGCCGACGTGCGCCCGGATTCGGAAAGGGGACGTCGTTGACCGGCTCGGTCGCCACGACGGCCGGAAATGTGTCGGTGCCCGGCAACAGGCCCTCGAGCGGAGCGTTGCTCAGCCGGGCGTACACGTCCGCCGGCGGGAGGGGGATGCGGATCTGCTCCTCGTGCCAGGCCAACTTGTCGGTGGGTAGCAGTTGAACGTCGCTCATGGTGGTGGCTCCTCGCTGTTCGCCTACGTGTCGCCGCAAGGGGATGCGGTGTGCTGAGGCGTCCGCCGGGTCGGCCGCGACATGGCGGCCGCGATATGGCGGCCGGGGCGATGCGTAGGCGTGGTGCCTCGCGGGTTCGCCGAGATCGGCGCTGTCGGTTCGAGATCGGCGCTGTCGGTTCCAGCCTACGAGCGAGAACGCCTCGACCAAGGAACCGTGGTCGAGATCACTCAGCGCAACGCCTTGCCGCTGATCGAGTGCCGGCACCGGGTCGACACCATCCCCGGCCGGGCGCGTTGGCGGGTGGCACCGTGTGGGAACCCAAGCTCGACGGCTACCTTCACTGAACAAGTCAAGCTCGGGTATGCCGACTGGCCGGGGGCCGACCCGATCAATCAGGTGTCTCGACCCGACCGAGCCTGCTCGGAGTCGTCGGTCGACGTGGGCTGCTCGACGTCGCCGGTGGTGGCGGCCCAGCTGGCCAGCAGGTTCAGGGCATCCTGCGACGAGGATCCGGGCTCGGCGGTGTAGGTGAGAAGGCTCTGGCTCGGATCGGCCGCAAGCGGGAAAGACTCGAACGGCAGCTCGAGATCCCCGACGACCGGGTGATGGAAGCGCTTGACGCCGGTGGTATGGATCCGGACGTTGTGCGCGGCCCAGCGAACTCGGAACTGCTCGCTGCGGGTGGACAGCTCCCCGATCAGGTCCGACGTCTGCCGGTCGTACGGATCCCGGCCGACCTCGGCTCGGAGCAGGGCGACGGTGTCGTTGGCGACCGTGTCCCAGTCACGGAAGAACTCGGTCGCGTGCGGGTCGAGGAAGACGAACCGGGCGTTGTTTGGTGGCCGGGCGGGGTCGGCGTAGACCGGCGCGAACAGCGCGTAGCCGAGTGCGTTGGCGGTCAGGACGTCGAGTCGTCCGTTGAGCAAGAACGCCGGCGTGCCACTCATCGAGTCCAAGACGCGCTGCACCGTGGGCCGGACGCGCTGTGGGGTCGGCCGGCGACGCGGTGGGCGGCGGGTTGTGCCAGCGGCGCGGAGCAGGTGGAGCAGGTGCGTCCGCTCAGCATCGTCCAACTGCAGCGCGTGCGCGATGCCGTCGATGACGCTCTCGGACATGCCTGTGGCATTGCCGCGCTCGAGCCTGGTGTAGTACTCGGTCGAGATGCCAGCCAGAAGGGCAACCTCCTCGCGGCGCAGGCCCGAGACCCGACGGCGGGCTCCGCCGTAGATGGGCAGTCCCGCCTGCTCGGGGCTGGTCCGGGCCCGTCGGGTGCTGAGGAACTCCCGGATGTCCGTGCGGACGTCGCCACGCACGTCGCCACTGGTATCGCGACGGTCGTTCCTGGCTGCCATGTCTTCCACTCTACGAGCGCTTCCCCGGCTCTGGGGGTCCCTCTCAGTGACCCTTTAACAGGGTCTCCTCCCGCCTCGCGGCGGCTGGTTCTGTGGAAAGTGCCACCGCGAATGACGCGGTGTTCGACACATCAACCAGAGGGACGTGCACTCGCATGACTGACAAGAAGGTTTGGTTCATCACCGGCGCCGGCCGCGGCATGGGCGTCGACATCGCGACGGCCGCCCTGGCCGCCGGTGACGCCGTCGTCGCCACCGGACGCAACCCCGACAGGGTCAGCTCTGCGCTCGGAACGCACGACGACCTCCTCGTCGTCAAGCTCGACGTCACCGACCCCGCTGACGCCGAGGACGCCGTACGCGCCGCCGTCGACCGGTTCGGCCGGATCGACGTACTGGTCAACAACGCGGGCAACTTCTACGCCGGCTTCTTCGAGGAGATCAGCCCTGAGGACTTCCGGGCGCAGATCGAGACCACCCTGTTCGGCCCGGTGAACGTCACCCGCGCGGTACTTCCGGTCATGCGCGCCCAGCGTTGCGGCCTCATCGTCACGATCTCCTCGACCGCCGGCATCGTCGGCCAAGAGTTCTGCACCGCGTATGCCGCCTCCAAGTTCGGGGTGGAGGGCTGGATCGAGTCGCTGACTCCCGAGATCGCGCCATTTGGCATCCGCACGATGCTCGTCGAGCCCGGCTTCTTCCGCACCGAACTGCTCACGCCGGAGTCGACGAACTACGCCGAGCCCTCGATCGACGACTACGCCGAGCGCACCAAGCAGACCGTGGATGCCTGGAACGGCATGAACGGCAAGCAGGGCGGTGACCCCGCCAAGCTCGCCAACGCGCTGGTCCAGCTCGCAACCCAGGACGAACCGCCGCGGCGCTTCGCCGCCGGCGCCGACGCGATCGCCACTGTCGAGCAGAAGGCAAAGGACCTCCTCGACCAGGCCGACGCCTACCGCGAGCTGTCCAGCAACCTCGCCCACAGCGACGCCTGAGTCACCCCGCCGGAATCCCTCTCCAGCCAGCTCTCGCGCAGGCAGGGTCACAGGCACGGGCAAACGCTCACTCCCTCACCACGACGTCCCACGCCGGTACGTCGGAATCCTCCCAAGAAGGACGAACCATACATCGACGCAACAAGCTAGCGGTCGTACTCGCGGGCCGCGGCCGGCACGGCCAACGGCAACGCCAGTTCCGCCGCCTCCGCGGAATCCGACACGAGACAAGTGACCGCCGAGTCGAACAAGCGCATCATGGAGCGCTTCACCGGCGAGTTCCTCCCCACCGGCGACGCCGCGCCGGCGGAGGAGTTCATCAGCCCGGACATCGTCATGCACTTCGCCGGACCTGGCCGACGGCAAGATCGTCGAGGAACGCGCCCAGCTCGACATGCTGAGCCTCCTCCAGCAGATGGGTGCCGTGCCGGCCATATAGAAGCCGCGCCTGAAGGTCTAGGCCTGCCCATCGGCCGAGGCGATTGATAGGACGCCGGACAACACCCCCATGGAATCGAAACTGACCGGCACCGCCGCCCTGGTCACCGGCGCGAGCAGTGGTATCGGCGCCGCCACCGCCCGCCAGCTCGCCGTGCACGGTGCCTCTGTCGCGCTCGTTGCCCGTCGCAAGGATCGTCTGGAAGATGTCGCCGCCGAGATCGACAAGGCGGGCGGCTCCGCGCTGGTGGTGCGAGCGGACATCACCGACCGCAGCCAGGCCGAGGCGGCCGTGCAGCAGACCGTCGAGCGCTTCGGACGGTTGGACATCCTCGTCAACAATGCCGGCCTGATGCTTCTCGGCCCCGTCGCCGGCGCGGACGTCGGGGAGTGGGAACGCATGCTCGCTGTCAACGTCAACGGCCTGCTCTACACCACTCGCGCCGCCCTACCGCACCTGCTGCATGCCGCCGAGGACGGCCCGCGCCGGGTCGCCGACATCGTCAACATCAGCTCGATCGCCGGCCGCGTCGCCTGGAACGGCTACGGCGTCTACAACCTAACCAAGTTCGGCGTCAACGGATTCACCGAGTCACTACGCCAGGAAATCACCCAACGGCACGTACGCGTCGGTGTCCTCGAGCCCGGCGGCGTCGACACCGAACTGGGCTCGCACAACGAACCCCAGGTTCGCAACGAGATGATCGACCCGTTCTACCAGGAAACCGAGGTCCTCGCCCCGGAGGACATCGCCGACGGCGTCGCCTACATGGTGACCCGGCCCCGCCACACCGCTGTCGGCGAGCTCTGGATCATGCCCACCGACCAAGCCTGATCCGTCCGCTCTACCCCGGAGCCGGAGGCTTGTGATCCGGCTGCCGGGTGCCGGGCGGTCTTCGTGGCGGGTGAGACTGTGGCCATGGGCAACATGTCGCCCGAACTCGCGGAGGGCGGTGGCGTTGGAGCTTGCCCGGGCAGCGGAGCAGCTGCCGGGTCAGCACGGCATGCAGGGTGGATCCCGGTATGAGTTGAAGTGGGACGGGTTCCTTCTCTGCATGCGTTCCGAGCCAATCGCAAGAGCTACCCGGCCGTAACGGTAGGCCAGGCGGCGAACCGTGGTCGCCCGTCCCCCTCTCGGGACCACGCGTCCGGCCGAGGGACGGGCGTCCGGCTGTCTGCTCGAGCGGCTGCTTTGATCGATCGTTGATGCCCGCGCGCGATCGTCGGGTCATGATTGGACGGATGTGTCGGGTGCGGGCGCTTTTCGGGCTCGCTGCGCTTGTCATGACGCCGCTGGTGGCTACGGCACCGGCGAGCGCCGTCACGACCGGTGACTGGACCCAGTTCCGCAACGGGGCCGCTCACCTGGGTGTCAACACCGCCGAGACCGCGCTGTCGGCGTCGACTGTCGGTGGGCTACGCCAGCAGTGGGTGACGAATGTGGCGGGCAGCGTCCTGTCGTCACCGGCGATCGCTGACGGCCGGGTGTACGTCGGCGGTTCGGACGGCCGGCTGCACGCGCTCGACGCGGCCACCGGACAACATCTGTGGGCCACGCCGGACAGCGCGCTGGACGGGGACTGGTCCGACACCTCGCCGGCTGTGGGAGACGGGATCGTCTACCTCGGCATCAACCGGCCGGCCTCTTCGATCTGGGCGTTCGACGCGGTGACGGGCGCGACCCGCTGGCACGTCGGCGCCTCCATCAGCAACATCGTCGGCTCGCCGACGCTGGCCGGATCGGTGCTGTACGCCGCCACGACGGAGGATCAGGTGCTGGCGCTCGACGCCGCGACCGGGGCCCGGATCTGGGACGCCAAGCCCAACGGGGGCAACGGTTCCGGGTTCTACTCGTCACCCACCGTCGCCGAGGGCAAGGTGTTCGCCGCGTCCCTCAACCAGAGGGTCTACGCGCTGGATGCGGCGACCGGCACCGTCCTGTGGTCGTTCCAGACCGGCGGCCACAACTCCTCGACACCGGCCGTCGTCGACGGCACCGTCTACTTCGGCTCGCGGGACGGCAACGTGTACGCCGTGGACGCCGCGACCGGCACGCAGCGGTGGAAGACGCAGTACGGCACGAACATCCTCGCGTCGATCCAGTCTTCGCCCGCGGTGGTCGACGGCACCGTCTACATCGGCACCAACAACGACGGCCGGGTGCTCGCCCTGGACGCGGCGACCGGTGCCGTCCGGTGGAGTTTCCGCGCCTCCGGTCCGGTGCTCTCGTCGCCCGCGGTGGCCAACGGGGTCGTGTACGTCGGGTCTGGCGGCGGCTCCGTCTACGGGCTACGGGCTACGAACGGCCAGCGGCTGTGGTCGGGTCGGGCCTCCGGCGCGGTGTACTCCGGACCGGTCGTGGCCCAAGGCAAGGTCTACGCGGCGACCTACGGCGACAAGGGCGGCGGCAACGTCTACTCGTTCGCGCTCCGGCGTTGACCGTTGCCGGGCGGTCCGACCTGCTGGAGCGTCTCGCTCAGCAACCGCAGGCACTGCGCCGCACCGCGCCGGTCGTCGGTGCGTTCGCAGATCGCCAGCGCGGCCCGCAGGCACTCCAGCGCCTGATCGGGCCGCCCCAGGCCGCGATGCACGGGGCCGAGGTGGGTCAGGCAATGCGCCTGGCCCGCCTCGTCGGCCAGTTCGCGGAACACCTCGAGCCCGGCGGTGTACCCGGCCAGGGCCTCGGTCAGCGAGCCCGCCGCCTCGTGCACCTCGCCGAGGTTCGTCAAGGCGGCGGCCTGTCCGCGCCGGTTGCCCAGCTCGCCGAAGATCCCGCCGGACTCGGCAAGGCAACGCAGCGCGTCGACGTACCGGCCGAGTCGTCCGTACACCGGCCCGAGGTTGTTCAGGTAGACACCCTGGCTGTGCGGGTCGCCGAGCCTGCGAGCGATCGCCAGCGCCTGCGACAGGCAGGCGGCGGCCGGGCCGTACCGGCCGAGACTGTAATACACGGTGCCGAGCCCGTTCAGGCAGGAGGCCAGGCCGATGTCGTCTCCGGCCTGGCCAAACAGTTTCAGGCCGGCCCGCAGGTGGACCATGGCCTGACCAAAGTCGCCCTGTAATTCGTGGGCCGCGCCCAGATCGCGGTGCGCGAAGGCTTCGCCGTACGTGTCCCGGGTCCGGCGCGCGACGGCCAGCGCCGTCCGGTTCAGCCGCATCCAGTCGGCCCGGTGCCCGCGGATGTGGAAGAAGGCGAACAATGCCCGCGCCAGCTGCCCGGGGATCTCGTCCGGTATGCCGTCGGTCGCGGCGGCCTGCTCGGCGCTCGCGAGCAGGTTTGCCCGTTCCCTCTCGAACCAATCCAGCGCCGCCCGGACCGAGCCGAGCGGCGTACCGCCTTCGGCCCAGTCACCGGCGGTGCCGAGCCGCGGGTCGCCCGGACGCAGCGCCGCGTACCCATTCCAGGCGGTGGCGACCTGCCAGCGCATCGACCGGGTCAGCGCCGCGGCGAGCTCGTCCGGCGACCACGACTCGGCGGCGAGTTCGCGGGCCAGCAGGCGCAGCAGGTCGTGCAGGCGGTACCGGCCCGGCGCCCGGCTTTCCAGCAGCTGCGCGTCGACCAGCAGCTCCAGCACCGGCATCGGGTCCGTTGCTGCGAGCAGCCGTTCGGCGAACGGTGGGCTCAGGTCCGCCGCGTCGGGCAGACCGAGCAGGCCGAAGGCCGCCGCGGCTGTGCGTTCGGCTTCCGATCCGGCGGCCAGCAGGCGGTGCCCGACCAGCAGCGACGCCCGGACGTCGAGGTCGCCTGCGCGCAGCTCGTCGAGACGGCGGCGGGTGTCGGCCAGCCGGCCGGTCAGCGTCCGGATCGGCCAAGCTGGGCGTGCCGCTAGCCGGGCACCCGCGATCCGCACCGCCAGCGGCAGCCCTCCGCACAGCGCGACCAGCTGCCGCGCAGCGGGCGGATCCGCAGCGACCCGCTCGGGTCCGGCCAACCGGCCGAGGAGTGTCAGCGACTCGCCCGGTGCCAGGGGGCGGAGATGCACATGACGTACGCCGTCGAGTGTCGCCAGGACTCGCCGGCTGGTCACCAAGACCGCGCAACCAGGCCCGGCCGGCAGCACCGGCCGCACCTGGGCCTCGTCGGTCGCGTTGTCCAGTACGACGAGCAGCCGCCGGGTCGCGGTCTCGGCCCGGAACCTACCGGCGGCCTCGGCCACGTCATACCGCCCGGCGCCGGATACGTCGAGTGCACGCAGGAACCACCCGAGTACGCCGATCGGCGTACCGTCCGACAGGTCGGCGTACAACTGTCCGTCCGGGAAGCTCCCCGCGACGAGGTGCGCGGCGTGCACGGCGAGCGCGGACTTGCCGACCCCCGCGACGCCGTCGATCGCACCGATCGGCGGAACGCGGTCGTCCAGATCACGCCGGAGCAGGGCCCCGAGCTCGGCCAGCTCGGCGGCGCGGCCGGTGAAGGCGGCCACGTCAGCCGGCAGTTGGCGCGGCACCACAGTTCGCGTCCCCAGCGACATCTGGCCCGGCAGGTCGAGCACCGGGTCCGCGGCCAGCATGCGCTCGTGAAGGTCACGGACCGCGCGGACGGGCTCGGTCCCGAGCTCTCGGAGCAGCCGGTCGCGCAGCCGCCGGTACGTCGCCAGCGCCTCGGCCTGCCGGCCGGCCCGGTACAACGCGAGCATCCAGTGCTGCCACAGCCGTTCGCGCAGCGGGTTCTCCTCCACCAGCGCGCGCAGCTCGGCGGCGAGCTCGGCGTGCTGACCGAGCGCCAGGCGGGCCTCGACCAGGGTCTCGCTGGCGGCCAGCCGACGTTCTTCGGCCACGACGAGCCGGCCGTCGGGGTCGGCGTCGACGGCGACATCCTCGAGCGGCCGCCCGCGCCACAGGGCGAGCCCACGGCTCAACTGCTCGGTGGCAGCCAGCGGATCGCCGTCGCGCAGCGCCCGCTCGCCGCGCGTGGCGAGCTCCTCGAACGCGAGCAGGTCGAGATCGGCCGCGGTCACGTCCATCCGGTAGCCGGTCGCGTCGGTGACCAGCCGCGGCGGCTGGACGCCGCTGAGCTGCAGCTCACGGCGCAACGTGGACACATAGGTGCGCAATGCGCCGACCGCGGTCGGCGGCGGCCGGTCGGGCCAGACGGCACCGACCAGACGGCTCGCGCTCAGCGGGCGGTTGGCGCTCACCAGAAGCACGGCAAGGACGGCACGCAGCTTCGGCGAGCCGAGCCGGACCCGCTCGTCGAAGCGGTCGCGAACCTCCAGCGGTCCGAGCACCATGAAGCGCACAGCGTGGCCTCCCATCGCGCAGCGCCTTCAGTAACACAAACGGGACACACCGCCGCCCGGTTCACCCCGGGCCTGCGGCGCAGGCATCGACAGTGGAGTCCAGCAGAGTCCTGATCGGTGACGGACTCGTAAATGAGCAGGTCACCATCGTGTCGACCGTACGCGCGCGTGGTGCCGGTCGTGGTGCGAAATGGCGTCACGCAGCGTTGGCAGAGTGGGCTGGAGAGGCTCAGTGACACGTCGTGCTGCGGCCTATTAGGCCGCAGGTGCGTCAAGCATCTGGTGCCACGAGGAACTGGCTCGGTTAGGGTCAAGGAGGACTTATGACGGACTACGGCCTCCCGGTTCGGTTCGGCGTCTTCCCGACTCCTCAGGCGGGGACGTTGGACGAGGTGCTGGCGCTTGCTCGCATCGCGGACGAGGAGGGCCTGGACCTGATCGGGATCCAGGACCATCCG
>WNGB01019313.1_pt1 | contig 10847 bp, 6 predicted proteins | sample 5400681 | NCBI WGS metagenome assembly WNGB01 (sample SAMN13153367, study PRJNA577476) | soil metagenome | isolation source: 115 cm soil or saprolite under grassland replicate 2 | place: USA:California | collected 2016-06-15 | reverse complement strand
GCATGCGCTACGACCTGCAATTCGCCTTCAAGCGTCTCGATAGCGTCAAGGCGGAACGCGGCTACCAGGGCACCGTGGTGGTTTGCTCGGTCATGTTCGCGCCGATCGCCGGACACATCCCCGATCGCGCTGCGATCAAATACCTCGCCGAGCTGCGCGACATGGAGGCATGGCTCGCTCCGATCGCCGGCACGCGCGTGATGGTCCCTTACCGGGTCTCGGTTCCGACGCCGATCGGGCTCGGGGTGCTGCAGGCGACCCAGTTCGTCTCGATCCCGCAGCCGGCCCGGACCAACGCCAAGACCCAGTGACGGGCCGTTCATCCCGACCGCTTATTGGCGTGCTGGGCGGCGACGTCCTTGAGCCGGACCCGGTCGATCTTGCCGGACGAGTTCCGGGGGATCGAATCGAGCGCGATCAAGAACCTCGGAACGAATGCTTGCGGTAGACGCCGGCGCAGATGCTCTTGCAACCCGGACGCATCGGCTTCGCCGCGCCAGACGACGGCGCCGCCGAGGAGCGGGACGCCGAACGGCGTCAGCAGCGCGAACGCCGCGGCGTCGCGAACCGGCGCAAACGCCGTCAGCACGGCCTCGACCCGTTCCGGGCTCACCTTGTCGCCGCCGAGATTGATGAGCGCGTGCTCGCGCCCGGAGATGACAAGGAGTCCGTTCGGCGTGACCCTGCCGACGTCGCCCGGATAGAAACCGCCCTCGCGGAACATGCGCCGCGTGCTGTCCGGATCGCCGACATATCCGTCGACGACGCATTCGCTGCGGATGCGCACGAGACCCTCCGTTCCGGCCGCCAGCTTTTCACCTGACTGATCGACGATGTCGACGGTGACGCCCGGCGCGACGTAGCCGACGGCGCCGTCGATCTTGGCAAACGCGGCCACCGGCCCGGAGGCGGCGACGCCGGCTTCGGTCGATCCGTAGGAGGACACCAGATTGCTGCCGAGCCGCGCGCGCACCCGCTCGGACAGCGCTCTCGACATCGAGCTCCCGGTCCAGACGACGACGTCGAGCCCGCCGGGAAATGCTGGCATCTCGTCACACAGCTCGGCCATTTCGGCGAGGCTCTTCGGCGACGCCACCATCGCCTGGACGCGATAGCGAGACAGCGCCTCCAGCGTTTCAACGACCTTGCCGCCGCGCATGAACAAGGTGCCGCCTCTCCAGAGCGTGTAGATGAAGAACGTGAGGCCGATTCCGGTCGACAATCCCACATCCATGAAAATGCGAGAGCAGTCCGAAAAGCGACTTCCATAGACGGTCTGCAGGCGGTGAACCCGTGTGGACACGTGCTTGATCGTCCGGGCAACCGCCTTGGGAAATCCCGTCGTGCCGGACGTCAATATGATCCGGCACGGCTCGTCTGCCGAGGTGTCGGTCCGGGCGATTTCGTTGCCCGGGGTGCCGTCGCCCATGGTCCAATTCTTGTCCACGGTGACGACGCGCCCGCTGCTGTCGGGCGGGTAGGAGGCATCCGCGAAAGCGGCATCGACGTGCAGCTCCTTCGGCAGCTCCAGCTCGCGCGAAGAAACCGTCACGATGCCGAGCTTCGTCAGACCGAGAATGAATGCGACGTGCAGGATCGGATCCTTGATGAAAAGCGCCGCGACGTTGCCGCGGACGAGCCCGTGCTCTCGCGCGTTCCGGCCGACATTGTGAATGAGCTGCTCGAGCCGGCCATAGGTCACCGAATTGAACATCGTGCCGGGAGCGCAGAGCGCCAGCGCCAACGGTTGGCATTTGCATTGAAACAGGATGGGGTCGACGATGTTCATGATCCCCGGACTCCGTCACAGGATAATCCCGCAAACCGCGCGGCGTGGGCGTGCCACTACAATGCAACGTCGACGTGCGCAACCCGGCGCCTCGACATGCGTCAAACGCGCCGAACAATTCGAAGTTCCCATGCCGCGCGCGCATCGGGTCCGGAGACGGAACCGATCGGGTTGCATGGTCGGCTCGACCGAATCGTCCGGCTCACGTGCAAATTGTTGTTTACTTGGAGTTGCAGATGCTGTAACGGCGCGGCCTTCAATTCGGAGTTGGAGGCGGAATGGCGGGCGTAGCGAGCAAGAGTTCCACGAATGGGGATGTCGGCCTTCATAGTCTAACGCTGTTGTTGCGGTTTCTCGGGATCGCGGTCGATCCGGGACAAATCAGCCACCGCTTCGGCGGCGCGGCGATCGGCGTCGACGAGATGCTGCGTTGCGCCAAGGATTTCCGGCTCAAGGCGCGTGCGGTCGCCGCCGACTGGGCGCGGCTTGCAAAGCTTCCGCTGCCGGCGATCGCGGAGTGCAGCGACGGCACGTTTCTCATCCTCGGCAAGGCGACCGACAAGGACGTCCTCGTGCAAGCGCCGATGCGCGGCGGTCCGCAGGTGCTGACCCGCGCCGCCTTCGAGGCGGTGTGGACCGGACGCCTGGTGCTGATGACCCGCCGGGCTTCGCTCGGCGAGCTGGCGCGGCGTTTCGACATCACCTGGTTTCTGCAGGCGATGCACAAGTACCGCGGGCTGTTCACGGAGGTGCTGGCGGCGTCGTTTTTCCTGCAGCTCTTTGCGCTCGTCACCCCGTTGTTCTTTCAGGTCGTCACCGACAAGGTGCTCACCCACCGCGGCTTCACCACGCTCGACGTGCTGATCATCGGCCTCGTCACCGTGTCGATCTTCGAGTCGGTGCTGGCTGCGCTGCGCACCTACGTCTTTGCGCACACGACCAACCGCATCGACGTCGAGCTCAGCGCGCGCCTGTTCCGCCACCTGCTGGCCTTGCCGATCGCCTATTTCGAGGCGCGGCGGGCGGGAGACTCGGTGGCGCGGGTTCGCGAGCTGGAGAACATCCGCAATTTCCTGACCAGCTCGGCGCTCACCCTCGTCATCGACCTGTTCTTCACCGTCGTGTTCGTGGCGGTGATGTTCTTCTACTCGCCGCTGTTGACCTGGATCGTGATCGGCTCGTTCCCGCTCTACGTCGCGATCTCCGTGGGGGTCACGCCGGCGTTCCGCCGCCGCCTCGAGGAGAAGTTCGACCGCGGCGCCGAGAACCAGGCTTTCCTGGTCGAAAGCGTCACCGGCATCGAAACCTTGAAGGCGATGGCGGTCGAGCCGCAGATGCAGCGGCGCTGGGAGGAGCAGCTCGCCGGCTACGTCCAGTCGAGCTTCCGCGTGCTTTCGCTGGGCAACTGGGCGAGCCAGGCGGTGCAATTCATCAGCAAGATCGTCACCGCGCTGACGCTCTATTTCGGCGCCTACCTGGTGATCGACGGCAATCTCACCGTGGGCGAGCTGATCGCCTTCAACATGCTGGCCGGCCGGGTCGCGCAGCCGGTGCTACGGCTGGCGCAGATCTGGCAGGACTTCCATCAGGCGCGGGTCTCGATCGCGCGGCTCGGCGACATCCTCAATGCCACGCCCGAGCCTGCTTATAATCCGGCGCGGGCGGCGCTGCCGGCGATCCGCGGCGACGTCGTCTTCGACCACGTCACGTTCCGCTACCGGCCCGACGGCGCCGAGGTGCTGCACGACGTAAGCCTGAAGATATCGGCCGGCCAGATGGTCGGCATCGTCGGCCCCTCCGGGTCCGGCAAGTCGACCCTGACCAAGCTGGTGCAGCGCCTCTATGTGCCCGAGAGCGGCCGCGTCCTGGTCGACGGCGCCGACCTCGCCGTGGTCGATGTCGCCTGGCTGCGCCGGCAGGTCGGCGTGGTGCTGCAGGAAAACGTCCTGTTCAACCGTTCCATCCGCGACAATATCGCGCTGGCCGACCCGGCGACGCCGATGGAGCGCGTCATCGCGGTCGCCGAGCTTGCCGGCGCGCATGATTTCATCCTCGAGCTTCCGCAGGGCTACGACACCGTGGTCGGCGAGCGCGGCAGCACCCTCTCCGGCGGCCAGCGGCAACGTGTCGCAATCGCGCGCGCGCTCGTCACCAATCCGCGCATTTTGATCTTCGACGAGGCGACCAGCGCGCTCGACTACGAGAGCGAGCGCGTCATCCAGCAGAACATGCGCAAGATCGCCGAGGGCCGCACGGTCATCATCGTCGCCCATCGGCTCTCGAGCGTCCGCAACGCCGACCGCATCGTCACCATCGAGCGCGGCCGCATCGTGGAGGACGGCGGCCACGAGGACCTGATCCGCATGGGCGGCCGCTACGCGATGCTTCACCGTCTCCAGGCAGGGCTCCATGAAGCCGTCTGAAGCGATGCAACGAATGGTTCGTAGGGTGGGCAAAGTCGCGACACCGCCCTCTCCGCGCAGGCATAGCATGACGCGACTTTGCCCACGCGTCTTTCGAGCCGCACGACGCATCCGAGGTTTGACGCGTGGGCAAACGCGCGTAGCGCCGTGCTCATGTGGCAGAACGCGTCAAGCGCGTTTGCCCACCCTACAGGCGGGGTTCCATGAAGTCGGCTGAAGCGGTTCAAAAGACGCCACTGCCGCCCTTGACGCTGGTGCGCGGCGCGGAGCCGGCGCGGCGCCGGACCGAGCGCGAATTCCTGCCGGCGGCGCTGGAAATCCTCGAGACGCCGGCGTCGCCGGTCGGCCGCGCCATCAGCGCGACCATCATCCTGTTCGCCATCATCGCAGTCACGTGGGCGACCTTCGGCTACGTCGACATCGTCGCCACCGCGCCCGGCAAGGTGGTGCCGACCGGCCGCACCAAGACGATCCAGGCCTTGGAGCCCGGCATCGTGACGGCGATCAGGGTGCGCGACGGCGACGTCGTCGCCGCCGGCCAGATGCTGATCGAGCTCGACCGCACGGTGATCGCCGCCGAGCGCGGCCGCATCGTTCACGACCTGCAGCGCGCGCGGCTCGACGTGGCGCGGCTCGCGGCGTTGCGGGCCGGGCTTGACGCCGGGCCTGCGGGCTTTACTGCGCCGCCCGGGGCGTCGGCCGAGGACGTGGCGCGGACGCGGGCCGCGATGGACACCCAGGCCGCCGGCCAGGCCGCCAAGCTCGCCTCGATCGATCAGCAGATCGCGCAGAAAACCGCCGAGGCCGAAAGCATCGCCGCCATCATCGCGAAACTGCAGGCGGCGTTGCCGTTAATCGAGGAGACCGCCGAGGTCAGGCGCAAGGTGATGGAGATGCAGTTCGGCAACCGTATCGCGCATCTCGAAGCGCAGGTGCGGCTCACCGAGCAGCGCCACGAGCTGATGGTGCAGCAGCGCCGCGCCGTGGAGGTGCAGGCGGCGCGCCAGTCGCTCGAGTCGCAGCGCGAGCAGGCGGTGGCGGAATACGCCAACAAAATCTTGAGCGATCTCGCCGATGCGGAGCTCAAGGCGGCGCAATTTGCCGAGGACATGGCGAGGGCCGACGAGAAGATCGAGGAGAAGCTGTTGCGGTCGCCGGTCGCCGGCAAGGTCCAGCAGCTCGCCGTGCACACGGTCGGCGGCGTGGTGACGCCGGCCCAGCCGCTGATGCTGATCGTGCCGGCCGACAGCCGTCTCGAGGTCGAGGCCATGGTGTCCAACCGCGACATCGGTTTCGTTCGCGCCGGCGAGCCGGCCGAGATCAAGATCGACACCTTCAATTTCACGCGCTACGGGCTGTTGCGCGGCGAGGTGGTGAACGTCTCGCATGACGCGATCGTGCGCGAGAAGCCCGCCGACAAGTCGGGATCGCAGCCGTCGTCGGGCGCGCTCGCCAATTCGAGCGAGCCGCAGGGCCAGGAGTTGGTCTATGCCGCGCGCGTGGCGCTCGACCGCACCCGGATGGAGATCGAAGGCCGGCTGGTCGATCTCGCGCCCGGCATGGCGGTGACGGTCGAGATCAAGACCGGCCAACGCCGCATCATCGAATACGTGCTCTCGCCGCTGTTACGTTACCGGCAGGAGAGCCTGCGGGAACGATAAGTCGGGGTGATGTGATTGCTTACGCTCGCAGGAGCGTTTTCAGACTGGCGCGAACCCCCTTACTCCGTCATGGCCGGATTTGGTCCGGCCATCCACGACTTGTTTCTCGGCAAAGGAAGGCGTGGATGGCCGTGACAAGCGCAGCCATGACGATTTCGACGACGTGATCCTTGTCACGCGCACCTGTCACAGCGTCGCGAAGGCGAACGAATGCGCTTGAAATAGCATCGTTGGGCACCGCGTCCATTGCTGCGCGTTATGTTCCAACACGGAACACAAGTGCAGGATGAATTTGTACATTAACGCTCTTGACAAGAGCGTGTGTGCCCAATTAATTGCGCGCCAACTTAAAGTTTGGCGCGCGGGAATGGGGTTGAAAACGACGTCGGGGAATCATCGGGCGTCGTCAGTTCCAAGCTTCCACGAAGATCCAAGCTGCGAAAAGCAAATCGACTCACGGCCGCGCATGGCGTGCGGCCGAGCGGTGTCGTGTTGCGTGGGTGCGTCTATGGCTCGATCCGATGTTTCACCTGATGTGTTGCCGGGCGGTCGTGCGGGCGCGCAAGGCGAGGGTGATGTGATGGCGGATGCGTTCGGCCGGCGGTTCCTCGCCATGGCCTGCACGGCGATGGCCTGCTGTATCGTGGCAATCCTGGCGGCTGGTTGCGCCGGCACGGAGACGGCGAGCGCGGGGCTCGCGGCCGAAGCCGCCGCGAAAGCGCCCGAGCGCGTCCCGGCTGGCAAGGCCCGCCTGACGCTGACCCGCGTCAGCGGCGTGCTCTATGTCGGAACGCCGGCCACCGTGAAGATCAACGGCGAGCAGGTGGCGAGCCTCTGGGCGGGAAGCTCGTCCACCGTCGACATCGCACCGGGTGCGAACAGCGTCAGCGTCGACGCGTGGTCCTACCCCGGTTTCTGGAAGGTCGATCTCAACGCCAAGGCCGGGCAGGCCTACGCCATCGAGATCTCGCCGCGCGGCAGCAGCTACGTGCCGAGCCTGCTCGGCCCGGTCGGCGGGGCGATCGACGCCGCCGCCAATGAAAACGCCGGCGCCTTTCAGATGCGCGTTCTGAGCGGGCAGGACAATGGGAAGACGTAGCCCGGATGGCGCGCAGCGCCATCCGGGGCGAACGATACGAGTGAACAAGGACTGGAGAGGTGCACGATGATGCCAACGACTCGATCCGATGTTGCGACCGAATTGTTGCCGGGCGGGAGCGCGAAGCTCAGGGAGATCGACGCCCGCGTCCGGCAAACGCTGGCCGACGCCGGCCTTGCGGGGCCCGCGAAAAGCCGCAACCTTGGTGCTCCTCACCAGCGCAAGGGACCGACCATGAGCGAGCCTTCCTCCGGCGGCGGCAAGAGCAACGGCGACCCCAAGGGCGCGAACGAGGCTTCGTCCGACACGATCTTCAGCAAGCCGGCGCCCGACGGCGCCGCCAAGAAGGTGTCGGAGGTGCTGGGCGAGATCGTCTGGCTGATGAGCCAGTCGCCGCTGCACAAGCAGTTCTTTATCTCCGACCTCGAATGGCTGGTGATGACGCCGGTGCTGCTGCAGCAGTTCCGCCTGTTCTACGACCAAGCGAAGCCGATCGGCGTGGCGTTCTGGGCGACCGTCAACGAGGAGGTCGAGGCGCGGCTCGCAGCCGGCACCACGCGGCTGCGCCCGCAGGACTGGAAGTCGGGCGAGCGGCTATGGGTGGTCGAGGTGATCGCGCCGTTCGGCGGCGCCGAGGAGATGGTGAAGGACCTCAAGGCGAAGGTGTTTCCGCAGCGGGAGATGAAGTTTCTCGCGGTGGGGGCGCAGGGGCGGAGAGAGACGAAGTCCTCATAAGTTGACAACATTTCGCTATGGCCTCTCTCGACGGGCACCTCGCATGTAAATTCGAGACCTATCCGATGCGCAATAACCGATAGACAAAGCAGTATGTTTGGATATCCAGCAACTGACACAGCAATTTGGGGAGCCGCAGTCATTTCTGCCCCAATCGCGCTATTTCTCTTGGCATTTCGGCATCGCCTGAATATTGCACAGCCATGCTTGATTGGTCTCGGCTTGATTCCTTGCACAATTTACATGGCGATGTTCGTCATGCTTCGGCCACCCTATTATTTGCCATTTTGGGAGAGTATTGCGGTAATGGTGCTCTTTCTAGCTCCAAACTATTTGATAGCCTTCCTAATTTCCGCGGGCCTTTTGATTCGAACCAAACTGGGTCATGCGAAATTCAAGTTGGCGGAACGTACTAAGTGCCTCGGCTTGCTCGCTGTGCATTTGTTCGGTTTTGCCTGGGCGCTTGCGTTGTCGCACTATTCATGAGCTTTCGAACAGAAGCCGTGACACGAATTACAGATCTCTGACACGAAGTGGACGAGGAAGGTCATGTCGACTGAGACGCCGCAAGTTTACGGGTTGAACATTCTTACCTTCGTTAACTACTATTCCTCATCGATAAGAAATGCTGCGACGTTGATCTCGCAATTGAGCTCTCCTCCAGGGGCGACTCCAATTTCTACCGCAAACCTGGAGCGTTACATCGCTGGATTCATTGCTGAAGAATACAATGACAGACATGAAAGCGTTGTCGATGCCGTGATTCAAGGAGCCGCCGACTGGTATTTACAGACAATAGTAAGCGCAAACGGTCTGGCAAATTCGATTGCGGCAATCGACGCCAATCCCGCGCTATGGGACTTGCGCGGGCTCCAAAGATTCCAAATCCCAGCTCTGATAGATGTCGGACCCGGGAATATTCAAGTTTATACTGCTGTGACGTTGTTGCGAGAGTATCTACGGGATCTTATCGATCCAACTTCAAATGCAACTGCGATATTTGCCGGCCTCGGTGTCGTACATGCCGCTGGTTGGCTGAGCACGCACGCAGCCAATTGGGACTCATTGAGTGATGCTCAGCAGGGAGGGCTTATCTCTTATTTTCTTAACGTTGGCGAACGCGCAATGGAGAGCAAGTACAATGCCGTAATAGACGCGGGCGATCTCTTTTGGTTGCCTAATGTCGACGCAACTGACATTGCTCAAGAGTATATTCTCAATGAGCAAAACCTAATCCAGGCTCTAAATGCGCCAAATACGGATTACCCGCAGCCATCATTGGGGGCTATCGTAGCTCCCTGTTTTGCCGCTGGCACACCGATTCTGTTTGCCAACGCTTCGATGCATAGCATCGAGAGCGTAAGGTCAGGAGATGAAATCCTCGCCTTCGATTCCGCGGGTAATCTGCGTCCCGCGAAAGTTACCCGAGTAATTCCGGGCTTCACCACAGAGTGGATCGAACTGAGTGACGGACTACGCGTCACTCCAGGGCACCGTTATCTGCGGCCCGATGGGTCGTTCATGGCGATCGCAGATATTCTGGCCAGTGATGGTATGGTCGTCGATGTTCAAGGCCATCCGCGACGAGTCGCGGGCCGCGTGATCCGCGCAACCGATGTGGGCTCCGGTGCTGGCTGGATGGAGCCGGACCCCATCAACACCGGCGGTGCACTGCTCAAGCAGGCGCCTGTGTTCGGCTGGCGTACATATAACTTCACGGTCGAGAACCTGCACACGTACATTGCCGGGGGATGCCGTGTGCACAACGATTGTCTGCTCGCTGGTGAAAGGATCACGGACGTTCGTGTTGAAGATGACGGGACCTTGATCATCGAGGCAACAAACGACTTCGGCTCTCGCATTGTCGTCCGCGAGACATTCGATCCTGTTACTGGAGAGCAGATCATCATCCAACGGGACGTGTATTTCGACGGTGGCAACGATGCCGTAGTCCGTCAGACTTGGACTGAGTTCGACGATAACCGAAGTCCAATCGGAGAGAGCACCACAGAGGTACTGTTCCCGAACGCAATCATTACGGGGGAGCAGATCGGCTCGATCTTCGGCTCGAGTCTCGGCCAGATCATCGGCGGGCACAACGTTTTCGCGCAGGTTGCAAGTGGGTCGGCATTGTCCGCGCTGCTCGGCAATGTCGGCGAGGCGTTACACATCTACTTCAACGATACTAACCTAGTTGAGGGTAGTTCTCAGCCGGCGACGCTCGGCCAAGCGGCGGATGCTGCCTTCGGCGACTTCGGTGCCGACGTGGCCAACGCGTTCCGCGCGCAGGCGGTCGGTGCGGTCTCGTCGTTCCTGACCGGCGAGCTCGCGGAGGCGCTCGGGTTCGACGGCAGGTCGTTCGGCGATCAGCTCCTGCGCCTGGCGAGCAGCACCGCAACCAGCACGCTGATTGACACCGTCATCGATAATGTGGGCGCCAATCTGGGAATCTGGACAGGTATCGCTGGCAACCCGGCGTCCGGCATCGTAACCTTTCTCGGCAGCTACCTGGCGCATGAGATCGTCGAGCCGACCACGATCGGCGGATCGATCGGCGGGTCGATCGGCGGCTCGTTGGGTGCTTTTGTCGGCGGCTCGACGTTCGTCGGCAGTATCGGCACGCAGATCCTGACGTCGTTAGGCGTTACCGAAGCGCTCGGCGCTGCCGCCAGCATCATCCTCAGTGCCGTCCCCGTGGTCGGCACGATCCTCGGCGTGTTCATCGGCACGCTGCTCGGCACGCTGCTCGGCGAGGTCTTCAGCGGCCTGTTCGCTCCGCCCGATCACTATGCGATCGGGGACGTGATCTTGTCGCCCGGTGCCCAGCGCTTCTCCCCGGGGGCCGTCGTCGCGAACTACGGCGACTTGGCGTCCATGGTGGGAACCCTGGATACCGCGGCGGCCGCAATCCTCAACGCCTATCTCGATGCGATCGGCGGCGAGGTCGTGGCCGACGGGCGCGTCGCGGTCCAATTCTATTCGACCACCGATGGACCCTACGAGGAGACCTCCGTCAGGCATCTCGGTTTGGACCGGGAGACGATCGTCAGCTCTCGCCCCTTGCAGTACTTCAACGGCGGCACCACCGCGCGGGTCAAGCTCGATTTCGGCGTGATCAACGCCCTGAAAGACCTCCATAT
>WNGB01013814.1_pt1 | contig 10847 bp, 11 predicted proteins | sample 5400681 | NCBI WGS metagenome assembly WNGB01 (sample SAMN13153367, study PRJNA577476) | soil metagenome | isolation source: 115 cm soil or saprolite under grassland replicate 2 | place: USA:California | collected 2016-06-15 | reverse complement strand
CCAGGGATAGAACAGGGTCATCCACAGCGCTGACAGCCCAACCAGCAGTCCGCAGGGAACCAGGAGCCGCCCGGCCGCGCGGTGCCAGCCGGGCCAGCGCCGCCGGAAGGTGGGTGCGAACTGGAACGCGCCCAGGATGGCATACACGCTAGCGCCCACGATATGCAGCACCACCGGCAGGGGCGACGCAAAGAACCGGGCGTTGGCCGGCGTGATGTCCGCGCCGCCGGCCAGCTGGGTCAGGCGCAAGGCGCCGACGGCGAGCGGAATGGCGCTCAGCACGAGCAGTGCGGCGACGAGCCACTTTGCCGAAGCTGCTTTGATAGGCGCTTTGGTTTTCTGAGACGTCGGTTTCCCTACCGCATTGAGCTGCGGCATATCGGAGGCTCGACCTTTATGGTAGACATTCGTTTTCATTTTAGCTCCTTGGACGGATGTACGCTGTGCTGTGTGCGTTTCACAGCGCGTTCCGAAGAGAGTGGGCCAGGTAGTGCGGCGTCATCACCATCGGTGGTGATTGATCGGGTGATTATCGCGTACCCAATGAGACAAGCGGCTGTATGGCCGCTTGTCCACGCCATGCAGTTTCCAGCGACCTTACTCGGCTGCGGTTTGGCGGAGTTGGGGGCTTCCCTTGCCAGGTACGGGTTCCGCGGCTTGCGCTCGCCGTTCCGACCAGAGCGCATAGCCCAGCCAGGCCAGAGCTACCCCCACCGGAATCCCCGCATATCGCTGGATCTCGTGCGGGAGCAGCGCAGCCGCGGGGGTCACCGCGGCCGCGACGGCAAGCAGACCGGCCGGCCAGCGCGGCAGGATGCCGGCGCGGAGCGTCGCGATGCCAAACAGCAGGCCGCCGAGCATATACAGGATCCCCGTTAGCGTATATAGCGCTGGGAGGGCTCCGAGGTTCATCTCGGTGGGGTGCCCATTGAAGATCCCGAAGAAGCCATCCACAAACTTCGGCGCCCAGGTCGCCAACAGCGGCACGATAAAGGCTTCGGCGAAGATAAAGGCCAAATTGAGCGCCCAAGAGAGGCTAAACAGGAGAAAGCCGGCCAGACCAAGCCAACCGGCCTCTTCCACTTGCCGGGCGTAGAGCCCCGCAATGCCGAGCAGGAAAAGGAGGCACATGGCCGTCTTCAAGGGGGTGATGATTGCCCATGCGCCGGTGGTGACTGACGAAAGAACGTCAGGTGGATGGATCGGCTGAATGCCCGCGAAAATGATCCCCGCCACCATAGCTGCTAAACCGGTCCAACGGATGAGGCTCGACGCTGTAATCTTCATTTTACGCTCCTTGTTGTTCCCTTTCATGACTGTGGTCTGGCGATTGGCGTTCATGTGTTTGTCTCCTTTTTCGAACGATTGTGATTACGGTCCGCGCTGCCATCCGGCCCGTTCGCCTGTTTGGGTTCAATCTGAATGACCGAGACCAATGGCAGGCCGAGATCGCGCACGTTCCTCAGCAAGCCATACAACGCGGCCTGATCGACCACCGGGCCAGCGAGGATGGTTGTTCCGTCGCTTGCGTGGCTGAAGCTCAGGCCTTCGAACCGGTCGGCCCACCGGGCATCAAGGTGTCCCTTGAGGCGAATTTCGTACCGTCCAGGCTCGTGATGGTCCTCCGTTGATACGTGTGTTTCACTCATGCTGCGCCTCGTGTATGTTCCTCACATCGATGAAGCTCCTTGTGGTTGCATTGGTTCTGTTCACTGATCAGAGGATACAAATACATGTGATGAGACGGCATCACCACATGTGTCGATTGATGTGTTGATCTCGTAATTGGCATGCTACGAGGCAATACAAAGCCCCGGCAGGTGGTTCGACAAACCTGCCGGGGCTGCGTGTGGTGTTTGCATGTTCGTTAGAACAAACCGAGCTCCTCAGCCCGGCGAACGGCTGCACGGCGGTTGTTCACTCCGAGCTTGGTGTAAATGTTATTGGTGTGAGTCCGCAGGGTGTGCAGGGACACCATGAGCTCACGGGCAATGTCTGGGCCACTCAAGTCGGTTCTGAGCAGCCTGAGCACTTCAAGCTCACGTTCGCTCAGTGGCTCGATCAAACCCTGTTTGACCGGCGTTCTATCCTCAGCCTTGCCCAAGGCTGCCAGGAGTCGACGGACATAGCTCGGGGCGGTCCCGTGTTTCGCGGCCGCTTCCAGCAGGACCGCCATCGGTGGGCCTTCGTCCACAAACATGCGGACGTAGCCCTCCGGCTCAGCCAGCGTCAGGGCGCGCTCTAGCGGCGCAAGAGCAGCCGGGATGTCACCCTGTATCTGGTGGGCGAGAGATAGCAGCACCAGGATTTCGATCACGCTTCCCATCCGCTCACCTGCTTCCGCTGCTTTCAGGAGGCGCTCCAGTAGTCCGATTGCCTCACGCATGGAGCGGTCTGCACGGTCGCTTTTAGAGCGGGCCAAGAGCACCCTGGCCAGAGTGATGTGCTCGAACTCGCGCAGGTAGCTGAGGTCGTCATGGGCCGACAGGCCCTGCTCACGCGCCCAGCCGAGGGCTTCACCCAACCGACCCTGCGCGACCCTCACCCGTGTCTTCAACGCTGCCACCGGACGCACATTTGGGAAGAAGTCTCTCATATACAGGCGCTCTGCCTCGTGGAGCAGGTCGAGCGCGCCGTCCAGATCTCCTTGGGCCTCCCGTATGCGAGCCATCGCAACGCACCAACGAGACCGGTTTTGCGGTAACCCAGTGCGCTCGCCCAGCTCCTTGCTGCTCAGCAGGCACTGCATGGCGGCATGCAGATCGTTCTGCTCACGGTGGAGCTCGCTCATTCCCACATACAGGTCTGCCGTTCCGCGCAGTACAGGCTCGCCCTGCTCTGTGGCAAGCTGCAATGCCTGCTCGTATGTACGCATTGCCTCGTGGAGACGACCTTGCGCAATCCGTATATCAGCTCGGGCGATTGCGCCACTGATTGCGTCAGAGAGGTGCCCGGCCTTGTGCACCCTCGCCATGCCCTCGGCATACGTCCTGTGCGCTGTCTCGAGATCCCCACTCGTCCAGTATGCGAGTCCCAGGAGCGCCGTTGCCGCTCCGCGCCCCAGATGGTCTTCCTCAGGTACGAGCTCGAGCGCCCGCCGGGCGTATGTCACGGTCTCGGGCACATCGCCTAGAGCCAGGGCCTGCCCGGCACGGTATATGGCGATCGCACCTGGTAGACGGCGAAACTCCTCTTCGTCCACGACGACCATGTTTGCCGATCGGGCTTGGTGTCGCTCACGCCCGTCGGCTGTCATGTCCAGCCACCGTTCGGCGTCCCGCAGTCGGTCCTCAACGCCCTTGAGTTCGCCGCCAGCCAGTAACGCCCCGGCGTAATGAACGCTGAGCACGGGCCTGCAGTGGATCAGCTCGTCGGGCAGCGCCTTGAGCCAGCCAAGCATCGTGGCTTCCTGTCTACTCCGGCGCATGGCTGGCACGGCCAGCTCGACCAGGTCCGCCGCCCGCTCGAAATCCTCAGCGGCCAGCGCGTGGCGGATCGCATCGGTCGCCGAACCGTTATGCTCGTACCACTCACTCGCGCGCCGATGCAGAGTGGATACCTGCTCGGGCTGCTCCGCCCTCAAATGCGCAGCGAGAACGTCCGCAAAGAGATGGTGATAGCGAAACCAGTGGCGGTTATCGTCCAGCGGAACGACAAAGAAGTTGCCGCGCTCGAGCGCCTCTAGTTGCGCCTGGCCTCGCTCCTGGCCGGTGACGGCATCGCACAGCGAGCCATGCAACCGGTCGAGAATGGCGGTCTGGAGTAAGAAGCGGCGGACCGGTGCGGGCTGACGCTGCAAGACCTCGTCGACCAGATAGTCCACGATGTACCGGTTGTCGCCGGCGAACGCCCTGACGAACTGGGCAATGTCATCGCGCCCTCGCATTGAGAGGGCCGCCAGTTGGAGACCGGCAATCCAGCCTTCGGTGCGGCTCTCCAGGGCGGCAACTTCCTCCGCCGAGAGGTCGAGATCCATGACCTGGCTGAGAAATTCGGCGGCTTCGGCGGGGGTAAAGCGCAAGTCGGCAGCGCGCAGTTCGGTCAATTGGCCGCGGACGCGTAACCGAGCCAGGGGGAGGTGGGGATCTTCGCGGGTGGTGACGACCAGGTGCATCTGCGGCGGCAGGTGCTCGAGCAAAAAGGTGAGGACAGTGTCAACCGATTTGGCATCAATCACGTGGTAGTCGTCAAGGACGAGGATGAATTTATCTGGGACGGTGGTGATGTCATTGAGCAGGGCCGTCAGAATCGCTTCGATTGGGGGTGGCTGCGGCGATTGGAGCACACCTACCACCCCGGCGCCAATCGTCGGCGCAATCATCTGCAACGCAGCGACGAGGTATGCCAGAAAGCGTGTCGGGTCACTATCCCCTTCGTCCAGCGATAGCCAGGCCACGCGAGTGCTGAGTGCTGAGGACTGAGGACTGAGTGACGAGGTGACTGTCTCAGTCCTCAGTCCTCGGTCCTCAGTCCTGGCGGCGAGCCATTCACTGACCAGCGTGGTTTTGCCAAAGCCGGCCGGGGCAGCGATCAGGGTCAGTTTGCCGTGCAGCCCCTCGTTCAGCCGCGCGATCTGGCGCGGGCGCAGGACAATGTTAAGCCGAGGCGGGGGGATATACAGTTTCGTGGCTAAAAGTGGTGTAGACATAGAGCAATTATAACCGTTCTTGGCACCGCCCGTGTGGTTGGGAAGCATGCGTTGTCCACCGTTGGGCTGGCTGCTGGCAACCGACTGGCGCCTGACGCTTACCATGCGGGGGTGTGGCTGGTTCGGGCTGCTGTGGAGGAAGGGGTTGCGCCGCACACAACGCACATTACTGAACGTGATACCGACAGTAGCGACGTGTGAAGGCGCGGTGCTTCTCCGCGATTCGTTCGCGGACAGGTTTATACGGCTATCGTCGCCTGACGATGAATAACGCGCATGTGCGACGCCAGCCTGCGCTGCTGGATCGCGCTCCTCGAAACCTCCGGATTTTCCGGAGGTTTCGCCGCAAGGGCCGTAGTGCGGGGAGCGAACCGGCCTCCCCAGCGATCTAGTTCAGCGCAGTGTGGAGCGTCTTGACCAACTCGCCATCCGGCGTATCGCCGCTCAGCTCCCAGAACATTACACCAGCGAGCGAAAGCCCCAGCACGTAGTGCGCCTTGTCCTTCATGACCTTGGGGTCGTCGAACGTCCAGAAGCTGCTCCCGTCGAACAGCCAGGCCGCACGCGCCTCGCCGTCCCAGTACCGTGCGTATCCGCCACTTGCTCGCTTCTCCTTGAGTGCCTTGTAGTCCTCGACGCCCGCCTCCCAGGTCCCCGGCGCCGCGCCGCCGGCCAGCTGGTACAGACCTTTGTTCTCTGGCACGACGTCGGCCCAGCCACGCCCATAGAACGGCACGCCGACGACCAGCTTGCTGGCCGGTGCGCCACGCTCGAGGTAGGCTTTGATCGTGTCGTCGACCGAGAACGCCGGGTTCGCCGGATCCTTGTGCGAGGTCAACAGGTTCGACTGGTGGTTCGTGATCGGCTCCCAGGCGCCGTGCAGGTCGTAACCCTGGACCGTCGCGAAGTCGAAGTCGCCGAACAGCTTGTCGATCTCGAAGCCGGCGTCGATCTTCGCAGGTGCAGCCGGCAGGAACGCGGTCAGAAGGTAGTGCGTGCCGGTCTCCTGACCGTAGGCGTCGAGCTGCTTACGGAACTCCTCCACCAGCGCGGTGAAATTCTGCTTGTCCTCCGGCCGGACGATGTTCTGCGGGTTGCCCTCGGAACCGGGCCACTCCCAGTCGAGGTCGATCCCGTCGAAGATGCCAGCGGCTGCACCAGGACCGCCCATGCCACCCCAGCCGGGATCGGGCAGGTCACCTTTGATGAACAGATCGATGCACGATTTCACGAAGGCGGCGCGCGATTCGGAGGTCAGCGCTGCGTCGGAGAAGTATTTTGACCCGGTCCAACCGCCCACCGAGATCAAGACTTTGAGCTTGGGGTAGAGCGCCTTCAGCGCTTTGAGCTGTTGGAAATTGCCCAGCACAGGATTGGGCCAGGTGACCGCTTGTCCATCGACGGATTCCGCGGCCGACCACGGCTTCTGGTAATCAGCCCACTCGTCAAACAATTTGCATTTCACCTGTTGATTTCCGTCGGGGGCAGCATTGCTGAAGGCGTAGTTGATATGCGTCAGTTTCGTCGCAGATCCGCTGGTTACGATATTCTTGACCAGGTAATTGCGGCCATAGATGCCCCATTCGATGAAGTAGCCGACCAGTTTCTTATCGTCGTCATCGCCGTGGGCGCGGGCAACCGCTGCCGGCGTGCTTCCGAGCACCAGGAGCAGGACCCACATGGCCGCGAGAGGCAGCGAGAAGCGCGTGGTCCATGCAGCTCGTGTATATGTCCCCATTGGTTTGTCCTTTCAAAACGAGTATCTAACTTGACAGTATCCTCGTAGGCACGTACGATCCCACGGGTGGCCATCAACTCTTCCACATCGCGATAGCTGAGGCGGAATCGGTAGTAGACCCACGCCTTGTGATTGATGATCTCGGCAGGAAGCGATAGCTCTTGTAGGAAGACAAAGATGATGCTGTTGTCATGCCGCCGATGATACCACAAGATATGGTCGGCGGTAAAGTTGACAATGCCAGTGCCTCGTGGCTGCACCCTCGCCATATCGCTGATCGGCCTAGTATGCCGGCTAAGCATGTCATTGCCGAGCAACCGAAGCCTGGTATCGGCTAGTAACGGCATCCGAAATGCAATGAAGTCAGTAGATACGCTGCACAATTAGGAGTTTGAGGCGTTCCTATGCCGCTTAACGCGAACGGCAAAGTGAAAGAGAACTGACACCCTCGTTCTCGACCTTGCTGCTCTGGCTGCTGGCGGCCAATATCAGCCTCGTCCTGTTCAACCTGATCCCGGCATTTCCGCTCGACGGCGGGCGGATGCTGCGCGCGATTCTGGCAATGTTGATGAGGACGAACGAGGACTGAGAGCCGAGCGCTGAGTGCTAAGAACACTGGAACTTCCATCTTCATCTCTCATCCCTCCACTTTCATCCCGCATCCCTGCTATAATGAGCGTCATGCACACACCATCTCCGCGCCCAGGATCCGACCGTCCCTCCCTCATTCTATGGCTGGCGACCAATACCAGCGGCGTCCCGCGTGCGCAGGCGCGGCGTGTCGTTGCGCTTGGGCTCATACTTGGTCTGTTGCTCGGGCTGCTCACAGGCACAGTGGCAGGCATACCATTTCAGGCGCGCATACTCGGGGTCGTAGGCGGCGTGCTTGGCGGTGCGACCCTCGGCGCGCTCGGTGCCGTGTTGGTGGCGCGGCTGCTGGACCGGGTGGCGCGCTGGAGCGACCCGCTGCTCGGCTACTCCGGCCTCGTGCGCATGCTGTTGCACGCCGGTGAACTGTCGTTCCTCGGCGCGCTTGGCGGTGGTCTCGGCGGGGGTGTGGGAGGCACGCTCGCTGGCCTCGCGACAGGTGCTTTCGCCGGTGGACTGATCGGCGCCGTGATCTATCGTGTGCGCGGGCTCGGGACGGCACTTGGGCTGACAGTCGGCATCATTGCGGGCGCCATTGGCGGAAGTATCGGCGGCGCGATTGCTCAGCTCGCAGGATAGCCGAAGGATAACAGATGCGGGCGGAAACACGGGTGGAATACTTCGCAGCATCCTTCCACCCTGATAAGGAAGCGCGATGCAGACATACATCCGCGAAGCCGTCGTTGATGACGCGCCTGCGCTCGGGCGAATCGTCATCGCGGCGACCCAAACCACATTCCGCGGCCTGGTGCCGGAGCAGTGCCTGGCGTGGCTGACGATCGATGAAAGTGCCGCCAACTGGCAGCGCTTCCTGCGCGCCGACGATCGGCACGATGGGCGCTTTCTCTACGTGGTAGACGACGTACGCGACGGCGTGGTGGCATGTGCCCTGGGCGGCCACCAGCCTGATGAGTCCGACTACCACGGTGAGCTGTACCTCCTTCATGTCTTGCCCGCCTATCAACGGCATGGGCTCGGCCAGCGGCTCGTCGGGCATGTCGCCGCGCGACTGAGCCAGACCGGGATCGACTCGCTCCTGGTTCGGGTGCTCAGCATCAATCCGAATCGCGCCTTCTATGAACGGCTCGGCGCGTGCTTCCTGCGCGAACAGCCCTACGACTGGAACGGCATCATTCTGCCCGAGGTGGTCTATGGCTGGCGCAGCACAGCTCGTTTGCTTGAGGCGACCTACTCGGCGCAGTTGTAGGTGAGCAGTCTCGTGGGTACAAATCGCCCAGGCCCATCTGACACGACGGAGGTGTCCCATGGCCATCCCGATACAAGTGACGTTTGACTGCGCTGACCCCGCCCGCCTGGCGCCCGTCTGGGCCGCCGCCTTGGGATACAAGCTCCAGGACCCGCCAGAGGGCTACGGCTCGTGGCCGGCGTTCCTGACGGCGATCGGCATCCGCGAGGAGCAGTGGAACCGCGCGAGCGCGATCGTGGACCCGGACGGTCGCGGGCCGCGCATCTACTTCCAGCAGGTGCCGGAGCCCAAGGTGGTCAAGAACCGCGTCCATCTCGACGTGAACGTGGGCGGTGGGCCGGGCATGCCGCCTTCCGAGCGCCGCACACGAGTCGATGCAGCGGTGGAGCGGCTCTGCGCGCTCGGCGCCACCAAGCTGCGCCCGATGGAAGAACACGGCGAGTACTGGGTCGTGATGCAGGACCCCGAAGGCAACGAGTTTTGCCTACAATGAACCTGGCGTCCATCCTCGCACCGCTGCAGCGCTGGAGCTGGCGCGTGGTGCCGCACATCCACCCCATCCTCCAGCGCCGGTTTCCAGAAGCATTGTGGGCAGGCTCTGCCGAACGATCGGAGATTGCGCTGACATTTGACGACGGGCCCAACCCATATGATACGCCTGCGCTGCTCGAGGTGCTGGCCAGGCATGGCGCCCTCGCCACCTTCTTCTGGCTGGGCGAGCCGGTGCAGATGCTTCCCACACTCGCCCACATGGCGGCTGCAGCCGGGCACCAGATCGCCATCCACGGCTATGGCCACCGGGCGTTCCCGCTGCTGCCGGCACATGTGCTGCTGGGCCACCTGAACCGCACGCGGCAACTGATTGCCGATGCGACAGGCCAAGACTTCGTGCAGATCCGCGACGTGCGCCCGCCCTATGGGGTTTTCACGCCACACACGCTCACGCTCCTGGCGCGCTGGCAGTATCGCCCGGTGATGTGGACAGTCGTGCCAGGCCACTGGCTCCAGCCAGCTACACAGACGGTGCGGCAGGTCGTGGCGCAGACGCGCGCGGGTGCGATAGTGGTGTTGCATGAGGGCCAGCGGTGCGGGCCGCCTGTTGCGGCATTGGCGGACACCATTCTGACTCACCTGGGTGGTGCGGCCTGGCGGTTCGTCACGGTCGACGCGCTGTGGCAGGCACGCTACGAGGGAGAAGCAGGTGGCATGCCTCGATCACGAGTTGGTTGGTAGCCAAGCGTGGCTATCATGCACACGTGCGGATGATAGGAAGGATGAAGGCGGAGGGCGGCAGTGCGATCCTGAGAGACCGGAGCCATCATGGCGCTACCGCCATGAGAGCGAAGCCCTTTCTCCTTCAGCGCCGTCTATGGCGGAGCGTACCCACCATGACGAATGAACCTGCCGCCTTTGGCCGTCCCTATCCCCGGCAGGTTGCCTGGCGGCAGGGACTGCTCACCAAAACCCATACGCTCGTGTATCGCCTGAGCGGCGGCCGGCTTGGGGTGACCCTGCTGGGCATGCCGATGCTGCTGCTCACGACCTGGGGTCGACGGACCGGCAAACTGCGGACGACGCCGCTGCTCTACCTGCCGGTCGACGACATGTTCGTCCTCGTGGCGTCGAATGGCGGTGCGCTGCACCACCCGACCTGGTGGTTCAACCTGCAGGCTCACCCGGACGCACTGGTGCAAATTGGGCCCACTCGTGGACGGGTACAGGCCGTCCCGGTATCGCCAGATGAGCGCAGGCGATTTTGGCCGCTGTTGCTGCAAATCTAGGTAGTGGTCGTATATCGAATGGCATGGTATACTGCTGGTGATCAATCACGCGAAAGGTTTGACACCATGGTTACCATGCTTATCACCTGCCGGCATTGCGGCAGTCCTGACCTCACCAAATATGGTAGTGCCCCGAACGGAAAGCAGAAGTATCGTTGTCGCACGTGCCGACGACAAAGTCGTGAGAATCCAGCTAGTGCGGCCTATGCTCCAGAACGCAAAGAAGAAATCCTTCGCGCTTATCAAGAACGTAGTAGTTTGCGCGGATTGGAACGCACCTTCGGTGTTGCGCGCAGTACGGTGATCAGTTGGCTGAAAAAAAAGCCCGCTGCCTCTCACCTCTCCGAATGACCTTGATCGATCCTAATCCACGAGAACCAGACGCTTACACCTTGGAACTTGATGAACTCTGGTCGTTCGTTACAAAAAAGACCAATACAGTCTGGATTTGGCTGGCACTGTGTCGAAAGACCCGGCACATTGTTGGCTATGCGCTTGGTGATCGTGATGAAGCCACCTGTCGTAAGCTCTGGCGCTCTATTCCGGCTAAGTATCGGCAGGGTGCATGTTACACCGACTTTTGGCAGGCCGATCAAGCGGTCATTCCGGTCACGAAACACCGTCCAGTCGGAAAAGAGAGTGGACAAACCGCACATATTGAGCGATTCAACAATACATTGCGCCAACGCTTGTCACGTTTGGTTCGCAAAACGCTCTCGTTCTCAAAATCGGATATGATGCACGAAATCTGTTTGCGACTATTTATCTGGCGATATAATCTGGAAATACGGGCAAAGCTGAGTGTTCTATAGAAGGGTGTAAACC
>WNGB01013813.1_pt1 | contig 10847 bp, 8 predicted proteins | sample 5400681 | NCBI WGS metagenome assembly WNGB01 (sample SAMN13153367, study PRJNA577476) | soil metagenome | isolation source: 115 cm soil or saprolite under grassland replicate 2 | place: USA:California | collected 2016-06-15 | reverse complement strand
ACGACTTTCTACTCGTTGGCTTTTCGACTCGCTCTCTTGTATTTACAGGCAGAGAACATTGTGCCCCAACCTGATGCTACACACTCGCAACATTTGCGTCTGGGACGCGCCACCATACGGCCGTTTGAAGCTAACGATGGCGGCTACGTCGGCGCCGATGCCAGTGGCTACCAATTTCTGCTCGATTTCCAGGGGGGACACCACGCGTTTCCCACCTTTACACTGACGTCTCTCCTCACTGGCGAGGTGGACCCAGCCGCCATACACGACAAGGTGGTGCTGATAGGTATCACGGCAATCAGTGTGAAAGACGGCTTTTATACGCCATACAGTCGCGGGAGGCAGGACGATCAACGGCTTACTGGCGTGGCTTTACATGCCCATAGTACCAGCCAATTGCTCAGAGGTGCCCTCGAAGGGCAAGCCATGATTACCTCGCCAAACGACTATCAGGAAGCATTGTGGCTCTTGTTGTGGAGCCTGCTGGGAACCGTGTCAGGCCTCTGGATACGTTCGCCTTGGCGTCTCGCGTCGCTTGCCATCGCTGGCGTACTGGTGCTCGGGCTGGCGGGCTACGGTGCCCTGCTCTATGACTGGTGGATTCCTGTGGTGCCACCGGTGCTCGCCTGGGGGCTGTCCGGACCCCTCGTGCTGCTCTATGTCTCCTATCAGGAAAGGACCCAACGGTCTGTCCTGATGCGGTTGTTTGCCCAATCAGTCTCTCCCGAAGTCGCGGATACACTGTGGCAACAGCGTGAGCAGTTTATGGCCGGCAGTCGTCCCCACCCACAAAGATTGATTGCGACGGTGCTCTTTACAGACCTGGAAGGGTTTACATCCGTCTCTGAATGCCTCGGCGAGCAAGAACTCGTGGACTGGTTGGAGGCCTACCTGGACGTGATGTCTCAGCAGGTGATGGCCCACCGCGGTGTCATCAATAAATACATGGGTGATGCGATTATGGCCCTATTTGGCGTGCCGATACCACGTCTCAGTGAGGTGGAGATCAGCCAGGATGCCGTGCATGCCGTGCAGTGTGCCCTGGCTATGCAGCGCGAACTGATCCAGCTCAACCGGCGCTGGCAGGCACAGCAGCAGCCGACGATCAAGATGCGCGTGGGGATTTATACTGGACCTCTCGTCGCTGGCACAGTGGGGAGCACCGAGCGTCTAGAGTACACGGTGCTCGGCGATACGGTCAACACTGCCGCACGCCTGGAGAGCCACGCGAAGGAGACGTTTACCGTTGAGGTGAGCGATAGTCCATGCCGTATCCTGATTGGCGAAACCACCTTGCAGTATGTAGGGCAGCAATTCCAGACACAGTACGTTGGAGAAGTGCATTTGAAGGGGAAAGAACACATGACCACCATCTACCGTGTCATGGGAGAGCAACACAATTGGATGCAGGTTGGTGTGAAGGAGGGAAGGGTGTGAAAGACAGCGTACAGAGCGACAGCCAGGGGATGATCAAGCTCACTCTCGCCTGTCTGGTCTGCGGCATACTCTGGGGGTATTTCCTGCCCCAGAACACTGGCGCCCAGCCAGCAGATGCCATTACTTACAAACCACCGCGGCGCGGTGCGCCCGGTGGCCGTGAGGGCGCAGGGACCCGTAGCCTTGGGGGACCCTTACCCACTTTGGCCGTCTTGGCCCCGAAAGACCATACAGGTCTCACAGCACAGGCACAACCCGTTTTGTACTGGTATCTGTCGCAAGAAACGCGGCACCCAGTGGAAATCATCCTCACTGACCGGCAGAGCGGCCAGCCGCTTCTGGCCATACGCCTGAACCCTCCCCTGCAGCCTGGGATGCAACCGGTGCGATTAGCCGACTATAACATACACCTTGCACCAGGAAGGTCGTACAAGTGGTCAGTATCGCTGGTCCCCGATGCCGCACAGCGCTCGCATAATGTCATGACTGCTGGCACGATTGAACGAATTGAACTGCCAAACGAGCTACGGGGGCAACTGGTACAGGCCAATAAAATCACCTCAGCCCGCCTCTATGCCACTGCCGGTATCTGGTATGATACCATTGCAACGCTCTCCGAGTTGATCGACGCCGCGCCGCAGGATACGACGTTGCGGCAACAGCGTGCCACAGTGCTCGCACAGGAGGGCCTCACCGAAGCTGCCGTCTACGATAGGCAACGCAAGTAGAGGCAGTCTTCGACCTGCTCCGGTGTCCTCGATACCGCTACGACTACTGATCTAGGCCGCTCCCGACAGTGCCACCGTTCTCGCGTGCACCCTCACGTCACCGCCACGCCCATCACCCCCGGTATCCGCGCCAATCCGTCCAGCCATCTTCGAGGGTCAAGTGCGGTCCCTGGAGGGACCCCCGTGGACCAAGACTCCCGTCCAGATGGATGGAGGGCAGAGAGGGTGGATGACTGTGGAAGAAGACAACGAAAACGGTATACCCCTGGCCCTCACGTCCTGCACCTTGTGTGCCAGGGAGCACAAATGGTATAAATAAAATACGGTCCATTGACGTGTGTCAATATATAAGGCAGTATGCCATGATGCGGTTGTGGTTTGGCATTCTTTTTGTTGCCTTTCTCGCCCAGTATCTTTCTTGCACTGTGGGCTCAGCACAGGCTGCTGCCCCCTCGACTTCTGCTACACGATCACCCATAGCAAGCATGCTCTATCTCTCTGTGGAGAGAGCACGGATGACACGAGGTATAGCTATGCTAGCTGTCTGGGTGCTCCTACAAGCGCCGAGTGCGCTAGCGGCAACGCGACAGAACAAGGCCTACGAGGACCTCCAGCGCAAGTACGAGATAGCCTTGCAAGAAATCGAACGCCTGCGGAGTGAACTCGCCGTACTCAAGGGGGAGCGGACCGCTGTGCCGGCGCCGCCGACAGGAGGAGCTGAAGGCACACCGGGGGGTGACTTTTTGCAGACCGGGAACGGGCACTTTCTCGCCCAACGGTACACGGAGGCCATTGCAGCATATACGCAAGCCATCGAGACGGCGCCCCGCGATGCCAGGGCCTATAAACATCGCGGGCTGGCGTATGCCAAGCTCGGCGACATGCAGCAGGCACAGCAGGATTTGAGTCGGGCGGTCGCCCTGGACCCACAGGACGCTGTGGCCCATAATCAACGGGGTATCGCGTCGTTTGCCGCGGGCAATGCGCAAGCGGCGCTCAAGGATTTTACCAAGACGATCGAGCTGCAGCCGCAGCTGGCAGAGGCGTATAACAACCGGGGCATCATTGCGCGTAAGCTGGGTGACTATCGGCAGGCCGGCAAAGATTTTGAACGTGCGGTACAGTTGGGCATGGATCTGGCGCAGCAACACCTCCAGGTGCTCCGAGACGAAGCCCGGCAGGCGCAGGAGCGTTTACGCAGTGCAGGCTATAATCCCGGCACTGCCGATGGCATACCAGGACCACAGACGCTCACAGCCCTCCGGCAGTACCAAAAAGCTCAGAGGTTACCAGTCACTGGACTCCTGGACGATGCCACGCGACATGCCTTAGGATTACTCTCCGAAACAGCCGCAGCCGCACGCCAGAGTGGAGAGGGGCCTTACTTTGTGTACCAGCCGACGCCAGCATACCCCGAGGTGGCCCGCCACAATGGCTGGGAAGGGACAGTGACCCTGCGTCTGGAACTGCTCGCCGATGGGACGGTTGGTGATGTCCAGGTAGGACGCTCGTCTGGTCATGATGTCCTCGATACCGCAGCCCAAGAGGCTGCCAAAACCTGGAAACACCTGCCAGCAACCCAGGAAGGTGCCCCGGTGACACGCTGGGCGGAAATGAGCCTGACTTTTAAGCTCGATAAATGACCAGGAGGCAAGATGGAGAGTCGCACTGGATGGAAGGTGTGCAGCTTTTAGCCCTGTACGCCATGCTGGCCGTGGCGTTTTATTTTCTACCGATACTGTAGCGGTTGACCGCCTTATACACTGTGTAAACGCGCAGATGCCAGTCTCCCATGTAAATCGCTTGCGCTAGGACTCCTTTCCTACTACCATAATACTTCATTGCCTTACTCACTATTCGAACGTATCTGAGGGGCCACACGTAGGCAATATACGCCCTGCTGCTGAGATAGGCTTGCCATTTTTAGCAGGGCCAGGATGACTCTTTATACTGCACTGCGAGCGGGCTGTGTTAGTAGGCCAATGGTGGAATCTGTGCTGAGGGGCCTCCCATGAAGGAATTGATTGAGCAGATTGCCAGGGCCATTGTGGAGAAACCAGAAGAAGTGCACGTGCGAGGTATTGAGGGAGAACACGCGGTTGTCATCGAACTCCGAGTGGCGAAGGAGGACATTGGTAAAGTCATTGGCAAAAAAGGTCGCACGATTACAGCGATACGTACCATTCTGAATGCAACTCGGGCGCAGACACACAAACGTCAAGTGCTGGAAGTAATCGAGTAATCTCTCCATGGCCCCAACGGTCGCCTTGGCAGAGGCGGGGGCTGTGGTGGGCATTGCGTGCATACCGAGGCTCTCCATGCGTGTTGTTGCTCGTGAGTTGGCTTGCGGTCTCGTGACACATTCGATGCGTTCTGCTCCGCATGTGCCTCGTTGGTTATGGCCCCCCTGGAGAGTGTTACTCTATGCGGTCATGGGATTGGTCATGGCGAGCTGTCAGCCCAGGCTCTCCCCCACTCGGCCGCCATCCGCGCCACCAGAACCACGTTTTCTCCCCCCCTTGTCGTTGCTGCAAACGCGTCCAGGGGCTGGTGCTGTGGCTCCCAGCGCTGAGCAACAGACGGCCTTCACGGCTGCGGAAGCGCTGCGCACCACTGGTCAGCCTCTGCAGGCTCGGCAAGCCTTCGCCGATTTTGTGCGGCGCTATCCGAACAGTGACCTCACAGACGATGCCTTGCTCGCGCTGGGCCATATCTCGGCTACGCTGGAACAATATGAACAGGCGCTAACCTACTACCGCTCTCTCCTCGAGCGCTTTCCGCGCTCAGAGCGGGTGCCTGAGGCCCAGTTAGGGCGTGGCGTGGCCCTGTATCATAGGCGGGATTACCCCAACAGCCTCGTCGCGCTCCGTCAGTATCTCACGCTCGCGCCCTCGGGCAAGTCTCGCGGCCTGGCTCACTATTATCTTGGGGCTGTTGCCCTCCAGCAGCAACGCTACGCGGACGCCATTCCAGAGCTGCAAGCGGCCGTTGAGACCAGTGGTGATCCTGCAGTCGTGCAACAGGCCCGGCAGCATATCGTCCATACGGTGCGTGAGGTCCTGACGGTGGAGGCTCTTGTGCTGCTGGCACAGCGATACGCCAAGACTCCTCCTGGTGATCTCATCCTGGGGCGCCTCGCGCAGGAGTACCGTAAGACGGGCAATCGGACTGCCGAAGCTGATGCCCTCCGGCGTCTCACCACGGCCTTCCCATATGCCCCTGATATGCAGGCGGCGCAGACCCGCTTGCAGAGCCTGCAAGCGCTGCGGACCACCGAACCGCGGACTACCGAACCGCGGACCACAGAGCGGGGCAAAATCGGCGTCCTCTTACCCTTGTCTGGTGCTGGCGCCAGGGCTGGCACACGTGCCCTGCGCGGGATTGAATTGGCGCTGGCCATGGCGCAAGAGCGTGACCCGGCTCTGCAGGTATCTCTGGCCATCCGTGACTCTACCCAGAATGCCGCAGCGGCGCAGGAGGCTTTACGGGATTTGGTCAATGAGGAGCACGTTCTTGGCGTCATCGGTCCGTTGCTGAGTCGCACGGCGATAGAACTCGCGCCACTTGCTGATCAACTCAGGGTGCCACTGATCTCGCCGTACGCACGGGACAGCGATTTTCCGGCCTTGAGTCCTTACGCCATGCGCAACAGCTTGACGGATACCATGCAAGGGCGCTTTCTAGCGGAATACGCCATCAGCGTGCTCAAACTCCAACGCTTTGTCATCCTGCATCCAGAGGACCCCTATGGCACGGCACTCAGAGACCGATTTCGTGAGCAGGTGCTCCAGCGGCAAGGGGAGATTGTCGCCGTGGTACCATATAATCTAAAAAATACCAATATTGGTCGTGTGCTTGGGCGTCTCAATGGCCTGCAATATGATGCCATCTTTCTGCCGGAGTATGCAGAGACAGTTCGCGTCATTGTGGCGCAACTGGCGGCGCAGAACATCAAGGGCATCCAACTCCTCGGCACAGATGGTTGGAACGCACCGGGGCTGGTGGCAAAAGACGCTCGGCTGCTCGAAGGAGCCATATTTGTGGATGGTTTTTTTGTGAGTGCTCCCGCTCCTGCCGTGCAGACATTTGTCGAGCAGTTCCGAGACCGCTATCAGGAAACCCCCGATCTGTTGGCAGCGCAGGCCTATGATACGCTGTTGATGTGTCTCCAGGTGCTCAAAGCCGGGGCACAAACGCCCCTACAGCTGCGCGATGGACTCCTACACGTGCATGATTTCGATGGGGTGTCAGGATTGACCAGCATGGGGAGCACACGGGACGCCGAGAAAGTACCCTACTTGCTAACGGTCAAAGACGGCCAGATTGTGCAACTCAATGCCGCAGCACCATAGTGAACGCCCAGGGGCCGCGTGCACGATTACTGGGACGTTGCTACAGCCTCTCGGTCGAGGCGATCAAGATCCCGTCGCAAATCGTCAGGAGACGGGTCTGTGGGCAGGGTGGAAGGTGGCCTCTTCTTGCGCGGGGCCAAGACATTCGTTGTGGGCTGGCTGCCATCCACAAATGCTTCAAACAGCACAGAACCGTCCGCAAAGGACTCCGCTGCCGGCGTATTGTTGCCCTTCCCATTCAGACGGACAAACCGTACACCAGGCGGGATCGGAAAGTCGGTAATGGGTCGGTCCTTCATGGCCTCCTTCATAAACTCCAGCCAAATGGGCGCAGCGACCTTGCCACCGGTTTCACCATCTCCCAAGGGGTCGTGGTCGTCCCGTCCAACCCATACGCCCGTCACGAGCTCTGGTGTATAGCCCACAAACCAGGCGTCGTCATAATCGTTGGTCGTGCCAGTCTTGCCCGCGGCTGGACGTCCTAAGACGCGGAGGGCGCGTGCCGTTCCATGCTGGATGACACTTTGCAGCATGCTGGTCATGAGATACGCCACTTCCGGACTGGTGGCTTGCCGCGCCTCCTGAAAACGCTCGAGTAACACTTTGCCTTTACGATCGACGATCTTAGTAATGACGACTGGTTCGTTATAGATACCCCCATTGGCAAACGTCCCATAAGCCGCGGTGAGTTCCATCAAGGTGACGCCTACAGCCCCCAAAGCCATCGACGGATAGCACCTCATGGAACTGTTAATCCCCAGGCGTTTGACGGTGGCGCAGGCAGTGGGCAGACCAATCTTGTCGAAAATGCGCACCGTGGCGAGATTGCGTGAATGGGTCAGGGCGGAACGTATCGTCACGGAGCCGTGATACTTGCCATCATAATTTTCCGGGCGCCAGCCTTTCGCCCCAGCAATATCACTAGTGAGGGGCGCATCCAGTACCATGGAAGCGGGCGTCATCCCTTCTTCCACGGCGGCGGTATAGATCAGAGGCTTGAAGGAGGAACCAGGCTGGCGCAGCGCCTGGACCGCCCGATTGAACTGGCTTTTCGTAAAATCGTACCCCCCAACCATCGCCAGCACATGCCCACTGCCCACATCCATGGTCAGGAGCGCGCCTTGGACAAGCGGCTCCTGCTCCAGAGCGAGGGTGTGCAATTTCCCTGTCGGATCGACTTTGGTCACGCGCACTTGAATGACATCGCCACGCCGGAACAGTTGACGGCGCATCTCAGCACTCAACTCGGAGTCAATGCGCCGGACCCAAGCATACCCTGCGGGAGGAATCACTCCACGGGCATTTTTGATGGCCACTGTTGCCCCAGAATCCCGGACGGCCAGCACCACGCCTGACAGCCGTTCGCCTTCGCGCACCGCCATCTCACCATCCTCCCGCATGGTCGCCTCCGCCACCAGTTTTGCATCCGTCGTGGCATCCCCCGTGAACTCCAGGTGGCGCATAGGACCCTCGTAGATGCCGTAGCGTTTATCAAGCGCCGCTAAGCCCTGTTTCAGCGTTTGTTCGGCGAGTTGTTGGAGGCGCATATCGAGCGTGGTCTCGACGGTAAAGCCACCACGGTAGAGTGCCGTTGGGCCGTACTGCTCCTCGAGATACTGGCGGACGTACTCCACGAAATAGAAAGCCTTATGCACCCGTAGAGGGGGCGGGTGCACTAGGATGGGCTCTGCGTGGGCGGCCTGGGCCTGATCTGGGGTCAGATAGCCGGCCTCCACCATACGACTCAAGACGTGATCTCGTTGTTGCAGGCTGCGCTGGAAGTTTTTGAGCGGCGAATAACTATTGGGCGACGGTGGCAGGCCAGCAATGAGGGCCCCTTCGCTCAGCGTGAGGTCTTTGGCAGATTTGCCAAAATAAAGCTGCGCTGCCGCCTCGATGCCATAGGCATTATGGCCGTAGAAAATCTGGTTCAGATACAGTTCGAGGATCTGATCCTTGCTATAGCGCTGTTCAATCCGCCGTGCCAGAATGGCTTCACGCACCTTGCGGGTCAGGGTCCGGTCACGATTCAGAAAGAGCGTGCGGGCCACCTGTTGGGTAATGGTGCTTGCCCCCTCCTTGGTGCCGCGCGCCTGGAAGTTGACTCGCGCAGCACGCAAGATGCCCCACGTGTCCACCCCACCATGCGCGTAAAAGCGCCGGTCCTCCGCCGCGATAGTAGCCTGGCGTACGTGCATAGGAATATCTTCCAACGGCACGAGAATGCGTTTTTCGATGAAAAAGTCGGCAATCAGTTCCCCATACCGGTCATAGACTTTCGTCACCAGGCTGGGCTGGTAATGTTCGAGTTCAGACACCTGGGGTAAGTCTGCCACCAGTTTTCGGTAGATGATGAAACCAGCCCCAACGGCAACCAACAGGATGAGACCGCAGAGGAGACCAATCGTCAGCAGCAGCCAACGCAGCCAGTGACGTTTTTTGTACCCTAGTAAAGCATCGAGCTCTGCTTCAATATCACGTTGCTGTCGCATACAATCTCGGTTACACAGCGTGGATCATAGGTTAGCGCAATCCCAGAGCGCGTTGGACGAGCTGCATGTCTTCCCAAACAGCCCGTTTGTACTGCGCATTGCGTAACAGGAACGCCGGATGATAGGTCGGCATGACCTGGATAGCGCCGAGCATGTGAAAACGCCCGCGCAGGCGCGAGATTTTTTCCTCGGTTTGTAACAGCGTCTGAGCCGCAAAGGTACCAAGGGCACAGATGACACGCGGGCGCAGACACGCTAACTGTTCCTGCAAAATCGGCCGGCATGCCGCAATCTCGTCTGGCTGCGGGTTGCGGTTTTGTGGGGGACGACACTTGATCACATTGAGCATGTAGACCTGCTCACGCGTTAGACCAATGGCCGCGATGATGCGGGTCAGCAGCTGTCCTGCCGGACCGACAAACGGTTCTCCCTGCACGTCCTCGTCGTGCCCTGGCGCTTCTCCAATGAACACCAACGCGGCGGTCGGATCTCCCGTGCCGAAGACTACCTGCCGGCGCCCTGCATGCAGACGACATTGGCGACAGTCACGCACCACGGCCGCGAGCTGCGCGAGACGTACAGCTGGCTCGGCCTCTGTCGGTGTGTCTTGTCTGGGCATCGCAGAGTCTGACGCTATCCTCGGCATGGATGCGGCCACAGCAGGTCCTGGCGGGCCAAGGGTCAGAGGCAGCTCAGTGACCCCCAGACGCTGCAAATAGTGCACGTAGCTCCGCACTGCGGCAACGGTATTCCCAAAAGCAGCCCGACTCATACTCTGCCTCCGGAGCGCTGCGCGAGGACGGTTTGCACCCGGTCCAGGATGTAATCCGCCATGTGCGTTTTGGCCATCGTCGGCAGTTCCTCGATCTGACCGGCGGCATCGAGGATATGCACGCGGTTCTCATCGCTGGCAAAGCCCATGCTTGGATCACTGATATCATTGGCGACAATGAAATCCAAATGTTTATTGCGCACCTTCTGCGCCGCGTTAGCCATCAGGTCCTGGGTTTCCGCCGCGAAACCCACCAGCACGCGCTGCCCCTTGTGCTGCCCAAGCTCGGCTAAAATATCCGGATTGCGTTCCAGGGGAATGCTCAGTTCTGCAGTGTCTTTTTTGACCTTATCCTGGGCCACAAACTTGGGACGGAAATCCGCCACCGCCGCGGTTTTAATGACGACATCAGCCGCCCCGTAATGATCCAGCACCGCCTGGCGCATCTCTAAGGCGGTTTGGATACGGATACACGTCACTCCCAACGGTGCTTCCAGGTGCGTCGGCCCGGTCACGAGAATCACCCGCGCCCCACGCCGTCGCGCCGCTTCTGCGAGCGCAAACCCCGTTTTGCCAGACGAGCGGTTCGAGATATGCCGTACCGGATCAATGGGCTCTTGGGTGGGCCCGGCAGTAACGATCACAACCTTGCCCGTCAGCGCCGTGGTTTGCTGCATACAACCTGCGACAGTTTCGACCACCTTCTGGACCGAGATGGACCATCCCAGTTCATCGCTGGTCCCCATAGGGTCGGGCATGCCGGCGTCGTATAGCCGGATGCCGGCATCACGCAAACATTGGAGATTGTGCTGTACCAGGGCATGCTGATACACGGCGGCCTGGCCAGGGTAAACAAACACGGTTGGGCCGTGATGCAGCAGCAAGGCACGTACCAGCGCTTCATCGGCACAGCCCATCGCAGACTTGGCCAGCAAGGCTGGCGTGGCTGGCACCACCACCATCGCCTCCACCGGCTCGATCCATGTACTCAGGGGGCGGAAATGCCCACCGATCATCGTGCCGTACATGGCCTCGGCAGGGACCACCTCCCCACCCGCCAGCGTTT
>WNGB01033589.1_pt1 | contig 10848 bp, 11 predicted proteins | sample 5400681 | NCBI WGS metagenome assembly WNGB01 (sample SAMN13153367, study PRJNA577476) | soil metagenome | isolation source: 115 cm soil or saprolite under grassland replicate 2 | place: USA:California | collected 2016-06-15 | reverse complement strand
GTGGGGTGACGAAGGCAAGGGGAAGGTGGTGGACTGGCTCACCGACCATGCGCAGGGGGTGGTGCGCTTCCAAGGCGGACACAACGCCGGACATACGCTGGTGATCGGCGGCAAGAAGACCGTGCTGCACCTCGTTCCCTCGGGCATCTTGAGGAACGGCGTGACCTGCTATATCGGCAACGGCGTGGTGCTTTCGCCGCAGGCGCTGATCGAGGAGATGGACCAGCTCGAGCGTGTCGGCGCGGACGTCGCAGCCCGCCTGCGGATCTCCGAGGCCTGCCCCCTGATTCTCCCGTACCACGCGGCGATCGACATCGCGCGCGAATCGGCGCAAGGCGCCGCAAAAATCGGCACCACCGGCCGCGGCATCGGGCCCGCGTACGAGGACAAGGTCGCGCGCCGCGCGATCCGTGTCCGGGACCTTCTGGTACCCGAGCGCTTTGCAGCGAAGCTCGAGCCGCTCCTCGATTTCCATAACTTCGTGCTGACGAAATACCTGGGCGCGAAGCCGGTCGATTTTGCGAAGACGCGGGACGACGCGCTTGCGTTCGCGCCGCGGCTGAAACCGCTGGTCGCAGACGTTTCGCGCGCGCTCTACGACGCGAATCGCGCCGGAAAGAACCTGCTGTTCGAGGGGGCGCAAGGCGCGCTGCTCGACGTCGATCACGGCACCTACCCGTACGTGACTTCGAGCAACTGCGTAGCCGGGGCAGCCGCGGCGGGGGCCGGCATCGGGCCGCAGATGCTCCATTACGTGCTCGGCATCACCAAGGCGTACACGACCCGCGTCGGCTCGGGTCCCTTTCCCACCGAGCTCGATGACAGCACCGGCGAGCTGCTGCGCACTCGCGGCCAGGAATTCGGCGCCACCACTGGGCGAGCGCGCCGCTGCGGCTGGTTTGACGCCGCGGCGCTCCGGCGCTCGATCCAGATCAATGGGGTGTCCGGTCTTTGCATCACCAAGCTGGACGTGCTCGACGGCATGGAGAAGATCCGGCTCTGCACCGGCTACCGCATCGACGGGGCGCTGCATGAGCTGCTGCCGCTCGCGGCAGAAGACGCCGCGCGCTGCGAACCCGTATACGAAGAGCTGCCGGGATGGCAGGAAAGCACGGTGGGCTTGAGCGCCTACGACAAGCTGCCCGCGCGGGCGCGCGCCTATCTCGAGCGCCTGCAATCGGTCTGCGGTGTGCCGGTGGACATGATCTCGACCGGGGCCGATCGAAACGAGACCATCGTCCTGCGTCACCCGTTTCATTGAAAGGAGAGAGAGCGTGCTGGACGGGGTCGTGCCGTTCCCGCCGGAGTTCGCGAGGTGCTACCGGGAGAAGGGCTATTGGCGCGACCTCTCGCTCGCCGAGGAGTTCGCCCCGGTTTTCAGGCGCTACGCAAAGGGCGTCGCGGTCATCGACCGCGACGCGCACATTACCTACACCGAAATCGATCGCGTCTCCGACCGCCTCGCGCTGAATCTGCTCGACGCGGGACTCGCGCCCCTCGACCGGGTGGTCGTGCAGCTTCCGAATGTCATCGAGTTCGTGTTCCTCTATTTCGCTCTGCAGAAAATCGGCTGCGTCCCGATCGCGGCTCTCGTCACGCACCGCTTTCTCGAAGTGAGCCAGTTCGCTAAGCTCTCGGGTGCCGCCGCCTGCGTTACGCCCGACCGTTATGGTGACTTTGACTTCAGGGAGATGGTCCGTCGGGTGCGCAACGAAACGCCATCGGTCAGGCTGGGAATCGTGTTCGGCGAGGCGCCCGCCGGTTTCCTCTCTCTCGCAGACCTGATCTCCCGCGAGCCGAAGAAACGGCGGGCAGACTTGCGCGCGCTCAAGATCGATCCGACCGACCCTGCGATTTTCCAGCTCTCGGGCGGCACGACTGGAGTGCCCAAGCTGATACCGCGCACCCACAACGATTACGCCTACAACTCGAAGATCGCGGCGGAGGTCTGCGGGGTCACGGGCACCTCCGTGTTGCTGCTTGCACTTCCCATCGCGCACAACCTACCGCTAGCCTGCCCAGGTATGCAGGGCTACCTGTTCAGCGGTGGAAAGGTAGTGCTTTCCGCGAGTACGCGGCCCGAGGATCTCTTCCCTCTCATCGAACGGCACCGGGTTACGCATTTGAAGGTGGTGCCGGCGCTCCTTATCCGGCTGATCAACGATCCGTCCATCGGAGATTACGACCTTTCCTCGCTGCGCGTGATTCAGAGCGGCGGGCAGCGCATGCAACCCGAGGTTAGGCTGCGCACGCAGCGGTTGATTCCAAGTGCGTTCGTTCAGGAAAACTTCGGAATGTCCGAGGGGATGCTCTTCTTCGTGCGCCCGGAAGATCCGGAGGAGGTACGGCGGGAAACCTGCGGGCGGCCGATTTCTCCGGATGACGAGGTGAGGCTCGTCGACGACGAGGACAGGGAAGTCGCCCCCGGGGAGGTCGGCGAGCTCACCTGCCGCGGGCCCTACACCCTGCGCGGCTACTACGGCGTGCCGGAATACAACGCGCGGCAGTTTACGCCCGACGGCTTCTACCGTTCCGGCGACCTGATGCGCAGGCACCCTTCGGGCAACTATGTCGTCGAAGGCCGCAAGAAGGACCTCATCAACCGCGGCGGCGAGAAGATCAGCGCCGAGGAAATCGAGAACCTGATTCTTTCGCACCCCTCGGTCCAGAACATCGCCTGCGTGCCCATGCCCGATCCGCACCTGGGCGAGAGGATGTGCGCCTGCGTGATCTTGAAAAGGAACTGTGCTCTCACGCTCAAAGAGCTGGTCGCGTTCCTCATGGACAAGGAAATCGCCAAGTTCAAGCTGCCCGAGCGCCTCGAGGTTCTTTCCGACTTCCCGGCGTCCACCTTTGGCAAGGTGTCGAAGAAGGCCCTCGTGGAAATGGTGACGAGGAATCTGGAGCAGGAAAAAGCGGCGTGAGAATCATCGATCTGCACTGCTACCCCGGCACCAAGGAATGGATCGCATGCCAGGGCCCTTATGTGGACGCGCTCGCCAAGTACTGGAACCGCGGCTGGACCGCTAAGAGCGAGGACGAGGTCATCCGCGAATTCACCGACGCCGGGGTCGAAGCGCTGCTGGTTGCGCTCGACCTCGAGACGACGATCAAGACGCCGCCCGTTACCAATGAGTACGTGCACGCGATGTGGAAGCGCCATCCGAAGCGCATCATCCAGGCCTGGGGCGCGCTCGAGCCGGCGAAGGGCGAGGTCGCGATGACGCAGGCGAGGAAGGCGGTGAGGGAACTTGGGCTCATAGGCTTTCACTTCCACCCGATCATGCAGCACTTCGCGGTGAACGACAGTCGCTACTACCCGCTGTTCGAGCTCATCGACGAGCTCAAGGCCGTGGTGATGATCGACGTCGGTACAACCGGCATGGGTGCGGGCACGCCCGGCGGCATGGGCGCAAGGGTCCGGCACGCGCACCCTTCCGCGATCGACGAGCTCGCGGCGGATTTTCCGAACCTGAAGATCGTCATGGCGCATCCCGGGTGGCCCTGGGTCGACGAGACCACTGCGGTCGCGCTGCACAAGGGGAACGTCTACTGGGAGATGTCGGGTTGGGCTCCGAAATATTTTCCGGCTCAGCTCAAGGTCGACATGCGCGCGAGGCTGCAGGACAAGGTCATGTTCGGCAGCGACTACCCGAGCCTGCCTTATGCGCGCATCCTCAAGGAATGGCGGGAGCTCGGCTACCCCGACGCCGTGATGGAGAAGATCTTCCACGCGAACGCCGAGCGCGTTCTCGGATTGTAGGAAACCAAACACATGCCCACTACAAAACGCGCAGCGCTGGTGACCGGAGCAGCGAGCGGCATCGGCCGCGCGGCGGCGCTCGCGCTCGCGCGCGCCGGCTACGATGTCGCGATCAACTACAGCAAGAGCGAAAAGGAAGCCCAGGCGGTCGCCGAGGAAGCCGGCCGCAGCGGGGTGCGCACGCTGCTTTGCCGCTGCGACGTCGCCGACGAGGCTGGTGTGCGTGTAATGCTGAAGACGGTCGGGGATCAATTCGGCCGGCTCGATGTGCTCATCAACAACGCGGGGACCACCGCGGCGTGGAAGCCCAAGGACCTGGAGAGCCTCTCGCTCGAGGACTGGGACCGCGTTTTCGCGGTGAACGTGCGCGGCCTTTTCCAGGTGACGCGCGCCGCGGTGCCGCTCCTGCGCGTCTCCAAGGGCTGCATCGTCAACACCGCGAGCATCGTCGGCCTTCGGCCGGGGCCGCAACCGCTGCCTTATGCGGCGAGCAAGGCGGCGGTAGTCAACCTGACCAAGACGCTTGCCTACAATCTGGGTCCGGAAATCCGCGTGAACGCCGTTGCGCCGGGCTGGATGGAAGGCGATTGGATGCGGCGGATGCTGAAGGACAAATACGAAGAGCTCATGGGGCGCCGCGCCAAGCTCACCCCGTTGAAGCGCTGTGTCACCGCGGAGGACGTGGCCGAAACCATGATGTCGCTCGTCCAGTCGAACCGCTTCGTTACCGGCGAGGTGATCGTGATCGACGGCGGATTTTCCAGCTCGACGTGACCGAACGGCCCATTGGCCGGCCGGCCGAATCGAAGAGCTATAATAGCGGTCGCTTGATGGGACGAAATGGGGAATATGAACGAGCCCGCGATGAAAGAGACTCTGTCGAACAACGCGCTCACCGCCGAAGAGCTCAAGCTGGCCCAATTGATCGTCTCCTCGCTCAATCTGGAGACGCAAGCCGCGGAAGTCGACCCGACCGCCCCGCTGTACGGGGAGGGCATGGGGCTGGATTCGATCGATATCCTGGAGGTCGCTCTTGCGATCTCCAAGGCCTACGGCGTCAAGCTGCGTTCCGACGACGAGGTCAACCGCAAGATCTTCAGCTCCCTGCGCAGCCTGAGCCAGCACATTCAGCAGCATCGGACCAAATAAACGGCAGCTTCCCGTCCGGCGGGCGCATCATGGCTGATATTCCGCTGATTCGCAATTTCGACGCGGGCGCGGTTTTCGCGTTTCGCAACAGGCGCCCCATACGCGTCGGGGAGTTTCTCGGCGACGTCCGGCGACTGGCCGACTTACTTCCGGATCGGCGCTACGTCGTGAATCTGTGCTCCGACCGCTACCAATTTACGGTGGGCCTTTGCGCTGCCCTTTTGCGCCGTCAGGTCAATTTGTTGCCGCCGAACGTGACGCCCGATCTGCTGAAACGGCTGAGCCTCGAATATCCCGACGCCTATTGCCTGGGCGATGAAGCGGTGCAGCCGCCGCTGCAGATCGAGACATTTCTCTATCGGCCAACCGGGAACACGGTGAGCGCCTCGGTACCTCACATTCCCGAGGAACAAATCGCCGTCATCGGCTTCACCTCGGGATCGACGGGGCAGCCCACGCCAAATCCAAAATCCTGGGGTGCGCTCGCGAAAAGCGGCTTGGCCGAATTCGAGCGCCTTGGCGTCGCCGCCCATCGGAACATGAGCGTGCTCGGCACCGTCCCTCAGCAGCACAGTTACGGCCTTGAGTCGACGGTGTTGATGGTGATGCAGGGTGGCCTGGCGATGCACGCGGGCCGGCCGTTCTTCCCCTCCGACATCTGTGCCGAGCTCGAGGCCCTGCCTCGGCCGCGCGGCCTGGTCACGACGCCCGTTCACTTGCGGGTGCTGCTCGCCGAAGCGAGCGAGCTGCCCGCGGTGGACTTCCTGCTTTGCGCCACTGCGCCGCTTTCTCCCCAGCTGGCGATCGAAGCCGAGACGCGCTTCGCGGCGCCGCTTCACGAGATCTACGGCTGCACCGAGGCCGGGCAGATCGCGGCCCGTCGCCCAACCCAGACCCAGGAGTGGCGCACCTTGCCCGGCGTGAGCTTGCATGCCGACGAGAAGGGGGCGGTCGAAACACCTTCCTGCTGCACGGACGGACTGCCGATCTCGTCAACATCGCGGGAAAGCGGACTTCGCTCGCGCATCTCAACTTTCATCTCAATTCCATCGAAGGCGTAAGGGACGGTGCTTTTGTCATGCCTGAGGAAGACGACGGGACGGTAACGCGATTGATGGCTTTCGTCGTCGCTCCGGGACTCGCCAGCGAAACCATCATGTTGGCCCTGCGCCAGCGGATCGACCCGGCTTTCCTTCCCCGCCCGCTTTGTTTTGTCGAATCCCTGCCGCGCAACGAGACGGGCAAGCTGCCGCGTGTTGCGGTCGAGGACCTGGTCACCGGACTCGCTGCCAGAGTGGGGTGATGTTGACGTGGCTGATATCCCGCTGATTCGCAATTTCGATGCGAGCGCGGTTTTCGCGTTTCGGAACAGGCGCCCCATACGTGTCGAGGAGTTTCTCGGCGAGGTCCGGCAACTGGCCGATTCGCTTCCTGACCGGCGCTACATGGTGAACCTGTGCGCCGATCGCTACCAATTTGCCGTGGGCCTTTGCGCTGCCCTTTTGCGCGGTCAGGTCAATTTGTTGCCGCCGAACGCAACCCTGGATCTGCTCAAACGGCTGAGCCTCGAATACCCCGGCTTGTATTGCCTGAGCGATGGGGCGGTGCACCCGCTCGAGATGTTTCTTTACCGGCAACCGGCAGGGGGAAACGCGGCGACAGCATCGGTGCCGCGCATTCCTGCGGAGCAAGTCTGTACCATCGGCTTCACCTCGGGATCGACGGGGCAGCCCACGCCGCATCCCAAGTCCTGGGGTGCGCTCGCGAGAAGTGGATTAGCCGAGCTCGAACGCTTGGGCGTCGCCGCCCATCGGAACATGAGCGTGCTCGGTACGGTGCCTCAGCAGCACATGTACGGCCTCGAATTTACGGTCTTGATGGTGATGCAAGGCGGCCTGGCGATGCACGCGGGCCGGCCGTTCTTCCCCTCCGACATCTGTGCCGAGCTCGAGGCCCTGCCTCGGCCGCGCGGCCTGGTCACGACGCCCGTTCACTTGCGGGTGCTGCTCGCCGAAGCGAGCGAGCTGCCCCGCGTAGACTTCCTGCTCTGCGCGACCGCGCCGCTTTCCCCCCAGCTTGCTGCCGAGGCGGAGGCGCGATTCTCCGCGCCGCTTTACGAGATTTACGGTTGCACCGAAGCCGGGCAGGTCGCGTCCCGGCGACCGGCTCAGGGCCAGGAGTGGCGCACCTTGCCCGGCGTGAGTCTGTATGCCGACGAGAAGGGGACTTGGGCAAAAGGCGGCCATGTGGAGAAGGAGGTCTTGCTCGCCGATGTGATTGAACTGCGCGCGGTCGAAACACCTTCCTGCTGCACGGACGGACTGCCGATCTCGTCAACATCGCGGGAAAGCGGACTTCGCTCGCGCATCTCAACTTTCATCTCAATTCCATCGAAGGCGTAAGGGACGGTGCTTTTGTCATGCCTGAAGAGGACGATGGGACGGTGACTCGCTTGACGGCTTTCGTCGTCGCCCCGGGGCTCGCGAGCGAGACCATCATGGCCGCCTTGCGCCAACGTATCGACGCGGCTTTCCTTCCCCGGCCGCTTTGTTTCGTCGAATCCCTGCCGCGCAACGAGACGGGCAAGCTGCCGCGAGTGGCGCTCGACGATCTCGTCGCCCGGCTCGCCAAAGCGGGGTAGCCTTGACGACGGTCGAGCGGCCCTTCGCTTCGGATCACGCCGCGGCCCAGGGGCATTTCCCTGGAAATCCGATCATCCCGGGGGCGCTCCTCCTGAGCGAGGCGCTGCGCGCGATCGAAACGAGTCTGGGGAAAAACCTCTGCCCGTATCAGATCCGATCGGCCAAGTTCATTCGTCCGGTGCGTCCGGGAGAGCGCGTAGCCATCGACTTTTCCCAGCGCGACGAAAAAAGAATAAGCTTCAGCTGCAAGGTAGGGGCAACCCTCGTGCTCGCGGGGGAGGTCGTTTGCGAGCCAAGCAGCGTGGAGAGATGATTCTGGATACCAGCACTGCAATCACCGGCCAGAGCGCCAAGCGCTGGCGTCTGTCTCCGGCACTTCGTGTCTCGCTGCTCCTGCACGCGGCGGTTGCCGTCTTGGTCGCGACACACCCCGACGCGTGGCTTTGGGGGCTGGCCGTGCTGGGGGCGAATCATCTCGGGCTCTTTGTCGCGGTGCTGTCGCCGCGTGGACAGCTGTTGGGGCCGAACCTAGTGCGCCTGCCCGCTCCCGCCGTGAGTCGGCGCGAAATCTCGCTCACGTTCGACGACGGTCCCGACCCGGAAGTGACGCCCCGGGTGCTGGAACTGCTCGACCGCTTCCAGGCCAAGGCGAGCTTTTTCTGCATCGGGGAAAAGGCCGCCGCCCACCCCGAGCTGGTGAAGGAGATCGCGCGTTGCGGCCACAGCGTCGAGAACCACAGCTACCGTCATCACCATGCGTTTGCGTTTTTCGGACTTTCCAGATTGAGGCGCGAAGTGGATACCGCGCAGACAACCGTTGCCTCGATCACCGGCCGCCCGCCGGTATTCTTTCGGGCACCGGCCGGGTTCCGCAGCCCCTTGCTCGATCCGTTGCTCGCTCCCCGCGGATTGCGTTACGTGTCCTGGACGCGACGCGGTTTCGACGCGGTGAGCGGTAGTCCAAAACGCATTTTGCGGCAGCTGACCCGGGGGCTTTCCGCCGGTGACATACTGCTGATGCACGACACTGCCCCCGTGGTGCTTGCCGTGTTACCCGAATTGCTGGAGCAAATATCGGCGCAAGGCCTCAAAGCGGTATCCCTCGCGTCAGCCTGCGCGGACGAGCCCGTCGAATAGACAAATCCTCCGGGGCGAGAAATGCTGCCTCTTGTCATCAGCCGATTCTCTGTCGTGAACAGCCTCGGCGCGGGATCGGAGTCGATGCTGCGTGCCCTGCGCGAGAAGCGCTCCGGACTTGCACCCTGCGGTTTCGAGACGGCCCGCATCGACACCTACGTCGGACTAGTTCCGGGGCTGGACGATTTTCGCGTGAGGTCCGATCTCCAGGACTATGACTGTCGCAACAACCGCCTTGCGCAGCTGTGCCTGGAGCAGAACGGATTCGCCCGGGAAATCGCCGCGGCGCGCGACCGGTATGGCGCCGGGCGAATCGGCCTGTACCTCGGTACGAGCACTTCAGGGCTGCACACGACCGAGCTCGCCTATCGCCGGCGGGACCCGAAGACGGGCGCCTTGCCCGCCGACTACCGCTACGCGGAAACGCAAAACGCCTACTCGCTCGGCGAGTTCGTGCGTCGCTATCTCGGACTGAGCGGACCAGGATTCGTGGTGTCCTCCGCGTGTTCTTCCTCGGCGAAAGTCCTCGGCAACGCCGCGCGCATGATCGCCGCCGGAATCTGCGACGCCGCGGTGGTTGGTGGGGTCGACAGCCTGTGCCTCATGACGCTCTACGGATTTCATTCGCTCGGATTGACCTCGCCCGGACCCTGCCGGCCTTATGACGTGGATCGGGACGGGATCTCGATCGGCGAAGGAGGAGGTTTCGCGCTTCTCGAGAAGGCGAACGGGGTCGAACCCGGTGCGGTCCTGCTTCTCGGAGTGGGCGAAACCTCGGACGCCTACCACATGTCCACGCCCCATCCCGAGGGACTGGGGGCGAGAATGGCCATGCAGCAGGCTCTGGACATGGCCGGCCTCGAGCCCTCCGATATCGACTACGTCAACCTGCACGGCACGGCCACCAAGAGCAACGACGCGAGCGAAGACAAGGCGGTGTTCGAGGTGTTCAGGGGGCAGACGCCTTGCAGCTCGACCAAGGGTGCGACCGGGCATTTGCTCGGGGCGGCAGGAATCACCGAGGCGATCATCTCGATTCTCGCGATCGAGCACGGCTTCGTGCCCGGCAGCGCGAATACGCGTAGCGTCGACCCGGCGCTGAAGTGCAACTACCTGCTCGAAAACAGGCAGGCGAAAGTCACCCGCGCTCTGAGCAACTCTTTCGGCTTCGGCGGGAGCAACTGCAGCCTGGTCCTGGGAGTCGCGCAGTGATCCGGGTGTTCGTCGAAGGCGTGGGCCTGCTCGGTCCCGGCCTGCAGGGCTGGGAGGCGGCTCGCCGCGTCCTCTCGGGCGAGGAGCCTTTCCGCCCCGCTTCCACGATCATAGCCGCGAGCGAGCTGCTGCCTCCCGCCGAGCGGCGCCGTACCCCCGTACCGGTCAAGCTTGCGCTAGCCGTGGGGCAGGAAGCGTTTCAGAATGCCGGCCGCGATGCTGCGTGCACTGCGACGGTGTTCACGTCCTCCTCCGGCGAAGGCGAAACGCTGCATCAGATGTGCGAAACGCTTGCCTCGGAGGAACGGGAAGTGTCGCCGACGCGGTTTCACAACTCCGTGCACAACGCCGCTGCGGGTTACTGGAGCATCGCGACGCGGTCGCGCGAGGCCTCGACCAGCCTGTGCGCCTATGACGCGAGCTTTGGCGCGGGCTTGATCGAGGCCGTGACGCAGGTCGTGTCGTGGCGCAAGGCGGTCGCCCTGATCGCCTACGATCAGCCTTATCCGGAACCGCTGCATTCGGCGCGCCCGCTCCTCGCGAGCCTCGGCGCGGCGCTTGTACTGACGCCCGAAGCCACAGGGCGAACCTCCGCAACGTTCGAATTGGAGCTCCTGCCGGGAGAGGAGAAACCGGCTCGCATGTCCGATTCCGCTCTGGAGGAATTGAGACTGGGCATACCAGCCGCGAGGGCGCTTCCTCTGCTCGAGGCACTCGCGCGAGAGACCCAGAGCGATGTCGTGCTCGATTTCCTGACCGAAACGCGCCTGCGCGTCAGCGTGAGCCCGTGTTGATATCCCGCGAGGCCATCGCCGGAATGATCCCGCATGCGGGAGCGATGCACCTGCTCGACGGCGTGCTCTCCTGGGATGCGGCCGGCATCCGGTGCTCGAGCCGCACCCACCGGGATCGGCACAATCCCCTGCGGGTGGATGAAAGACTTCC
>WNGB01031539.1_pt1 | contig 10850 bp, 2 predicted proteins | sample 5400681 | NCBI WGS metagenome assembly WNGB01 (sample SAMN13153367, study PRJNA577476) | soil metagenome | isolation source: 115 cm soil or saprolite under grassland replicate 2 | place: USA:California | collected 2016-06-15 | reverse complement strand
CCGGCGGACCTCGACGCCTCCCTGCATCGGCTGTGCGCCCACCGCTGGGCACTCATCGTCGCGCCGGGCCGATACCGGTCGCGGATCAGCGAGATCGTCCGGCTGCTGAAGAACCTGAAGCGTCTCTGGCGCGCGGACCAGGCCGCCGAAGCGCCCTTCGTCATCCAGTCGGTCCGCGTCCACTTCGAGGACCGCAAACGCCTGGAGTGGAACCGCCCGTGCCGGCCGGTGATGCAGCGGCTGTTCGAGGAGCATCGCGGCGGCGGGCTCCAGTACCTCGACCTCGCCTGCCGGGCCGTGCGCGATGGCTTCGCCGCCGCGATCCGCCGGCCCACGGACGAGGTGTGCGTCACCCGCGTGCAAGAGGAGGCGCTGCTCCGGTTGGGCGCCGGCTACCTCCGTCGCTCCGGACAGGGGTACGTCATCACGGGGAACACCGGCAGCGGCAAGACGGAGGCGGCCCTTCTGCCGCTTCTGATCGGGGCCCTCCAGGAGAAGATGACGGGAGTGGACGGCTGCAAGGTGCTCCTCGTCTACCCGCGCCAGGCGCTGGCCAAGAACCAGCTGGAGCGACTGGTCCGCTACCTGGCGGCCGTCAACCAGGAAGTCCACGGGATGCGCGGCGTCTCCGAGCGGCCCCTGACGCTGGGCATCGTCTTCGGCGACACGCCGCGCCACGAGGAGGACCTGCGTCGGGGCGCGCACTCCGGCCAAGGCGCAGTCGTTCGCCATGCCTGGGAGGCAGTCGGCGAAGGCTACGTCCTGCCGTACTTCTCGACCGCTGACGGCTCGGCGGTCCACGCGCTGGACCTGCTGGACGCTCCCGACGTGCTCATCATCACCACCGAGATGCTGCACCGCTGGCTCACCGACCCGGCGTTCAACGCCTTCTTCGGCCTGCCGGTCCGTCGGGGGCGGGCACCCCGCCACTGCGCCCCCCGGGCCGTGGTCTTCGACGAGGTGCATCTCTACGACGCCACGCACGGCGCCCAGGTGGGCTTGCTGCTCCGGCGCGTTCGCCACCGGCTGTTCCAGGCCTTCCGCGCCTGTCCCGGTGAGGAGTGGCGCTACCCCCTCGTGATCGGGATGAGTGCTACCATCGGCAATCCGGAGCGATTCTGGCGGCAGCTGAGCGGCGTTCCGGTGGTCACGCCGCTCACTCCCCGTCCCGAGGACCTGGGGAAGGCCGTCGGGCGCGAGTACTTCCTGTTCATCCGACCCGAGACGTACTCGCGCGGCCAGCGGGTTGGGGACGGCACGACAGCCATCCTGTCGGTCATGGCGATCGCGCACAACATGGTTCGTCGGGCACCCGGCGGCGGCGACCCGGCGAAGTTCCGCAGCCTCGTCTTCCAGGACTCGATCGGCAAGCTCAAGAAGCTTACCGTCGAGTTCTACGACGCGGAAACCAACCACTTCCGCGCCCAGGAGCGCTTACGGCCGGTCGAAGGCGATCCCGTCCGTTCACCGCGCTTCGCGGACGGCGAGTACTGGTACTTCGACCGCCACGATCCCCGCCAGTACTCGCTGCGCCGCCGCCCGTCCGGTGGCCCGGTGCGTCTGACCTCCGCCCCGGTCCCCGTCTACAGCGCCACGGGGCGCCGGGCCGCGGCGATCCTCCAGCGGGACATCATCTTCGCCACGACCGCCCTGGAAGTTGGCTACGACGATCCCAGCATCCAGCTCGTGCTGCAGCACCACGCCCCGCGCAACGTTGCCAGCTTCGTCCAGAAGAAGGGGCGCGCCGGCCGGTCGCTCCGCGACCGCCCCATCACCGCGGTCACGCTGTCGCACCACTACTTCAAGGACACCTTCTACTACCAGAACCCGCAGCTCCTGTACGACCCGGCGGACTACGACCCGGCACTGAACGTCGAGAACTACTTCGTCCAGCGTTTCCAGGCCCTCGCCCTCCTCTTCGACGAATTGGCCCGCTGCAGCGGGACCGACCTGCTGCGCGAGGAGCACCCGTCCCTGATGGAGCATCTGGACCGGATTGCGGCGGCGCTCGCCGCGCCGGGCATCGATGCCGGCCTTCAGACGGCCTACGAGGCCGTCATTGCCGCTTCGTTCCGGCGAGTGCATCCGCGCTGGCGCGACGTCTGGGACTGGTTTTGCAGCCGCATGCAGCAGGATGACATCCGGTACTCACCTTCGGCGCGGAGCCTGCTCGAGCGCTGTCCTGACCTCCCCACGAACCTCTTCGGCACCATCAACCTGCCCACCGTGCAGGTCATGCACCGCTCGGGAACCGGCACCGAGTGGGACTCCGTGAAGGAGGATCTCGCCTTGGCCTTCGCCGAGGTGGCCCCGGGGAAGGTGACCCGCCGCTACGGCCCTCCCTGGCGGCACCTCCTCTTCTGGCGCGTCCCGGTCAAGAGCGGCCGGCTGCGCAACGCGGTCGCGCTGGAACGCTACAAGGCTCGTGACGGCCGACCGCCGGGGCCGTTCAACCCACAACTGCTGCGGCCGCTTCAGGGGATTTGGGGGCCGGACTGGGAGCACTACCTCCCCCTCCAGGCCCATCGCCTCTACGGGGGCCAGCCCCCGGATCGGTTCTACCGCGTCCGCTTCATTGAACTGTGGAACTTCGGGACGCTCGACCCCGCCGACCCGACGGCCCCGCAGGCGGACTGGCACTGGTACGGCATCCGCCAGCAGGACGGCAGTGTGGAGTTGCGCCACGACGGGGACGGCACGTTCCGCCAAGATCCTCGCGCGCGGCAGATTCTGCCCGATTCGACCAGCGTGCCGCTCGCCTTCTGCGTCGTCGCGCCGCACGATCCCGTGGCGAACGCCCCAGCCCCGGCCCGACAGGTGCTCTCCCTCCCGCCGCTGTTTAGGGGGCTGGCGGAGGAGGTGGAGTTCTACTTCGGCGAGGTCGGGGAGCGACGATCGCTCCTGCGCCTCTACGAGGTGCAGTACGGCGCGGAGGCGACGATCTACCTGAAGACCAGAGGAGCCAATGACGCTCACGCCGGGATCGGCCACACCCTCATAAGATACGTGAGCGAGCACGACGGGCGACCCGTCCTGTACGGGCACGACGTCATCACGGAGGGACTGCGCGTCCGCTGTCCCGAGGATCGGTTGCGCTCCCTGGCCGCCGACCTCCTGACCCAGGTCATGGCCGATCCCGCACGCAGGACCCACGTCCAGGACCAGTACCTACGCTTCCTGCTGAAATTCCACTGCTGGCCGGTCGATGGTGTGGGGCAGCCACTGACCTCGTTCGACCAGCGCAAGGTAGCGGACATGGTGGCCACGCTCCGGGCGGACTCCCGGCATCGCGGCGAGAGCCTGGACTCGTTCCTCGACGCGGTGACCGAACGCGCCGGCCTGGAGCGCCTTCTCGCCCGCCTCACCGCGGAGTACTGGCGCGACCACCGCGCCGTGGCCGACCCCGACTTCCAGGCGAGGCTCTCTTCGACCCTGACGGGGCCGCACGCGCCGGACCACTTGCGGGGCATCTTTGAACGGGTGCGGTCCCGCGAGGAGTTGCAGGAGTACCTGATGGACACCGTCCTGCATCCTCTCGAACACGCCGTGCGCAACCTGGTACTCACCGAAGGCTGCGCACGCGACGAGGAGATCGGCAGCTACGCCATGCTGCGGTTGACGTACGGCCGACGCTCCCCCGAGTCGGGCTTCTACGTACACGAGCGCAACCAAGGGGGCAACGGGGCCACACGGCTGGTCGCCCAGACGTTCCAGGAGCGGGGGCCGGGATACCTGCTGCAGCGCTGGTGGGATCGGGCTCTGGCGTGTCCCGTGGGGGACGAGGAGGACTTCCTGAAGTACATGTTGCGCCGGCACGCCGCCGAGCTGTCGCGGTTCACGGACGAGTTTTTTGCCACCGCGCCGGAGGATCGGTGCCCTCCGCGGGAGCTGCTCGTCGGCCTCACGCGGGGGTGGATGTCGGAGGAGGATTCGCTCCTCGGACGATTGGCGGGGCTAATGACCGGCGAGCTGAGTTTCGCCGGACAGCACCTCCCCCAACTCGGCGTCGTCCTGGAGATCCTCCGGTTGGAGGAGGACCTGGCCCAGCGCTTCCAGAGGCCGCCCACGGCCACTGAGCTCGCCGGGACCGCCGCGTGCGCCGCCGAGCGTCGGCCGGCAGACTACCCGTCCCTGCGGCGTCTGTACGACATCTACCAAGCGCACGCCGTCTCGGCGTCCCTGGCCGACGACGCCGACAGCGCCGCGCACCCGCTGGACCGGTTCCTGGCCCAGGTGGAGCATCTGACCCTGGCGACGTGCGTCGATGCCTGCCCGGCCTGCCTCGCCACGGGCTGCGGGCAGGGCCCGATCGACGTCACCCGCCACGCGCTGTCCCGGCGCCAGCTCAAGGCGGCCCACCGCCTCCTGACTGCGCCCTTCACCCGGCCCTACGGCCAGGACACGGTCGGCGACCTGGAGGCCCTGGCGGCTCAGCACGGGGGCCACCTCATCCTGGAACACCGCGGTGCGGCAGACCCCGCGGTCATGCTCCGGCTGCGCGACGCCGGCTTCGAGGGCATCGGCCGCATCCTGGAGTAAGATACTCACCAACCAACCCGGCTCCGCGATCCTCCCGGCCGTGACCCAGCTGCTGGTGCAGACCTTGGCCGTGGATGACGCCTTCGTCTGCCTGATCAGCCCCTGGCTGAAGGACGTGAGGCTACCGCTCGGCGACGTGGGTCACTACGCCAGCCTGCTCGGCGGCCGGCGCGAGGAAATCGGCCTGTGCGAGCTGCTGGCCCTGATAGCCCGCAAGCACACCCTTCACGTTGTTACCAAGCCGCCGAGCGAGCTCGTCGATGTCCGCCTACTGAAGCGGTTGGCCGAGAAAGTCCAAGCGAGAGTGAACGTCCTGGGTGCTGAGGACCTGCGGGGCTACACGATCGTGGAGGAGCTGGCGACTGAGTTCCGCAGAGACATCGACGACCTGTCGGCCGCAGCAACCACCCACGCCGAGACGGTCCACCTGGGGCTCCTCCTGCGGGACCGGGGGGCCCGCTTGTCCTACCTCGACAGGCTGCACGCCAAACTGCTGTGGACGCCGATCGGCGCACTTGTCGGCAGCGCCAACTTCACCTACGGCGGGTTGATCAGCAACGAGGAGCTGATGCTGGAGGCGACTGATCCTGGGGTCCAGCCAGCCCTGGGGGAGGCGGCGCGACAGTTCCTGGCTCGCTGCCGGTCCTCGGAAGCGTACAGCCTGTCTCGGGAGCTGCTCAGGCTCGACGTGCCCGGGGGAATGCTCGCGGAGCTCGCCGGCAATCCCGCCCTGGGGGCATACCCCGCGCTCGTGCAGCTGCTCACCAACCTGGCGCAATTCGTCCGCTGAATAGCGAACTTCACGCCGTCGCTCCCTCCCCCACCACGGTGAGGTCCAAGTGTTCGGCCTCGCGGAACTGGTGGACGGCCAGCTGCACCTTCCGCTGCAGGCAGTGGTCAAGACGTACGTCCGCGGTCAGCTGCTCAAACGGATTCCGGATAGCCCGAACGAACGGTCTGGTCCCGTTGAGGTCGGAGCGCAGGTTTCCGACGAGGTACAGGTAATAGTGCTGCCGCAGCATGCTGGCGCGGGCGGTCTTCCACTCGTTCCAGCTCATCTCCTGCACGCGGGAACAGACCCCCGATGATTTGAGTTCGATGAGGCGGTCGAAGCACGGCGACTGGCTCAGGTTGAGGGAGAGGACATCGAAGCCGGGCCACTCCCCCGACACGCCCAGCGCTTCGAGCCGGCGGAATGCCTCGTCGAACTGCGGACACAGGGAGCGGGCGAGCGCGATGTGCGACGGCTGCGTCACGTCGAAGACCATCGCCTGGGGCTGTTCCTCCCTGGTCGACGGGTCGAAGATGGCCGCCTCCCGCACGCCCGCCCTGCGGAGGCGGGAAACCTCGTACGTCAGGACGACCGCCATCCCCACCTCGTCGAGTTCATCGAGGTTCGTCTGACCCCCATAGCCCCCGCCCCCGCTGGCCCCGGAAGTGCCGGCCGACGGCCTGGCAGGAGCTTTCCGGCCCTGGTCGCCGGGGGCACCGTTACTTTGACCGGTGAGCTGCACCGGCTCCCCCTGGATTCGCAACCGATCGAGCGTGAAGAGGGGCACCCGCGGTCTTGGCTGGGGCTCGCTCCCGGCCGCGGGGCCGGGGGGTGAAGCCGCCTGCTCGGTCGAGGGGGGCGCAACGGCAGTTTTTCTGTCGTCCAGTTCGACTTCGGCATCGGTGCTGCGATCCGGCTCGTCCTTGCCGGCGAACAGGAGACGCCTCTCCTCCACGTCGATCGGAGCCCCGGCGCGGCGCAGTAGGCGCTCTCGAGCCGTCGCTGTCGGTGCCTTAGCAAGCGCCAGGAAGGACTCGAAGTACCCGGGGCCGAGGACTTCACCGAATGCCGTGGCGAGGGCGTCGGCGTCGTCGTCCGAGGGCGGCCACGCCGCCTCTCCCCAGCGGATGAAGGCCAGAACCGGTTCATCGCCCCTGTCCTCCACGAAGGCCTCCCGCTCGACGGCGGCGCTCCCCAGCGGGCGGCCGTCCAACGTGCAGCCCAATTCCAGGTGCGTGACCGGCTCCATCCGGTCGATCAGCTGACGGAGGAGCCGGGCGTCCTGTCGTGCCAGTGCCTCCTCCACGCGGTCGGTGCCGACGCGGGCCAGAACGTATGGTGCCAGGTCCCGTAACTGGCAGCGCCACTCTTCGAGGTCGGGGCCCGAGAGTGCCGCGTCCCCCGGCTGCGGGGACCAGTGCAGCTCGTCCTCGAGCACGCGCATCCCGAACAGCTGTGTGAGCGGAGTACGGGCGGACCGGAACGATTCGAGGATAAAGGACCAGATCGGCTCGTTTGTCTGCAGCCGGTCCCGAGTCTCCTGCCTGTCGATGAAGAAGACTTCCGAGGCCGGCTTGAAGGAGAAATGGCCGAGCCCGTCTTGCGCGAGTACCGGGGCTTCCCCGAACGGGGCGGTGCGCCCTTCCGCCAGTTCGGAAGGGCGGTCCCGACCGGACAGGAGCTCGAGGAGGTGGCGATAGGCCGGGCGGATGACCTCGCGCAAGTCCGGGCGAAGGTCAGTGCCGTCCACAATTCGCTCGCCGTAGAGGTCGCGCAGGCGGTCCAGCAGGGCACGGGCGTCCGCGAGGGTGAAGCTGGCGGCTGTCAGCTCCTCGCGCATCCCGAGGGCCAGGGCGAAGCTCCGCGCTTTTCCTTTCAGCAGCGGCAGGCTGACCTCAAGGGTAGGGACAAGGTACGCCGTACCCGTCCGCCCGCGGCGGCCGAATCGCCGTTCCACCTCCAGTGTCGGCAGCCAGACCGCGTCCGCGCGTCGTGGCCCCTGGCCGGTCGGGCAGAAGAAGGCGTTGCGGAGCCGGTACACCCAGAAATCGTCTTCGGCCTCGATCAACTCCTCATCCCGCGCCCGCGGCGGCTTGCTCCTCCGACTGGGGACTTCCTCCCGATTCACCAGGGCGACCTCGGCCTGAGCGAACCGCTCCAGAATGGACCAGTTGCGCGCGAGATGCTCGTACAACCGGCGGGCAGTCGCCCCGTTGCCATCCTGGGATGCCGCGTCCAGCAACGGCATGAGATGCTCGAGGTCGTGCAGGCGGTAGAAGTATGGCACGCAGGCGTCGAACCACTGGGGATCCAGATCGTGGACCTTCCCCTGGATGTCTGCCACGTACTCGTCCCAGGCCGGCTCGGGGACCAGCCGGAACGCCCACCCTTCCGGCCGCTGGAAGCCAGCCGTTTTCAGCCAGCCGGAAGCCCGGTCCTCCACGTCGTGGAAATGCACCGGCCGCAGCGACTGATTGACCCCCAGCCACAGGAAGAATTCCAGCCAGCGTCCTTTGTCGTCCGCGTCGAGCGCCTCCTCCTCGTCCTCCTCAATGCTGACCTCATCCTCGCCGACATCTCCCTCGTCGGACGCCGCCGCTTTCAGGTGCCGATATTGGTCAAGCAAGCCGGTAAACTGGCCCGGGCCGGCCAGGAAGTGGACCGCGGGCATCCTCGGCCCGGCGGGGGTTTCCCCGCCTCCCAGAACGGGTTCCACGGAGTCCTCTCCGACCCAGTCTGAGCCGAGGTAGGCGCGGTACGCCGGCACCCAGCGGACGTCGCCGGGCGAATCGCCCCGGCAGGGCACGTCCAGCCTGCTGAGATTGAACAGGGCCCGGTTCGGGCCGAGGCGCTCGTAGGGGAGCGGCCGCGTGCGGTCCGGAACCCGTCCGGAGAGCTGGCAGATGGCAGCGAGGCTATCGAGGCGGTGTAGCGCTTGCCTGTCGGTTCGGCCGGACACCTCCCCGTCCAGGTCGAGCGCCGGCAGGACGCTGGCTCGCATCACGTCAGGAAACTTGAACTCCCGGATGTCGAAGAGGGCTTGCCATGCGGCCATTTCGCGCTTGAGTTCGGCGTTGCGCTCGGCGGCGGTCAGCGCGCCCCAGCACAGTTCCTGCATCAAAAAGCAGAGTCCCGTGAGGGGAATCTCTCCGTGCAGGGAACGCGGCGGGTAGAAGCACACCACGTCCTGGGTCGCGACCCGATGCACCTGGCCGCCCTCACGGCGTCCCACGGGGAACAGACTCTCGCTCCGGGCGGCGCTGCAGAGTTCCGCTTTCTCCTCGCTCGCCAGCCCCTCCCATAACCGCTCCAGGACGTTGAGGACGGGATCAATGTAGAGGCCCCCCGAGGGGTGATCGACCAGTCCGGAGCGGCCCAGGTCGGCCTGGGCCAGCGCGGCGGCGGCCTGGGACGGAGACAGGACCGCCGCCCCGTGATCCGCCAGCACCCGCGCCGGCCCCACCCCGCAGAGTGGAGAGGCCGGCAGCCGGTCCCCCTGGCAGGTGATGTCCGGTGGGAGCAGCGCACGGAAGGCGGACCCCACCGACGAGTCGGAGACCAGGGGCGGCAGGATGCACCCGCCGATGGGGAGCACGCCTCCCGATTCGGCCGGGACGAACGGGAAATCCGCCATCGCCGCCCGGACCGCCTCGTACAGGGTTTGCGCGGCCAAGGACGGGCAGCGCGAGCCGACCGGCAAGCCGCGGTCGAGCAGGGTGAGGACGTCGAGCGCGCTATTCCCGGACCGAAGGAGCGCCGGGATCAGGCTGTGGCGCAGGAGGCGTGCGGCCTCGCGTATCAGGAAGCGGTTGTAATTCTCCTCGTCGGGCTCGACCCGGATCTCCTGTCGGGAGAGGTTGGCGTTGAATGCCCCGCTCACCAGCAGGTGGTAGGGGCACGGCTCACCCGAGGGCAGGAATACGTGTAGTTTTTGCCAGTCCTCGGGCAGCGTCGTGGCCCTCGGCCCGTCTAGGCGCGCCGCCACGGAGACCTCGGTCCAGGCGAGCCCTTCCCAGTTAAAGGCGTTCAGCCCTCCCCGATGTCCATTGATGGGGATCTCGGCATCGTGCGCGAGGAGGAATGCTTCCCGCTTGCCGGAATCGGCATCCAGGGTGACCTGATAGACCCCAGCCTGGTGAAAACTGGGGACACTGATCCACCTCCCTGCGGAGTCCTCGCGCAAGCGGCCGATAGTCCAGGCCAAGCGCTCCGCGGCAGCCGTGACGCGGAGTTCGATCTCGACGCGCCGCAGGTGCTTCAGGAAGAGGAGCGACGTGAGCGGCAGGGATCGGAGGACCTCTGCCAGCCGCCGAAGGTGGGCAGCTTGGTCCTTCTCCCGCAACGGAAACCGGAAGGCGGTCTGGAATCCCGCTTGCCGCAGGTTCTGCCACTCTTCGGGCTCCCGGCCAACGGGCCATGGAAACCGGCAGACGGGGGCGGACGACACCGCCCCCAGGACCCCGTCGTTCACCAGGCCCTGGACCGCCCTGAGCGCCTCCGTTGGCCCGAACCGGAGAGAGTGCGACGTGGAGTAGACCTCCGGCGCGTCGGTGATCTCGAGGACGGACTTGAACCCCATCCCCTTGTGGCCGATGGAGGCGCGCCGGTGGCGGACCACGCTCTTGCTGCTCGCACCGATGCCGCACAGACCGCGGATGTCGGCCTCGTCCAGAGGGCGACCGGAGTTGGCCACCCAGAGCGAGTCGGGCAGGAGCGCGATCCGGATGCTGGCCTCGCCTCCGGGCAAGTCGCTCATCGCATCGTCGGCGTTCTGGAGGAGCTCGTAAATCAGCCGTCCGCGGTAATCCTGGGCAATCTGGGCCTCCTGGCCCACGTCCTCTCGCAAACGCTGAGGGCTCGCCCGGTACACCGAGAGGTTCTCCGACCGGATCGCGTCCAGGATGTCGGACGACGTAGCCGCCAGGGTCATGGGAAATCACCTCGTGTTCGGTTCCAAATCCGACCTCCATGCCTGGTAAACGTACCCCCGAATGGTGGAGTATGCGTCTCGGTCGCGGGGCAGGGAGTAAACGCTGGGTGTCATCTACCGCCTCCAGGCACGCCGGCATACTTCTGGCGGGCCGATGGAACCCACCGTTCCTCCTCAGAGTGAGGCAATGGGAAACGCAAGCAAGCCCGTAATCCCCTCTGCCTCGCCTCTCCCTTGAACACCTCCCGGCCGTGTCATTCCATGCAATTCCAAGGTGTCAAGGATGAAGTTATTCGCTCTGCTGCGAAACGAACTTCCGGGCAGCTCGCCGTTCCCACGCCTCGTACGAGGCTGGGTCTCCATCACACGCAGCCCAAGCGGAGTGGAAGAGGCCAAGCACGGATGAGGGCACGGGGCGGGGTCGCGCGTTGCTGTCGTCGGCCGTGCAGCGCGGTGGGTCCGCTTGTACCAACATGCAATCGATCATGCGGTCGAAGTCGTCATGCAACGAGTCGTCCCAGGTGCCGTGGTGTTCCTCTTCGATCCCAAGTTCCCCGGCCGTCGCTTGCCACTCCTGTGCCAACCTCGTCGCGACCTCGCCGCACCCCA
>WNGB01053154.1_pt1 | contig 10851 bp, 12 predicted proteins | sample 5400681 | NCBI WGS metagenome assembly WNGB01 (sample SAMN13153367, study PRJNA577476) | soil metagenome | isolation source: 115 cm soil or saprolite under grassland replicate 2 | place: USA:California | collected 2016-06-15 | reverse complement strand
GCTGCTGGTCCGGCCCAAGCAGCAGGAGATCGCCGAGGCTCGGGCCGACCGGAACAGCGCCGTCGCCGAGAGCCGCTCCCTCAGCGACCAGATCCGCGCCCTGGAGGGCCTGAAGGCCGACGCGGCCGCGCTGGAGGCGCGGGCGGGTCGGGCCAGGGCCGAGTTCCCGTCGACACCCAACCTGCCCGCGATGGTCGACGCCCTGCAGGACGCGGCCGACCGGGCCGGCGTGGACCTCGCCTCGGTGGCCCCGTCCACGCCCAAGCCATCCAGCGACCGGCCGGAGCTGGCGGAGATCACCACCACGGTGAGCGTGAAGGGCGGCTACTTCCAGATCGAGGACTTCCTGGCCAGGGTGGAGAGTCTGGTCAAGGGAGCGGATCCGGGCCGCGTCCCGCCCCGCTCGGCGCTGGTCCGCTCGGTCGACGTGACCGGTGGCTCGGGCGCCTCGGGGACGGCCGGCGGGTCGGCCACGACACCGGCGACGGAGGCCGCGCCCGATCAGCTCCAGGCCAACATCACCCTGGTCGTCTTCCAGTTGGCCCAATCCCCGGCCACCTCAGCGCCCGCGACGGGTGCGGCGGCTGCCGGTGGCACATCGACCACCCAGACCACTCCGAGCACGCAGACCACCCAGACGAGGTGACGTGGCGATGGCGATCCAAACGCAGCTGACCGCGGGCGGCTCCCGCCAGCGGCTGCTCGTGCTGGCGCTGGCCGGGGTGCTGGTGGTGGCCCTCGTCCTGCTGGTCGCCCGGCCCCTGCTGCTCGGCGCGTCCCAGGTGGAGGCGCCGGTCACCACCGCCGCGGCCGCCCCCGCGACCACCACGCCGTCCACCACCACGGCGGAGTCGGGCCGGCCGCTCGGCTCCACCAAGGACCCGTTCCGCCCGCTGGTCGCCGCGGGTGCGGCAGCCGCCGGTACGGCCGGGGCGACCGCCACGACCAGCTCCTCCGGCCAGGCGACCGCGCCGGGAGCGGGCGGCGGGACGGCGACCGTGCCCGGGGGTGGCTCGACCGCCGAGCGCAAGGTCACCCTGCTCAACGTGTTCAGCCGCTCGGGCACCCGCTACGCGAAGCTGTCGGTCGACGGCAGCAGCTACACCGTCAAGGAGGGGGAGAGCTTTGCCGGCGACTACCGGGTGGTCGACATCGGCAGCGCCTGCGCCACCTTCGAGTCCGGCACCACCCCGTTCACCCTCTGCGAGGGCGAGGCCGTCCTCAAGTAGCATCCCTGGGATGCTGCGCTACCTGACCGCCGGGGAGTCCCACGGCCAAGCCCTGGTCGTCGTGCTGGAGGGGCTGCCCGCCGGGGTGCCGCTGACCACCGCCGACGTCGCCCGCGAGCTGGCCAGGCGCCGGCTCGGCTACGGCCGGGGCAAGCGCATGCGCTTCGAGCAGGACCGGCTGGAGGTGCTCGGCGGCCTGCGGCACGGGCTGACCCTCGGCTCGCCGCTGGCCGTCCAGATCGCCAACAGCGAATGGCCCAAGTGGACCGAGGTGATGGCGGCCGACCCGGTCGAGGACCAGGAGGCGGCCAGGGCCGGCCGGGGCGTGCCGCTGACCCGGCCCCGGCCCGGCCACGCCGACCTGACCGGCATGCAGAAGTACGGCTTCGACGAGGCCCGGCCGGTGCTGGAGCGGGCCAGCGCCAGGGAGACCGCCGCCCGGGTGGCGGCCGGCGCCGCCGCCAAGGCGCTGCTCGGGCAGGTCGGGGTGGCCGTGCTCAGCCACGTGGTCCGGCTCGGCAGGGTCGCCAGCCGCTCACGGGCGCTGCCGTCGCCTGCCGACCTGGAGGAGATCGACGCCTCGCCGGTCCGCTGCCTGGACGGCGAGGCGGAGGGGCGGATGGTGGCTGCGGTGGACGCCGCCAAGGCCGCCGGCGACACCCTCGGCGGGGTGTTCGAGGTGGTCGCCCACGGCCTCCCGCCCGGCCTCGGCTCCTACGTCCACTGGGACCGCAAGCTGGACGCCCGCCTGGCCGCGGCGCTGATGAGCGTCCAGGCGATCAAGGGGGTCGAGGTCGGCGACGGCTTCGCCGGGGCCGCCCGGCCAGGGTCAACCGCCCACGACGCGATCACCCCCGGCCCCTCCGGCCGGCCCCGGCGGCGCACCGGCCGCGCCGGCGGGATCGAGGGGGGCATGTCGACCGGCGAGGTCCTGCGGGTGCGGGCGGCGATGAAGCCGCTCTCGACCCTGGTGCGGGCGCTGGACACGGTGGACGTGGCGACCGGCGGTGCGGCCAAGGCGGTGGTGCAGCGCTCGGACGTGACCGCGGTGCCGGCGGCCGCGGTGGTCGGCGAGGCGGTGGTGTCGCTGGTGCTGGCCGACGCCCTGCTGGAGAAGAGCGGCGGCGATTCCCTGGCCGAAGTCCGCCGCAACCTGGACGCCTACCTGGCGGGTCTGCGCGACCGCTAATTCGGCGCGGGAATCGGCCGCCGTGGAGTTCCGGGAGCTTCGGACCGCAGGCCGCTCGGACGCGGCCCGAAGGCAGGCGCGATTTTCGGTATCGAGGTGCTTGACCGGGTTACGACGATCTCGTAGCGTGCCCGCGGCCGTACCGTCTGAGCAAGGGGGGATCTGTGGCAGCCAGGCTCGTTCACGCGGCGCTGGTCGCCGTCGTGGCGGTGGTGTCGTCGGCACCGGTCGCAATCGCGCAGCGCGCGGACGGCAACGGTACCGGCCACCACCTGCAGGCTGCCGCCCGGACCGTGCAGCAGCCGGACCCAAGGGACCCGTTCGACGACGGCGCCGCGGGCGGCGGGACCGGGAGCGGCGCGGGCGGGGGTACCTCGGCCGCACCCGGCGGTGTGACCGGCGAGCACACCCTTCCGCTCACCGGCTCGAGGACGGTCTGGCTGGTGAGCGTCGCGGTTGCCCTGCTGTGCGCCGGCATGACGGCGCTGTGGGCCAGCAGGTACCGGCCGCGCCACGGCGGGTACCGCCCGCGGCGCGCGCGCTGACCTTCCCGCTGACCTCCTGGTTACGCCGCCACCGGCGACGCCCGCGCCGCTCCTGGACGCCGTGTCCGATCGGTAGCTGCTAGGCTCCCCCTGCGGCGAACCCAGGAGGCTCCAGCTCGTGCGCCAGATTCCGCCCACCATCGTGGTCATCGGCTTCATGGGAGCCGGCAAGACGTCGGTCGGCCGGCTGCTCGCTCGGGCGCTCGGCCGCGAGTTCGTCGACACCGACCAGATGATCGAGCGGGCCACCCGGGTGACCATCGGCGAGCTGTTCCGGCTGGAGGGCGAGCTCGGCTTCCGGCGGCGGGAGATCGCCGCCATCGACCGGGCGATCGCCGTGCCGGGCCGGGTGATCGCGGTCGGCGGCGGGGCGGTGCTGTCGGCCGGCAACCGCACCGCCCTCAAGCAGGCGGGCCTGCTGGTCTACCTGCGGGCGACCCCGGAGACGCTGGCGTTGCGGCTGACCGGCGTCACCGACCGGCCGCTGCTGAACACCACCGACCGGGTCGGCCGCATCCGCGACCTGCTGGTCGCCCGCGGACCCATCTACGAGACCGCCGGCGACGTGGCGATCGACACCGACCGGCTCACCCTCGACCAGGTGGCCGCCGAGGTGCTGGAGTGGTACCGGCGGCGGGTCAGCGCGATGGCCGGCCGTTGAGGCCCAGCCGCGGTTCGGCAAGCGAGATCGAGACGGCGGCCAGGGTGGTGGTGCCGACCGCCGGCGGCGGCTACCCCGTCTGGATCGGCGGTGGGCTGCTGGACCGCATCGACCAGTTGTTGCCCCCGCTCGCCGGCGCCGAGGCGGCCGCGGTCGTTCACCCGCCACCGGTCGCCGCCGCCGCGGCGACGGTGGGGCGGGCGCTGGCGCGCCTCGGGCTCGCGGTCCACACGATCGACGTCCCGGCCGGCGAGGCGGCCAAGCGGCTGGAGGTGGTGGCCGGCCTGTACGAGCGGCTGGCCGCCGTTCCCACCCACCGGGCCGACCCGGTGGTGGCGGTCGGCGGCGGCTCGACCACCGACGTGGCCGGCTTCGCGGCCGCCACCTGGCTGCGCGGCGTGCCGCTGGTGAAACCGGCGTCGACCTGCCGGCGGGCAAGAACCTGGCGGGCGCCTTCCACCAGCCGGTCGCGGTGGTCGCCGATCTCGGCACCTTGGCGACCCTGCCCCCCGAGGAGATCCGTTCCGGCCTGGCCGAGGTCGCCAAGGCGGGCCTGGTCGGCGACCCCGACCTGGCCGCCGCCGTGGCCGGCGCCGCCGGGCGCGCCATCGCCGGCGACCCCGGGGCGCTGGGCCCGCTGGTGGAGGCGGCCGTCCGCGTCAAGGCGACGGTGGTCGGCGCCGACGAGCGGGAGGCGATACCGGCGGGCCCGGAGGGGTCCGGGGAACCCCAGGGGGGTGCCCCGGTCGGTCGGGCCTCCACGGTGGGCCGGCTCGCGCTGAACTACGGGCACACGCTCGGCCACGCGCTGGAGCGGCTGGCGGGCTACCGAGACCTGCGGCACGGCGAGGCGGTCGCCATCGGCATGGTGTTCGCGGCACGGGTCGCCGAGGCGACCGGGCTGGCGGCGCCTGGGCTCGCCGCCGGCCACGTCGAGTTGCTGCGCGCGATCGGCCTGCCGGTGACGCTGCGCCACCTGGACCCCGAGGCGGTGCTTGCGGCGATGGCGACCGACAAGAAGCACCACCAGGGCCTGCGCCTGGTGCTGCTGCGCGAGGTCGGCGAGCCGGCGGTGGTCCAGGCCCCCGACCGGGCCGTGCTGACCGACGCCATCGGCTCGCTGGCGGAGGAGCCGCCGTGACCAGAACCTTCCCGGCCGGCGGCAGCGGGCCGCTGGTGCTGGTGCTGCACGGACCGAACCTGGGCGCGCTCGGCCGCCGCGACCCCGCCCAGTACGGCGCCCTCGACCTGGACCAGGTCATGGCGCGGGTCGGCAAGCTGGCCGGGGAGCTGGGCCTGGCCGTGGAAGGGCTCCAGTCCGACCACGAGGGCGAGCTGGTGGAGGCGCTGCTGGCCGCCCGCGGGCGCGGCGTGGCCGCCGTGGTGCTCAACCCGGGCGCGCTCGCCCACACCTCCTACGCGGTGCGCGACGCGGTCCAGGCGGCCGGCGTCCCGGTGGTCGAGGTGCACCTGTCCAACGTCCACGCGCGTGAACGCTGGCGACGCCACCTGGCGATCGCCCCGGCCGCGGCCGGCGTGGTCGCCGGCTTCGGGCCCGCCAGCTACGAGCTCGGCCTGCGGGCCGCCGCCGACCTGCTGGCACGCCGCGGCTGAGAACCCTGGCCCCGGCGACCCGCGAAGCTTGGCAAGATGGGACGGTCACGCTACGTGGGGGAGGAACGCGCGTGCCGGTCGCTCACGTCTACGCCGAGGCAAGGCGCCAGGCCCTTCGCGCCCTGCTGGCCCACGCCGACCTGTCCGCCCTGCTGGTCACCAAGCGGGTCAACGTCCGCTACCTGACCGGCTTCTCCGGCAGCTACGGGGCGTTGCTGCTGCTGCACGACCGCACGCTGTTCTTCACCGACCGCCGCTACGAGCAGCAGGCGGCCGCCGAGGTCCCCGGGACGGAGCTGGTCATGGCCCCAGGCGACCAGATCGGCGCCGTCGCCAGCGTGCTGCGCGCCGCCGGCGACGGGCTCGGCTTCGAGCCGGCGGGGCTCAGCTGGGACGACGGGCAGCGGCTGCGGATCGCCGTGCCGGGCTCCGCGGTGGTCCCGGCGCCGCCGCTGGTCGAAGAGCTCCGCGAGGTCAAGGACGAGGGCGAGGTGGCCGCCATGCGGGAGGCGGCCCGGCTCGGCTGCGAGGCGCTCGACGAGCTCCTCGGGGACCTGCGGCCCGGCGTCACCGAGCGGGAGGCCGCCGTCGCCCTCGAGCTGGCCATGCGCCGGCTCGGCGGGGACGGCCTCGCGTTCGACACCATCGTCGCCTTCGGCGAGCAGGCCGCCGAGCCCCACCACCGCCCGGGCGACCGTCCGCTCGCCCGAGGCGACCTGGTGAAGCTGGACTTCGGCGCCCGCGTGGACGGCTACTGCTCGGACATGACCCGCACGGTGGTGTTCGGCCGCGCCTCCCAGCGCCAGCGCGAGGTCTACGAGCTGGTCCGGCTGGCGCAGGCGGCCGGCCTCGCGTGCCTGCGCGCCGGGGTGCCTGCCGGCGAGGTCGACCGGGCCTGCAGGGAGACGATCGCCGAGGCCGGCCTCGGCGACGCCTTCGCCCACCCCACCGGGCACGGGGTCGGGCTGGAGATCCACGAGGCCCCGCGGCTGCGGCCCGGCGTCGGCGAGCCGATCGCCTCGGGGATGGCCGTGACGGTCGAGCCGGGCGTCTACCTGCCCGGCTTCGGCGGGGTGCGCATCGAGGACCTCGTCGTGGCCCGACCCGACGGCCACGACCTGCTCACCACCGCCCCAAAGGAGCTGCTGGAACTTTGACCACCATCGATCCCGACCGCCAGAGCGGGCCGGCAGGTCAGGCGGCCGCGCTCGCCGAGCTGGCCGAGCGGCATTTCGAGCTGGCGATGACCGCGGCGCCGTTCGACGCCACCGTCGTCGGCGTCGACGGCTACGACGCCGAGGTCCCCGACCTGTCCGAGGAGGCCGCGGCGCGGCAGCGCGACGCGCTCGCCGAGCTCCAACGGCGCCTCGACGCGATCGACCCGGAGGCGCTCGGCGGCCAGGACCGGATCACCCACGCGATGCTGCGGCGGGCCTTCGAGGACCGCCGCGCCGAGCTGGCCGCCGGCTGGCCGGAGTTCACCGTGTCCGCCACCGGCGCCAGCATCCAGACGGCGGTGATCGCGGTGGTCCCGAAGGTGACCCTGGGGACCGCGCGGCAGGCGGCCGACTACCTGGAGCGCTGCCGCCGGCTCCAAGGCTGCCTGCTGCAGGCGGTCGAGCGCCTGCGTCGCGGGATCGCCGACGGCCGGACCCCGCCGGAGCGGGGCGTGCGCGCGGCCATCGCGCAGCTGGACGCCTACCTCGCCGGCCCGCTCGACGGCGACCCGCTGCTGGCGCCGAGCCCGCCGAGCGCGCTGGACGCCGGCGACTGGCGCCGCCGCCTCGGCGAGATCGTGAGCGCCTCGGTGCGGCCCGCCATGGGCCGCTACCTGACCTGCCTCCGGGAGGAGGTGCTGCCGCGCGCCCGTCCGGACGACCACAGCGGGCTGGTCCACCTGCCGGGCGGCGAGGCCATCTACCGGGAGGTGGTCCGTGCGCACACCACCACCGAGCTGGACCCGGAGGAGCTGCACCGGCTCGGGCTGGAGCTGCTCGAGGGGCTGGCCGACGAGTACCGGGCGCTGGGCTCACGGGTGCTCGGCACCGACGACCTCGGCGAGATCTTCGCCCGCCTGCGCGGCGACCCGTCGCTGCGGTTCGACCAGGCCGCCGAGATCCTGGGGAGCGCCAAGGACGCGCTCGACCGCGCCGACGCCGCCGTGCCCGACTGGTTCGGCCGGCTCCCGGCGGCGCCCTGCCGGATCGGCGAGATGAGCCCGTTCGAGGCCGCCGACGCCGTCCTCGGCTACTACCAGCCGCCCTCCGCCGACGGGCGCCGGCCGGGGATGCACTGGCTCAACACCTCGGAGCCCCGCAGCAGGGCCCGCTACGAGTACGAGGCGCTGGCGTTCCACGAGAGCGTCCCCGGCCACCACCTGCAGTTCGCCCTGGCGCAGGAGCTCGAGGGCCTGCCGCGGTTCCGACGCTTCGGCTACGTCACCGCCTTCTGCGAGGGCTGGGCGCTGTACGCCGAGCGCCTGGCCGACGAGATGGGCCTGTACTCGGGCGACCTGGCGCGGTTCGGCATGCTCTCGTTCGACTCCTGGCGCGCCTGCCGGCTGGTGGTCGACACCGGCATCCACCAGTTCGGCTGGAGCCGCTCCAGGGCGATCGAGCAGATGCTGGCCAACAGCGCGCTCACCCGGAGCAACGTGGAGAACGAGGTCGACCGCTACGTGGCGACGCCAGGGCAGGCGCTCGCCTACATGGTCGGCCGCCTGGAGCTGGACCGCCTGCGCGGGCGGGCGCTGGCGCGCCTCGGCGGCCGCTTCGACGTCCGCGCCTTCCACGACGCGGTGCTCGGCTCGGGCGGCGTGCCGCTGTCGGTGCTCGGCGAGGAGGTCGACCGTTGGGCCGCCACGGAGGGGTCCGGGGACGGCGCGGAGGGGTCCGGGGAACCCCGAGGGGATGCCCCGGACGGAGGGGGAGCCGGTGGTAGGGTAGGGCCATGCCGACCACCAACGACCTGAAGAACGGCATGACGCTCAACCTCGACGGCAACCTCATGAACGTCGTGGGGTTCCAGCACGTCAAGCCCGGCAAGGGCGGCGCCTTCGTGCGCACCAAGCTGAAGAACGTGCGCACCGGCCGGGTCCTCGACCGCACCTTCCGGGCCGACGAGCCGGTCGAGGTGGCGATCCTCGAGAAGCGGGCGAGTTGGCTCACCGACGGCGCCACTCCGTACGTGACCTTCTACGAGGGCGCCGCGATCGGCGTGGAGCTGCCGGCCGCGGTCGAGGTGGCGATCACCGAGACCGAGCCGGGCGTCAAGGGAGACCGGGTCTCCGGCGCGACCAAGCCGGCCACCGTGGAGACCGGCGCGGTCGTGCAGGTCCCGCTGTTCGTGGAGACCGGCGACCGCATCAAGGTCGACACCCGCTCCGGCGCCTACCTGACCAGGGTGCAGTGAGGCGATGAGCGAACCGTCCGCGCCGCCGCGGACGCGCCCCGCCGCCCGCCGCCGCGCCCTCGATATCCTCTACGAGGCCGACCTGCTCGACCGGCCGATCGCCGAGGTGCTGGCCCGCCACCAGGGCGACCCGGAGGCGGGAGGGCTCGACGCCTACACCGTGGAGTTGGTCGGCGGGGTCGAGCGGCTGCTGCCCGAGCTGGACGGCCACATCCGAGCCGCCGCGGAGCACTGGACGATCGAACGCATGCCGCTGGTCGACCGCAACCTGCTGCGCCTGGCGACCTTCGAGCTGGTCGCCAGGGCGGAGGTGCCGACCCCGGTGGTGCTCGACCAGGCCATCGAGCTGGCCAAGCTGCTGTCCACCGCCGACTCCGGCCGCTTCGTCAACGGCGTGCTCGGCCACGTCGCCCGCCAGGTCCGCGGCGACCCTGCCGCCCGGCCAGACGCCTGAGGGGCCCACCGAAGGTTTGCCGGCGCGGGCGTCCGAGCAGAGTATTCGCGTCATGGCCACCCGCACGCCCCGCCACCTCGCCGACCGCGCGAGGCGGTTCGGCCTGTCGCGGCTGCAGCTGCTCTTCCTGGCCGCCGCGGTCACGTTGGCGCTGGTGACAGCGCTGATCGGCGTGCTCGCCCGCGACCAGCAGGGCCCCCAGCCGCCGGCTGCGGCGCCGACCACCACGGCGCGGGCAGGCGGCTCCGCCCCGACCACCGCGGCGCCCGGCCAGCCGATCCGGGCCACGCCAGGCAACCTGCTGGCCAACGCCGACTTCGAGCGCGACCTCGGCGGCTGGGCGCCGCTCGGCGGCGCCAGCCTCCAGCGGGTCCGTGGGGCGCTCTCCGGCGGCTGGGCGGTCGCCGTCGACCCGGCCGCCCCCGCCGGCTCGCAGGCGCCGGGGCTGGTGGTGCCCAAGGCGGCCACCGCCAAGGCCGGCGACACCTACGAGGCCAGCGTCTGGGTGCGGGCGGCGGCGCCGGGCGCCGGGGTGGTCCTCGCCCTGCGCGAGCATGCGGGCGGCAGGGTGGTCGGCTCGGACGTCGCCGGCTACTGGCTGGCTGACGCCGGCTGGCGGCAGCTGGCCGTCGAGCATCAGGCCAGGCTGCCCGGGTCGACCCTGGTGCTGGAGATCACCGGCGCCGAGCTGCCAGGCGACGGCCGGCTGCTGGTCGACGCGGTCGCCATGGTCGTGGAGTGACCGGCCGATCGGCGCATCGACGCCGGAACGGACGGTCACTTCCGCACAATTGCGGATGAGCGCTCCACAGCGGGTTTGCGTATGGTCGGAGCGGTGCACCCTTGCTGGTGGGTGTGCGGTTTGCCGTGTGCCCAGCAGGGTGACCAGATACGGGCGGGAGGAGCTCGATGCGACGGTGGCGGACCGTGGCGGCCGCGGTCGGTTTCGCCGCGCTCGCCCTGCCCGCGGCCGCTCTGCCCGCCGGCGGCCAGACCTACCTCGGCCTCCACGACGTGAGCTGCGCGGGCGCGACCACCGAGGGCACCGGGCTGCCCGCACGGACCCGGCTGGAGGTCGCCCTGGTCGACCCCGCGTCCACGCGGACGCTCTCGAGCGGCCGCCCGACCACCGACGCGGCCGGCACCTTCGAGTGGCACAGCAGGGTCTCCCTCAGCGGCATGCGCAAGGTCCGTGCGGTCGTCAACCGCCCAGGGCAGGACACCCCGCTGGCCTGGGTGGAGCAGTCGCTGCCGAGCGCCTGCCCGCTGGCCTACACCGGCCCGCCCCGCACCCTCCCGCTGGTCGGTGTGGGGCTCAGCTCCTTCACCCTCCCGCCCCGCACCCTCCCGCTGGTCGGTGTGGGGCTCAGCTCCTTCACCCTCGGCATCCTGGTGCTGCTGGCGCTCGCCTACCAGGGCAGGCACGTGGCCGTCCCCGGCCGCCACCTGGCCGCCCCCTACGGCGGCCGCCCCGCCAGGCCGCGCTGACCGGCGGCGCCGCTAACCCGGCAGGTTGAGCGCGACCACCCCGGCGGCCAGCAGGACCGCCGCGGTCACCCCGAAGCTCACGAGGCGGTCGGCGTGCGCGGGCGGGGCCGCACCTCAGGGATGCTGATGGTCGGCGGTGGCGTGCAGCAGGTCGCGCATGACGCCGCGGAGGCCGTCGAGGCCGTCGGCCGCCACCGCCGCGTCGGCCCCGGCGACCTCGCCGACCCCGACCACGAACGCGTTCGGGCTGGTCGACTTGA
>WNGB01018776.1_pt1 | contig 10852 bp, 9 predicted proteins | sample 5400681 | NCBI WGS metagenome assembly WNGB01 (sample SAMN13153367, study PRJNA577476) | soil metagenome | isolation source: 115 cm soil or saprolite under grassland replicate 2 | place: USA:California | collected 2016-06-15 | reverse complement strand
GCCGGTGGCCTGGACCTTCCCCCACCCGAAGGCACGCGTGGTCTGCATCCAGCTCGGGCACGGGCGGGAGGCCCACCTGAACCCCGCGTACCGGCGACTGGTGCGCAACGCGGTCTTGTGGGCGGGGAGACGGCTGGGACCTTAGGGGTCGTGCTTGAACGAGACCAACGCAACTCGTTCTGGAACGAGTTGCCCCACTTACACCGGCGGCGTTATCCCCTGCTCGACCCAGGCCGCGATGCGTTCCCGCGACCACTGGTGGTCGTCGTTCAGGTGGACGATCACCGCCGCGAGGATCAGCCGCTTGTGGCAGCCTGCCTCGGGGCAAGCGCGGATCGTCCCCTCGAGGCAGTCGAAGAGCCGCTCCAACCGCTTCGGCAGGATCTGCCCGGCCTCTTCGGGGAGCCGGTACATCCCCTCGTAGGCGGCGCCGAGGGCGCACGAGGCGCGGCTCCCCACGAAGTAGTTGCCGAAGGATTGCTCGGGCCGCCGGCTCACCCCTTGGGCGATCGCCTGGGCCAGCTCACGCTCGTCGTGCCGGACCGTGCGGTGCATGATGCCCCCCTCGTTCCGCAACTGTAGCAAGCCCCGAAGTCGGAGGGAAGGCTTCAAAGGAATGAACCGCCGCGCCCCCAGACCGCGCGCTCGACCGCCCACGGCACAGGGCGGACGGCACGGTGGGTCTGCGGATTTTATCCGTCCTGGAACGGATGAGCCGATCTGGCCGCGGGTGCCGCGCCCCGACGTCCTCGCGGTGAGGGTTCGCGACCAGGCAGAGAAGGCGGCCCTGCTCGCCGGCGACCCGAAGCGGTTCTTTACCGAACCGCACTACAACGGCTTCCCCGCCGTCCTGGTGCGCCTGCCCGCCGTCACCCGCGTCCAGCTGCGCAAGCTGATCTTCGACGCATGGCGGTGCCAAGCTCCGCGGCAGCTCGTGAAGGACCACGAGGCAGCGCGACCGCGCAAGCGCCGCGGGCTCTAGCGGCCGGGGGGCGGGCCCGGCTCTCCCGGGGGGGTCGGCTCGCCGGCCAGCGCGTCGAGGTCCTTCAGGATGTCGGCCACCTGCGCCTCCACCACGACCTGGCCCTTCCGCCACGAGGCGAGGTGGCATCGCCGAAGACGCCGCTGGGAGCGTAGTGGCCTTTCTCGTTGCCGGGGTCGCGGGTCAGGGGGCCCGGCCGGACGACCAGGCCGTCCGCCACCGCCTTGTCCATGCGGACGACCCCGGGCTGCATGTAGAGAACCATCGAGGTCTCGATCTCGTCGGCATGGGTGCCGACCTTCTCGCGCGTCGCCTCCTCGGCCGCCTTGCCCGCCACGCGCAGGTCCGTGTAGCGCATCCGGATCCCCTCGCGGGACAGGAGCTCCGCGGTCTCCGCCAGAGGGGGCACCGTGGAGATGCCGGTATTGAGGACGTAGAAGCGGCGTGGGCCATGGCGGGCGATGGAACGGCACCCGTCCTGACGCACACCTTCTTTCTGTACACGTTACTCACCGTGGGCCTGGGCAGCATCATCCGGCTCGTTGCACCGCACCCGGAGCTGCTTGATCGAACAGACCTGGTGGCGGCCAACCTGGGGCCTGTGATCGATGGGCAAGAACACTTGGCTCCCTGCACCATCTCGTCCGTTCGATTGACCTGATTTCGCTTTACCACCTTTACCTGATCGCCCTGGGTCTGTCAATCACTTCGGAAGGCGTCTCGCTCAGAGCCGGACTGTGGCTGGTGGGGAACACGTGGGCCCTCTACGTCGCGGGTACCGTGGCGATAAAGGTGGCGGTCAGTTGACATCGAACCGAGTTCGGGTCGATAAACGGACGCATCGAATACGAGTGCGGGAAGACGTCGGCAGGTTGGAGTAGTGAGGGGGTGCACGTGGGCAAACCGATGACATCGGTGTGGTGGCTGATAGCGACAGGGTCGTTATTCCTCGTGGCTGGTTCCTGAACGTTCGTCCATCCGCGAAGGGGGAGATTGCCTTCCTCCTGGTCGGAGTGCTCTTCCTCCTTGGAGCATGGTACCAGTGGAGGGGAACGCACTAGCGGCGGGGTGCAGGGGGCGAATCGGGCCGAACCGCTGGAGGTCCGCTTCGCCCGGGGGGCGGTCTTCCGCCGAGCGTGGCTGAACATGACGGGTGAACCTCAGCCCGCAGGCAGTGCAGGAAAGCCACGGTTTGAGCCCGGCCGCGTTCCTGCTCATCAGCGGGCCCAAGGCGGTGGCGGTGGCGAGAACGCCGCAAGCACTCCGAGGGCTGCCCGCTGCCATCATGAAGGGGAACTGCTACCGGGCCGAAGTGGAAACCGGATCACGACGGCTGATCGACCTTCTACGGTGATGACGACCATTCACGACTATCGGATCGCGCCTGACGCGCTCGCCGACGAACCGTGACCGGATGCGACGGACGGTGGCCCGACCCCCATCGCGAAGGTGCGGGCGCGCGAACTGCCCTCAGGAGCGTTCGAGCGTCGGAGCGGTCTCGGCTTCCCGGCCGCGGAGGCGCAGCGCCGCCGCGTACCGGTGAAAGGTCGCCTTGGACAGGCGGAGGCTCTCCCGTGCCGCCCGGACGTTCCAGTTGTGCCGCTCGAGCCGCGACAGGATCAGCTCGCGCTCGAAGGCGCGGACGGCCTCCCGCAGGGGCACGCCTTCCCAGAGGACGGCCCCCGCCTTCGGGTTGGGAGCGACCCCCTGAACCTCCGGATAGCAGCGGACCAGAAGGTTGCGATCGATTCGGGCGAACGGCTCGGCGTGGGTGATGAGCAGCGAGCACAACCGGTCCAGTTCCCTCACGTTCCCCGGCCAAGCGTAGGCCACGAGAGTGCGCATGGCCTCGGGGGCAATGCCCATTGTCTTCTTCCGCGTGCGGCGTTCATGGTGGGCGATGAAGTGCAGGACGAGAGCTGGGACGTCCCACGGCCGCTCTCGAAGCGGCTGTAGCCTTAGCACCTGCGTCCGGAAGCGGTCGTAGAGGTCGGGCTTGAGAGCGCCATCGGCCACGAGCCGGTCAGGGTCCCGGTTCGTGGCCAAGACGACCTGGACGTCAACGCGCGTCTCGCGCGTGTCCCCTACGCGCACGATCGTCCGGTTCTCCAGGACGCGCAGGAGAGTGCCCTGGGCCCTCGGGCTGAGCTCCGCGATCTCGTCGAGGAACAGCACTCCGCCCTGGGCGGCCCGGAAGAAACCCGGTGCGTCGCCCAGGGCGCCCGTGAACGAGCCCTTCCGGTGCCCAAACAACCGGGCCGCGGCCAGCTCGTCCGTGATCTCCGCACAGTTGACGGCCACGAAGGGCCGATCGCGGCGGGTGCTGTAGGCATGGAGGTAGCGGGCGACCAGGTCCTTGCCCGTCCCCTTCTCCCCGAGCAGGAGCAGGGGATCGGGATCGGGCGCTCCCGCCGCTGGGATGTAGGTGGTATGGAGCTTCCGCCGAAGCGCCTGCACGTGCGCGGAGTCGCCGACCAGCTCCGGCGCGTTCGCCGGCCGGTCGCCCGCCTCGAGGATCTCCTTCAGCTCCCTCTCCCGCCGCTCCCGCTGGAAGTGGAAGGCGAACGCTTGACCGAGGGCGGAGGCGTAGCCGTGCAGCCACTCTCCGTCGCCCTCGCGGTAGGCCTGGCCTAAGTCGGGGCGCCCGTTCTGGAAGTAGAGGACGGCCAGGACGACGTCCCGCACGGGATCGACCACGGGGGCGCAGAGCACCGAGTAGTTCTGGCCGGCAAGGGCGGGCGTCCGATCGATGTCCTTCAGGAACAAGGGGCTCTCTATGACCCTGGGCTGCCGCATACGTAGGACCGAGCGGATCACCGACGAGCTCACGCCCGGCACGGACTCGCCGCGCTCACAGGCCTCGACCTGTATTCCCGTCAGGCCGAGGACGCAACTCCGGCGCAGCCGGACGGGCTCTTGTTCTTCGACCAGCAGGAACAACGCCTTGTCCGCGTTGAAACCTTTCGCCGCATCCTCGAAAGAACGGCGCAGCGCGTCCTCCTCGTCACCTCCGTTCACCAGGACGCGAAGAACCTCGTTCATGGCACGGAATAGACGCGGGTAGTCGCGGGCGGTGTCGGCTGTTTCGGCCACGAAGGGCATCCTAACGGAGTGGCTGAACCGGCTTCAAGTATTGGAGCCGTCCATCCCGAAGATGGGACCGCGTACTGCCTTCAGACCCGAGGCCGATCTCTGGCCTCGACAGCCCTCAGAGCGAAACCGTGGAAGCCCATGGCCCGTGCCTCCGCTTCCAGGGCCTGGAGCCGCTCGCGTCCGGCGGCCACCTGGCCCGACTCGATCTCGAGGCGGCCCAGAACGAGAAGGATCTCGAACCGCAGAGCCACGCTGCCGGCCCGCGGCGCCTCGGAGAGCGCGGTGCGCAGGTCCCGCTGAGCCCGGATGGCTGCCGCTTCGCCCTTCCGCGCACGTACGAGCGCGGCGGCGACGGCGAGGGAGAGCCGAACGGCTTGGACCTGGGTCCTGCCCGCCTGTTCCAGGGCGCGATCGAGGGCCCCTTGTGCCTCCGCAGACCGGTCCTGCGCGAGCAGGGTCCGAGCGAGGGACGCCTGCGCGAGGGCCTCGCCATCGGGCGCCGCCTGGCTCTGGAATTCCGAGGCCGCCTCACGCGCCCAGCCCTCGGCTTCGCCAAGCCGGCCCTGCTCCAGAGCGACCCGGGCCAGGGCCAGCCCGCTCTCCGCGCGAAAGAGGCGCTCGCCGAGCTCCTGGCGCAGTACCAACGCCTCGTGATGGCTGCGCTCCGCGCCCTCCAGGTCGCCCCTCGCGTAAAGGACGTTGCCCAGGCCGTAGAGGTTCGCGGCAAGGTTACTCTTGTGTCTGATCTCGCGGTTCAGGTCGAGGGCCTGGCGGTAAAGGCGTTCCGCCCTTCCCAGCTGCCCTCTCTCCTGCAGAACCTCCGCGAGGTCGTTGAGGCTCACCGCGGTGCCCCTCCGATCGTCAATGGTGCGCCGGATCTGGAGCGCCTCCTCGAGCATGCGGCTGGCCTTCGCGAGGTCCCCCTCCCTTCGAGTCACCTCCGCCATGTTCGTGAGCAGCCGAGCCACCTGGGCGCGGTCTCCGATCTCGCGGGAGATCTCGAGGGCCTCCGCCTGCAAGCGCTTGGCCTCCGAGAGGCTGCCTTGCTTGATCAGCAGTATGGCGAGGACGTTAAGGGTGAGGGCGGAGCCACGCCGGTTCCCGATCGCGCGGAACGTGGCCAGGGCCTCGTCGTAGGCCGCTCGCGCTCTCGCGTGCTCTCCCTGCGCCCAGAGCACGATCCCCAGGCTCCGGAGCGTCCAAGCGGCGCCTCCCCGGTCACCCACCCCCGCGTAGACGCCCAGGGTCTGCTCGAGCGCGGCGGTGGCCTCGGCCGGTTGCCCGAGGTTGTGCAGGGCCCAGCCTTCCCGGGCGCGCGCCTCAGCCAGGAGGAGGCGCGCCTCCCGCGCGCCCGCCTTCTCCGCCGCCCTCCGGGCGGAGGTCGCCATACGCTGGAAGTCGGGCAAGGCCGCCGAAGCGTCCGCTTCCGCGATGTCCACGCGGGGGTCGTCCCCGGCCGGCGAGGGCAGCTTGCGCAGCCCCTCGAGGGTGACCAAGGCGTCCCGCGCCTCGCCACCGGCGGTCTGGGCCCCGGCCAGGCGGAGGCCGTACTCGAGGTTGTCCGGGAAGAATCCGCACAGCACACGGTAAATCTTGACCGCCTCGTCCCATCGCCTCGCGGCCTCGTGATGGCGTCCCTCGACCCAGAGCCTATCCTGGCGTGGGAGCCGGCCCGAGGTTTCGTATGCCCTCCTCGCGGAGTCGCGCGCGCGACCGTCGTACCCCAGCAGGCTCCAGGCCTGGGCGAGGGCCACGTGCGCTAGGGAGAAGGCGGGATCCGCTGCAACCGCCTTCTCCAGGGAGGGCCGCGCGCCCAGGGCGTCGAACATGCGGAGCTTCGCCAGCCCTTCCGCGTACAGGCGGAGCGCCTGGGCGCTGGCGGGCTGCGTTCCCGGGCTTGGCGCCGCCGCCGGCACGCCCAGGCTCTCCCGGAGACGGGCACCGGTGCGCGCGACCAGCTCCAGCAGCTCCGCCTGCGTGCCCACTTCCGCTGACGTAGCGATCGTCTCCCCTTTGACCGTGTCCTGGATGCGCAGGTCGAGGCGGATGCGCTCTCCGGCCTCGCGGCCGAAAGCCAGGTACGAGCCCGTCACGACGAAATCGGTCCCGAGGTTGCTTCGAACGCGGGCCAGAGTGTCCGCAGTGAAGCTGTCGCCTTCCGCCAGGGACAGATCGAGCTTGGCGCGGCCAACCTGCTCGCCCGGGATCGTGCGCAGGCTGTCCGCCGCCGCCAGCTCGGTACTCAACATCTCCGTGAGCGCCGTCGAGATCCACGCCACGTCGCCGCGGGGCGAGAGGTTCTTGAATCCCAGCACCGCCACGGAGCGGCGCTTGGCAACCGCGGTCAACCCAGAGCCCGCCGGCGGTGGGAGCGGAGCGTGGCGCTTCCGGGCCGCAAGAAAGTGGCTGTAGCCCACCGCCGATCCCGTGAGCACGCCAGCCAGGGTGCCCGCCACGAGCACACGCCGTCCCCGGGGGATCGGGACGTGCCAGGCGAGCACGGGCGGCGGCTCTGTCACCGCTCGCACTACGGCGTCCGCGCTTGCGAACCGGTCCCCCGGACGCCGCTCGAGGCATCGGAGGATCGTCCTCTCCCAACGCGGGTCCAGGTCCGGGACGTGCCGCCGTGGCGAAGGAGGTCGCTCCTTCAGCCGCTTGATGGCCACGGTGATCGGGAGGTCGCCTTGGAAAGGCCTCGTCCCGGTCACCATCTCGTACATCACCACGCCCAGCGCGTAGACGTCGGCCGCGGGGCTGACCTCCTCGCCCACGACCTGCTCGGGAGCCATGTAAGCCGAGGTGCCCACCATCCCTGCGCTGCCGGTGAGGGGCTCCAGGCTGGCCTGAGCGCTTCGTGCCAGGCCGAAGTCGGTCACCACGGCCCGCACGGAACCGGACGCCGTCGCTACGAGCATCACGTTGCCGCTCTTGAAGTCGCGATGGATGACTCCTGCCCGGTGGGCGGCCGAGAGCCCTGCCGCCATCTGCTCGAGGAGGGGCAGGGCATCACGCGTGCTCATGCGGCCGCGCTTGAGCCTCGCCGCCAGCGTCTCGCCGGTGAGCAGCTCCATGGTGAGGAAGAGGATCCCCTCCATCCCGCTCCCCGGAGGTTCCGCGGGCCCGCACGTCTGACGGAACAGGTCGAACAGCCGGCAGACGTTCGGGTCTGTGACCTGGCGGGCCAGGAGCACCTCGCGCCGGAGCCGCTCCGCCGCGAGCGCGTCCGCGCCGATGTCCGGCCGGATCGTCTTCAGGGCCACGGCGGCACCGAGTTCCAGATCGTGGGCCTCGTAGACCTCCCCGGTCCCTCCCTGCGCGAGGAAGCGCACGACGCGGAAGCGGCGCGCCAGGACATCGCCGGGACGGAAGACCGGATCCGCCCGCCCGTTCATCGCGCGCACGTCCTCGCTCCGAGAGACTCCGAACCGCACGCTGCGGTGGGTGGGCAAGGCCCCTCGCGGCTATGGGAGAGTGTCGATGGCCGATGTCCCCTCGACCCGGGCCACAATCCCGTCCCCGAACCACCCGTGCAGCGCGGCATGTGTCGCTTCGACGGGATCCCCGGCCTCGCTGAAAACGTCGCAGACCTTCTCCAGGACGGCCCCCACCTGTACGCGCCTGAGCGCTTCCGCTTCGTGGCCTTCGAGGGCGGAGTGGTACACGGTGCGGCCCATCCTCCACACGAGGACGGCGATCGGGGAGGCCCTGGGCTCCGGCGCGGGCCGGCCGACGTCTAGGCTCTCCCACAGCCGCGTGACCTCGAACCGGAGCCAGAGCAGGCGCAAGGCGCGGACGAGCTTCAACCTAACGGCCCCCCAGTCGGCGCCCGCCAGAGTCACGAGGGCGTCGGCTCCGACAGGCGCGTCCTCGGACTCCTCTGCGACATCTTTCCTCGCCAGGTCGAGGGCGGCGAGGTCGGCCAGATCGGCCCTGACCTCGTATCCGGCCAGGAATACAGGGAAACGCCGCACGAGGTTCTCCATCGACCGCTCGTGCCGGGGGCAGGCGCGCGCATGTGCTTGCGAAAGGGCCAGGAACGCCCCCTCGCCCAGGAGCGTTTCCACCTTCGGGAAGGCAGCGGCGAGCCTCTCCGCTTCCTTCCGCCGGAGCCCCTCGCGGTAGAACTCCAAGGCCTCACGGGCGGAGACGCCATGTGCCGAGAGGATCTCCGCCATGAGTTCCTCGGGGACGTCCGTCTCACCCGAGAAGAACGCGACCAGCTTCGCCTGCGTCTCCGCCAGCCTCAGCGGTCACCTCCCGTTCGACGGCCGCCGCGCGGCGGCTTTCGGAAGCCAGCACTGGCCAGGGCGGGACGTCCGTGTCCCATTCCACGATCGTGGAGACCCGTCCGAAACGACGAACCACCTCGCGATAGAGGTTCCATACACAGGCTGGGATGGGGCCTTCGTGGGTGTCGACGAGCATCGGCCCCTGGCTCCGATGCCCCGCAAGGTGGAGCTGGCACACGCGTTCCGGGGGAAGCGCCGCCAAGTACTCGAGGGGGTCGAAGCCATGGTTGCGCGCACAGACGTACAGATTGTTGACGTCGAGCAGGATCCCGCAGCCCGAGCGGCGGGCGACCTCGGCCAGGAACTCCCATTCCGTCAGCTCGGAGCTGCGGAAGGTAAGATAGCTGGAGGGGTTCTCGAGGAGGATGCATCGCCTCAGCAGGTCCTGGACGCGACAGACGCGTTCCACGACGTGGGCGAGCGCTTCCTCGGTATAGGGCAGTGGGAGCAGGTCGAGCTCCGCGCCCCCCGCGGAGGACCAGGCGAGGTGGTCGGAGACCCAGGCCGGCTGCACCCGGTCCACGAGGCTGGACAAGGCCTGCAGGTAATCCGGATCGAGGGGGTCACAGGCGCCAATCGAGAGGCAGAGACCGTGGAGAGCCACGGGGCGCTCGGCGCGAACCTTCTCAAGCACCTCCAGGCGCACACCACCTCGGAGACCCAGGAACCTCTCGGTGACGACCTCCACCCAGTCGACGTCGAGGTCTTCCTCGAGGAGGAACAGGTAGTGCTCGGACTTCAGGCTGACGCCGTGCCCGTAATATGGCGCCGTGAGTCCCACGGCCTGAGCCGGTCGAAACGTTACTTAGCCTTGACGCGCCGGCGGGCGCACGCACTTGCACACGCACATGGCCGCCTGATCGCCGAAGGATCTCAACCTTGGTACGAACTTCCTCCTCGGAGTCTTCTTGGGGGCCTGTCCCGCAACCAGCTTACGGGACACTTCAGCGGCGACCGTAAGTTTCTTTTCCATATTCCGCCCCTCCAAACAGGTTGTGGCCCGGCCAGCGCAAGGGCGTGACCGACCTGAGAGGGGAACGTGTCATTACAGATCGGCGACCCTGGCGGGTCCGCGAACAAAACACTCTTCCAAACCGCGCGAGCTGTCAAGGCTTTTCTTCGAACTGAGGATCCTGACTCCACACGATTGGGACCTCAGACGCTGGTCCGCTGGTTCGTCCTCCTCCGCAGCTTCATCCTCCTAGGCGAGGGAGCAGGGGAATCACGATCCTCCTTAGGCATCGTCGGTATCCGGACCTTGTACCTCTTCTCTACGGCCAGAGGAGTCCTCCGCACTGTCAACAACCCTCACGCAGGCCGCGGCCGACGCTTGGCCCCGGGGCGGCCGGGAACCGGCCAGCTCGAGCTAAGCCACGATCCGGCGTGTGTCAGCGACTCTCAAGGCCCGAGAGGCGAGCGGGGCGCGCCCGCGGGCAGGGGGGAACTGGCCAGGGCGTCGACTGCCTTCACGATGTCGTGCACTCGCGCTTCGACGACCCTCACGCCCTTCTGCCAGGTGGCAAGGGTGGGGTCGCCGAAGACGCCGGAGGGGGAATAGTGGCCGCCGGGCGTTCGTCGGTCCCGCGTGAGGGGACCGGGAGTGGCCTCCGCACCATCCGCCACCGCTCTTTCCATGCGGACCGCCCCTGGCTGGATGTAGAGCATGGCAGAGGTCTCGATCTCGTCAGCATGGGTCCCCCACTTCTGCTGGCGCACTTCGTCCTCGGCCGACCAGCGGATGTCGGTGAAGCGCATGAGAACCCCCTCCTGGGCCAGGAGCTCCGCCGTGGCCTGTAGCGGCTCGGCGGGGGTGACTCCCGTGTTCAGGACATAGAAGCGCCGTGGACCGTGGGCAGCGATGGAGCGGCAGATCTCTGCGACCAAGTCCCGCTGCGTGGCTGAGGAAAGGGACACCGTACCCGGGTACTCAAGGTGGTTCGGGTAGTACGCATAGGTCAGGGTCGGCAGCACGGCCACCGGTCGCAGGGCGAGGAGCCGGGACACGAAGTACTCGGCCAGGATCTCGTCGTTGCGGAGGAGGAGGTGGTGGCCGTGCTGCTTGGCTCCGGCTCCCAGCGGGAGCACCACCACGCGGTCGGGGGAGAGGATCAGCTCCGCCTCGGCCCACGAGAGGTCGCCCAGCCGCACGCCGGAGGAATTGGCGGCGGAGGCGGACGAAGCCGGGGGCAGGAAGCGCTTCGGGAACTTGGCCACCACCGTGTACAGCGGGTCGACCATGTTGGCCACGCGGACCACCGCGACCTGCGAGACGAGCTGGTACGCATCGGCCTTGTCGAAACCCTGGTCGGCCACCAGCCATTCGATCAGCTCCACGAAGGCGATCCGCAGGGCGTCCGAGAGCGGCCGCGCGCTGGCCGCCACCATCAGGTGCTCCGCGTCCTCGAAGCGCGGCCAGGCGATCGGCTTCTTCTTGAGGAGCCCGAATCGGAAAGCCACCTCCATCGAGGTCTCGAGCCCCGACCCGCAG